>JADMIO011472256.1_pt1 | contig 24619 bp, 13 predicted proteins | sample 8958161 | NCBI WGS metagenome assembly JADMIO01 (sample SAMN16585339, study PRJNA669376) | soil metagenome | isolation source: Crop rotation soil | place: USA: Cullars Rotation, Alabama | collected 2011
CGAGCCGCATCCCCGCCTTCTCCACCGCCGAGCGGAAGACGCTCGCCAGTTCCGCGGTGTAGGCCGAGAGGTCCGTCGGTTCGTAGACCGCCCGGACGCGGCCCGCCTCGATGCGGGAGAAGTCCAGGAGCGTGTTCACGAGTTTGAGGAGCCGTAGCCCGTTCCGGTGCGCTGCCGCCAGCGATTCGCGCTCCACGGGGACGACATCGGCCTCCGGTCGGGCGAGCATCCCCTCGATCTGGCCGAGGATGAGGGTGAGCGGCGTGCGGAACTCGTGGCTGACGTTGCTGAAGAAGGTCGTCTTGGCCCGGTCCAACTCCGCCAGGGCTTCGGCGCGCTGGCGCTCGCTCTCATAGGCGCGGGCGTTCCCGATCACGCGGGCGACGCTGCCCGCCAGCAGTTCCAGGAACCCGCGGTAGGCGTCCTCGAACGCCAGGCGCGCGCTCAGCCCGGCGACCAGGAAACCGGCGAGTTGGGCGTGACCGGGCCGGGCCAGCGGCAGCACGAACGCCGCCTCGGTGGGTTCCGGCCAGCCGCTGCCGGGCGGCGTTCCGAGCCGTTCGCGTATGTCGCTCACCAGGACGCCCGCCCCGGTCTCCTTCACCTCCCGGAACGGCCAGACCGACGGCCCCTCCAGGGAAACGGTCGGCAGGCTCGCCGCGTCCCCCGGTTCCAACCCGGAGCAGGCCACCAGGCGGGCGGTCTTTCCTTCGTCGTCGAGGAGGTAGAGCAGGGTGAAGGGCAGGTCGTGCGGGTTCTGGCAGACGATCTTCTCGACGGCCTGGAAGGCGTGTTCGGTGGTGCGTACCTCGGCGGTGGCCGTCGCGAACTCCCGCAGGGTGGCGACGCGCCGCTCGCTCAACACCCGGTCAGTGGTTTCGATGCAGGTGACGAAAACGCCGCCGAAGGAACCCGTCTCGTCACGGATGGCGCTGTAGGAGAACGTGAAGTAGCACTCCTCCACGTAGCCGTTGCGGTCGAGCGGCAGGAGTTGGTCCGTGAGCGTGGTCGCCTCGCCCGTTTCGAGCGCGCGGCGGAACATCGGCCCGATGAAGTCCCATATCTCGGCGAAGCACTCCGGCGTCCCCTGCCCCAGGGCTTTCGGGTGCTTGGTGGCCCCCAGGATGGGGCGGTAGGCGTCGTTGTAGAACTGAATAAACTGCGGCCCCCAGGCGATGTACATGGCGTAGCCGGAGGCCAGGCAGATGCTGAGGGCGGTTTTGAGGCTCTGCGGCCATTGCGCTACCGGTCCGAGCGGGGTCTGCGACCAATCGTAGGCGCGCATGAGGCCCGCCATCTCGCCGGCCCCGGAAAGGAACGGCTCGCTGCTGCCCCCTTCCGGATCAGGGCGGCGGGTATCTTCCATAATCTCGAAGGGTCCTTTTCGGAAGAATGCGGCGGCATGGGAGTGCGAGGTCACGTCGCGGGGTGGCTCCGTTCCAACGGTTCACCCCCAACTACAGGGACGGGCAGCGTCCCTTGCCGGTTCCGTTAAATCGTACCGGCCCGGGGTTCGCCAGTGATGACGGAAAGGAGTCCCCTTCCCGCGGAAACGGCGGTGCGTGCGGCTGTGCTATCCCGGCGAGCGTAGGTTTTCCTTCAATCCGAAAGGAACCGGAGGAGGTCGGCGACCCGGACGAACTCTGCCGCCTCGTAGGGGGAGGCGGCCCGCTCGGAGGCGTGCCGCAGGTACTGCTCGGCCAATCGGGCGACGAGAACCGGCACGTCCACGCACGGGGCCAGTTCTACCGCCGACTCCGGCGGGGCGGCCCCGTGCGAGACGGCGATAACATCCGCGGAGGCGTACCGCCACAGGGTCTTCTCAAGCGCCTCGTGGCGCGCCACATCGTCGTCCGCTATCCCCAGAGTTCCCGCCAACTCCCCGTAGGTCATCCTGCCCCCGCTGCGCTTCAGCGCCGCGACGACGCCCGCCGGGTGGAAATCGTGCTCCATGCCGTGCCTCCTCCTCCGATAGACATTGTACCCCAGGATCAGTGGCAGACGGGCACGGCGGACTGTCGTCGGGGTACCCGCGCGGCAGGTCCATCCGCCTGCCCTCACAGGGCGAGGTTATCCGCGGAAAGGAGTTATCCCGTGGAAGGGGCCAGCGTACCGGGGGCGGTAACGAGAAGTTTTCCCGCGATAGCGACGACCGATTCCGGGAAGCAGGAAAAACCGGGACACCCTGCTCGGACGTGCGGGCGTCGTGGGGATCACGGTCGCCTCACCGCGAAAACATCCAGCGCCGTCTGGATCGCGGGCAGGAGCAGCCCCCGGTTGATCGGCTTCACCAGGTACGTGCTTGCGCCCGCCTCTAACGCCTGGTTGACGTGTTCCGGGTCGCTATGCCCGGTGAGCATGACGATGGGGACGCGGCGCTCCGCCATGATCTGCCGGGTGGTCTCCGCCCCATCCATGCCCGGCATGCTGTAATCCATCAGAATGAAATCGGGCTGGGTCTCGCGAGCCATCCGGATGGCATCCGCCCCGTTAGAGGTATATCCGGCGACCTCGAAACCGGCATCCGCCAGGGCGCGGCGCAGCAACAGGACCGTTGTCGCATCGTCGTCCACGATAAGCGCGCGCAGGGCGGGACGCGGCGGCTCCTCAAGCGTTTCGGTCATAGGGGCTGACGACAGTTCGTCGGACATCTCATACTTCTCCGGGCGTGTAGTATAGATGCTATAGGTGGCGGATAAGCATGTTCCCTGATTGTTTGCTTTGCGTGTCCGGAACACGTCCTCGATGGGGAGGCCGGGGATGCAGGCGCGGCTCCGGCCCGGTTTCACGCGGCCCCGTCTTCGACGAGGGATTCCAGGGCCGCGCAGAGTTTCTCGAACTCCGCTTCCACGTCTGGCAAGAGCGCCCCCGCTCCCTCCACGGTCCCGGCCTTCCCCTTCTCCTCCAACGCGCGGCAGAGCGCGGCGAGTCGGGACCCCCCGATGTTGCCCGCGGCACCCTTTACCGCGTGCGCCGCCGTCGCAAGAACGGCCGGGTCTCCGCCCGCCACGGCTGTCAGGATGTCGTCGAGGCGTGACCCGACGTCGCGGCGGAACGTGGCGACCAGTTCCGGCAGGAGGTCCCGCATGGAGAGCAGATCGTTGCGGAAGACCGGATCAATGATTTCCTCGACGCTCGAATGACTTCCGTCCGCCGTAGTGTCGGGTGGGGCCGGGTGGCCTTCGGCGGCGGGCGGTTTGTCGGCGCCCTGTCGCCGCCCCGCCTCCCGGCCCTGCAGCCACTCGCCACAGCGCACGAGGATTTCCCGGAGCGTCTCGGGCTTCACGGGCTTGGCCGCATAGTCGTCCATGCCCGCGGCGATGCAGAGGGCGCGATCCTCCCGCATCGCGTTGGCGGTGAACGCGGCGATGCGCGGTCGCCGGTCGCCGAAACGCCGGTGAATCTGTCGGGAAGCCTCCAGACCGTCCATTTCCGGCATCTGGACGTCCATCAGTACCAGGTCGTACTGTTGCCTCTCGAGGGCTTGAAGGACTTCGAGTCCGTTGCCCGCAACGTCCGCGCGGTAGCCGAACTTCGCCAGGAGCGCCTGCATCAATTTCTGGTTGACGGCTAGGTCCTCGCCGACCAGGATCCGCAGCGGCATCTGCTTACCCAGGTCGGCGTCGAAGGCGGGGCGGTTCGCCGCCGGTTCCGCGGGAGAGGCGTCGCGTGCGCGCGGCCTTTCCGACAACGCGCCGACCAGGACGTTGTAGAGCGGGGACTGCTTGATCGGCTTGGTGAGCATCTGGGCGAACCCGCCCTGGGCGACCTCGGAGAGTCTGGCCCCCACCGAACTGAGGCCGACGAGGGGTGGCGTCCGGTCCCCGCAGAAGCGCCGTATCTCTTCGGCCAGCGTGATGCCGTCCATGTCGGGCATCTGGATGTCGAGGATGGCGATGTCGAAGTGTTCCCCCGCGCGCAAAAGGCCGAGCGCTTCCGCGCCGGTCGCGCAGGCGTGCGCCTCCATCCGCCAGCTTTCCGCCTGAAGGCACAGTATCTGCCGGTTGGTCTCGTTGTCGTCCACGATCAGGAGGCGCCGCCCTTCCAGAATTTCCTCGTCCGGGTGGTCCTGGGCGAACGGGGCGTGCGGCGAAACCGGCATGGGCAGCACGACGTGGAAGGTGGACCCGCGCCCGACCGTGCTTTCCGCCCAGACCTGCCCGCCCATCATCTCGCAGAGCCGCTTGCTGATGACGAGGCCGAGTCCGGTCCCCCCATAGCGCCGCGTCGTGGAGGCGTCCACCTGACTGAACGAGCGGAAGAGGCGGTCCATGCGGTCGGGCGGAATCCCGATCCCGGTGTCCCGCACGTCGAGCCGTATCCCGTGCGGGCCGTCGGAGAGCGGCGCGGCGGACACGGACACGACGACCTCCCCCTCCTGGGTGAATTTCACGGCGTTGCTCAACAGGTTCACGAGGATCTGGCGGACGCGCGTCACATCGCCCACCACGGTCAGGGGGGCGTCAGGCGCGATGAGGCAGGCGAGTTCCAACCCCTTCTCCGCCGCGCGGCCCGCCACCAGGTCCAGGGCGGACTCCACGCACTCGCGCAGGTCGAACGGCTGCTGCTCGATCTCCATCTGCCCGGCTTCGATCTTAGAGAAGTCCAGGATGTCGTTGATGACGGTAAGCAGGGCGTCGCCGCTGTCCCGGATGACCTGCACGAACTCCTGCTGCGCCGGGGCGAGGGGCGTGTCGAGCAGCAGGCCGGTCATGCCGATGACGGCGTTCATGGGCGTGCGGATCTCGTGGCTCATCGTCGCCAGGAACTGGCTCTTCGCCCGCGTCGCCGCCTCCGCCTCGTCCCGTGCCTGGCGGAGTTCTTCCTCGGACTGTTTCCGGGCCGTAATGTCCACCAGAAGCCCGTCCCACACGATGTCGCCGTTCGCCTCCCGCGCGGGCCGGGACGCGCCCTCTATCCACCGGTATTCGCCGTCGGCGCGGCGGAAGCGGCCCTCCCACTTCCACGGCAGGAGCGTCCGCGCCGATTCCACGACGGACCGGTCGAACGACGGGCGGTCGTCCGGATGGATGCTTTCGATCAGGTAGGTCGGCTGCGCCGTCACCCTCTCCGGCGCTATGCCGAACAGTTCGCGGGAGTATTCGCTGACGAAGGGGAAGTCCACCGCGCCGTCGGGGTGCAGCACGAACTGGTAGACCATGCCGGGGACGTTGGCCGCGATGCGCTGGTAACGGGCCTCGCTCGCCTGAAGCGCGCGCCGGGTCCGCTCCCGCTCCGTGATGTCGCTGAAGGTGACGACGGCCCCCCGGACCGCGCCGTCCTCGACGATGGGGAACGAGGAATATTCGACGGGGAACGCTGTCCCGTCCGCGCGCCAGAAGACTTCATCGTCCACGCGGCAGCCCACGCCCTCGCGGAACGAGCGGGCGATGGGGCACTCCCGGACCGGGTAGGGCGAGCCGTCCGCGCGGTGGTGGTGCGTGATCTCGTGCATGTCCTTTCCGAGGACCGCGGACGGCTCGACCTGGAGCAAGCGCGCGCCCGCCGCGTTCAGGAACGTACACTTCCCGTCCAGGTCCAGCCCGTATATCCCCTCCCCGGTGGACTGCAGGAGCAGGCGGTTGTCGTTCGCGAGGCGCTGCTGCTCACTCTCCGCGCGCTGCCGCTCGGTGATGTCGCGGAGGAAGCCGGTGAAGCGGGGCGGCTCCCCGGCGATGCGGTTGATGGCGAGTTCGACCGGGAACTCGCTGCCGTCCCGGCGGAGGCCGGTGACTTCGACCCGCCTGCCGATGACCGGGCCGTCGCCTCCGGAGAGGTAACGCGCGAGGCCCGCCCGGTGCGCCTCACGCAGCGACGGGGGGACGATGAGGTCCGCCAGTTCCCGCCCGAGAGCCTCCTCGCGGGAGTAGCCGAACATCCGCTCCGCTTCCGCGTTCCACTCGGCCACCCGACCGGTGTGGTCCATGGACACGATCCCGTCCAGCGACGAGGCGAGCATGGCGGCCCGCAGCGCGCCGCTCCGGATCGCGTCCGCCGCGGCGCGCTGCCGTTCCAGGAACTGTCCGATCTGCTGCCCCAGCCCTTCCAGGGTCCGCAGCATCTCCGCGTCCGGGGGCTGCGGTTCCGTATGGAAAAACTCCATGACGCCCAGCGGCGTCGGGCCGCTCTGGAGCAGGAAACCCAGCCCGGACCGCACGTTATCGGAGGCTGCCTCCCGGCGTCGGGGAAACTGCGGGTCGCTCCGGAGGTCCTCGATCCACAGGGGCTGGCCGCTCGCCAGGATGCGGCCAGGTAAGCCGTCGCCCGACCGGAAATTCTGGCCCCGCGAGGCGATCAGGAGTGCCGCATCGCTGGCCGTTTCCCTATCTTCCGGCGACTGCCACGTCCGCATGACGTAAAGTTCCCCGGACGCCGCATCCCGCATCCAGAGGATGCCGAGGCGGCACCCCAGGGAATCGCCGATGGCCTCCATGGTCGCGTCCGCCGCCACCTCCCAGTCGGGTGCGGACGCCAGCGCGGCGCTGACCCGGTACTGCGCCTCGGCGCGGCGTTCGGCCTGGCGGCGGTCCGTCACATCGTGGAACACCAGGACCACGCCGGTGAGTTCGCCCCGTTCGTCCCGGATCGGCGCGGCGCTGTCTTCGATGGGGCGGCGCACGCCGTCGCGGGCGACGAGGACAGTGTGGTTGGCGAGGCCGACGATCTGGCCCTCGCGGAGGACCCGTTCCACCGGGTTTTCCACCGGCTGGCCGGTGCGCTCGTTGACGATAGGGAAGATGTCGGTCAGCAGGCGACCCCGCGCCTCGTCCGGCACATATCCCGTCATCTCAGCGGCGACGGGGTTCATGAAGAGGACGGCGCCGGTCCGGTCCGTCGCGATCACCGCGTCCCCGACGCTGGAGAGCGTGGTGGAGAACCACTCCCGGCTGGAAGCCAGTTCCTCCTCGATGCGCTTGCGGAGGATGCCCAGGGCGATTTCGTCTGCCACCGTCTTCAGGGAATCCAGGACCGCCGGGCTGAGCGGCTCCCGCGCGAACATCGCCGCGACCCCGACCAGGCGGTCCTCCACCAGCAGCGGATACCCGGCGAAGGCGACCATGCCCTCGCGTTTGGCCCACTCCTGGTCGCCCACCCGCGGGTCACCGACGACCTGGTTGGTGAGGTGGGGCGTGCGCTCGGCGGCGATGAGGCCGATCTTGAACATGCCGACGGGGACGCGGCTATGGCCGCCGTCTATGTGGGTGTACATCCCCGCGCTGGCTTCCAATTCCAGCACGTCGCCCGCCTCGTTCAGGGTCCAGATGCGGGCGAACGCCGCGCCGAAGTGCCGCACCATCGCCTCGGCGCACCCCTGCAGCATCCCGCGGAGCGTCGCCCCGGAGGTGAGCGCCCGCCCCACGTCCGCGCTGAGCGCCAGCGCCCGCGTCCGCTCGTCGAGGGAGGCCCGGAGTTCCTTCTCCGCCGTCACCTCATGCGTGTAAGCCAGCAGCCCTTCGGGGGAGGGGAAGAGGCGCACCTGGAGCCAGGCGTTCAGCGGAGGGTAATACTCCTCGAATTCGACAGGTGTCTGTTCGCGCATCGCCCGCTGGTAATGCGCGTAAAAAGGGGTTCCGACCGCCTCCGGCAGCGCCTCCCAGAGGCTGCGGCCCGTCAGGTCTTCGAGCGTCTTTCCCTGCCTCCGCAGCCGATTCACGGACGCCGCGTTCATGTAGGTGACGCGCCAATCGGCGTCCAGCACGGTGAACCCATCCGCGGACCCGTTGAGGATGGCGCGCAGAAGCGTGCCCGAAGCGGCAGCGTCATCGGGCGCATTGAGGAAACCGACGCCGGACGGGCCGGGCGTCTCCGAATTCATAGGCACCTCATGGCGTTCGGGTACCCGCTCCGCACGCGCCACGCCTCCCGAACAAGGGAGGCACGGCGACCGGGCGTGCATTTCAAGCACGGTACCGTCGGCCCCATCGGAGTGGCGGTCTGCGGAGGTCCGGGGCGAGGGGCAGGCGGCCTGCGGTCGGATGCGGACGGGTTCTTTGCGGGACCGTTCCGGGTACGGGTGCGCTTCTCCTTCTTCCGGGGAGGCTCCGTGGCCCGGACGGTCCGGCGTTCCGGGCGGGCGTACCCTTGCCGGAATCGGAACGAGGAGGGGTGGCCCCCATATGCGGGCCACCCCGACGGTGTGTCGCCGCGCTTACCCGTCGGACGGACGGCGGCGCGGCAACGGCGCTCCGGCGGCGCGCTACGCCTGACGCTCGACGTTCACCGCGCCGTCGGCGTTGAGGATGCCCGCGATCTGCGCCGCCCGGTCGTCGGACGCCCGGACGACCAGCAGGGCGTGACCGCCGCGCACCGCTTCGTTGTAGCGCATTGCGTCGGGTTCGGGGACGCCCACGTGCGTCAGCGCGCCGACGAGGCCGCCGATGACCGCCCCGGTGCCCGCCCCCAGCAGGGTCCCCATGAACCAGCCCGCCCCGGCGATCCAGCCCAGGCCGGGGATCGCGAGGCCCGTCAGGCCCACCAGGAAGCCGACGCCCGCGCCCCACTCCGCGCCGACCTTGGCGTCATGCCCGATGGCGTGGCCCGTCGTGCTCACGCCCGCTCCCCCTGCCACATCGGGGTCCGTAACGGGCGCGTAGCGTCCGCCCTCGTTGTTAGTGACCAGGCTAATGTCGTCCCAGGCGACGCCCGCGTTCACGAGGTCCTGCGAGGCGCGCTCCGCCTGGTCGGTCGTCGGGTAAGTTCCGATTACGGTCTGCATGGTTGGTTTCCTTTGCGGTTCATTGGGCGGACTCCCCGCTCCCTCAGAGCGACCACGCGGCGTCTGTGCGCCCGGCCCGCGGGCCGGGCGAAGCCAGTACGACCTCGTATCGTCGCCCCGGTCGGGAGCGCCACACCTCCGGGCGCGCCCGGACCGCCGCCGTCGCTTTCGCCGGGGCGGGTGTGCCGTGTGCGAAGAACCGGTAGGCCGCGACGCCGATAATCGCGAGAACGATCACCGCGATTACCAGCAGGAGGAGCGGCGAGGGCGTCTTCTTCTCCGGTCGCTGGTAGATTTTCGCGTTGGACGCAGGGGGTGGGGAATCAGCCATGTCAGACGTTCGTAGTCGCTCCAAGCCCGCAAGGTTTCATAAAATTCTACGGGGCCAGACGTGAAGGAGGGGGCATCTCGGCCCGCCGAGCCGGGGGCGCGGGAGGGGGACTCGCAGAGAGACCAAAACCTCAGGCGGCGGGGTCCGCGACGGGACGTGTGGCGCCGCGGAACCCGCCGCCCCGCGAGCCTTTCCGGCCCACGCCGTGGCGGTGGCGGCACCGTGCTGGCGTTGCCGTCGCGTCGGTGGAACGTCTGCGGGTGAGGGGGCCAACGGCAGCGCAGCGGCGGCGGCGTCAGCCTGATGCCGCACCAAACGGGTGCCGCGATGGCAGACGCGGGTGCCGGGCGGTCGGTTCCAAAAAGGGGCACGGGGGAGGGAGGGAGGCCCACACTATGCCAGCCTCCCCGCGGGTCCGCGCGGACCGTCCTGGGTGATCTCTTTCCCTCTCCGTCCGGAAGTGCCTTGTTTCTGTCCCGCTCGGTTACCACGGCAATTTCCGTGCCCGGATGCCCGGCGGCGCCCCTGATCTTCGGGAACCGGCGGACGCCCGGCCGGATACATTGCGGTGGTGGGCGCGGAGTCCGACGCAGAGTCGGGCGCAGCCCCCGCGCGGGTGACGGGGCTGCTCGCCGTGACGACGGTCCGAGAGCGCTTTATTGTGTACCCGCCGCCCGTTAAAGCCGGGTGATAAGCGGCGAGAACCGATACGAAAGAGAGGGGCTTATTAGAGATGGCACGCGGCGACAAATCATCTTACACCGACAAGCAGAAGCGCATGGCGGAGCATATCGAGGAGAGTTATGAGGACCGGGGCGTGTCCGAAAAGGAAGCGGAGCACCGCGCCTGGGCGACGGTCAACAAGGAAACGGGCGGCGGGCAGCGCGGCTCCCATGCCGGGCGCAAGGGCGGCGCGGCCCACGGCAGCGGCGGCAGCCACGGCAGCGACACTACGGAGCATACGAAGCGCAGCCAGGCCGCCCGCAAGGGCTGGGAAACCCGTCGTAAGAACGGGAACGCCTGAAACCGCCAGGGGGACGGCTATCGGGTGTCCCGGAGTTCACGGTATGCCGGGTCGCCCGATAGCCGTCCCTATTGCCCTCCGCCGCCCGGCGGCGGGTCCTTGCCCTGTTCCCCTGTAGCCGCACCGGATTCCCCCGTACCGTCCGCACCCCCGTCCCCCTGTTTTTCCCAGCGGCGGTAGGCCGCCTCCAGTTGGGCGATGAGCGTCTCCTGGATGAAGGGCTTGACGACGTAGCCCGAGGCGCCGACGGCCCGCGCCTCCGCCTCGTAAACGTTCTCACCCAGCCCCGTCAGGATGACCACGCAGACGTCCCGCTCGGCGAGGATGCGCCGCGCCGCTTCCAGGCCGTCGAACTCGCCACCGGGCATGCTGACGTCCATGAGGATCAGGTCCGGCAGTTCCCGAAGGGCGGCCGCCACCCCCTCCGGGCCGTTGCCCGCGGTCGCCACGACGGACAGCCCCGCCCGCGCCAGGAGGCGGCCCAGCTGCATTCGGATGACGCCCTCGTCCTCCACGACCACCGCGCGCCTACCGACGAGCGGCGGGGAGGCGACCGAAGGCTGTGCCGCCGCGTCGGGAAGCGCGCGGGCCGGGGACGCGGAGGGCCGTCCGCCCCGGCTATCCCGGGCGCCGGGCGTACCCTCAGACGCGGTACGGATGGGATACGTCGGTAACATTGTCATGGCTCTTCGACCTTCCCGGACTCCTCGCCTCCACGCCTCCCCGTCTCGGTCTCGTCGCCCGTGCTGCGCCCGTGCTACTGTGGGGTCCAGAGGCGGTACGCCTCCTCGAGTTGGGGCAGCAGCGTCATGTGGCTGACCGGCTTCAGGACGTATCCGGAGGCGCCGATCTCTTTCGCCCGCTCGCGGTACGCCTCCTCGCTGAAGGCGGTGAGCATCACCACGCACACGCTCTGTTCGGCGAGGATGCGCCGGGCGGCCTCCAGCCCGTCGTACTCGCCGGGCATCCGGATGTCCATCAGAACGAGGTCGGGCCGCTCCCGCAGGGCCAAGTCCACGCCCTCCGGCCCGCTCCCCGCCGTCCCGGCGACCACCAGGCCGGCGAGCGCGAGCAGGCGGCGCAGCTGCATCTGCGTCACCCCCTCATCCTCGACGACGATCACCCGCTTGCCCGAAAGCACACCGCTCACCCCGGCCCCGAACCCGTCACGGAATACGCTCCTCCTCTTTCCCGACGCCCTGTCCTCCTCGGTATCGGAGAAACAGACCCCTTGCAATGCCATCGCCGCGACCCCCCTCGTTCCCCGTTCCCGCCCCCTCATGCCCTCACAGGCCCTCACGCCTCCGTCGGCGGTAGCGGCCCCTGGGAAGTAAGCCATTGCGTCTCCCCTTGAGGGCGGACAGGGCATTTATAAACCGCTGCTACCGATATACCCTAATTTCCCCCATTTCAAGCCGTTCCGCCTCCGCAGCAGGGTCCCACATATGCCCGCGCCTGCGGTCACGCCTCGCCCCTTCCCTCATCTCTTTCGGTCTCCCTCTCCGACGCCACGGGGACCGTGTCCGACGCCACGGGGAACGTGACGGTAACGGGGCCGCCATCGGCGCGGCAGACGTAGGTATAGTTGGCGAAGTCCCAGGCGGGCACCAGGCGGGCGGAGCGTCCCCGCCAGTGGTTCCCGGTGAAGCCCAGGCACGGCAACGCCAGAACCGCGGACAGCGGCGGTTCGTCGCTTGACTCGGCCACACGGTAGCATGATTGCGCGCCGCGGCGCTCCCGCACGACGTCCCCCGCGCGGGGCAGCCGGTCCTGGAGCGTCATCGGCCGCTCCGCCTGCTTACCTGTCGTGTTGACCTCCAACCTTCCCTCTCCTCCCTCGTATCAGGGCCGCGCCGTTTCATCGGTCGGCCCGACATTCTTTGATGCGGATGCCCCGCCCGCCGTTCCGGGAAACTCCTCCCTGACGTATCTCCAGGATCGGGCGGCGGAGAATCTCGGGGGAACTGTCGCGCAGGCCGGGCGGCGCTCCGCTCCTCGCGATGTGGTGTGTCCAGGAAAAAAAGAAAGCCCGGCCACCGCGTTATCATGGTGATGGCCGAGCCGTAGGTCTCGCATGGAAGATTGTGTTCGGATGCCGTTTCCTGCAAGAAGCGTGCCGGGCGCCTGATAGTTTTGCCGGGCTACTCTGTAGGTTTCAACACGCCGGGGACAGCGGCGCGTGGTGCCCGGCTTTACGGAGAGGTATCCGTTTTCGCGGCGGCGGCAACGGCGAGCGGGAAGGTGACTTTCACCCGCGCCCCTCCCTCCGGGCGGTTCCCGTAGGATACCTGCCCGCTCAGGTCCCAGGTGGCGATGTTCTCCACCAGTTCCAGGCCCGTGCTGTTCGCGGACTCGGCGCTGAACCCCTCGGGGAAGCCGGTGCCGTCGTCCTCGACCACAAGAGTAGCCTCCCCGCCGTCGACACGGAAGTGAACCTCCGTCACCCCGCGCCCGTGCTTGAGGGCGTTGGAGACCAACTCGTTCGTCACGAGGGCGAGCGCGGTCGCCTGCCTGCCCGGGAGGCGCGCGTCCTCGAACGCGTACCGCAGCGGTCGCTCGCCCGCCGTCTGCTCGATCATCCGGGCGAGCCGCTCCAGGGTGGCCTTGCTGGAGAGCGTGTCCTGGTCGCTGCCCGCCTTCGCCTCCTGAGTCAGTATGTCGTGGATGACGCCGAGGGTGCGCACGTTCGCGCCGAGGCGGTCGAGGTCGGAGGCGGGGACGCTCTGTGCCCCCGCCTCCGTCACGGCGGCCCGCTGCATGTCGATGAGGGCGGCGATGAGTTGGAGGTTGTTCTTGACGCGGTGGTGCGTCTCCGTCATCGCCCGCTGGAGCCGCGCGTTCAAGAGCGCCAGTTCGCGCTGCTGACGCCGGGCCTGCGTGATGTCCCGCGCGATCGTGGACGCCCCGACGATGTTCCCCTGGCCGTCCCGGATGGGCGAGATGGTGACGGAGACATCAATCAGGCTGCCGTCCTTGCGCCTGCGCACGGACTCGAAATGGTCTATGTACTCGCCGCGCCGCAGACGGGCCAGGATTTCGTCCTCCTCCTGAAGGCGGTCAGGGGGGAAGACGAGGGTCTTGGGCCTGCCGACGGCTTCCTCCGCCGTGTAGCCGAAGACGCGCTCCGCGCCCTTGTTCCAGGATGTGATGATACCATCCAGCGTCTTGCCGATGATGGCGTCGTCGGACGACTCCACGATGGCGGCCAGCCGCTGCCGGGCGATCTGCGCCTCGCGCAGGTAGGTGACGTCGCGGGTGAAGCAGCGGGTGTACCGGAACTCCCCGCCCTCCACGCAGGCGTTGGAGTGGACCAGCACATGTTTTACCGTGCCGTCCTTACAGCGCAGCCGCGCGGGGTAGTTGAACAGGGTCTCGCCGCACAGGAGCTTCGTTAGCATCTCGTGGATGACCGGCTCGTCCAGATGGAACTCGGTGATGGAGCGTCCGATGTACTCGTCGGGCGCGTACCCGAGCATCTCCAGCTCCGCCCTGTTCGCCCACAGAATGGTGCCATCCGGGCCGACCTTGTGGATGCCCTCGGTCGCATTCTCAAGGAAGTCGGAGAGTTCGCGCTCCACCTTTTCGCGCCGGGCGACCTCCGCTTCCAGCGCCTTCGCCCTCTGCTGGAGCAGCGTGATCTCGCGCAGTTGCGCCTCTGGGTCGCCGAGCGCGGCATAACTTTCCGCGGGGATGACGCGGGAGTGGCAGGCGCATATCTCGGCGAAGGGGGCCGTATGCGCGGCGTCCCCGAAGCCGTCCAGGGCGTAGGCGCAGAACAGGGAGAACGTCTGCGTTTCCAGCAGTTCGTTCCAGACCTCTTCCAGACGGATGGCGCCCTCCGTATTGCCCCCCGACCACAACAGGGCGACCATCTCCCCGAAGGCCCGCACCCGCTTCCCGCCGTCCGCCGCCGCTCGCGCCACCACGCGCCCGATTGTCTCGTTGAAGCGTTGCGGATCCACCGTCCCGCCGTCCATGAAGCGGGAGAGCGTTTCCGCGGCGTCCAGCGCGATGTAGTGCCCCTGCGCCTGTGCGGCGTCCAAATCCAGGCCCGACGCCCTCAGCGCGGCCTCGATCCCTTCCCGGTGCGCGGTCGTGGCAATGACGATGCCGCTCTCCCCCGCCGCCAGCCCCGCCCCGATGAACTCGCTGACCGCACGGATGAGCGAACCGTCCCTCTCGTAAAACTGGACGAAATGCTCGGACGGCTGGATGGCGCCCCAATCCAGAACGGGCGCTATCTTGCCGTGTTCGTGGGCGTGGCGCAGCGAAAGCGGGTCAGGAGGAGCGATAGTGGGCATAGCGTTATTATTTCCGCAGTTAAACCGAGGAGTCTCTCAAGGGGAAAAGGCACATTCCTTTTCCTGATGCGGGCCGCGAGGGAGGCTTGTCGGAAGGGTAGAAAAAGAAAGAATCTCCCACTAACAGTTCAGACAGGGGCCGCCGCGCTAAGTTCCCTGGATTCATCGTACCACGATAGGGCTAAGGGAAACGCGCGGCGTAACAGGGGCGCCGGAAGCGGGCCGGATATGTTGGGGGAGGCACCCGACGCGGAAGGGACAGGCGGCGGAGCGGTCCAGTTCCCTCGCGACACTCCACCTGCCAGCGAGGGAACTGGAACTCCGCTCTTCCGGGAATTCGCCGTCGCGGCCACACTCGCCGCCCTGGCAATCGTGTGCGGCGGCGAGCGCGGTCAGGTTCCGTCCCGGAGCGTCAGCGAGATAGCGATGTGGCGGAACGCGCTTTTAACCGGCGTCCTGGCAGCATCAGACCTCCGAGGGCCAGCAGGACGAGGCTCATGCTGAGGGTTCCTGGTTCCGGCGCGGCGACCCCTCCCTGACCGGACTGGAAGCTGAAGATGGATTCGCCGCCCGGCCCGCTCTGCTGATGGATACTGTAGCCCTGCGGCAGCGTCATCGTCGTGAAGTTCCCGGTGACGTTCCCGGTGACGTGCAGGAAGTCCAGGTTGAGCGGCCCCGTCGGCGCGAAGCCGTTGAGGAATTCGATCTTGAGCGCGCTGGAAGACAGGTGGAGGTCGCCGCCCACGAGCAACTGGTCGAACCGGCCGCTGCCCGTCCCGCTGATCTCGATGGAAAGCAGGCCGCCCTGGTCCACGGTCAGATCGCTGAGGAGGGTGAGCGTCCCCGGCGAGTTACCCGGCGCGATGGTGCCGCCCGCCCTTACGATAACGCTCCCGGCGATGAAGCCGGTCCCCGCCAGGGTCGCCCCGGATTCGACCGTCACGGCGCCCGTACCCGTCCCGGAACCCGTCCGGTTATTGACGGCGAGCGTCCCGGCCTGCACGTCCGTCCCGCCGGAATACGTGCTGGGCAGGGTGAGGTCGAGCCGCCCCGCCCCGGCCTTGGTCAGCGAGCCGACGCCGGAGATGCCCTTATCCGCGGTCAGGTCGAAGCCGTTGGTGTTGATGGTCCCGTTTCCCGGCAGGCGGACATCGCTGACACCGAGGGCAGTGATGGAGGCATCCAGGCGAAGCGTCCCCCCGTTGAAGAGGAGCGGGCCGGTACTCAGGGGGGACTTCGTGGCAATAGCCAGGGTCCCGCCGCTGATCTGCGTGCCCCCCGTGTGCTCGTAATCGGTCCCGGCGAGGGTCAGCATTCCGGCCCCGACCTTGTTGAGCCGCAGGGTGCCCCCGGCGTCGGTTATCCGCCCGGAATAGGTCGTGTCGGCGTTATTGTTCCCGACCGAGAGCGTGACGTTCTTAAGGCTGACGTCCTGAACGACCCCGTTCCCTTTCAGGCCGCCGATGGTCTGGTCGGCCCCGTTCAGGGTCAACGCGCCGCGCACGTCGTAGGTCGAGTTGGGGCTGAGGATGTTGGACGTCCCCTCCGCCACCGTGATCTCGGCGTTGGTTTCGATATAGGTGTCTCCGCCGTAGGCCGCCCCGCCGGACTTTTGCAGTTCGAGGGAATAGATCGGGCCGGTGCTGGGGCCGCGCTCAACGAAGAGGCCGAGTTTCCCGCCGTTCGCGCCGTCCCGAAGGTCCCCGTTGAAGGCGGCGTGGGCGACGGACCCGCCGATGGAAAGGGTGGCGTTCGTCGCCCCGTTATTGACGACCGTCCCGGTCCCGGTGATGCCGGGGACCGCGTTCGTGTACCCGTTCAGGTCGAGTACGCCGCCCGCGAACAGGGAGATGGTCGAATGGCCGCTCAGCGCGCCCTCTGCCCCGGCCAGCAGCGTTCCGGTCGGCGCAATGGTGGTCGTGCCGGTGTATCCCGCCCGGCCCGTCAGGATCGCCTGGAAGGGATTCCCGTCGGGCGCCTCCACCCACAGACTGCCCGCGCCGCCCACACTTCCGGTAAACGAAACGCTTCCGTTGCCCGTGCCGCTGACGTACAGGCTGGACGCAATGTTGACATCGCTGGCGATGGTGTTGGCGTAGTCGTTGTTGACGTACAGGGCACCGGTGCCAAAATTGAGCCGCTCCCCGTAAAGGGTGAATCCTTGAAGGGCGTCATCGCCGTTGAACGTTATACTGTTCGCCTGATACGCGGGGTTGATGTTCCGGCAGGTGTACCACTGGAAGTCCTCGTAGGACGGCGGCAAGTAGCTGCCGTAGATCAGATTCGTGTCGGCGCCGCCGAAGGGTACGGCGGTGCCCCGATTGCCATCCGGGTTGTTTCCATAGTCTCCCAGGACGTCCCAATCCGGGTTCTGGATGAAGTTGGTGAAACCGACGCCGCCGATGGACGTGAGCGCGTAGATACTGTCGTCGCCGTTGTAGTTGGCGACCGCGGGATGCCAGTAGTAGAAGTCGTCGGCGAGGGCGGCGCGTCCCGCGCCCAGAAGCGCACCGGCCAGCGTCAGGGTGGCGGCCGTCAGGCTCAGAAAGCGGTTGGTTCCGCGGCGGACAGTTCCGTTGTGCAGGGTATTCATTGGTATTCCCTTTTTCTGAAGAGGAGGGCGGGCCGGTCCGCCTTTTGGGAGCGCGACCCGCCGGAAGGAGGCGATTACGGATCGGTGGTGGTGTCCAGCATGACGCTCGGCCAGTCACCAGGCGTGGTCAGTGAACCGCTCCCCGAATCCATCCGGTAGGTGATTTTGAATATCCCCGCGCCCGGCAGCAGCTGATTTAACAGATTTGCGTTCCGTTCGGTCTGGCTGCCGTCGCTGCCGCCGCCGTGTAGATGCGTCAACAGTTCGTTCAGCCACCGCCCGTCGGGAGCCAGCAAAAGCGTCTGGAACGTGAGGGAGGCATAGGTGAAACCGCGCACCCGGCTGAAATTCGGCCAGTCTGCCATGTCCGTTGCGAGGAACACGTAGTCGTTCGCCGAGAAGGCGGTGGTTTGCTGGCTGGAATAGGACTGCCCCACAGTAATCTCCCCGGTCAGGTCTCCCACCAGTGGGATGGTTGCGGTAATGGAGAGACCGATCAAGTAGGAAGTGTCGTTCGTCAGGCCGGTCGTCCGCGTTTCCGACTTCGAGTTTCGGGACTGGGAGGTCAGGTTGGACGTGCGCGTCCAGGTCGTTCCGACATAGAGGGGGGTGTCATCGTCCTGAGACACCAGTTCGCCGATCAGAGTGTTCCAGTCTCCCCCGAAGAAATCCGTGCCATAGGAGGAGATGTCGCCGGGGCGCACGGCGCCAGGGATTGCGCTGGTGGTGTTCAGGTCAAAAGTATCCGCGACCAGTGCGTGGTTCCCTGTGAGGCCGGGGACGATGCCCATGACCAGACGGTAGGTGTCCGAACCGGGAACTTCATTGGACGCCGGGTCCAGGACAGAGAAGCGATACATGCCTGCGGCGACCCACCGGCTGAGCAGGGTTCCCGTCTTCTCAATGCGATACCCGGTAACGTTGTTGCCTGTGTCCTTCTGTGCCAGCACCGAGGCCGATTGCTCCACCGTCGTGTCATAGGTAGACGTCATCTCGGTCCGCAAGGCGCTGGACTGCTTGTAATTGGCGTTCATATCCAGCGTCGGGCCCATGACGAACGTGGTGCCGATCTTGACGTTCAGCGAAGTGCCTGTCTCGGTGGTGAAGTCACGGACCTGGGATTGCCCCGAACCTACCTGATAGGTGGTTTTCAGGAAGGAGGCCGGTGGGGTGCCGCTGTAGACCGGGTGTAATTGACCGTCGGTACCGACCCCCTGCCGGGTCAGGTGTTCATTGGGGTACGGAGGCGGACCCTCAATGAATCCGACCGGCATCTTTCTCGCGATCCCGCGCCAATCCAGCGGCACCCGGCAGACCGTCGCGTGCTCGGCGGCGTCAACGAACGGATTCGTGGTCTCGTCCGCCAGACTGTCCCCCTCGAACAGGGTTCCGTTGGCGCACAATGCCTGTCGGTAGACGGGCAGCCGAACCGGGCGCAGTCCTACCTGCGTCCCCTGATTGGACAGGGTGCTGTCAAAAATCGGTTGGCCGAAGGCGTAATAGATAGGAGCAACCTGGTCCTTCAGATTTCCGAATTGGAACGACGGAAACGCGCCCGCGACGTACCGATAGTGTTGGTCCGTATAAGCGGCGTTGTATTCCGGGTAATAGTAGACGTACCGCCCACCCGGATTTATGCCATCGCCCCAGGAAAGGAGTTCCTCATACGCGCGCCCCGTGCCCCCTGCCCCCAGGTAGACCAGGTGCGCCCGCCCATCTATTCCCAGTTTCAGGTTCAGGCCGCGCGAGTTACCCGTCGCATCGGGCGCGGGATATTCGGAGGCCCGGTTCGCCGGTATCAGCGTGGGAGCAGAAACCCAGACCGGGACGGTCGAGTCGGTCCGGCGGAAGTTGACACTTTCCGCGTGGTTATCCTTATACGCTCTGAGGTTTCCCTGGGCATCGTACCCAAGCCGCAGATGGGTCAGCAGAACGCCCCGTTTCTTGGAAAAGATGGCGAACCAGGCAATCAGCGTTTCCTGGTGTCCATCCGCCATCGCGGTTGTGCCCACCGCATCGCCGATATTGCGGGTGACGCACACGGCGACATTGCCATTCCAGTCGAAGGGGTCGAAGCGGACATAGCCCGGAATATCGAGCAGGGCGAGGGAAAGGACGCTGGCGCTATCCTGGGTCCCCAAAAACTGGTAACCGCTGCCATTGCGCCAGAAATGGTTCGCACCATCGGGCGTATACCCGCCGCGCAGCTGATAGAGTGCGATTGCCAGTCGGACGCTGGGCGTGCCGTTGTTTTGAACAATCGTCGTCGCCATCAGGCTTTGTCCATCCGGGGTGGCGCACGCGGCGGCGTTTCCCTCCGGGACGGTCTCACCGCCCAGAAGGTCCGGGCGAATGAAGTATTTATCGCAGGAGAGGTAAGTGGAGGCGGTAGTGCTGGTAAAATCGCCGGTCGGGCTTCCGGTTCCGGTCGGTTTGATGACGTGCCACATGACACCGCGCCCCACGGTGTTATTCTTGAACGGGGCGACCACATGAGCCGCCGTGTAGTTGTAGGGGGAGTTCGGGTCGCCGGGATTGCCGCGGGCGCCAGGGTTCGCAGCACTGGCGGCAACGGTTTCGGTCGTGATGCCGGGGATACTGACCGCATAACTGCCATTAGCGGTATTCGTGCCATTGCAGATGTCCAGGTGCTGCATGGTCGGGCTGCCTAACATCAGTGGCAAGTTGGGGTAGATGAGAGAGTATCCGGCCTGGAGGCTGTAATTGCCGTTGTGGGAGACAATGCCACTGCCATTGACGGACCGGTCACTCAGCATAAAACTCAACACCAGTTGACTGGTCCCGGTATTTGCCGCCAGAGGATTGATCCCAACGGCTTCGACGGAATACGGCTGCCACGGATTCTGCGCGGCGGCAGGCGACGTTAGCAACGCCAGCCCGCCCAGTAAGGCGGAGGCGAGAGAGACCGCGCGCTGGCGGCCACCTGTCCGCAGGACGACTTCGGGAGGACGAGAGAGGACACGCATATCGGCTTCCTTTCGCGGAGATGCGGCGCGGACGATTCCGCGCTGTTGCCCGTCAGGATAGCCGACCGGCCTTACCCGTTTCGTACCCAAACCCTACCCGGACCCTATTTATTCCTGATTTTCGCCCTGCGGGTTGTCGCAGGGCCGTCGCGGGCCGACCCTTCCCCCGGAGGCAGGGGGGTCCGACGGAGGAAAACGGGCAGGGACGCCGAACTTAGGGAAAGGCTGGCTGGTGAGAGGAACTGTGCAGGTGGCGGATGGCAAAGCCGGATTGTCTGATACAGTTATTCGGTGGGCTGCGGGTCCTGGCCGCCGACGAGACCACGCTCATCGCGGACACGCTGGGGACCGGCTCCACGCCGCGCCTGCTGCACCGGGTCGCCGTCCTGCTGGCCTACCTCGCCCTGCGCCTCCACGCCCCCCCGCCGCGCGAGGTCATCGTGGAAGCCCTCTGGCCGGGTCAGGACCCCCTGCTCGCCCGCAACAGCCTGAGCGCCACACTCTCCCTGCTGCGCCGCAGCCTCGCCCCGGTAGACTCCTCCCCGTCCGGCGGTAGCGACGGCCTTTTCCTGACGAACCGGGACCAGATCGGCCTGAACCCGGACCGGGTGGGGACGGACGTGGCGCGCTTCCTGGCCCTCCTGGATTCCGCCGACCACGCGCACAGCGGTAAGGGCGCCCCCCCGCCGCGCGTCCGCGCCCTGCTCCTGGAACAGGCGACCGGGCTGTACCGGGACGGCCTGATGCCCGGCTATTACGAAGACTGGCTGGTGCGGGAGCAGGAACGCCTGCGCGAACGCTATACCGAAGCCCTGCGCCGCATGACCGCCGCCTGGGAGAGCGCCGGGGACGAGGAAGCGGCGGTGCGGACCGCGCAGAGGGCGGTGGACGCGGATCCGCTGGAGGAGGAGGCGCAGCAGGCCCTTTTCCGCCTCCTGGCGGCGACCGGGCGGACCGCCGCCGCGCTCGCCGCGTATGCGCGCTGGGAAAGCCTGCTGGAAAAGGACCTGGGGCTGGCCCCGCCGGACGCCGCGCAGCGTTTAGCCCGCCAGTTGCGCGAGGCGGCATCCCGGCCCGCGCCCACCCCGGCCCCGCCGCCGAAGGCATTCCCGCCCGCCCCGCCGGTTTCGGCGCCGCCCGCGACGCCAGAGCCAGCGGCGGTGACGGAGGCGGCGGGGGAAGCGGACCGGGAGGAGCCGGTGGGCGGCGCGGTGCCGCTCGGTTCCCCGTTTTATATCGAACGCCCGACGGACGCCCGGTTCTTCGCCGCCCTGCGGCGGCGGGACAGCATCGTGCTGGTGAAGGGCGCGCGGGAGGTCGGGAAAACGTCCCTCCTGGCGCGGGGCCTGCGGGAGGCGCGGCAGGCCGGGGCGCAGGTGGTCCTGACCGATTTCGAAGCCCTCGGCGACACCGCCTTCGCGTCGGCGGACAGCCTGTTCCAGTCGGTCGCCATTCTGCTGAGCGACCAGTTGGGATATGACGACGACCCGATTGCCCGGTGGAGCGCGGAGCGCGGCCCGGCGATGAACCTGGAACGCTACCTGCTGAACAGCGTCCTCCGGGGGACGACCGCGCCCCTGGTCTGGGGGCTGGACGGCGTGGACCGCCTGTTCAGCGTCCCGTTCGGCGGGGCGGCATTCTCCCTCTTTCGGTCCTGGCACAATCGCCGCGCGCTGGACCCGGACGGCCCGTGGTCCCGGCTGACACTCGCCATCGCCTACGCCACCGAGGCCCACCTCTTTATTTCGGACCCCAACCAGTCGCCGTTCAACGTCGGCACGCGGCTGAGTCTGGACGATTTCGACCGGGCGCAGGTGGGCGAAGTCCACGCCCGGTACGGGTCGCCGCTGAAGACGACGGCGGGCGTGGACCGGTTCTATGCTCTGGTCGGCGGGCAGCCCTACCTCGTGCGGCGGGGCTTTCAGGAGATGGCGCGGCGCGCGGCGGAGACGCCGGGCGGCGGTGGGGCCGAAACGCTGCTCGCCGCGCTGGAATCCGACCCGGCGGCGGTGGACACTCTCTATCGTGACCACCTGGGGCGCTTGCGGCGGACGCTCGCCGGGGACGCCGACCTGACGGAGACGGTGCGTGCGATGGCGACGGGCGGCGGCTCCTGCCCGGACCAGGAGACCCTGTATCGCCTGCGGAGCGCGGGAATCCTCTCCGGCAACGCGGCGGCGAGCGCGCGCTTCCGCTGCCTGCTGTACGCCCGCTACCTGCGCCGCGTCCTGGGGGAGCCGGATTAAGCCCCGGTAAACCGCCATGCCCCTCGCGCCCCGCGCCCCCGGCGATTCCCCGGACCCCGACCAGTTTTTCATCACGGGCGGGACCCTGCCGACCAGAGCGCCCTCCTACATCGTCCGGCAGGCGGACACGGAGTTGTACGAGGGCTTGCGGGCGGGCGAGTTCTGCTACGTGCTGAACACCCGGCAGATGGGCAAGTCGTCGCTGATGGTTCGGACCGCGGCCCGCCTGCGTAAAGAGGCCGGGGCCATCGTCTGCCTGCTTGATCTCACCGCCGTCGGGCTGAACGTGACGCCCGCACAGTGGTACTTCGGGCTGCTGACCCAGGTCGCCAGCCAGTTGGACCAAACGGGCGAGAGGGAGGCCGCCGCCGAAGAGTTCTGGCAGGCGTCGGCGGACCTGGGTCCGATGCAGCGGTTCTTCGCCGCCTTCGAGAAGGTCTTCCTGCCCACGCTGCCCGCCCCCTCCCCGCGCCTCGTCGTCTTCGTGGACGAGGTGGACGCCGCCCGCTCCCTGCCCTTCCCCGCGGACGAGTTCTTCGCCGGGATACGCGAGTGCTACAACCGGCGGGCCGCGAACCCGCTCTACGACCGTCTGACCTTCTGCCTGCTCGGCGTCGCCACCCCCGCCGACCTCATCTCCGACGCCCGCATGAGTCCGTTTAACATCGGGCGGCGCATCCGCTTGGAGGACTTCACGGAGGCGGAGGCAACGCCCCTCGCGGTCCATCTGCCCGGCGGAATGGCGACCCTGCGCCGCTCCCTCTACTGGACGGGCGGCCACCCCTACCTGACCCAGTGCCTGCTATACGCCCTCGCCACGGGGGACGGCGGGCTGCCCCCCGGCGACGCGGGCGTGGACGCGGTTTGCCAGCGGCTTTTCCTGACGCGCGACGCCCGCGAGATTGACGACAACCTGACCTTCGTCCGCAACCGCCTCCTGCACAGCGGGGGCGACCTGGCCGCCCTGCTGGACCTCTACCGCCGGATACGGGAGCCGCTGCTGTCGGAATCTCCGATTCCGCCGCGCTGGTGGAAAAGTCGGCGCATACGTGACGACGAGACCAACCCCCGGTGCGTCGCGTTGCGTCTGGCGGGCGTCGTGAAGCCGGATGCGGGCGGCTTTCTCATCGTGCGGAACCGGATTTACGACCGGGTATTCGACCGCGAATGGGTGGATGCGCACCTGCCGGACGCGGAGCGGCAGCGGCAGCGCGCGGCGTTTCAGCGGGGCGTGCTGCGGGCGACGGCGTTAGGGGCAGCGGGTGTTCTCGCCTTCGGCGTCCTGGCAGGGGTCGCCGTCGTGCAGGCATACGAGGCCCGGCGGCAGACGCGCCTCGCCCTGGAACGCCTGAGCCAGCGGTACGCGGACGAAGGCATCCGCCTGCTGACCGAGGGCGACCCACTCGCCGCCGTGGACGCCCTGACCGAAGCCCTCCGGCTGGACGAGCGCAGCCTTCCGGAGCGCGTGGCCTCTGCCCGGCGGCGCCTGGCGTATGCCCGCCGCCAGGTCCCCCAGGCCGCCTACGAAACCCCGTGCGGCAGCCCGATTCTGTGGGCCGAGCCGTCGCCGGACGGGCGGCGCTTCGTTACCGCGACTGAGGCCGGGGTCGCCCGCATCTGGGACGCGGCGACGGGCCAGCCGCTGACGCCGGAAATGCGCCACGAGAAGGCGATACGGCACGCCGCCTTCAGCCCGGACGGGAGCCGGATAGCGACGGCGAGCGAGGACGGGACCGGGCGCATCTGGGACGCGCGCACCGGGGGACCGCTGACGCCGCCCCTGCGCTACCATTTCTCCAGAATTGCCCTCCACGCGGATTGGAGCCGGGACGGGCGGACCCTGGCGATTTCCGGGGGCGTGGGCGCGGCGCTCTGGGACGCCGCCACCGGGCGGGAGCAGAGCCGCATCTGGGACACGGACACGGGCGGCCCGTGGGACGCGCACGGCGAGAGCCGGATGGAAACCCGCGCCGTGGCGTTCGCGCCGGATGGAAAACGGGTGGCGTTCGCAGCCAACCCCTACCGCGCGAACTTCGCCGACCCCGTTACGGGAAAGATGAACGGCCTGGTCGGCCACACCCATTCGGCGTCGCAGGTGGTCTACAGTCCGGACGGGACGCGGATTGCGCTGGCGGGCCTCTTCGACCCCAATCAGCAGGGCGGTGGGTCCGGCGGGGGGCTGTGTGAGGGGGCGACCGGGAAGGCCATCGCCCTGCTGCCGCACCGCGACTACGGGACCGACGCCTGGTTCAGCCCGGACGGCCGCCGGGTGGCAACCGGAAGCCGGGACGGGACCGCGCGCGTCTGGGACAGTGAAACGGGCAAACCGGTCACCCCCCCGCTCCCCCATAACGCCAGCGTCCAGACCGTTCGGTTCTCCGCGGACGGCAGGCGACTGGTCACGGCCTGTCAGGACGGCAC
>JADMIO010809362.1_pt1 | contig 24617 bp, 37 predicted proteins | sample 8958161 | NCBI WGS metagenome assembly JADMIO01 (sample SAMN16585339, study PRJNA669376) | soil metagenome | isolation source: Crop rotation soil | place: USA: Cullars Rotation, Alabama | collected 2011
CTTTCCCCAAAATACACCTTCATTGAATTGGATCTCTTCCAGATATGCATACGATGGGACATTTTCGGACTACATCACGATGCGCAGGCTCCCTGAATCAGTGATTGACACAGATCAGGATCGTATCAGGTTGAACCCCAACCCGTGGACAGTCGCCCAGCACTTCTCGTTTGTTGGACCCCTCGTGTGCTACACCAACGATGCCAATAAGATTAACTGGTTAGTGCAAATGGTTGATTGATACTTTAACATTCTCAGCGTGACTTGCAGGGCCGAAAGAGGTGGCTGCGATCTGAGCACGTCCACTTTTGTCTATACACCGCCCCATGATTCTGCTTCAAATGCTTCTTCGTCCTCATCAGCCAGTCCAATCGCGCCCCCTGTAAAACGACAAGTCAAGTATGGAATCATTTTTGTTCATGTGACCTTACCATGATCTCCTCACCCATCAACCACTCTCCTCCCTCAGCTGGGGTGATTACGTCGGGATCATTTTTGAAAGCCCCAAAAAGGCTGCACGGGTAGCTGTGAAGTCAATGGACAAAGAGCCTGGGTTACAACATAAGTGGATGAAGGACAGCGGTGAAGCATACCTGAAAAAGACCAAGGCGGATGTGCATGGTTCTCAAATCAAATTCGAAGGTGATGCAGTGTTCCAGGTAATCACTGTGTATGTACATCATCATCACAACCTCGTCCTGACACCTTCGTGGGCAGTTGAAGCGATATGATTTGTCAGTCCCGTTTGACGAGCTCGTGTACATGCACACAGCTGCTGGCAACGAACCCAAGAACCCTGTCATCATGGGCGAGAAGATGTACATCACTTCCTCATTGAGCAAGGCAAACAAGTACTTGTGCTTGGACCCCAAAAAGCCTCAATTCCAGTATTCCGCCGATTGCATGAGTAGCAACTTTTTGCCAATCGTTGGATCGCCCTGGGGAATCGGTTCGTTCGAGAATGACCTCGGGCAAAGAGTCAACCAGGACCGCAGGATTGTGAAATTGGCAAACCTCGGAATGGACGACGTTGCCAATGTGATTCCCTGATTCTCGATTTGATGTTGAGTTCTATTTCTTGTCAACATTAAAAATTTAATGCCTCAATGATGACATTATTCTTGTTGAGAAGCTTCGACCTTGCCAATCAATGCAAACATAACTAACCGGGACCACGTGACTGCTTGTCAGACACTCGTGGTGTGACGCAATTTTCTTGTTCGTTCGCAACATTCGCTTGTCGGCAAAAGGAAATGATCATTCAACTCGTTCTCAATGGCTTTGGGCTCGCTCTTTCGACTGCAGGGGCTGTCATCATGTGGATCAGTGGTGGGTACACTTTTATTCCTGACGAGATCTTGTGTTCACTTTTCTGCTTGTTGCAGTCAAGAACGATGACTTCTTCGATGTCGAGCTTGGGGACTCGGTATTATACTTGTTTGCTATTGCTGTTGTCATTAACCTTTTGATGTTTGTGGATGCTGGTCTCGCATCACCCGTCTTTGTTGTTGCTGCTGTTGCCATGAGCTATTTCTGGTATGTTTTTGGCATCAATTTGAGCTGATTTCAAGACAAGACACTGATCCTTTCCATCTAGGATACCATTTGGCATAGACTTGACTGACCAATGGAGGGAACAACTTGAAAACAAAGTATTTCTGGAGTTCTCCAAGGATAAGCTGGAAATGGCTGTCATTGGAGGTTGCCTTGCTCTTGGCGGAAGTTTTGTCGGCATTGTTGCCAGCTGTCTCATTCCATGGAAGCGAGATATTAAAGTCCCGAGAATATGGGAGCTCATTGGTGAGACACCTGTGATCACCAGTGTCATCCTTTCTCTCCTCACACCTCTTTTCACACCTCGACAGTGTTCATTGGAGCCATTGTCACATTGGGTGGTTGTATTTCATTGTTTTGTTTCAATGCTCGTGGTGATTCCAACTACGATAAGTGGATGGTAATTTCTGTCAGATTCTGACCTACCAACCAGTAATCTCACTCACAATCAACTCAGATGATCGCCATCCAAGGCATCTTGTCCCTTGCATTTGGAATTAGTAGTGCCGTGTTTCCTGACCCTTATATCGTCTCTACCGCTGCCTTTATGACTGCCTTCACATTTGTGCAGGCAATGTTTCAAGGTGACGCAACCCACTTCAAACCTCCCCAATGATTGAGCTTGGGCCTGACATTGCCTTAATAGGTGTTGGATTTCTTGAAGGGGAAGATATTGATGGGTCTCTGAGCAATCCCCACAGTGCTCAAGTCTCTCTCCTTGTCGCTGCCATTGGCCTCGCCCTTATGTGGATTGGACTAGGTGGAGCCCACACCACGAAACCAGATGCGGGTGCCAATCAGCAGATCCATGACACTCAGACTGGCAAAGGAAGAAGTCACGCCATTGCCAGTCCCTAGCCTTGTTTTGACGACTGCATCAACCATTGGCTAATCGATAAGTCTAAGTCTATCTATCACCCAAATGTTTTACTCGAACGCCGATCGGCAGAAAGTAAATGTTAAAAATTACACACGAAGAGTCACGAGTACGTACATTCCAGAAATTATGCTAGGGGGAAAGGGACACGGGTTCATCCTTGCCCTCATTGTGTTATGTCACCACGGAATCGCAGCCCATTCGCATGTTACAGGTGTGTTCTCATTAGCAGTGCTGAGTTCCGTGGTGAGGAATCAACTCTGTGGTTACTTTGATTCTCATTTCTCCCCTCCCCCCCCCCCCAGTCCCAGTTGGCTGAAATACCCTCAAGTTCAACCGACTCCATAGCACCAGCCTCCGAGAATGGTCCTCTTTCCACTCAAGCCCACCAATCGACTCAACTTCAAGTCACTGCTGAGCCCTTCCATTGGTACTTCTGGATTCTTGTTGGGGTGTACAGCCTCGTCGCCATCGCTGCCGTGGCCGTCTTGGTTATGCCTCCGCAGATCGTTCATCATTTCGGCAGGTACATTAGTGTCGGATTCTTCTCGTATTATGTGGATCCAAAATTCCCAGAAAGCAAATCAGAAATCCCACTGGTTATTCTTGCCAATCTTGAAGGAAACCATGATGCTCTCCTAGATATCGTGAAAAATGTGGAGCTCGATAATTCGATATTCCAGAAGTATGTTCACCTTGGCAATATCTGGTCCAGCGAGTGTCAGCCCTCAATTGGGACTGGGAACGGCCATCCCAAATGCTCATTTGGCGAAACTGCCTTTGACAAGTTGAAGGAACTTGGTTCCGATCTCATTTATGGCCGCCTCGATCTTGCCAAGTTACGCTGGAGGACAGAACTGTCCAGCACCTTCGCTGAGTTCATTGAGCCCTATTTCTCAGATGCTGGCTCGCTCCGGTACATTGTGTCCAGACTTTTTTACTGGACTGTGTTTCCTCGTCGAGAAGGAGACAAGCTTGATGTTGAGAAAATTCGATCGCTGGTTCACAAACGAGTGATGACCGATGAGAAGGTGCTCGTGCCACTGAGTCAGGGGGAATGGACGGACTGGAAAAATAAGTGGGCCACCTTTATCGTCCAACATACCATGGGGATCAGGCAACCAAGCAATGCTCAAGTCAACGCAGATGCGCTTTTTGCATTCTCGAATTCTCCCGAATTCAAGGCATCGTTGGAAAACTCGGCATGGATGAGGCGGTACGGACCTGTCCTGGTGGCATCTTCTGGCCTTGGTGACTCTGGTACTTTCTCTCGGTCGTCCCGTGATCCTTATAAGCAGATTGGAGGCATCATCCAGTCCATGAGGGCAGTCAATCGTCACCTTGGACTTGAAGTTTCAAAAAATTTAAATGCAAAGGCAAACGACGCTGCCAACATCAAAGATCTCAAGACAACTTTGAAAAGCGAACTTCATTTCCTCCAGAGAAACAATTGCGGCCGCGATCTGCTGGACGTGGAGATGGACAAGATCAATGCTCTCACGGTTTCAGCTGACGAACGACTCAGGTCGTTTACCTTTTTGAGTGAAAAGACTGGCATTGGTCCCTGTTCTCAGTATATTCTTCGCCAAGCAGATCTTCCGCTTCATAGACCGGGTGAAGCCGCGCTCTGTGCAACCTCGCCTTATCCTCCTCTTCGTGAAACCATTCCTCTCCATACAGACGCCAGCGTTCGAAGAATGTTAGCGCTGTTTACCAACTCTGACATTGAATATTACGTGAATCTCGGTGTTCTATCTCGAACGAGATCGGTCGCCCGTGAAGACAGCTTGGAACACATTTGTGACCTGGTGGCCAACGGCATCCAGTACGTTGTGATTGGCTCTTCCAACCTTGCTGGACCTTTGGTCATCACATTCCATGGGAAGGACTTAGATCTATGCCCAACTGAGAAGTTTGTCACAATTGTGTTCATTTCAAGCCGTTTCAAGCCCGGCTGTGACAACACTTGGGCATATGTAACTCAGAGGGATGACCAATATACTCTGCGGTTCTCAAACAATGGCGATGTTCATGAAGTGGACCTGAGCAACGAAGAAACTGGAATATATCAGTTTGGAGTCGATGACCGCCACGAATCGCTGCTCCCTGCCAAGTATTCATACTCCTTCACGTTCAAATCGACTACTGCTGATGGGAGTGAGTACCAGTGGTTCCATTACTTCGCAAAGAAGGGAAACCCATTTCTGTTAAAGGCTGAGTGATAAATAGCAGCAGCTGCCATATTTATAATATAAAGGAATGAAGATCTATCCACTTGGATAATTTGAGCTGGTTGGGAATGGCAAATGTCAACTAATTCGCTGTATTAACACCAATTGGGTTAGTCAACTATATTTACTTAATTACAAAACTTTGTCATTTTGTGACTCAATGTCAGTCTTTTGGCGCTCCTGACTCAATGGTGTTTCGATGGCCATAGTCACCGAATCCGCAGTGTCTGATTCTCCTCGCGTGTTCATCGATGAGTGCCTGGAAGATTTTCCGAGCTCAGTGGCCACCAATTCTGTGGTTCTTGGATGGCCCTGGTCTTGGGGTGCCCAAATGGCCTTGGTGGCCGAATAACCGTAGTTTGCCGACAAGACATTTTCACGGTTTTGGAATCCTTCATTGCTGCGTGGATACCGCTGGGACTTGGCCTTTTCTTTTGTGCTCATCGGGGTAAAGGCCATCGCTTGTGCAAAAGCGACAGCAGTTTGTCCACTCCATAGCACACCAACAGATGTGGCCAGTCCCTCTGGGGTGTAGAACAAGCGAGCGTTGAAAGCCGCGATTGAGTAGGAGAAGACAACGAAAAGATGTGCCGCTGTTGAGATCATAACCCATCGAATGAGCTTTTTCATCTGAGCATTTCTTCGGTCGGATATGTCAATCGCACGAATGGAAGGACCCGAGTCGAGTAGCTTGATAAATCGAAAGCCGTATCGAATGAACGCAAAAGAGCAAAAGAGCTCAATGATACAGCTGAAGCCAGCGTTGATCGCTACAACCACAACAACAGAGGTACGAAACGTGGCTATGTACGCCATGCAAGAACAAGCGAACAATTGGGCCCCAATGTTGAGAGTTCCAATAATAGTCAGGATTCCTTCCAATGGCTGTCATGATCAAGTGGCAAGTGAGTGAAATGTTCTGAAATCAATAGAAGGCCACCACCTTTTTCCTCTTGAGGAGTCCAAAGACATCCAGCCGGATGAAAACAATGGCTGCCATCAAAGTAGACAACGTGTGGATTGGAGTGGGCATCGCTAACCCAAATACTTCAATCGAGTACCACACATTGCCAATAAACAGTGGTCCAGCAGCACCGTACCCTCCCCGGAACGCACATCCGATGATGTCAACAACGAGGCTGAAGAAGGTTACAACACTAAGGTTTGATGACAAGTGATTTTCAAGAGGGGAAAATACCATGCAACCATGAATGGCACAGCTGTGGGCATGGGGGCGGAAGACCGCCTGTAGTTAAGGAAGTGAAGCAAACATGCATAGATAGACTGGAATAGGATCCCAAAATTAGCCAGTGGCAAGAGTACTCTGAAATAAATGAAATATTCCCAAGTGTCCCACAGGTCATCTGGGTTAACAACAAATTAAGGCCAGGATGCGAAAAATGGTGAGTTGATAGTTTGCAGTTACATTTCCAGGGATTACTGTCAGCAACAATATCAATCGTCACAGTGTCTCCTTGTTTGAGGGCAACAACCTCTGCCTTGACATACTCACGAAGGCAAGTGATGTAAGGGATGTTTCCAGTTGTTCTCATTCTAAACTCGCTCATCTGTCCATTGAACCTGAATTACAACAATCAATTGAGATTCATCATTTCACATGAGGTTTGAGTTAATTGTACCCTGCTGCGCCAATGTCCCCTACCAACCGGACTGCAGCAACTGCTCCAAAGTTTTGGACACATTCAAGGGCCCGCTGTTCCTCCAGCATTGAGACTCCAAACTTTCGGTCATTATCAATCCACACAGCGAAACCCGAAAATGAGGTCGAAGGCGGCAGATCGTCACAGTCAACCAGCGAGAGGTACTTGACAGGAAGGTTGACCAGGTTGAGATCGTTCACTTGGTCTCGCCCAGGCAAGCCAGTTTGACGGTTGAAGAGAGGACTACTTACAAAATGTGAATTTCCGTTCATGTGGACTTGCATTGCAGTGACCGAGCACAGAGCAAGAACCGAGAGGGGTAGGAATCTTTTCATCTTGCAACAGTAGAATTCGCGTAAATTCGATCATGTGAGCTCAAGCAAAGCAGTCGCTAGTCTAGGTCAATTAGAGTTTATTATTCAGTCTGGGTAGTACCTTGTAGACATTTCCCAGAAAGGAAATGATAGTCTTAAATTCACCACAGTCACATCTCACACATTGTCTCAGCATACAGAGGTTGGAGTACAGTAGCAACAAACAAATAAAAAAATAGGCCGCACAGGAGTAGAATTAAATCAGGAAGAAGAACTCTGCGGCAATAAGAAGAGCAGGGGGCGTCTTGACGAATTATTTCTTGACCCGCTTGACGACCTGCTTGAACAGACCAGAGCTCGACCCTTTGAGGCTCCTGCCATCAGCGTCTCGTGGACTGGAAAGATCAGTTGAGGCTTGTCCTTCACCAGAATCATCCATTTGTTCTCCATTGGACGAGCCGTTGCCATGACCAGAAGGGATTTGGAGTAGATTGGCCATGTGATACTGCAGACGCATGGTCTCTTGGCGAAGCATCTCATTCTCAGACACAAGTCGCTTAATCTGATGACAATAAGTCAGAACTGAGAAGAAATCAGATCATTGATCAAACAAACCTGCTGCGTGGCAGTGTCTTGCAACGACTCCATGTGTCGAATCCGGTCTTCCAATGAGGTGACATAAGCCTTTTTTCGGAGGCGTGAGTTTCTTGCAATCTCCCTGTTCCTTTCCTTGCGCTGAGCAATGCGACTCTGAAAATTTTGAGATTAGAAAAGAATTCATTCGAATGAACAGGTAACTTGAACTCACTGAAACATCTCCAGGCTGGAGTCTGAGGCCACCTTGACCCATAAACAACATCTCGGCTTGTTGAGGTGTCAACTGGAGTTCGACCATGTGAGAAGGATCTTGAGAAGTCTGGGTGGGACTGTCGTAGCCTTGCTGGTGATTGCCTCCCCCAGTTTGAGTTCCAGTCACCCCAGTCTGGAAGTTATGACCTTGGCCCAAGGACCAGGGTCTACCTGAGACCTTTGAGGCACCGGTGGGATCGGATCGGACACCATGGCCAGCGACGGAGCTTCCATTCATGCGGAGGGCTGCAGGAGGAGGAGGTGGATTATGTCCAAGATTTTGGACTTGAGGAGGAAGGGGAGGACGAGTCACTTTCTTGCCGGGAAGAGGAGCAGAGCGGGACTTGCTGGTGTCGTCGCCGTGCAGATGATCGAGGTTTCGGATGTCAGAATGTCCCATTGACATTGGGAGGGAATGGTGTTGCATGAGCTGTTGATGTTGGGATGAATGAGAAGGTTGATTTGCAAAGGATTGCTGTTGAGAAGGCTGGGACTGGGAGTTTCCACCAGCAGCTTGAAGGATAAGAGCAGAGATGTCAGCCTGGGGGTTATTTGCAATCAGATGATTCAGTGTCTCCATATCAAGCTGAAAAGCAAAGATAGATGTCAGTGAAGGTGAAAACAGAAAGAAAAGATCAAAAGTTCTGGGAAAAATCGGTAATTTTGTGGAGACTCACTGTGACCTGGTTGGGATTTTGGAGGGCTTGAAGAGAAGCCATTGAAGGATGGCTTGGCTGATCTGGAGCCCACATTCTTCCAAGCATTTCACTGACTTCAGAGGTTTCTTCCGACTGAGGGCGATCAACGGGAGAGGGGACGGAGTCCCAAAACTGAGGGGACATGAGTTCAGGATTCGTTGCCAAAGCGCGAAAAATCTCGTCGTTAGAAGTGTCAAGAAGACTTTCATCAATTTCAAAGCAAGATTCGTTGGAGGTGTAGGCAGAACTGGATCCTGTTGTGTTGATGGAGTGGAAGCCCATGGCCATCCCATGAGAAAATCCATTGGAGCTTGTCGTTGTACCGTTCGTTGAAAAATCCATTTCATATTGCTCGTTGATCGGCATCAGAGAAGCAGCGTCCATTGTAGAGATGTTTGGTAGACAAGGTGAACTCGCAGTATTAATATTTCGAGGGCCACGTATGCTTTTCTGGATTTTCTACGAGTCCAGAAATGGATGGCGTCAGCAGACGTTGGATGACGAAATAGTGAAATTTGTGCTGGGATATTTTGGCAAGAAAATAAACGTCTGATCAGTTTTTGCATATTTACAGGCAGTTTGACTTGAATTCAATCTAATTATCACAATTTTTCTGAGTTTTGCTTCCGAAGATGGGCGTTGTGATGGCAGCCGCAAATCGCTGGACGTGTCAGATCCAAGTGTGTCGGTACATTTCGTTTAAAATTATGATTAATATATTGCAAAGTTGTGACAGTCATGTCAGAATCAGAAACAAGCTTGAATTCTGTCACAACGGTAGCCATCAAGACTGCGCTAAGCAACCCTGACAAACAACGGTCGTGGGTCACCAATAACACTTTTCTTTTTAATGGTCCGAGGTGAGAGCCAATTTAATGAATTGGTCTGGAGAAATGAAACAAATGTCCTGAAGGGCCAATTGCAAAGAAAGACGAGTTTCCGGATTGACTGGAAATAACTTTAAGTTTTGATGAAGATGAATGAACTCGAAAATGGTCATGTATGACAAGTCTATTTTGCGAAAGTGAACCGAAATTTACCCCTCTTTTCAACAATGTTTGGATTTTGGCTACAATTACACCTCAGGGCGTTCAGTCAACAGTCAATGGATCAGGGCCCTTGGACTGAGCAACGGCTTCAGACACATCCTCGAGGGGAGGAGGAGAATCCACATCACCAAGTTCTAAATAACAAAATTCAGAGAAACATTTCAAGGCAATTTGTGACATTCACAAACCTTCATCGTCAGAATCAGACTCGTCTCCCATGCCACCCATTCCGCTGAAGTCCATTCCACCCATACCACCCATTCCGCCCATACCTCCCATCATGCCACCCATGCCACCCATGCCACCTCCCATTCCACCGAACTGAGAGAAATCCATTCCGTCCATTCCGCCGCTGAAGCCTGGAATCGAAAATGAAAATATTCAAGCAAAGTCGAGAAAAAAAGACTCACCAAGGTTATCATCGGCCTCATCTTCGTCCTTGTATCTTTTCCAGTCAACTTTGACGAAGCTCAACTTGGATGAGGACTTGGTCAACCTGTCCCACCATCCCTCCTCCACTTTGACCAGAATCATTTCGATTGCTCGTCCAGTCTTGGTCCATTTTGATTTTTCCTTGTCAATTGCGGCGAAAAGCTCAATTTCCACGGCATAGTTCTTGCCGTGGCTGGTTCCGGCAAAGGCGAACTTATCTCCATCAATTGTGATCTTCTCACCGGTACAATCAGGGACAAGAACGGAGATGAAAACGTTGTCTTTGCGCTGGGCCCACTCACAAATGGGAAACAAACTGCAAATCGAGGTTAGAATTGATCTTCACCGGCTTTGCTTTCGACCCACCTCATGTCGATCAAGCTTCTAGAGTCAGGTGCGTTGTGAACCTTACTCCGGTGGGTAATCGGGTCTGAAATTTAATTTAATTTAATATTGTTAGACACTCTGACATCAGGCAATCAATCTTTAATCACGAAAAAGCAAATCATTGGGCGCAACCCGATACAATTTATTGGAACTTTCCAGTCCAGCATGCAGCAGGTGAGGACCTTATTGTTTTTCACCTGTCCGTTTCCCACAAATGAACACATCACGTTCTAGTCATGTCTTGGATACTTGTGGTTGAAGGGTGTTGATGGAGATGCAGCTCGAGATCTCCCCAATTGGACATGTAGTCTGTGCCTTTTGCGTGGTGGAAAGATTGTTCATTTTGATATTGATCCAAGCACCCAACCAAAAGGAAAAATCCCACTTGTTGATGCACAAGCAGAAGTTTCTTCTGGGAGTGTCCCTGGTGCACTTTATTCAGCCACAGATTGCTTCAAGTACGTTGTTCTCTATCACACGCCTCGTTTCTCATTTGTCCACCCAGATGTGTAACTCCGGGCAGAACATTTCACATTTTTGCTGAAACTCACGAAAATCGTAACAAGTGGGTGAATCTTTTGACGGACCACATTTCACGTTTGTCATCTGACCGAGCATCCTTCGAGCGTTCTAACCGCGAAAACTTCGAGGTTGGCATTTCTTAATCTGTGTGAACTTAGAATATACTCACTTTTTAACTTAGCTGAAGGCACAGATCTCAACTGCTGAACGAGTTGAGTTTCTGACCAAGTCTGGAGGAATCAAAAATTTCAGCTGGAGAAAGAGATTATTTGTACTCAACGGAGAGTTTTTTGTGTATTATGAGCTTCCCCAAGTGAGCTCTTGATATTTGAGGGTATTTAAATTCATGTTAAAATACCAGGGATTGCGTGCTCGCGGAAACTATGAGTGCCACACTTGCAAGAGTGTGCCCAGTCTTCCCCAGGACGCCCCCGAGGATGTCAACCTCGATAATCTTTTCCAGGTGAATTCAGCATGAGCATCATGAATCCACAGCTAAATGAAAGAATCGTCAGGTCGAGTCTGACTTTGGTAACCTCATGCTTGGCGCTTTGGATCCTAATGATAAACAACGGTGGATGGATGCATTGATGTCTCGTGGATCTGGCGACACAAGAATTCCTGCTGGTGATCCTGTCAATATGGCTGGCCTCTCTGGAGATTCAGGTCCAACAGAACTCAAATGAGTATTGATTTCAACTCAGATTATTGTTATTCAGCCGTTATCGTCACGAAATTGACCGAAGAAAGAGACGAATTGCAAAGGCAAGTGACCGAATTAACCCAACTCAAGGAACGGTCCGATAAGATCATTCGTTCTCTAAAAAGTGAGGTTAACTCTTTCTGAATGAGCTTATCCTCATCCACAACCAGACGAAAACAAAAAATTGAAGCAAGATGTTGACGACTTGGTAGTCCAGATCAAAGAAAAGGATCATGGAATCCAACAACTTTCGCAGACGATGGAACGGATGAGAATTGAGGTCATGGAAGCACATGACTCAGGCAAGAAATAGAATTGATGATTATTTCTGTCTTTCATGAATAAACAACTTTGGCATTGTTGGGTAGCCATCAAAGCTTTCACAGCGCAGCAAACGAGACGATGCAGTTGTCGAAGAAGCTTCTTGCTTATCATGACTTGCAACTGTCAGCTCAAAATTGGTCCCTCGATGCTTGCTTCGGATCTTTCAACACTGAAAGAAGAGGCCGAGCGTGTTTTGGATGCTGGTGCAGACTATCTTCACCTTGATGTAATGGATGGTTCGGATAGGAAGTTTGTCTCCAAACAACACATCATGATTTCTCAAACAGGTCACTTTGTCCCCAATATCACATGGGGCCCGCCTGTCATCAAGTGCCTGCGAAAGCATAGTAATGCTTTCTTCGATTGTCATATGATGGTTTCCAATCCGGCTCAGTAATGCTGTCATTCCTGTAATTTCACCAAATCCTCAATTCGTGGGTTTCAGGTGGGTCTCTGACATTGCTGAGGCAGGAGGGAGCCAATATACCTTCCATATTGAGGCAGTTGCTCGTGGCGAGATCCCAGCCCTGTGTGCACTCATCCGAAGCACCAACATGAAAGTTGGAGTTGCCATTAAACCTGGTACAGTGCGATCATCTTCACTCCAATTTGTCACATAATCCTTTTTGAAGGGACTGATCAAGACACTGTTCGAGAGTTTGTTGCCTTGGTCGACATGGTTTTGGTCATGACGGTTAGCGCCGTTAATCACCACTGCGATCAGAAATCATTTTATTTTTTTTATATTCAATTTGAATCAGGTCGAACCAGGATTCGGAGGACAAAAATTCATGCCCAACATGATGCCGAAGATTGTTTCGCTGCGTGCAGCCTTCCCTCAGCTTGACATCGAGGTGGATGGTGGAATCTCACCAGAAAATATTGAGGCAGTAGCCAAGGCTGGTGCCAACATGATTGTGGCTGGAACTAGCGTGTTCAAAGGCGACTCCTCAGTTGCAATCAAGGCAATGAAAACCACTTGGTATCAAATAAACCCAGTTTAACAGCAGCCTAAGATCGCCTCTCCAAAATCCGGACCTGATCTGGTCACGCTGAGGACGAGAAAACAGGGCAAATAACAATCGGGAAGATTTATTGAGCACACTTATGCCTTGATGGCATACTTGCGAACTGGGAAGAGGTTATCCTTCTTTGTTGCCTTCACTGTCTTGAGTGCCGATTGATTCTTGGTGAGTCTGCGACGAATGGCACGGGTCTTCTTCTGGCGCAAGTTCAATGGCTTGTACTTCTTGTCCTGATAGAACTTTCGGAGTTCGGAAGTCTCCTTCTGGTTGATGACAGTCAAAATGGTGGCAATCGACTTTCGAACAACGGAGCTAAATGAGTACAAGATCACGAACGCGAACAAAAATGAAACATTCCTCTCACATCTTCGAAAGCTTGGAGGCGGCTCCACCGGTGACCTTGGCCACACGGAGTTCACCAAGCTCCTTCTTCAAATCTCCAAGTTGCTTCAACAAATCAGATCTTCCCTTGTTGCGAAGTTCGTGTGCCTTAACTTTTCCTGGAATAAAGTTGATTTTTGTCAGTCAAACAGCCCAACAAGAGCGCAAAGTCACCAACCCATCACGGAGACCTTCCCGAATGAATCAGTTGTAAGAATCGGTTGTTGAAGTCGAGCATCTAGAATCGGTTCGGGGCAGTCATGGGAGGAGTCACACCGCTTGTTCGCAGAACCATTGTCAAGAAGAAGACAAACCACTTCAGACGTCATCACTGGGACCGATACAACCGCATCGGAAAGGAGGTGGGATGAGCTTGCTTTGTGATACCGTTAAACACTCAACCCATCCTTTGTTTTTCAGGTGACATGGCGAAGACCCAGAGGTATTGACTCTTGCATTCGTCGTCGCTTCAAGGGTTCCCTCCCAATGCCAAAGATTGGCTATGGAAGCAACAAGAAAACCAGACACGTCCTCCCCAATGGCTTCAAGAAGTTCATTGTCTCAAACGTGAAGGAGCTTGAGGTTCTTCTCATGCAAAACCGCAAGTACGCTGCTGAGATCGCTCATAACGTGTCATCTCGCAAGGTTGGTTAATGTTCAACATCTGAACCCAATTTCACTCTGGCTTTAGCGAGCACTTATTGTTGAGCGTGCTGCTCAATTGAACGTGAAGGTGTTGAACGGCTCTGCCAAGCTCAACACTGAGCAAAATGAGTAATCGTTGCTTTGCTTGAATAAATGTCTGCCCGGTTCCTAAGCCAACTTCCATTGCAACACCCTTTTCCAACTCCGTGTTATACTCGCCACTGATTCAAGCAAATTGAAAGTGTTGAATGCCCTGTCTGTACACTATCTTAAATAATAGAAGCGGATGCGTCCGGTGCAATGATTCAGCACTGTCAGGACTTAGCGACAACTCAAACGCGTTAAGTCGAAAAATCCAGAATCTCCATGAGATTGTTTCTGTGTTTGGTGGGCTTGCTTCATACCCTTGCCCTGCCAAGCCCCAATGACGAAGCAAATCTTGTTGTAAGAGATTCTGCTGTTCTATTGCGAGGTACAATTCATAGTTTTATCATTTTCCACCGCCCTCAAAATAATGGCTCAGACAAATCAACTCTACCTGAGGTTGTTGTTGACAACAAAGGTAAGAAAAAGCTCTCAATGTCCTGAATTCAGTTATCAATTCTCAATCAATTCATACAGAGGCCCAAGAAGCTGCACAACCTTGTCAGTTTTTTCCACAATTATCTTGAAGATTAACTTTACTAATAGACACCTTTTCAGCACAAGCCCTCACAGCGACAGTTCTTTCGGCTTCAACTGAACCCCGGTGTACTGGTAAGAAATGTCGTCCAGAAGTGACAAAGGCGTGTAAGGGGAGAGTGGATGCCTGTCGCAACGAAACAGAGTGCTGTGAAATTGATAAGTGCAATGTTTGGCAGCATGTTGGACGAGATGCATCAACTTTGTTGGTGTTTTATGTACCATGGTATTTATTTCCGTTTGAGTTGATTGTCATTGACCTTTTTCTTAGGTGTCCAGTTTCACGGGATTTTATGCTCAATTACGACTTGTTGAGGGTCAAATTTGAGCCATTTGACAATGTTCTTGTTGCAAAAGTTGATGCCGACCAAAATCCGAATCTTGTGAATGATTTTGGAATTGATGAGTATCCTGCACTTGTCTTTTTCCGTCGTGATTGTTATTGGAGTGCTGGAGGATGTTACGACCAAATGGCGTGGCGCAGGTGAATGCCTTTGATGACATATTCTTTTTTTTGCACAATTTCATTTTGCTTAGGTACAATGGCACAAGTAACGACTATGACGAGGTCACCAAATGGATTGACTTTGAGCTGTTGGATGAGCAAAACGCAAATGCATTTAGTGAACTTCCTCAAGAACCAGAAGCACATACAGGATGCAAGGTCTTGTCATCCTTTGACTCTCAATTAGAATTCTGTTGATGTGAAAATTTGTTGTAGTTTTCCAAGACTTCACTTCCTCCCGAGGACATGAGACCACCCCCATCAGCGAGTGCACCTCACGTATTGATTGAAACGGACGAAGGGGCCACTTTGCAACGGCGACCATCGTGCGCAAGGAATCCTGAAAATGCTTCACAATGAAAATAAAGTATCCAGAACACAATTTATTCCTTAATCGAACAAGTCAAATGCAGCAACTTCTTCCTCCTTCTCTTCCTCAACCTTGGGGGCTGGAGCAGCATCTTTCTTTCCAGCAGCTGGGGCGGCTGCGACCGGGGCGGCAGCAGCAGGTGCTGGGGCTGAAGAAATTCGTAAGTTAGACAACACCAAATCTATTTGAATGTCACTATTATAAAATTATATGTGTCAGAATTAGCTGAATGCATCAAGACTCAGACGGCACTTCCTATTACAGCTTGGTTCATCCTTTGTGATTTCTCAGTAACTTGCCAGGTGAACTCACCAGAAGCACCAACACTTGAAACGAGAGAGCTAACACTTCTGGCTTTGAACAACTTGGCGAACAATGGGGCCCAATATCCATCAGCGGTGATACCGGCAGCCTTGACGATCTTGTTCAAGTTATCGGCCTGTTCCACAGACTGATTGAGCAAAGTGTGTTTCAAGCAAATAAATTGGGATTCTCACGTTGATCTCAGCTCCAGAATCGTGAAGAATCAGGGCAGCATAAGTCATGGCAAGCTCTGAGGTGGACATGCTCAGGGAACGAAAGAAATCCAGAAGTTCGAATACAACAGACAAGCAAGCTTGTAAGCCTTGAAAACAGTAGGAATAACAGGTACTTGGGAGTCGGCCTACTATCACTGATCAGCCCGTATCAGGCCTGGCCTGCTGAGTCGATTCAAATTTCAGTCAGGCAACAACTTGCAAGCCTCGTACAAAATTCGGGTGCCGTCGTTATGGCCTCGCTCTCGAACATTCGTACTGTTGTAAGAAATGCTGTGTTTTGGAAGCAAACAAGCCTCGATCAAAAACATTGTTGTCTTTGGCGCATCTGGGTAACAACTTTTTTCGCCATTTGCATTCCCTGATCCTGGACCAGAGGGATTGGGCTTCAAACCGTTACCGCACTTGCCGCAATGGGCCTCACAGAATTGAACATCTTTGGCGCTGTTCGTGATCCATCCAAAGCGACCCTTCCAGACGGTATTAAGGTTGTCCAAGGAGATCAAAGTGATCAGGCCTCGGCCCTCGCCGCCTTGAAGAGTGCTGACGCAGACGGTTTTACTTTCCTCCAGATTCAAGCTGCTGAGTTCTTACTTGTTCATGGCAGTTGTGTTTGTGATCCCTCCCGGAAGTGCCGATCGAGCAGCTATTGCCGAAACAGGTTTGTCAGTTTCGCTCAGTTACATATTGTCACTGATGTTTTGACTGTCTGTCAGCAATCAGAGCATGCAAGGAAGCCAACATCAAGTTTATTCTGTTGTTATCCGTTTGCTCGATTGATCCAAAGACCACTTTTGGTGGACAATTCACTCCCATCGAAAAGGCGTTGAAATCATCCCGTATCCCAAGTTGCATCGTCCGCCTTCCCTTCTTTCTTGTAAGTTCCTCGAAAATTCCTTGTAAACTTGAAATCATGTTTCCTCGTGTCAAGGACAACTATCTCGCTAACATTGGATCAGTCAAGGGCCAAGGTCAGATTTACGGTCCAACTCGGAAGGATGCTGTTGGCGTGTCGATTTCAACTGCTGATGTTGGATTTGCTGCTGCAACCATTCTTGGACAGCCTTTAAAGTACAAGGCTCACAAGGGCAAGGTGTACAATATCACGTGCCCAGGATTCTCACAGGTGGATGTTGAAGCATCATTTACCAAGCATGTTGGGAAGAAAGTGGAGTATGTTCAGGCAAGTCTCATATCATTTTTATTGTGTCCATGAGAATGAACTCTGAGACAGGTTCCATACGAGGATGCCAAAAAAGCCTTTATGGGAATGGGCATTCCTGAGTGGCAAACTGAGGGTATTTTGGAGTTATTCAAGTTAACCGATGCGGGCAAGTACAACTACGCATACGGTGACTTCAGAAAGATCACTGGCCGTGATGCCCAAACCATGGACGCTTGGGTCGAGGCGAACGCAGCAGCCTTCAAGGACTGAAACTAGATTTTTCTTGTCAGTGCCTCAAGATCAAATGAATGTCTTTGCCAATCCACTCTTAGTACCAAACCCTACTTTAATTTAGGCACAATCTCAAACTCGAGAAACGAACGAAACAAAATGAAACTTAAGAAAGGAAGAATAATGTTAGCCAGCCGGCGCGAAGAATCGGAAATTGAAGGAGTGAACTTCAAGGAGTGAGGAATTCAACAGAGTTGCCCAACATCTTGGCCATTCAGGACTCCTGTCCCCGTTCTGCCATCACTAACAATACTCCTCCCACCACGACTAGCAGCTGGACCAGGAACAACACTCGTTTCTCCACCGTCTGACTCATCATCTCTCTGAGTCATCCCTCCCCTGTTGAACAGGTACTGTTCGCTGACACTTTTTTTCTTTGATTGTTTTTGGAGAGAATCCTTGTCCTTCATCCAGAAACTGAAACTCAAAATTCCATTGAGAGTGGTTCCTCGCCCTCTTGTGCCTCCTTGGGCTTCGAGATTTCCTTGTATGGGAATTGGAACTCGACTTCTGCTTCCTTCTTGGGCCGCAGAGCCTTCTACAACTTCTTCAAATCCGGAATTCTTCAAATGGTCCCACCACGAGCGAGAAATTCGACGGTTTGGCTCCCCTGCATCACGGGTTGCTTCAACTCGAGAACCATACGGGACAACGCTTGAGTTGGACTTGAGAATGCTCGACGGATTGCGGAGGATGAGTGCACGTGACCGAGGGGAAAACGCAAAGAAGCCAAAGATTCCGATCAGCATGGATAGACCAATGAGGATTTCAACAGCAAGGATAACACCACCAGGGATCCCCTTGTCTTGATCTCCAGGATAGCTGTTTGGATCTAAAGTTGGCATTCATTCAAATTTGTCTTGATGTCAGCTATTGGGTGTGGTACTCACCAGGATTGAAAATGACCTTGAGAGTGGGAGGGATAGTACCATTCACTCGTCCACTGTGGGCGACCCTTGTATTCAATGAGTTATCAGAAGAGGACCGTTTAAACAAAAACAAGGCCGAACTGTTGGAGTTCCAATCGGGGCTCCACACCATCTGCTTCGAGGTGAGAATAGTTCTGCAACTATTGGCATGTACATTGTAAAGAACAAACCTTCTGAAGAAGCGTTGCAAGAGATGGGGTGAGTTGTCGAGAGGAGCGTTCTCCTTCGGTTGGCCAGTCTGGGGGCCTCCATGTGACCTTGTCGGGAAGATATTCCCGCGTGGACACATCCCAAGTCGCGTTGCGGAAGAAGGCTGATGGTTCAGTGGAGTTCTGGACTTGAATATCTAATGAAACAAATCCTGAGCATGGAATATCTGCGTGAAACTATGGAATAATGAGAACACCGAAAGATAGAATCAGATGAGTACGACGAACTTGGATAGCTGCGTCAATAATATAGGCAGAGTTGGGAATATCGAGGTCCTGAAATCGAATGGCAACTTCTACTTCCTCAAATCCACGACCGGGGTTGTTGCTCAAGTGAAGTTTCGAAGAAAATACGTAAACCTGCGAATTTTGCGAATAATAATTATTACTGGTGGAAGAAGAAGAGAAGGTTCGCTTACTCGGCCAAGGTTTGGTTCGGAAGTGGCTTCCTCAGCGTAATCCCAATCTCCATAGCTCGCTCGTGTCACCACCAACGTTTCACCTGATCAAATGATGTGGCAGTCAATTTCAATTTCAGAACAGCACAGAATGGATGGAGCAAAGACAGGTGTGTCGATGGCACACACTGCGAGTGAGAATAGAGATGTTATATGTTTGTAACTGTTTAAAAAGTGGCTACTCAGACGTTATTTCCTCGGAATCACCGAAAATAAAACGCACGGGTAGGCTGTGTGTGCAAGATTCGAAGAGGAGAAGAAAAGGGCAGACAAATTTGAAGGACGAGAGAACATACTTGGATTTGAATATATCAATGAAACAAGTGCGAAAAGACCAGAGGTAACCATTGTGACGTGGCGGGTTCAGGTGCTCAGAATTTTGGTGTGACGATCGAGGATGAGAGTCACGTGATCGAACGAGATTCGAAGTAAAAATCCAGTAACTGATGATTTCTGTGGGCAATGCAGAATTTGGGGACCTATTATGCTGACTGCACATCGAACATCAACTGTAGCTCAATATTTGGGGAGTAAGACGGACGTTTGACGCTGTTGCGCAAACGAGTTAGATTTGGAATGTTTGTCACGTGCTCTGTCGTGAAACATGTCACTTTTCTTTCTCGCTCTCCTTTCCCAATCAGCAAGTGGCGACACTGACCCCACTCCGACACCTTCTGTCAATTCCGATCCAATCTTGTATCTTTCATTTCATTCCGAATCAGGTGTTTGTCCGGCCGACCGAGACGTTCGCGTATGTTTGGAATCGACGGACAGTTTTACTATTCGTGTTTCAACCCACCTTCAGTTGCTCACGCAAGTAAGTGGGAATGATGATATTGGACAATGCTATGTGAATGGGGGAACTATAATGAATGGGTTATGTGCGATTCCTGTCCCTTTCTCCAACTTGACCGACGTCGACATTCGGAATGAGTTCGGAGTCTTCAAGCGCGACAGCACGACACCTCCTCTCGCCCCATCATTTCTTATCGCACCGGCATCTTACCCCGCTCTTTCCTACCCAAACATTGACTCTGTCCCTTCCATTGCTGCTGTCGTCGATTGTCGTGGACAGCAAGACGATTTGGTGATTCGCTTTGCCTGGAAGCGAGTATCAGGTGGACCTTGTGTTATTTTGGCGAGCGGAAAGAAGGTCTGTGTCCAGGAGACAGCCGGAAGCAACAATAACTTGTACATTGATCAAGACAACTCAACACTCCCAGACAACTCTCTCTACTGGTCTATCGTTTGCCCTCGTAACTCATCTCAGTATGCGTTTCCATCTCGTTCCCCTAGCCCCACTCGGTCTCCTTCTGTTTCTCGTTCTCAAATTCGTGATGACTTAAAATCGTCTGGTGGGTCAGGCATGACAATGGCAATCTCATCGGCCCTGATTTCAATCGCAGCAGTGGCTTTGGTTGCTGGCAGCATATTCTGGGTCGTACAACGAGTTAGACCGACTGATGGAGTTCCACTGGCTTCAAGGGAAGTTCCTTCAGAATCCAGCGGACTCACCCAGGGTGGCGCAACCCAATCGCAATATGTCTGGTGAAAGGCTTGAGGATGGTACTAGAAATAATGCATATATATGTAAACAACCTAAATTCTTCACATAAATGGATCTTCATTTTTATTAAACTCCAATTTCAGGAGAAGCGAGATGTCCACTCTTGAACCAAAGCACACACCCATTAGGACCAGCCGTTCGTGTGAGAACTTTCCCTGCAACAGGATTACGAGTCCAAGTGTGCTGATTGTGATGGCCAAGCTGGTCCTGTACATCACCTGAAAGCGTCGTTTGAGGTTTGGTTATGAAGTAAGAGGAAGTGGTGTTACCTTGGACAACAAACATTTCCTCTCCATTCTCTGGGATTGTCATTTCCACCACAGAGCCAGCTGCCCATTTCTCCATCCATACTTTCTCGAATTTGGAAGAGTAGAGGGAGCGGGTGACCCGAGGCTGCTCAGGGTGTTCAGATGTATTGGGAGATTCACAAGTCAAAAATGTACCTCTGTTGAATCTAATATGCCCGATGCATCCCATGCTTGGTGAAGAGATTCTTTGCATTCGTGGCTCATTTGCCTCAGCTTGACGAGGATGGTGCACCCCTCTGGGCCGATCACTGGTGTGTGTGAAGATCCAATGTAGTTTCGAATGTAGTTGAGGGCAGGGAAGACTCCATAATCATCTCGCCATACACCATCTAGAACAAGAAACTCTTCTCCACCTCCGTGTGTGTGAGCAGGGAATGATTGATTGGGCTCAAATCTGAGATTTTTCATTGTTAGAAGGGGTAAATATGTATCAAGTGCATACCTAACAATAGTGGTTGCTCGGGCAACTTCTCCGCCTTCTCTTTCTAACATTTTCCGCCAAACACCAGGTGTGGGAGAAGAGACCCATTCCAGGTCGGCTGCGGAGACACGAATGGTTTGAGTACGATCAGCATTGATGGATTGCATTGATTTTGTTGAAGTTGATAGGCTTTTGATTGAATGGATGATGCGAATCCGGGTCTAAATTGAGTGAATCAGACGTTCCACAACCGAATAACTCTATCACCCACCTGTCCACGGTGCATACAACGCCTCGTTCTAGAGCGCGAGCGGAATCGGTGACAAACAGTAGAAGCCTTGAACTTTGAACTTTCATGAACAAGATCCAAGAAAGCGAGTCTTTAAAGCATTCGATCAAAGAAAATTTGGAAAAAAAGTTGACAGAAAAAAAGTTTGGACAATGCGGGCATTGATCCCGCTGCCTCTCGAATGCAAATCGAGCGCTCTACCATTTGAGCTAATCGCCCATAGTAAGGAATGCGGATTTGCTGGGCTTTGTTTGGCCCTTTTTTTTCCCTTCTGAAGTGGAAGTCCCTTCTCAGCACGTTGCCTTTCAAACTTAATTTCGATAACATAACGATTATATTCTAAATTTAAGGAGCTGGGAGATATTTGATCCATCTACGGTGAACCCATTCGTCAGGGTACCTAGTTAGTTGACTTGCATCAGTTTCCATCATCGTACCAATGTATTGCAAGACGTTCACACATGTATCTGGCACCTGTGATAATTGAGCGCGAGTCTTGGTGAGAATAGATGATCACTGACTTGGAAATTCTTGAATTGGCCAAGCGCAAGCATGGTATGGTGAAAGACAGGCCACAGCTTGCTGAGAGAAACAATGAACCAATGATATCTTGAATCTTCAGATCTCACCAGTCAGCCGAGGTCAGCTTGATGCCATCAAGGTACGGACCTCCACTTGCTTTGAGCTGTGCATCAATATCTGCAATATGTTGATAGACCTTCTCGCGCAAAGGAGCCTCCAGAGATTCTCTTTTGTTCTTCAAAAACCTACGCAAAGGTTTTTGGCCAGTTGAATTTAATTTCGCCGAACAACTGACCTGAAGAAATCTCCAAAAAGATCACAACTGACGTTGAGAACATCATAGTCGCTTGGTGCAAGACTAAACACAAAAAATGTTATTCACGTCATTGAAATATCGCATCGGTTGACCTTGGCTGAGGGAAGTTCAACTCAATGTATTCACAGATGTTCTCTGCACCAATGACAACGGGGTCACTGGCACCTTGCCATTCAACCGATGTAACATTGGAGGAATATTCGACCCCATGAGGCTGTCAACCCATGCTTCACCACAGGGAGTTGTCGACTCGGTGACGATCAAACGAAAGGGAATTCCTTTTGCAATCAGGGTCATCAAGACACGTTGACAGTGTGGACACTTAAAAGAAGAATTAGTTACATTTAAAACATTTAAATTGTGGTGGCTCACATCGCCTGGAAGCTTGGGGTTCTCTGGGCTCGAAGAAACTGCCACTTCCAGAAGCTGTCCCTCTTGCTTCCCGTACCGCTTGATGAGATCAGCCATGACACTTGTTGCTTGACTGAACACAGGTTTTTCTTCTTGCAATGCAAGCATCGCTGCATCAACTGATTTCTTCTCCCAGCCATTGCATCGTTTTTCGCTCTCATTCCCTTTCAAGTTCGAGAATTTGGACGCCAACGAATTTCATTGGTCAAACCGCAACTTAGGAGTCACTGGAGTTACTTACAACTGGTGCGATCTCTTCGTGATCAAATGGCGTGTCCTTCAACTCTTTCACAGAAGGCAATGATACTTGGCTTGTCACCAGGATAACAACAACGGAATATATTGGTGTCTGAGCCTGAATCCCTGTTGGCAGAGAAGCAGTTGGGTGTTTTTTTGATTGCAATTCCTCTTTTTTTTGGCCTTCAGAACACTTCCAACCCCCACAATGACTCAATGGCCCACATGGTACCAACAAGTTGAAATTATGCTGCCTCTAGGCTCTCGCTCATGAAGAGTCAAGCATGCTTCACGTTGAAGGAACTCAGAGTCAAGATGATTCGGAGTCTTCTCGTGAGGAAATTCATGTCATGGTTTGGACAAAGCTAACATGAAGGGTGTTAAACCGTGTTTACTCTACATGAATACTCATGGCACGAAAATTCCCTCCACTGAGGAAGAAGAAATGACTGAATTACTGATTCATTGCGCTCTAGACTTATTGATCTCATTATCGATTCACTGTGGGGATGGCAAACTGGGCAATCGCAACTCAAGGATTTGGACCACCAGGAACAAGTTGGGGAATTTGCACTGGAGCCTTGGCTAACATATCGTTCAATTCGTTCAAGTTATGGATTGCACATCGTTTCTGGGCCCAGAGAGGGTCAGTGGACTCGCGGTTGAATGTGCTGTCCACACCTCCAACCATGAAACAGAAGCGCTTGGGATTCTGGCGGACAGCCCAAGGCAACGACGACTTCACCTTCGTTGATCCAGCCACTCCCGTTCTGTCAACGTGAGTAACTGGTGTTCCTGGGGCACACCAAGGCCAAATACTTTCCATAAGCTTCGCTGGTGTGAGGGTGCCAGCCAATCCATCTTTCAACAAGGAGGGATGGATCTCAGTTGGACTGAACTTGGTGTCGCTGGTACCTCCAAATTTGAGCCAGAAGAATGGAGGTGCTGATGGTCCGCTAAGGTGAAATCCAGAAGCGATTCCCATGGTATGCATGCAGTCAAATGGCCGTGTGAATCCCTCGAGAAGGAAACCTGCCAATGGGCGGATTAGCGGTCCATGGGACCAGTAGTATAAACGAAGGTCTAAAACATCCTGTGAAGGCACTGGATGCTGAAATGAGCAGCTATGCTGAGTCTTTTGGAGCCAATTAAACGTCCCCTTAAATCCCAAGCTGCCAATGTTGACTGTTTGAATTGGCATTATCATCTCGCAGTGCTTGACGTGGTAGGCTGCCAGTGCTCCGATCAACTCGTCACCATCGCTTTGAAATGCATAGACATTATCGATGTCTTCCATTAACGGTGAAATGAGGGGATGGTTCTTCAGTTCTGATAGCCGCTGGAAAGTTCCAGTCTTGGTTAAGAAATGTTCGATTCCCCACCCATTGGCAGACAAGTATTGCTGTCTTGGTTCCTCGAGATCCGTTTCATTGAATTTGATGTAGAGGATTTTGGAACTGAAGCGAGAGAAACGAGGACTATCTCTGACCATGTCAAAGTAATACGGCTTTGGAAGTCCTTGTAGAGTGTAGCAGCACTCCACAATCACAAAGACATCAACAAAGTCAAACAATTCAAGTAGTCGAACCTGCAGACTTTGAGTCAGACGAGAGAGTGACAACAATGGACAACAATGGTGCGCTTCACCTCGAGTATGTCCATTTCGTAACCAAAAATTATAAGGTCGAGGAATTTTGCAGGTGTTGCTCGAGGATTGCCAGTCAACACGTTCGCATACTCTGGACTGGGG
>JADMIO010928638.1_pt1 | contig 24617 bp, 21 predicted proteins | sample 8958161 | NCBI WGS metagenome assembly JADMIO01 (sample SAMN16585339, study PRJNA669376) | soil metagenome | isolation source: Crop rotation soil | place: USA: Cullars Rotation, Alabama | collected 2011
GGCGCGCACCTGCTCCTCGAGCACGCGCTCGCGCCGCTGGAGCCCGGAGCCCGCCTCGTCGTCACGGGAACCGATCCCGCCCTGGGCGTGCACCTGGGCGTGTGGGCGCGCTCGCGAGGTCATCGCGTCGACGATCATCCGACCGACCATCCCACCGGCGGCACGTTCGTCGTCGTGCGCGGCACCGCGACGGACGACCGATGGCGCGACGCGACGCGCGCCGGTGACCCCGCTGCGGTGACGACCGCGCGAGCGGACGCACGATGGGGTCTCGCGGCGCGGGGCGCGCTCCTCGAGACGGGCGGCCCCGAGGCCAGCTTCGACCTCGACACCTTCGGCGTGGTGTGGGCCGACGTCGCGCCCCAGCTGTACGCCCAGGCGCTCGCCGGCCAGTGGGATCCGGCCACCGCGATCCGGTGGGACACCGCCGTCGAGCTCCCGAGCGAGGTCGAAGCCGCCGTCGTGCAGGTGATGACGTACCTGATCGAGAACGAGCAGGCCGCGCTCACGGTGCCGGCCCGCTTCCTCGGCCGGGTGCACCCCCACTTCCGCGAGGTCGTGCAGCTGCTCGCGGTGCAGGTGGCGGACGAGGCGCGCCACGTCGAGGTGTTCACCCGCCGGGCGAGGCTCCACGGCGACACGCTCGGCGTGTCGGGAGCCGGCGGACGCGCGTCGCTGCAGAGCCTCCTCGACGAGCCCGACTTCACGCTCGCGCTCTTCTTGCTGTCGGTGCTCGGCGAGGGGTCGTTCCTCAACCTGCTCGGCTTCCTCGAGCGGCACGCGCCCGATCCCGTAACGCGCACGATCGCGCGCCTCGTCCTCCAGGACGAAGCGCGCCACGTGGCGTACGGGCTCGCGCACATCGAGCTCGCCGTGCGCGCGGACCCTGCGCTCCGCGAGCGCCTGCGCGTCGCGATCCACCGACGCCACGACGCGCTGCGCGACACCACCGGGCTGAACCAGTCCGTCCACGACGCGCTCGTCGTGCTTGCGGCCGGCGCATGGAACGCCGACGCGATCGCGAGCGGCGTCGAGCGCGTGCGCGCGCTGGAGGCGGAGATGGACGAAGGCCGTCGTCGGAGGCTCGTGCGGCTCGGGTTCACCGCGGAGGACGCGGCCGCGCTGTCCGCGCTGCACACCCGCAACTTCATGTAGGCGTGCATGTAGGCGTGTCGGGCCTCAGCTGGTTGGGCCCGGCGCCTTTCCCAGCTGTGCCTTGAAGTCGAGCATCTTCCCGTAGACCGCGAGCACCTTGCCGGCATACAGCGGATCGGTGGCCCAGTTGCCGTTGCCCATGATGTTCCAGACCGGCGCGTCACCCTTGCCGAAGAACGAGTCGAACATGGCGGCGGCCTTCACCGGGTCGGGGCTGTAGAGCGTGGCGTCCGGCGGGTGCTTGAGGTTCGCGGCCCGGCTGTTCGGGTCGGCGTAGTTGAGGAGGAACTGGATCTGCGCGCGCACGCCGTCGCGCGGCGTCGGGAAGAGGAGCTCGCTCGTGCACGAGTCGCACGCGCCGATTCCCGAGTAGTTGTTGTCGAGCGCGTGCCCGAAGCTGCCGGTCTCGATCACCGCTTGCGCGAACGCGAGGTCGCCGCGCACGTTCTCGTCGAGCCCTTCCTGGATGTACATGTCGGCGAGATCGTCGATCGTCGTCGTGCCGGACAGGTGCGCGTGCTGCCCGGTTGACTTGAACCAGGCGGCGAGCTCCGGCGCGGTGAGCGTCGGCGGCCCCAGCACGGGGACGCCGCCGAGCTTGTCGATGGCGGCCGACGCCTTGTCGACGTTTGCCTGCAAGTCCTCGTGCTGGGAAGCCAGCTTCGCCTTGGCGGCTGCGAGATCGTCGCGTGCGCTCGAGCGCTTGTCGCGCTCGTCGAGCAGCTGGTCGATCAGCTGCCCGAGTCGGTCGATCTCGCTGTTGTCGACGACGGCAACCGATTCCGCGTAGTGGTTGCCCGCCGACAGGTCGACGACGCGATCCACCGAGAGCGCCATGCTGAGGCGGTCACCGTGACGTTGGTACACGATCGCGGCCCGGCCCTGGAGTCGTGCGCGCAGATCGGCGAGGTTGCTCCGCGCGGTGTCGAGCTTCCGCTCCGTCTCGGCGAGCGCGTTCTCCGCGTCGGCGAGCCGGGTCGTCACGTCGGCGAGATCCTTGTCGACACCGACGAGATCCGCCTTCATCTTGTAGAGCTTCAGGGTCTGGTCGATGATCACCAGCTCGGCGATCGTGCGCTCGGGCGGACCGGTCGGAGTCGGCGGTGTGGTGGTCGGCGGTGTGGCAGTCGAGGGCGCGGTCGTGGGCGTCGGGCCGGTCGCCGGCGTCTGCGCGCCGGCGCTGGTGGCCACGAACAGCGTCGAGGTCGCGGCAACGCACGCCGCGATGCATGCGGTGAGCGGGCGGCGAGTGGATGGGCGGTGGCGCCCCTGAGGGAATCGACGCATGGGTCCGAACGACACGACATGAGGGCGCGGGTGACCGCCCTCCTGCAGAAGAGAACGACCGATTTCGCCGCGAACTTGAGGCGTCCCGCACGCTTGGCGAGAATCGGCACCAGTCGCCCCATCGGGAGGTCGGATGTCGACGCTCGAACGCGTCCAGGCACTCACCGAGTCCATCGCCGCGGCGAGCCCCGACATCGAAGTGGCCCGCTCCGTCCCCGACTCGATCGTCGACGCGCTGAAGGCCGCGGGCGTGTTCCGCATGTACGTCCCCGCGTCGCACGGTGGCGATGAGCTCCCGCCGATCGACGTCGTGCAGGTGGTCGAGGCACTCTCGGCCGCCGACGGGTCGGTCGGGTGGATCGCCACCATCGGCGCGAACTCGCCCGCGCTGTTCTGCCACCTCGAACCCGAGGCCTACGACGCGATCTATACCGACGGTCCCGACGTCATCCAGGCCGGGTCGCTCGTGCCGCGCGGACGCGCCGTGCCGGTCGACGGCGGGTACCGCTTCACGGGGCAGTGGCCGTTCGCCAGCGGTTGCGATCACGCGGACTACATCGCCATCAGCGCGCTGGTCGACGGCACGACCGACCGCGCCGGCGATCGCGTCATCGGACCCGGCATGTCACGTCTCGCCATCGTTCGGGTGGAGGACGTCGAGATCCTGGACACCTGGCATGTCAGCGGCCTGAAGGGCACCGCCAGTCACGACGTGCGGGCGGAGGACGTGTTCGTGCCCGACGCGTGGACCGGCAATGTGCTCCAGCCTCCACCGGTCGTGCGGCACCCACTCGACAGCGTTCACCCGTTGGGCCGGCTGGGGCTCGAGCTCGCTGCGGTCGCGCTCGGCATCGCGCAGGGCGCCGTCGACGACCTGCTCGCGATCGGCGCGACGAAGCGACCCCTCGGCGGCTTCCTGCCGCGTCTCGCGGAGGATCGCGTGTTCCAATCGCTCGTGGGCGCGCTCGACCTCGACGTGCGCATCGCACGGACGCTGCTCCACGAGGTCGCGCGTCGCGACTGGGAACGGGTGCAGTGCGGTCAGGCGCTCGAGCAACGTGAAACACTCGAACGGCGATCCGTGCTGAGCCGCATCGGCGACCTCGCGGTCGGCGTGGTCGACGGCTGCTACCACGCGAGCGGCACCACGGGGCTCTACGAGACGAGCGCGCTGCAACGCCGACTGCGCGACGTCCACGCCGTCGTGCAGCACATCTTGTTCACCTCCAACGCGCGCGCACCGCTCGGTGCGCTCCTGCTCGGCGAGCCGCTCGAGGGTGTGGCCGCGTTCTAGTCGCCGTACAGCGCCCGCGCGTTGTCGTCCAGGATGCGGCCGAGCGTCGCCGAGGTCAGGCGGTCCTCGAGCGCGACGAGCGTGTCGGTGAGGTCCGGCATGTGGTCGGGGTGCGGATAGTCGCTCGCGAACACGACGCGGTCGGCGCCGACGAAGTCGAGGACCTCGCCGAGGTACGGCTCGTCGGCCTCGAGCGACACCCAGCACTGGCGGCGGAAGTACTCCGACGGCCGGATCGTCACGGTGTCGGCCACTTCGTGCGCGACGTTCTCCCAGCGCTCGTCGAGCCGCCACAGCCAGTACGGGACCCATCCGCACCCAGCCTCGAGGAACCCCACGCGCAGGCGCGGGTGACGCTCCAGCACGCCGCCCTCGAGCAACGACGCGAACGCCATCATCATCTCCATCGGGTGCGAGCACGACCACCGCGCGAAGTCGGTGGTGAAGCGGTCGTCACCGGCGGTCCGGACCCGCGCGTGCGCACCCTCGTGGAAGGCGACCGCGATCCCGGCGTCCTCGCACAGCGCCCACAGCGGTTCGAGCTCGGCGCTCGCAATCGTGCGACCGCCGACGGGATTCGGACGCAGGTACACGGCGCGCGTCGCATGAGTCTCGATCGCGCGTCGCGTCTCGGCGAGTGCGGCGTCGACGTCGAGCAGACTCAGCGCGGTGACCGGGCGTAGCCGTCGCGTGTCGTACGCGGCGAAGTCGGCGAGCCAGTCGTTGTACGCGCGCGTCATCGCGGCGGCGAGCGCGGGCGGCAGGTCGTGCTGGTGCCACAGGAACAGGCCCATCGTCGGGTAGAGGTACGCGGTGTCGATCCCCATACGGTCCATCGCGAGGATCTGCGACTCGGGGTTCCACCCCATCGCGAGGTACTCCGCGTAGTGCTCGCGCGTCTTCTCGCCGAACGCCGCCTTCACCTCGGGCGCGAGACGATCGGTGATCGGGTTGCCCCGCCACCGCCACTCGCCGTCGTCGCCCCGCACCGGCGCGTCGGCGAGGAATGCGGGGTCGAGCCACCGCTCCCAGAGGTCGGACGGCTCCTGGACGTGGCCGTCGGCATCGATGATCGTGTAGCCGCTGCGCACGACGCGTGACTACCACATCTGCCCTAACGTTGTGGCATGACGGTAGGCCAGCGGTACCCGATCCTCCCGATCCCGTGGATCCCCGAGCACACGGAGATGGTTCCCGCGGGGGTGCTCACGATCGGCGTCGGGCACCGCGTGCTCGACGAAGCCACCGCGAAGGCGTACCTCGACGAGGTCGGCTTCGCGCGCGAGCGCAACGACGACGACGGCAGCGAGCGCACGTACATGGGTCGCGACGCCGGCGTGTGCATCCACGTGCTCGGCCCGAACCGCGACGGCGAGCTCGTCGAGTACCTGCGTCTGGACTGCTTCGACGACGAGCCCCACTACCACTACGTGTACAACGACGAGCGCGCGCAAGACCGCGTCTTCATGGACCCCACGCTCGAAGGCGACCCGATGGAGTGGGCGCTCGAGCGCGTGCGCACACGCATGCCGGACGTGCTCGTGAAGCTCGGCGAACCCGAGCTCGCGGCGCGCGTCGACCAGGCCGCGATCGAGGCCGCGATGCCGGAGGTTCGGCGTGCGATCGAACGCGCGCACGCCCTGGGCGAGTCGCGCGTCTGACGTTCTCGCCGACGCCGAATCGTTTTTGCGTCAGAAACCCTGGAAGAGCGGGGGTTATTGACGCAAAAACGAGTCGGTGGCGACCGCCTTCGCCCAGCGGTAGTCGGGCTTGCCGGCCGCGCCCCGCTGCACTTCGTCGACGAGCACGAGGACGCGCGGCACCTTGTACCCGGCGATCGTCGTGCGGCAGTGCTCCTGGAGCGCGTCGAGCGTGACGTCGGTGCTCGCGGCCTCGACCACCGCGGCCACACGCTCGCCGAAGCGGGGATCGGGAACGCCCACCACGACCGCATCGAGGACGCCCGGGTGCGACTTCAACGCCGCTTCCACCTCTTCGGGGTAGACCTTCTCGCCGCCGGTGTTGATGCAGAGCGACCCGCGCCCGAGCAGGCGCAGGGAGCCATCGGCGTCGACGGTGGCCATGTCGCCCGGCATCGCGTAGCGGCGCCCGTCGACCTCGACGAACGTGGCCGCGGTCTTCTCGGGGTCGTTGTAGTAGCCGAGCGGGATGCGGCCGGTGGTCGCGACGCGACCGATCACACCCGAGCCGGGCTCGACCGGCCGGTAGGCGTCGTCGAGCACGACGGTGGTGTCGCGACGCCCGAAGGTGAGTGAGCTCGGCGCGGCTGCGTCGCCGTCGCGCCGAGTGATCGCCACGCCCTGCACCGGCGACTCCGAGGAACCGAGCCCCTCGAGGATGCCGAGCAGGTTCGGCAGCGCGGCCAGGATGCGCGCTTTCACGTCGGCCGAGAGCATGCTCCCACCCGAGCCGAAGAGGAGGAGCGCGGAGAGGTCGTACTCGCGCCCGTGCGCCTCCAGGAACTCGGCGAACGGCCGCGCGTGCGCGTCGCCGGTGACGTTGAGGGTGATCACACCCTCGCGCTCCACGAGCGAGCACACCTCCGCGAGGTCGAGGTGCCGCGTCGGGTCGAGGACACACGTGCCGCCGCCGAGGAGCGTGCCGAGCGCCGACCACTGACCGCCGGCGTGCATGAGCGGTCCGAGCCCGAGGCCGACGAACTGCTCGACACCGGGGTGCCCGGTCGGGAGGAACGGGCCGACGCGCTGCGCGCGGTTCTCGACGACGGTGCGGGCGATGTCCTCTGGCCGATCGAGCGGCGGGCCGCCCACGTTGCCGCCGCCGAGTCCCGCGAACACGATGTCCTCCTGGCGCCAGACGACGCCCTTCGGGTTCCCGGTGGTGCCACCGGTGTAGAGGACGTAATGGTCGTCGCCCGAGCGGGCCCCGAAGTCGCGCGCGGGTGACGCGGCCGCGACGATCGCCTCGTAGTCGACGGTGCCGGCAGCCGGCGCGACACCTGCCGGTGCGCTCGGAGCCGCCTCCGGGTGCACTTCGACGATCGCGCGCAACGTCGGCACGCGCGGCGCCACCGCGGCCACGTGCGCGCGGAACTCGGCGCCGTACACGAGTACCGCGAGGTCGGCGTCGCCGAACAGGTACGCCAGCTCGTCGGCGACGTAGCGGTAGTTCACGTTGATCGGGACGGCGCGCAGCTTGTACGCCGCGAGCATGGTCTCCAGGTGCTCGGCGTCGTTGTGGAGGTAGCAGCCGATGTGGTCGCCGGGCCCGATGCCGAGGGCGGCGAGCGCATGGGCCAGTCGGTTCGCGCGGGCGTCGAGCTCGGCGAAGGTGAGGCGGGTGCTGCCGGCGACGAGCGCGATCCGCTCCGACACGGTGTCGACCACCGCTTCGAACAGGTCCGCGATGTTCCACTCCACGCGCTGACGCTACATTCCGCTCCGATGGCCGGATCTTCCACCGACGCGCCTGCGTGGCTCACGCGCGACGACGGGTTCGTACCGAAGGCGCGCTACCTCGACCCCGAGTTCCTCGCCCTCGAGCTCGACCACATGTGGTCGCGGGTGTGGCAGATCGCGTGCCGCGTGGAGGAGCTGGCCGAGCCGGGCGACTACGTCGTCTACGACATCGGCGATCAGTCGGCGATCGTCGCGCGAGACACCCACGGCACGATCCACGCGTTCCACAACGTCTGCCTGCACCGCGGCACTCGACTTGCCGACGGCCCCGGCTCGCTCGGGAGCGACGGCACGTTCCGGTGCCCGTTCCACGCGTGGCGGTATGCACCCGACGGGCGCTGCGTGGAGGTCGTCGACGCCGAGGACTTCCCCTCGCTGCCCGACGACCTGCGCATCCAGCCGGTGCTCGTCGACTCCTGGGGCGGGTTCGTGTTCGTGAACTTCGACCCCGGCGCGGAGCCGCTCCTCGACTTCCTCGCTCCCCTCCCCGACCTCCTCGCGCCGTACCACCTCGAGCAGATGCGGCTGCGGTCGGTGATCTCCACGGTGCTCCCCGCGAACTGGAAGGCGCTCGTCGACGCGTTCAACGAGGCCTACCACGTGCAGGGCGCGCACCATCAGATCCTCCCGTTCACCGACGACGTGTCGATCCGCTACGAGCTCCTCGGCAAGCACGCGCACTACGGGCGGTTGCCGGGCGCGCGGCGCGCGCTGCGGCCGAGTCCGCGCCTCGAGCTGTCCCCGGACGAGTACGACGAGGGCGAGATGCTCGCCAACATGGTGGGTGGCCTCGGCGGCGCCTTCCTCGGCGCCGAACGCGAGCTGGTGGCGACCCTCCGCGAAGAGGGTCCCACGCCCGGCCGGTCGATGCTCGAGACCTACGAGGAGCGCCGTCGCGATCTGCTCGCGGCGCGCGGGCTCGACGTCTCCGGTTTCACGCCGAACCAGATGGCATCGGTCGACGACGTCTTCCTGTTCCCCAACGTCGTCGGGCCCATGTATCCGGGAAGCGTGCTCATGTTCCGTGCCCGGCCCGCGAACCGCGACGACCCCGGCCACGCGATCCACGACACCTGGGTGCTCGAGTGGCCGCCACCGGAGTCGGAGGCCAAGCCGCTCCGTCGACGCGAGATCACGGAGTGGCGCGAGCGCGACTGGGGCGTGCTCACGGAGCAGGACTACAACAACCTCGAGCGCGTGCAGCGGGGCATGCACTCCGACGCGTTCGAGGGACTCCGGCTCAACCCGCGCCAGGAGATCAATCTCCTGCACATGCACCGCGGCATCGACGCCTACCTCCTGGCGGGAATCGCGAACCCCTGACCCTTCTTGCGCCGCGACACCACATCCTGCGTGGTGTGGAGGCGCAAGAAGGTCGAGGAGGGGTCAGTGCAGGCCGTACTCGGTCTTCCACCAGTCGGCGCGGGCGAGCTCGTCGGCAGTGGCGTGGCGGTTCGCGTCCTGGCCCAGGTCGCTCGGCGTGGGACCGATCTTCTCGGCGATCGGGCACAGCACGTCGAGGTCGAAGCCGTAGCACCGCGCCGCCGTCTCGCCGAGCATCAGCCGCGCGTCCTCGATCGGCACGTCGCTGAAGTCGGCTCGCAGGCGCGCCACGGTGTTCGGCCACGTGCCCTCGGGGTGCGGGTAGTCGGTGCCCCACATCACCGCGTCGGTCCCGATCTGGTAGCGACGGCGGATCTCTTCCTTCGACATCGTCGACGCGCCGATGAAGATGTTGACGCCGAAGTACTCCGACGGCAGCCTCGAGATGATGCCCTGCATCAGCGCGGCCATCTTGGCCGTGGTGTGCCCGCCGCCGAAGTACTGGTCCCACTTCCACTTCAAGTCGGGCGCCCAATACGCGGCCGACTCCGTCACGGCGAACCTCAAGTCCGGGTGACGCTCGAACGCGCCCGAGAAGAGCAGGTGCGCGATCGGGCGGTACGCCCACCACGCGACCTCGGCGAGGTAGATGCCGATCTGGTCGTTGTACTCCTCACGCGGTGCCTCGCCGGAGTGCGTGTGCACGACGAGTCCCGTCTCCGCGCAGATCGCCCACACCGGGTCGTACGACGGGTCGTTGTACGGCGCGTGGTCGCGCCACATCGTCGGGATCATGATCCCGCGGATGCCCGGATGCTGCGCGACCCACTCGATCTCCTCGACCGAGCGCTCGACACCGTGGATGATCGGCACGAGCGCGATCCCGCCGCGCCGTTCGGGACTCGTGGCGCAGAGCTCGACGAGGAACCGGTTGTGGGCGCGCGCGCCCGCGAAGGCGAGCTCCGGGTCGCGGATCTCACCGGCCGACAGTCCGGCACCGAAGGGTGGCGACTCCTTGCCGGTGATGGCGTCGGAGTCGGCGAAGATCACCTCGGCGCTCACGCCGTCGGCGTCGAGCTCCTTGTCGCGCTGCTCGGCGTCGTACGCGCCGCGGAGGCCCTCCTCGTTGTGGGTCTCCCAGTTCATGATGTACTCGTAGTTGAGCTTCAGTGCTTCGTCGCGGGACGCCTGGCGCTCCGCGAGGAACTCGTCGAACGCTGCGTGATGCTCGGCCTCGAGATAGGGCCGGTACTCCTCGCACGCGAGGCCGGCGTGGCAGTCCGCGGAGATGACGGTGTAGCGCTCGCTCATGGATCGATTGTCGCGCGGGCTGCAGGTGTTTAGGCTTCCGCCCGAGCAACCAGTCGGCGTGAGCAGTGAGCCGTGAGCAGGAGGGACGCACCGTGGGCTTCATGGACAAGGTCAAGGAGACGGCGGCCAAGGGCACCGAGATGGCCAAGGGTGCGGCGAAGGCCGGCCAGGAGAAGCTCGACGAGCAGAAGACCAAGAAGAAGATCAGCGACCTCAAGGAAGAGCTCGGCGGCATCGTCTACGCCCAGAAGACGGGCACGGCCAACGGCAGCAGCGATGCCGAGATCGAGCGCCTCGTGGCCGAGATCAAGGAGGCCGAGGACGCGCTCGCCACCATCGGCGAGAGCTCGGAGGACGCGGGCGACGCCGTCGCTTCGGAGCCAACCGCAGAAAGTGGTACTGCCCCCGCGTGAATTGTGGGCTATGCGTCTGGATATATTCGACCCTGACGCCACCGTCACACACCGGTTCGTACCGCGAACAGGACGGGGCGACGAGGGGGAGACATCAATGCCGAATTCCGGGCCCGGTCGACGACTCCGTCGGGTCGTCACGGCGACCGCCGTCCTCGCGATCGCGGCGGTCGGTCTCGTCACGACCGTCGGCGGCGTCAGCAGCGCGCAATCCGGTGGCAAGGCCGATCCGAACGGGATCCTGAAGTTCGCCACCGACCTCCAGGTGTCGGGCGTCGACAAGGGACTCGATCCGATCAAGTCGCGTTCGGTCGGCGACTTCGTTCAGATGAACCTCATCTACGACACGCTCCTGCACGCGCAGGACGACGGCACCTACAAGCCCGGCCTCGCGCAGTCGTACGAGGTCACGGGTGACAACACCGTCACGTTGAAGCTCCGTCCGAACCTCAAGTTCACGGACGGCACACCACTCGACGCGGCTGCGGTGAAGTTCTCCATCGACCGCGCGGTGGCGTCGAAGAACACCAACCTCGCCCCCGAGATCAACAACGTGGGCTCGGTCGACGTCATCGATCCGCAGACGGTGAAGATCACCATGAAGACGCCGACGATCGGGTCGTTCTTCGAGCTCCTCGCCGGGCGTGAGACGATGCCGGTCTCCCCCACCGCGGTGAACGCCGACCCGACCGGGTTCAACACCAAGCCCGTCGGTGCCGGACCGATGATGCTCACCCAGTACACGCCGCAGTCGATCATGTCGATGCGGAAGAACCCGAACTACTGGGACGCGAAGAGCTGGAAGCTCGGCGGCATCGACTTCGTGCAGGCGATCGCCGGGGCACCGCGCATCACGGCGCTCCGCGGCGGCCAGGCGAACATGGCCGAGCTCGACTCGAGCCAGACCGAGGACCTCAAGGGCGTCAGCGGCATGAAGGTCGACTCCGCCTCGTCCGACGCGAACTTCCTGTACCTGGCGACGTGCAAGAGCAAGCCGCCGTTCGACAACCTGAAGTTCCGTCAGGCCGTGCAGTACGCCCTCAACCGCAACGCGATCAACCAGATCCTGCTGAACGGCTCCGGCCAGCCGATGGTCACGATGTGGCCCGACAGCTCCGGCTTCTTCACGAAGTCGCTCGCCAACACCTTCCAGTACAACGTGAAGACGGCGAAGAAGCTGTTCCAGCAGGCCGGGTGGGACCCGAATGCGACACTGCAGATCGGCTACACGCCGACCTCGGCCCAGCTCAAGACGTGGGGCGAGCTCGTGCAGTCGCAGCTCGGTGACGCCGGCGTGAAGGTCGAGCTGGTTCCGCTGACCGACATCGTCACGCAGTTCTACACGAACGTGCAGACGCCGGCGGCGGTGTCGTTGTGGATCCGTCCGGGTCTGCAGAAGATCACGCGTGCCTTCGGGCCGAACAGCGTGGCGAACGTGTGCCAGTACACCGACCCGAACCTCAACAACCTCACGGCGCAGATCGCCGCGCAGCCCCCGGGCAGCAAGGAGCTCAAGAAGCTCTGGGACCAGGTGAACGAGAACGTCACCAACAACCTGCTCTGGAACTTCGGGGTGTGGCAGCCGATCGTCGAGGGCGTCAACACCAAGGAGGTGGCAGGCGTGACTCGCATCTCGCCGCTGCTCCAGGGCCCCGACTTCAGCACGATCTACATCAAGAAGGGATGACCGCGATCAGGACGGGGGGCGCACAGCCCCCCGTCCTGCACGCGCAACGACGACTCCGTAAGGTGCCCATGTGCTCGGTCTGATCGTTCGGCGGCTGCTCGCACTGATCCCGCTGCTGCTGATCGTGTCGTTCGTCGTCTTCTCGCTGACGTATCTGCTGCCGGGTGATCCGGCGGTCGCGATCGCCGGCGGCGTCAATGCCAGCCCGCAGGAGATCGTCCGGGTCCGACACGAGTACGGGTTCGACGACCCGCTCCTCCAGCAGTACGGGCGGTGGCTGAAGAAAGCGGTGGTGTTCGACTTCGGCCAGTCCGAGCTCGACCACAAGTCCGTGAGCTCCCAGATCGCCGACCGGTTGCCCACCACACTGAGCCTGGCGCTGTGCGCGATGGTGATCGGGGTCCTCATCGGCCTGCCCCTCGGGATCATCGCGGGAACGAAACCGGGGAGCGTCCGCGACAAGATGGGCGCGGGCGTGGCGAGCCTCGGGATCGCGATCCCGAACTTCTTCCTCGGGATGATCCTGATCATCGTCTTCGCCATCAATCTGGGGTGGTTCCCCGCGATCGGATGGCAGAAGTTCCAACACGACCCGCGCGGATGGCTCCAGCACGTGGTGCTGCCCGCCCTTGCGCTCGGCGTGTGGGCCGCGGCGTCGCTCGCGCGCCAAGTCCGATCGAGCCTCATCGACACGCTCGACACCAACTACATCCGCACCGCGTGGGCGAAGGGCAGCCGTAGCTCGCGCGTCGTCGGGAAGCACGGGCTCAAGAACGCCGCGATCCCCGCGGTCACCGTGCTCGGCCTCCAGCTCTCGGTGTTGCTCGGCGGCACGGTCGTCATCGAGAACCTGTTCTCCATCCCCGGGCTCGGCGGTTACCTGCTCGCGGCCATCAACAACAACGACATCGCGGTGATCCAGGGCGTGACGATCACGTTCGTGCTCATCTTCGTCATCGTGAACCTCCTCGTCGACATCAGCTACGGCTACTTCAATCCACGGGTTCGGGTGTCGTGAAGTACGACGAGCTCGACCCGGAGGCGATCCACGTCACTCGGCCCGGCCAGGATCCGGGGCATGACTTCGAGGCGCCGGTCGCCGGCGGGGCGATCGAGGTCGTGGGCGGCGGGACCGTCGGCCCCACGCGGCGCGCGCTGCGCCGCTTCTTCCACGAGAAGGCTGCGCTCGTCGCGCTCATCTACCTGCTGGTGCTCCTCGTCGCGACACTCACGTACAAGTGGTGGTGGCCGTACAACCAGACCGACAGCGACTACGCACACATCTACAGCGGCCCCGTCGGCCAGCACTGGCTCGGCACGGACCAGCTGGGTCGCGACATCGTCGCGCGACTGCTCGCCGGTGCCGGCGTCTCACTGCGCGCGAGCTTCCAGGTGGTGATCACCGCGCTGGTCGTCGCAACGCCGCTCGGTCTGGCCTCGGGCTACATCGGCGGCTTGTTCGACAACACGATGATGCGGATCATGGACGCGGTTTTGTCGATCCCCGCGCTGATCCTCGCGCTGGCCATCGCGGGCGTCCTCGGCCCCGGGCTCACGAACGCGATGATCGCGCTGACGATCGTGTACATCCCGAGCTTCACGCGCCTCATCCGTGCGCAGACGCTCGCGATCCGCGAGGAGACCTTCATCGAGGCGTCGCAATCGATCGGCTCCAAACCGTGGTGGATGCTCACCACTCGCGTGCTGCCGAACGTCGCGTCGCCGGTGATCGTGCAGGCGTCGCTCGCACTCGGCTCGGTGCTGATCGCGGAGGCGACCCTCAGCTTCCTCGGCGTCGGGCTCCAGCTGCCGAAGGCGAGCTGGGGCGGCATGCTCACGGACGCCTACCAGAAGATCTTCGTCCACCCGTGGCAGGTCGTGTATCCCGGGGTGGCCATCGCGCTCACGGTGCTCGCGTTCAACCTCCTCGGCGACGGGCTGCGCGACGCGTTCAGCGTCGACAGCGTCCGGCGGCGGCGCAAGGGCAAGGGGGGCATCACGAACGTCGCACTCGAGGCTCCCGCGCTCCCGGGCGACGGGTCGCAGCTCCCCGACGACGCGCTGCTCGCGATCGACGGGTTGACGGTGGAGTTCGAGACCGAGCAGGGCGTGCACCGAGTCGTCGAGAACGTGTCGTTCTTCGTGCGTGCCGGCGAAACGCTCGGGCTCGTCGGAGAGTCGGGTTCGGGGAAGACCGTCACGTCCCTGTCGATCCTGCGCCTCATTCCGTCGCCGCCCGGCCGCATCGTCGGGGGCTCCATCCGGTTCGAAGGCAACGATCTCCTGGCCGCCGACTTCGAGGCCATACGCCAGATTCGCGGCGCAGACATCGCGATGGTGTTCCAGGACCCGATGTCGAGCCTGAACCCCGCCTACACCGTCGGCAACCAGCTGATGGAGACCGTGCTGTTGCACGAGGACGTGTCGCGAGGCGTCGCACGCGAGCGCGCGATCGAGATGTTGAGGCGTGTCGGCATCAACGATCCCGAGTCCCGGCTCGACCAGTACCCGCACGAGTTCTCGGGCGGCATGCGGCAACGCGTGATGATCGCGATGGCGCTCATGTGCCGGCCGAAGCTGCTTATCGCCGACGAGCCGACGACCGCGCTCGACGTCACCGTGCAGGCTCAGATCCTCGAGCTGCTCCAGGACCTCCAGCGCGAGACCGGGATGGCGGTCATCTTCGTGACCCACGACCTCGGCGTGGTGGCCGGGATCTGCGACCGCGTTGCCGTGCTGTACGCGGGCCAAGTCGTCGAGACCGGTGAGGTGCACGACCTCTTCGCCAAGCCCGAGCACCCGTACACGGCGGGGCTGCTCGCGTCCATGCCGCAACGCCACGCCGGCGACGGCGAGCTCGCCTCGATCCCGGGACGCGTGCCCCCGCCCGACAACTTGCCCGAGGGCTGCCGGTTCCACCCGCGCTGCCCGTTCGCCGTCGAGGGCCGGTGTGACGTCGCGCCGATCCCCTTGGAGCGCATGGAGGGCAAGGGCCTCGTGCGTTGCATCCGGCACACGGAGCTCGATCTCGTCCAGACGGCCGCGTCCGAGTCGCCATGAGCACGCCCGTGACGACGGCGACCGAGACCGGCGCGCTCGTCGAGGCGCGCGGCCTCGTGAAGCACTTCCCGATCCGGAAGGGGATCCTCCGCAGGATCCAGGGATACGCGCGCGCCGTCGACGGCGTCGACTTCGAGATCCTGCCCGGTCAGACCCTCGGCCTCGTCGGCGAGTCCGGGTCGGGGAAGTCGACGCTCGGACGCTGCGTCCTCAGACTCCTGAAGATCGACGGTGGGGTGCTCCGGATCGCGGGCCGCGATCTCACGAAGCTGTCCAGGCGTGAGCTCCGGGTGGTGCGGCGCAACGCGCAGATGATCTTCCAGGACCCGTACTCCTCGTTCGACCCGCGCTCGACGGTGGGGTCGAGCGTCATGGAGCCGTTGCGCGCCCACGAGAAGATGAACCGTGGCGAGCGGGAGGAGCGCGCCGGCGAGCTCGTGACGCTCGTGGGTCTGCGTCCGGACCACCTCCGTCGGTACCCGTACCAGTTCTCCGGGGGGCAGCTCCAACGACTCGCGATCGCGCGTGCGCTCGCGATCAATCCACAGCTCGTGGTGTGCGACGAGCCCGTGAGCTCGCTCGACGTCTCGACGCAGGCGCAGGTCATCAACTTGATGCGTGAGCTGCAGCGTGAGCTGGGGGTTGCGTACCTCTTCATCGCCCACGACCTGTCGGTGGTCCGCCACGTCAGCGATCGCATCGCCGTGATGTACCTCGGGCGACTGGTCGAGCAGGGACCGGCCGAGGTCGTGTACACGAGCCCGAAGCACCCGTACACCGAGGCGCTGCTGTCGGCCGTCCCCGTTCCCGACCCGACCATCCAGCGCACGCGCAAGCGGATCGTCCTCAGCGGCGACATGCCCAGTCCCGTCGACCCGCCCGCCGGGTGCCGTTTCCACACGCGCTGTCCGTACGTGATGGACGTGTGCCGCACGGTCGACCCCGAGGCCACCTCCACGCCCGACGGCACGACGGTGCACTGCCATCTCCACACCACGGGACCCGTCCTGGCGGGGGACACGGTACGGAGCTTGCGAGTACCGCAGTGAGGTCGGTACGGAGCTTGCGAGTACCGCAATGAAGTCGGTACGGAGCTTGCGCGTCCCGTCCTAGGGTGCAGCCACTCCTGGAGGTGGCATGAACCTGGCGATGACGCTCCCGACGATGCTCCCGCACGGGCGCGCCGAGGTGCTCACGTGGTGCCGAGAGATCGACGACGGCCCGTGGTCGAGCCTCGCGGTGCCCGAGCGCATCACGTACCCGAGCCACTCGATGGTCGTGCAGCTCGCGGCGGCCGCCGCGCTGACCGAGCGGGTCCGCTTGTGGACGACGATCGTGGTGCTGCCCTCCCACAACGCGGTCGAGGTCGCGAAGCAGATGGCGTCGGTCGACCGGCTGTGCGACGGCCGCCTCACCGTCGGCGTCGGCGTCGGCGGGCGCGAGCACGACTACCTCGCCATCGGCGCCAGCTTCGCCAAGCGGTGGTCGCGCATGGACGACCAGGTCGCGACGATGCGACGCATCTGGGCCGGCGAGCCGCCGTTCCCGGGCGCCGATCCCGTCGGGCCACCGCCCATGCAGCCCGGTGGACCGCCGCTCATCGCCGGGGCGCTCGGACCCAAGGCGATCGGGCGCGCCGCACGGTGGGCCGACGGGGTCGACGGCGCGTGGACGCTCGACGGCGACGAAGCCACGGTGCGCGCCGCGTTCGATCTCATCGAGGCCGCGTGGCGTGCGGCCGGGCGCGGCGACGAACCGCACCTGTCGACGAGCATCTGGTACGCGCTGGGTGACGGTGCCGAGGATCGGCTGCGTGCGTACGCGTACGACTACCTGAAGATCTTCGGAGAGGACGCCGGGCAGTTCGGGGCGAAGAGCGTTGCGTGCTTCACGCCCGACGCGCTGCGCAGCGCCGTCGACAACATCGCCGCGGCGGGCGCCGATGAGCTCTTCCTCGTTCCCACGACCACCGACCCCGACGAGCTCGCGCGCACCCGCGACGCGCTCGGCATCTGAGATGCGTTCTTCAGCGCTCTCTACCGCGCTCAGAAGCGCACCACGATCGTGAGCGTGCGGCCGCTGGGCGGCGTCAAGGTGCTCGACATCACGCGGATCGTGTCGGGGCCGCTCGCGTGCCAGTTCCTCGCCGCGCTCGGCGCCGACGTGATCCGCGTCGAGCCGCCGGGGGGCGATCACACCTGGCGCACGCCGCCGTTCGTCGGTCCGAGCGGCGTCCACCCCGGCCCGCCCGGGCCCGACGACATCCCGCTCGCACCGCTGCGCCGCAGCCGCGGCAAGCGCAGCGTCGTGCTCGATCTGAAGGCTCCACGCGGCCGCGCGCTCTTCCTGGACCTCATCGGGTGGGCCGACGTGCTCGTCGACAACTTCCGGCCCGGCGTGTTGGACGGGCTCGGCCTGTCGCGCGACGTCCTCCGCGCGCGCAACGACCGCCTCGTCCACTGCTCGATCACCGGCTATGGCCAGGACGGCCCGTACCGCGACCGTCCCGCGATGGACGCGGTGATCCAGGCGACGTCGGGCTTCATGGCCAAGACCGGGTTCCCGGACGGCCCGCCCGTGAAGTCGGGCGCGATGATCGGCGACGAGATCCCGGCGGTCTTCGCCGCGCTCGGCGTGCTGGCCGCGCTGCGAGCGCGCGACCAGGACGGCCGCGGTCGCTTCGTCGACCTCTCGATGTTCGAGGCGCTGCTCACGATCCTGTGGGACGAGCCGATCGACCAGTACGAGGACGCCGGTCTCGGTCCACGGTTCGGCAACACGGATCCGCGCGCCGGCCCGATCGGCGTCTTCGCGACTGCCGACGGTCACGTGGCGATGGTCCTCACGAGCGACGACCAATGGGGCCCGCTCTGCGCCGCGATGGCGCGACCCGACCTCGCCCACCACACGAGCGCGACGCGACGGGGCGACACACTCGCCGTGATCAACGCCGCCATCGCCGCGTGGTGTGCCACGCTCACGACCGCCGACACGGTCGCCGTGCTCGACGGGTGCCGGATCCCGTGCGGGCCCGTGCAACCGCCGTGGGTCGGCCGTCGCGATCCCCACGTCGCCGCGCGCCGCTCGCTCGAGCCGTTGCGCCACGCGGCGCTGGACGAGCCGACGCCGTACCTCGGCGCGCGGCTGCCGTTCCTCATCGACGACGCCGATCTCTCGAGCAGCCCAGCTGAGCCGCTCGGCGCGAGCACCGACGCCGTCTTGCGCGAGGTCTGCGAGCTCTCGGACGACGAGATCCGCGCCTTGCGCGCCGACGGCGTGATCGGCGGCTGAGCCGGGGCGCTATCCCTCGTCGAGCAGCCTCGCGCTGATGTCGGGCACGTAGTTCTGCGTCGAGAGATCGGGCCGCACGTACCCTTCGTCGGGCCCGCGCGGCGGCAGGTGGATGACCTCGGGGCCGCGGTCGGCTTCGTACGGGATCCGCGAAAGGAGGTGCGCGACGCAGTTGAGCCGCGCCGCGCGCTTGTTGTCGCCCTCGACGACGAACCACGGCGACTCGGGGGTGTCGGTGTGGATCATCATCTCGTCCTTCGCCCGCGAGTACTCGACCCACCGGTTACGCGACTCGAGGTCCATCGGACTCAGCTTCCATCGCCGGAGCGGGTCGCCGAGTCGGGACTTGAACCGCTTCTCCTGCTCCGCGTCACTCACCGAGAACCAGTACTTCGTCAGCAGGATGCCGTCGTCGATGAGCAGCCGCTCGAAGATCGGGCAGTCGCGCAGGAAGTTGCGGTGCTCCTCGGGAGTGCAGAAGCCCATCACCTTCTCGACGCCGGCGCGGTTGTACCAGGACCGGTCGAAGAGCACGATCTCGCCCGCCGACGGCAGGTGCGTGATGTACCGCTGGAAGTACCACTGGCCTCGCTCGCGCTCCGTGGGCACACCGAGCGCGACGGTGCGCGCGAACCGCGGGTTCAGGTACTCGGTGATGCGCCGGATCGCGCCACCCTTGCCGGCGGCGTCGCGGCCCTCGAACACCACCACGACGCGCGCGCCGGACTCGCGAACCCAGTACTGCATCTGCACGAGCTGCTCCTGCAGCTTCTGCAGCTCGCGTTCGTAGACTTTCGCCGGCATCTTGTGCGACACGCCGCAACGCTACTCAGGCGGCCGACCGCGGGTCGTGCGAGGGCTAGGGTCGGGCGAGACGTCCGCGTCGGCTCAGGGGGAATCGTGCACGACATCGTCATCCGCAACGGCATCGTCATCGACGGCAGCGGTGCGCCGGGAGTGCTGGCCGACGTCGCGGTCGACGGCGACCGCATCACGGCCGTGGGCGCGGTGCCCGAGGGCGGCAGGCGCGAGATCGACGCCACCGGGCTCGTGGTCACGCCGGGCTTCGTCGACGTGCACACGCACTACGACGGCCAGGCCACCTGGGATCCGCTGCTCACGCCGTCGCTGTGGCACGGCGTCACCACAGTGGTGATGGGCAACTGCGGCGTGGGGTTCGCGCCCGCCGCGGCCGATCGCCACGACTGGCTCATCGGGCTCATGGAAGGTGTCGAGGGCATCCCCGGCGCGTCCCTGCGCGAGGCGATCCAATGGGACTGGGAGTCGGTCGGCGACTACCTCGAGGCACTCGACCGCATCCCCCGCGCGCTCGACGTCGCGGCGCAGATCCCACACGGCGCCGTGCGTGCGTTCGTGATGGGCGAGCGCGGCGCCGCGAACGAGCCGGCAACCGCCGACGACATCGCAGCGATGGCCGACGTCGTGCGCGACGGTGTGGCTGCCGGCGCAGTCGGGCTGTCGGTGAACCGGCTCGAGCTGCACAAAGCCGTCGACGGCCGCGAGGTCCCCGGAACGTTCGCCGACGTCGAGGAGATCCACGCGCTCGTGCGCGCGGTGCGCGACGGTTCGCCCAGCGCGGTGTTCTCGACGATCCTCCCGCAAGCCGCGGGTGGTGAACGCGAGGCGTGGGACCGCGAGGTCGATTGGATCAGCGCGATCGCGCGCGAGACGGGCCTGCGCGTGACGTTCCCGTTCGGCGCGTCGAACGACGGCTCCGACATGTGGCGCGGCAAGCTCGAACGGATCGAGAAGGAGAACGCCGACGGTGCGCGCATCGTGCCGCAAGTGGGATGCCACAAGCAGGGCCTGCTGCTCGGCCTGCGCACGACCCACATCTTCCGCGGTCGCCCGACGTACGAGGCGCTCGCCGACCTCCCGGTCGCCGAGCGTGCGGCGCGCATGGCCGAGCCGGAGGTGAAGGCCGCGATCCTCGCCGAGCGGCCGGAGGCCCACTACCCGAAGCTGCGCGACTACGTCTTGGGCCAGACCGACGCGGTGTTCCCCTCGGCACCCATCCCGGACCAGGAGCCGGCGCCGAGCACCAGCCTCGCCGCGCAGTCGGCCGCGCTCGGCCGCGACCCGGAGGAGCTCCTCTACGAGTGGACCATCGCCGACGACGGCGAGCCGCTGATCCACTACTTCCTCGGCGGCTATCCCGGCGACCTCGACGCCAGCCTCGAGCTCATGGCTCATCCGCTGAGCGTCCTCGGCCTCGGCGACGGCGGCGCGCACGTCGACCTCATCTGCGACTGCGGCTACCCGAGCTTCGTGCTGTCGTACTGGGCGCGCGACCGCGACCGCGGCACGTTGTCGCTCGAGACCGCGATCCGCATCCTCACTCGTGAGCCCGCCACGCTGTTCGGCATGGACGACCGCGGCGTCGTGGCCGAGGGCATGAAGGCGGACCTCAACGTGCTCGACGTCGACGCGCTGAACCCGCATCCCGTGGAGATCGTCTACGACCTCCCTGCGGGCGCGAAGCGCGTGATCCAGCGCGCCGACGGGTTCGTCACGACGATCGTCGCCGGTGAAGTGGTGCAGGAGCGCGGTGTCGACACCGGTGCGCGGCCGGGACGGGTCGTGCGGAGCACGCCGTGACGACGGCGGCACCGGCCACGACCGATCTCGCGCTCGGCGACATCGAGCTCGGCGACCCCGACACGTTCCTCCGAGACGACGTCGACGGCATCTTCGCATTGCTCCGGCGCGAGCGACGGGTGGGGTTCGACAAGGAGTACACACCCGAAGGGCTCCCACCCGGCCCCGGGTTCTGGTCGTTGGTGTGCCACCGCGACATGTTCGGCGTGAGCCGCGACTACGAGTCCTTCACCAGTGTCCCGGCGGTCGGCATCTTCGACTACCCGGTGAAGTCGTCGATCATCAACATGGACCCCCCGATCCACACGAAGTACCGGCTCATCGTCAACCGTGGGTTCACGCCGCGGATGATCGGTCGGCTCAAGGAGAACATCGCGGAGCAGGCAGCCGCGATCGTCGACTCGGTGGCCGCGAACGGCACGGGCGACCTCGTGACCGACATCGCGGCTCGGCTGCCGGGCCAGGTCATCGCGACGATGCTCGGTGTCCCCTTCACCGACCAGGAGTACGTGCAGAAGCAGACCAACGCGTTCATCGCCCCCGCCGATCCGGAGTACGGAGGCAGCGTCGACGCGATGGTCGCGGCATCGGAGGCGATCGAGGAGTACGCCCGGGAGCTCGGACGCGCGAAGCGGGCGAACCCCACCGACGACGTCACCTCGGCGATCGTCAACGCCGAGGTGCCCGGTGACGACGGCGCGCCGACGCGCATCGGCCTCGACGAGTTCGCAGAGTTCGTGAAGCTGCTCCTGATCGGCGGCAACGAGACGACGCGCAACGCGATCAGCCACGGCGTGCGGCTGTTCTCCGAGTTCCCCGACGCGCGCGTGCGGTTCCAGGCCAATCCCGACGGCCTTGGAATGAGCGCGGCCGACGAGATCCTGCGCTACTCGGCGCCGGTCACGCTCATGCGCCGGACCGCGACGCGCGACGTCGAGGTCGCCGGCGTCACCGTCCGCGAGGGCGAGAAGATCGTGATGTGGTTCCGGTCGGGCAACTTCGATGACGAAGTGTTCGAGGACCCGTGGCACTTCGACATCGGCCGCATGCCGAACGACCATCTCACCTTCGGCGCCGGCGGCCCGCACTTCTGCCTCGGCGCGAACCTCGCGCGCGTCGAGATCGCCGTCATGCTGAAGACCCTCTACACCCGGCTCCCGGACCTCGAGACCACCGGCCCCGCGGTGAAGATGCGAGCGGTGTCGAGCAACGGCATCAAGCACCTCCCCGTCGCCTGGACGCCGCGGTAGCTCGCACCCCTCGGGCGTCCCGGAACCCTGGACGCTCCGGAGCCAGAGTGCCAAGGTAGTGAGCGAGCCAGACGAAGGGAGGGCCGACATGGCCGGTGTCACGAAGAAGAGCTTCGACTCCCCCGACGAGACCCGCACCCCCGACAAGACGGAGACCCGCGTCGTCGATCTCGGCGGCGTGAAGGCCGCACGGATGACGCTGCAGCCCGGGTGGAAGTGGTCGGAGTGCATCAAGCCCGTCGTGCAGACCGAGTCGTGCCAGCTGCACCACGAGGGCACGCTCGTGCAGGGCCGGATGCACATCGTCCACAACGACGGCAGCGAGATGGACATCGGTCCCGGCGACGCGTACGTGATCCAGCCGGGCCACGACGCGTGGGTCGTCGGCGACGAGCCTGCGATCGGGTTCGAGTTCGACAGCAGCGCCGCCGAGCAGTTCGCCCGCGACTGACCGCCCGTTCGTCCCGGCGCAGTACGTTGCGCCCGTGGACGGTTCGCTGCTCCTCATCACACAGGTCGCGCCGTATCACGACGGTCCCGCCGGCGTGCACGGCGTGCTCGACCAGGCCGCGGTCGGCGTCGCGCAGGTCGCCGAGCTGTGCGGCCTCGCCCCGAGGCGCGTCGACGACGTGCGCACGCTCGATGCGGCGACGCTCGGAGTTGCGCGCGCCCTCGCGCTGTTCACGATCGGCGAGACGCCCTGGACCGAGCCGCAACGGCAGATCGTCGTCGAGCGCGTACGAGCCGGCGAGCTCGCCGTCGTCGCCATCCACTCGGCGACCGACTCGTGCTACGGCTGGGACGACTACGGCGTGCTCGTAGGCGCGCGCTTCGACGGCCACCCGTGGACGCAGTCGTTCACGGCCGAGGTGCTCGACCCCGAGCATCCCGCGTGCGCGCACCTCGGCGACACGTGGCCGTGGCACGACGAGGTGTACCAGTTCCGTGATCTCCGGGCCGATGCACGCGTGCTGCTGCGCGTGCCGACCGACCAGCTCGACCTCGACGCACCGGGTGCGCGTCCTCCGTCCTTCGGCTATCCGCTCGCGTGGTGCTTCGAGGAGGGCGCGGGCCGAGTCTTCTCGACCAGCCTCGGCCACTTCCCCGCCGCGTGGGAGAGCCCCACGTATCTCCGTCACGTGCACGGTGGGCTGGCGTGGACGCTCGCCGACGGGTGACGCGACGGCGCGATACGTTGCCGGCATGGAACGTGGTGACGTCGTCGAAGACTTCGAGCTGCCCGACGAGACCGGGACGCCCCGCAAGCTCAGCGAGTTCCTCGCCAACGGACCGGTGGTGCTGTTCTTCTACCCCGCCGCGATGACGTTGGGATGCACCAAGGAGAGCTGTCACTTCCGTGATGTCGGGGCGGAGTTCGCCGCGCTCGGTGCGCAGCGGGTCGGGATCAGCCGCGACACCGTCGACAAGCAGCACCAGTTCTCCGAGAAGCACGGCTTCGACTATCCCCTGCTCGCCGATGCCGACGCGACTGTGGGCACCATGATGGGCGTCGCACGCGGCAACGGGCGCGCGAAGCGCGTGACGTTCGTGATCGATCAGGACCGACGCGTGGTCGACGTCATCAAGAGCGAGGTCCGCATGAACGTCCACGCCGACAAAGCGCTGGACGTACTGCGTTCACTGCAACACTGACGCGATCAAGAGGGGCAGGACAGCCCGAGCTCCGAGCGCAAGGCTGCGGGTGGCGCCTTGTTGCCGCTGCAGCCGACGCCCGACGTACCGACGTCGTTGACCAGCCACCCGATCAGCGTGCACTGCACCACGCCGTACGCCGACTGGAACTGGCCTTCCTTCCCTGATTTCGGTGCGACGGAGAACCGACCCCAGCTCGGGTCGGAGGACGCGATGCGGACGTCCTTCACGTCGTAGAGGACCGACGCTCCCGACAGGCCACCGGTCGAGCTCGCCCGCACCGCGGCCGGGACTGCCACCGCGCCACCGCAGGGCGCGGGACCGGCCGCCGCGGTCGTCGGGGTGGGAGCGGCGGCCGCCGGCGCCAGCTTGTTCACGCGGTCACGATCGACCACCGCGAACAGCAGCACGCCGATCAGACAGAACCCGAGCACCACGAGCCCGGCTCTCTGGGCTCCACCCTCGCCCCCCTGCATACCCGGACGCTATCGCTGCGCGACCATCGCGTGCATGGTGAGCCTGGAAGCCGTCGCCGAGATCGCCGGTGCGCTGCCGAACGTCACCGTGGGTGCGCGCCACGGCAACCGCACCTGGTTCGTAGCCGGCAAGGCGTTCGCGTGGGAGCGGCCGTTCAGCAAGGCCGATCTCAAGCGCTTCGGGGACGAGACACCGCCGTCCGGACCGATCCTCGCCGTCTCGGTCGAGGACCTCGTCGAGAAGGAGGCGGTGCTGGCCGCGAACCCGAAGGCGTTCTTCACGATTCCGCACTTCGACGGCTTCTTTCCAGCACATTGGGATCCTAAGCTTAGAATTCCACGTGGACAAGTTGTCGCG
>JADMIO010928639.1_pt1 | contig 24615 bp, 19 predicted proteins | sample 8958161 | NCBI WGS metagenome assembly JADMIO01 (sample SAMN16585339, study PRJNA669376) | soil metagenome | isolation source: Crop rotation soil | place: USA: Cullars Rotation, Alabama | collected 2011
CGACAACTTGTCCACGTGGAATTCTAAGCTTAGGATCCCAATGTGCTGGAAAGGCTGGCGGCCAAATATGATAATGTCTGGGCGGCAGCCGGAGTCCATCCTCACGATGCCAAAGATTTTCCCGATGATGGAGCTGAACAACTCAATAAATTATTGTCCCAGCCAAAAGTCGTAGCCGTTGGTGAGATGGGCTTGGATTTCTTTAAGAATTATTCGCCCAAAGACAATCAAATTAAAATTTTGCGCCAGCAAATTGAAGCCAGCCTGGCTAGCGGCCTGCCATACATTTTCCACATTCGAGAATCTTTCGACGATTTCTGGCCGGTTTTCGATAGCTATCCTAGGCTCCGTGGCGTAGTCCACAGTTTCAGCGCCGGCCGTAAAGAACTGGAGCAGATTATGCAACGTGACTTATACGTCGGACTTAACGGCATCATGACTTTTACTAAAGATCAGGAGCAATTAGCAGCTGCTAAAGCGGCGCCAATTAATCGCTTAGTTTTGGAAACCGACGCGCCGTTCCTGACGCCAGCGGCCAAGCGCGGCCAAACTTGTGAGCCGGCGTTTGTACGCGATACGGCTGAGTTCCTGGCTGAACTACGCGGCCAGTCACTTGCCGACCTAGCGGCGGCCACGACCAAAAACGCTGAGGAGCTATTCGCGATATGAGGTCAATCTATCTTGATTATGCGGCGGCTACGCCAATCGATCCCCGTGTGTTTAAAGCTATGCAGCCATATTTCTCCGACCAGTTTTATAACCCCTCGGAAACTTACTTAGCCGCCCGGTCAGTCCGACAGGCAATTGATGAAGCCCGGCACACCATTGCCCAGATCCTCGGCAGCCGGCCAGCCGAAATTATTTTTACGGCCGGCGCCACCGAAGCCAACAACCTGGCTATTCGCGGCGTCATGGACCAATTCCCAGACGCTGAAGTATTAGTCAGTGCCGTGGAGCACGAGTCGGTCCTGGCGCCGGCCAAACTTTATAAGCACAAACTTACCCCGCTCGATAAACAGGGAAGAGTTGATTTAACCAAGCTGGAAAAGCTCATTAACGACAAGACAGTTTTGGTCAGTGTCATCCTGGTCAACAACGAAGTTGGCACAATCCAACCAATTAGCGAAATCTCTAAAATACTTAACAAGTTAAGTAAATCACGCAAATCAAAATTACCGTTATATCTTCATACCGACGCTGCCCAGGCTGCCAACCTGCACGACCTACATGTTGCCCGCCTGGGCGTCGATTTGCTTAGCCTCAATGGTGGTAAAATATACGGCCCGAAGCAGTCCGGACTCTTGTATGCCAAAGCCAGCACTAAGCTAAAGCCGCAAATCGTGGGCGGTGGTCAGGAACTGGGTTGGCGTTCGGGCACCGAAAACGTACCAGCTATCATTGGCCTGACTAAAGCTCTGGATCTGGCTCAGGCCCAAAGAACTGCCGAACTCCAGCGCCTCAACGATTTACGCCATAACTTCACTAAAGAATTGCAGGAGTCTGTTCCGGTGGCGGTTATTAACCAGTCTAAACATCAGTCACCCCATATCATTAGCCTGACTTTGCCAGGTTTTGATAACGAGCGGCTAATGATGGAACTCGATGAAAGGGGCGTTATGGCGGCTGTCGGCAGCGCTTGCAGCGCCAGCAAGCAAGCAGCTTCTCATGTCCTGACAGCCATCGGTTTATCAGTCGAAGAAGCCCGCTCCAGCCTACGTTTCAGTTTCGGTCGCCCGACTACCACCGAAGACCTCAAGCACGCCTCGAAGCTTCTGGCCGAATTAACCGGTTCCAACAGATAAGCTAAAGCGTTATACTGAACATCAATGAGACGGGCAATCAGGCTGGCTCTAGCCACATCCGTTATAGTTTTGAATTTGCTAGTGGTCTTGCCGGCCCGGGCCGATAATGTGGTTTTTTGTTTCAAAGCCATCGGCACCGTCGTGCCCGGTAATATCGTTGCTCTAGATAAAAACCAGCCTAATACTGTTATCTTGGCACCGGCTAATGATCCGGGCCGGATTTACGGCGTAGCCATCCAATCCAGCCAAGCGCCGATAACCGTCCAGGATAGCGGTTGTCAGGTTTTTGTCGCCACCAGTGGCAGTTACCCGGTTTTGGCTACGGCCGAACATGGCGACATCAAAACCGGTGATTATATATCCCTGGCTTCTAAGGATGGCGTGGCCGCCCGGGCGACCGATAAAACTCCCTATGTTTTAGGTCGCGCCCTGGAAGATTTTAAAGCCGCCGGACAGGGTTCGATCGCCGGCAAGGCCAATGTCCAAATCAGTCCGGGAGCCAACCCGTTTTTAAAAAACGATCTAGGCGTTCCGAAATTTTTACGCCGCTTGACGGAGTCGGTGGCTGGCAAGCCGCTCAGTGCTATCCGTATCTATACGGCTGTCGGCATGTTTGTGGTAGCCGTGGCGGCTTCGGCTGGTTTGCTGGCCATCGGTGTTAAAAGCGGTATGATTGCCATTGGTCGTAACCCTTTAAGCCGTCACTCGGTTCTGCAAAGCTTAACCCAGGTTCTGGCCGTGGCCGGGTTGATTTTCCTCTGCAGTCTGTTTGGCATATACTTACTACTGAGGTTATAAGATGAAAAATGGTGGGATATTGCTAGTCGTCGCCGGGCTCCTGCTCATAGGTATTCTTTATGAAGTGGTTATGTGGTACCGCCGCCGGCCGGCTAAGCCGGTGAATCCTGGTGCCGACACCGGTGGTTCGCTTCACCAGAATACGGCCCTGGACGAGCACGCCGACTCAGCTGTGGAGCACATTTTTAACGACGAATTCCGCGAAGAACTGAAGAACCGCGGACGCTTGCACTTCGAAAAAGTTATCGGCGAAAACGCCATGTTCCTGCAGCAAGATCTCCGGCAAACCACCTCACAGCTGAACGATTACATGCGGGCCGAAATTACCCGAACGCTGCAAGAGGAGTTTAAGAAATACGAACAGTCCATTTCTGATGCCAAACAATTGGCTCTCGATTCGATTGATAAAACTATCAACACCATTGAACAGCAGCGCCAGTTGCTGCAGACTCAATTGCAAACTCAATCGGAAGCTCAGAAGGCTCGGATTATTGCCGCTTTCGAGGGCGAAATGGCCGGCATCGTGAACCACTATGTCCTGCGAGCCATTGGCAACCAGATCGACTTGTCCAACCAGCTGGAGTACATTTTGGCCGAACTGGAAGCTAACAAACCGGCGATAGTCGAAGACATAAAGCGGGGAACTTAGCGTGGCGCTGGCGCTTACCCTTGGCGTAATTGGCCCTTCGGACGTCAACCGGTTGCGTCGCGAGCTAAGCGGCCTCGACAATTTTTTTATCCAGGCGGCTGCCCGGCGAGCCGGCACGACCATCACGCCGCCGGCGACCACTCAACAGTTGGACGAGCTGGCCAAAGTCAATAAACTTAACTTGCTGCAAAAAACTGACCGCCAAAAACTAGCTAAACAGCTTGATGAAATTCTCACCAAAGCTCCCAAGCTAAAAATCAGCTTTGCTGTCGATCCGCCGCCAAAAGTCGTTGAGACAATATTAAATTGGTTACGCGCCAATCTCGACCCCCGAATTCTGCTGTCTGTCGGTTTACAACCAAATATCGGTGCCGGCTGTGTGCTGCGGACACCGAACCGCGAGTTCGATATGTCGATGCGCCAGCATATGGTCGAATCCCGCCCCTACTTGGCGCAACTCATTGAAGACGCGGCCCGGAAAACAGCCGTGGCTCAATCACAGGACGCTGCCACAGTCCAAGGCCAGGTCGCGGCAACTATGGCAGGTCCAGCCCAACCGCCATCAGCCGTGCCGGCTCAACCGACCGTCCCGCCAGCCCCAGCTCAAACCCCGCGGCCGCCGGCGCCACAACCTCCACCAACCGGAGCTAACCAATGAGAGATGGCGACCAACATTTTCAGACTTTTGTTAAAGCCGGTCGGCCGGTCGGCCAGGTCACAGCCGTTAATAATTTCGTAGTCAGCGTCGAAGGCTTGCAGCCGGTCAGCCGGCACAGCCTAGTAGTTTTCGATAATGGCAGTAAGGGTTTCGTCCAGCACATCCTGGAAGATCGTGTTATCGTCCTTCACCTGGGCAACCCGCCATTGACCGTCGGCACTTCAGCTGTCGTCGAAAACGACCAGCTAGTCACTAAAGTCGGCAAAGATTTTATCGGCCGAGTTATTTCTGTTACTGGCGAGCCGTTGGACGGTAAGGGGGCTATTGCCGCTGATGGCACTTGGCCGGTTTTTAACAACGCGCCGCAAATTAACCAACGCGAGCTCCTGGACACCCAACTGGAAACCGGCGTGACACTAATTGATGCTTTGTTCCCAATTGCCCGCGGCCAGCGCTTGGCTCTGCTCGGCGACAGTAAATCGGGCAAAACTACACTGGCCACCCAGCTAACTATTAATCAGCGGCACACCGATCAAATCGTCGTCTATGTCTTAATCGCTAAGCGACGTAGCGACATCGACACTTTGATAAACCGGCTGACCGAACAAGACGCTTTGGATAAGGCCATCGTTATCGTCTCGACCATTTTTGAATCCTTGGTGTTGTCCTGGTTGGCGCCTTATGTCGGCTGTGCCATGGCTGAGTACTTATGGCAGGGGCTTAACCAGGACACCATTGTTATATACGACGATCTGACCTCCCATGCCCAAATTTACCGTGAGATTGCTTTGTTGTCTGGCGTCAGCCCCGGCCGTGACTCTTATCCCGGCGATATCTTCCACACTCATTCGCTGCTCCTAGAGCGGGCCGGCAAGTTGAAATCTAATCATCGTCACCTGACAGCCATCCCTTTGGTGGTGGCCGATGGCGGCGACATCACCGGCTTTATTCCGACCAACATTATGTCGATTACCGACGGCCAGTGGATTTTGGATATGGAAGTTTTCCGTGAAGGACTCCGCCCGGCCATCAGCGTTGGCTTGTCAGTTACCCGTGTCGGTGGCCGCGGCCACAACGCCCGGCAGAAGGTCCAGCATACGGCTATCGCCAAAGCCGTCGGCGATTATTTGCAGGCCCGGGAGTTCGCTCGCTTCGGTTCAGAAATAGCCCTGGCGACGCAGCAAGCCATGAGCCGAGGCAAACAACTTTATGATTTGTTCAGCCAGTCGCCGGGCGAGACATACAACTTGACCGCCCAGCAGTTGATGATAGATGTTTTACTGGCTTATGATCCCAAAGCCCAAATAGATATTAACCGGCTTAAAGATTCTGCCACTAAAGCTTCGGGCCTGATTAAAGCCGACAAAGACTACGATACGGTCTTAGCTAATTTGCGTCAGCAAATCGGCGTCACGCCGCCGGCGCAGCCGACCGGAGGCCAAAAATGAGGCAGCTCTCTGACGTTATCCAGGACCGCGAAGCCACCCAGACGGTCGTTGAACTAACCAGCATTTTCGAAGACATTGCCTCCAGCCACATTAGCCGGATTAAAAATCAGGCTATCCAAAGCCGCCAATTCTTCGGCGACCTGTGGCGGATTTATACCCAAATCCGGGTCGATAAATTATTTCATTTTGGCCGTGGCCGTGATGCTAGCGTCCAAGTTATCAACAAAGAACTACTAATTCTGATTACTTCCGAAGGCGGCTTAAGCGGCGATATCGACAGCAACCTAATCGACGCCGCGCTGGCTTATTACAAACCGGAGCGCAACGACATTGTAGTGGTTGGCCAGCACGGCGCCCTGCTGCTAACCGAGCGCGATATCCGTTATGTCCGCAGTTTCAAATTGCCGGCCAGCGATCGCCGGATTAACGTCACGCCGCTTATCGCCGAAGTTCAGAAGTACGCCTCAACAGTGGTGTTCTATCAAACTTACGTTTCACTGATGCAACAGGCGGTGTCTAGCATCAAACTCAGTACAGCTGTGGCCGAACTTGGTAAAAACGTTAAAGCCGGCGGCGACATCATCTCTGAATCAACCTATATTTTTGAACCGAGCACTTTCGCCGTCGTCGACTACTTGGAAAACTCGATGATGGGCGTGGCTCTCAGCGATGTGATCCTAGAATCCAAACTAGCCCAATACGCCAGCCGTTTCCGGGCCATGTCGATGGCCGGCGAGAAGGCCGAAAATTCACTGGAGGAACTGAACCGCTTATTTAACCGCGGTCGGCGGATAGTCAAAGACGAGCGCACCAAGGAAGTCATCAATGGCGTGCGAAAGGCGGTCATATGACCAACGGCGTTATTTTGTCGATGCGCGATTTGATGGTCCGTGTCCAGTTTGAAGACGGCAGCCCGGCCATCGGCGAACTGTTGACTGTCGCCAGCCCCAACAAGGGCGTTTTACTGGTCAATCATTTGGAAAACAACAATATCGCCGTTTGTCTGAACGTTCTGGACGATAAAACTATGCAGAAAAATATGGCTGTCGGGCCGACTGGCCGTGGCATTGAAATTCCGGTCGGACCAACAACTGTTGGTCGCGTTTTCGATGCCTTGGGCCGGCCGTTGGATGGCAAGGTCCTAGGAGACGTTGCCAAAATGACCTTCAAAAATATTTTGCAAACGCCAACCCGCGGCACTTCTTTTGCCACCACTACGCCAGAAGTTCTGGAAACCGGCATTAAAGTAATTGATTTCTTCACACCGTTCGTCAAAGGCCGCAAAGTTGGCATCATTGGCGGCGCTGGCGTTGGTAAAACGGTTTTGATTATGGAGCTAATCCACAATGTCGCCCAAAGCGGACAAGGCTTAAGTATTTTTGCCGGCGTAGGTGAGCGTATCCGTGAGGGCCACGAACTTTATGAAACTATCCGCGAGCGCGGCTTGCTCAACAACACGATTATGTATTTCGGTCAGATGGACCAGAATCCGGTCCAACGGGTGCTGGTGGCTCTGTCCGGTGTGGCCGCTGCCGAATACGCCCGCGATACCGAAAAGAAGGACGTCTTGTTCTTCGCCGACAATATGTACCGTTATGTCCAGGCTCGCAACGAGTTATCTACCACCCTAGATCAGATCCCGTCGGAAGGCGGCTACGAGCCAACCATCTTTAGCGACATCAAAACTTTCCAGGACCGTCTGAATTCCAACGAGAATGGTTCAATTACCGCCGTTCAAACCATATACGTCCCGGCTGACGATCTTTCCGACCCGGCTGTTCAAATGATCCAGCGCGAGCTGGACAGCACTATCGTGCTGTCCCGCCAAGTTGCCGAGCAGGGTATTCGTCCAGCGGTTGATCTGATCAAGACTTCATCTTCGCTGCTCAGCCCGGACGTGGTCGGCGCGCGCCACTACGATTTAAGTGTCAAGGTCCAGGCCATAATGCAGAAATACGAATCACTGCGCCGCATCATCGCCATTATTGGTGAAAACGAGCTGTCGCCTTTGGACCGGGCCGATTTCACTAAAGCCCGCGACCTAATCAACTTCTTTACTCAACACACATACGTTACTGAAGCCCTGACGGGAATCAAGGGCGAATATGTTAAGCGCGAAGCAACCCTTAAGGGCGTCGAAGATATATTGAACAAGACAGTCTAATGGCTAATCAAACTACCCAACCACCGACTCAGACCTCAACCATGCAAGTCCGGATAGACGCGCCCTTCAATGTTTACTTCAATGGCCCGGCCAACAGCTTTTCGGCGGTCAATGACACCGGACCTTTCGACATTCTGCCTGGACACAAAAACTTTATGTCGTTGCTTAACCCGGGCATTGTGACTGTCCGTCGGGCCGGACAACCTGACTTCTTGATTAAAATCACCGAAGGTCTGATGCACGTCAAAGCCGACCAGCTAACCGTCTTCCTGGTCGGCTGATATACTTGGAACAGATGAATCCCGTTAGAAATAAGTATTTTATTAGCATAAAATCTGCCGACTCGCTGAACAGCGAGCCGGATTTCTAACGGGATGAAGAAGGTGTTTGTCGGCTTGTCCGGCGGGGTAGACTCGTCGGTGGCAGCCTTGCTATTAAAGCAGCAAGGCTACGAAGTCGCGGGCGTCTATATGAAGAACTGGACCAAAGATTTGCCGGGTATGCCGTGTCCGTGGAAAGCCGATTTCCAGGACGCCAAGCGGATTGCCGTTCAGCTGGGCATCGACTTTAAAGTTTATGACTTTGAAAAGCAGTACTTCGACAAAGTGGTGAAGCATATGATTGATGGTTTCAAAGCCGGCTTGACGCCCAACCCGGACATCATGTGCAACCAAGAAATAAAGTTCAAGCTTCTGCTAGATACTGCGCTGGAAGACGGCGCCGATTTTATCGCGACCGGCCACTACGCCCGCCTGATGCCTTTGGCCGCTTCGTCTGCTTCCGGCAAAGCCGGAACACCACGAAGCTCTCGGCGATCCGCGTCGTCTGAGCCTCCAGTACTCACTCGCAGTAGTTCTACCTACAGCTCGATACGTGCTTCAGCTCATCCTAGCGACTCATCCGAGCCAAAGGCCTCAGGCGAAGTGGGTTTGTTCCGAGCTATCGACGAGAACAAGGACCAGACTTATTTTTTGTACCGGGTCGATAAAGCCGCTTTCCAGAAAACTTTATTCCCGCTAGGCGACTTAACAAAGCCGGAAGTCCGGACCTTGGCCAAAAAGCATAAATTGGTCACGGCCGACAAAGCCGAGAGCATGGGCATTTGCTTTGTCGGCAAGGTCGGGATTAAGGACTTCCTACGCCAATATATAAAGGAAAAACCCGGCGACATTGTTGATGATAAGGGCAGGATAGTCGGCGAGCACGACGGTGCCTTCTTCTACACCATCGGCCAACGACATGGCCTGGAAGTTGGCGGCGGCTTGCCGTATTACGTGACTGGTAAGGACATTAAAAAGAACGAAGTTTATGTGACGACCAACCTGCAAGACAAGAAGTTGTGGAGTAGGGAAGTGAAGTTGACGAGCGTGCACTGGATAGACGAAGCGCCGAAGGCTGGCGACAAATTGATGGCTCGCACCCGTCACCGCGCCAAACTTATTCCACTCAAAAAACTTAACAAGTTAAGTAATCTGGATTGGGAAGTTGAGTTCGAAGACGATGTCCGGGCTTTAACGCCCGGCCAATCAACTGTGTTCTACGCCGGCGACGTTTGTCTCGGCGGCGGCATCGTCGTTTAACCTCTGTTACAATATCGGTAATGACAGCCCAGGAAATTCGAAAAAAATACTTGGCGTTTTTTGAGGCGCGCGGGCATAAAGTTATCCCACGAGCCAATTTGGTGCCCCAAGACGATCCAACCACTTTGTTCACCGGCAGCGGCATGCAGCCGCTAGTTCCGTATTTATTGGGTGAAAAACACCCCGATGGTACGCGCCTGGTCGACAGCCAAACCTGCTTTCGGGCCGAAGACATGGACGAAGTCGGCGACAACCGCCACACGACTTTCTTTGAAATGCTCGGCAACTGGAGCCTCGGTGATTATTTTAAAGACGAGCAGCTAGCCTGGTTCTGGGAATTTCTGACTAAAGAGCTAAAGTTGCCAAAGGACCGGCTGTGGGTGACTTGTTTTGAAGGCGATGACAAACTAGGTATTCCCAAAGATACTGAAGCCGCAAACATTTGGAAAAAACTAGGAGTTCCAGAAGCCCGTATCAAGTTTTATGGTGCTAAAGAAAACTGGTGGAGTCGTGAGGGCACGCCGGGGAATATGCGCGATGGCGAGCCGGGTGGTCCGGACAGTGAAGTCTTTTTCGAATTTGCTTCAGTTGATCATGACAAGGCTTTTGGCGAAAAGTGTCACCCGAACTGTGAGTGTGGTCGTTTTCTGGAGATCGGCAACAGCGTTTTTATGACTTACCGCAAGGTTGGCGGCAAATTTGAAAAGTTGCCAAAACCGAATGTCGATTTCGGTGGCGGCCTTGAGCGCTTAGCAGCAGCCGTAAATGACGACCCGGACATTTTCCAAATCAGCCTGATAAAACCAGTCATTAATAGTCTCGAAGACCTAAGCGGTAAAAAATATGACGATCATCAACAGGCTATGCGAGTCATTGCCGACCACCTGCGAGGAGCGGTTTGGTTGGCGGCTGATGGCGTTGCCCCCAGTAACAAAACTCAAGGCTACGTTTTGCGACGGCTATTACGCCGCGCCATACGATACGGACTAGAGCTCGGTATCGAACAAGCACTTTGTAAGCGGCTTGTACCGGTAGTGGTTGAAGTCTATGAAAAAGACTTTCCAGAAATTGACGAGCGTCAGACCGAAATTACTGATCTCTTCAAAAAAGAAGAGGCGCTCTTCCGTCAAACGCTCCGACGCGGGCTGAAGGAATTTGAAGAAGTTGAAAGTGACGTAATGATTAGCATTGACGGGAGCAAACCAGAAAAAATGGCCAAGGGTTTAACGGGTAAAGATTTGTTCAGGCTCTACGACACATACGGTTTTCCACTTGAACTTAGCCTCGAAGAAGCCAAGATACAGAAAAAACCAATTTCACGGGGCTGGAAAAAAGAATATGAACAAGCGATGACCGAGCAGCGGCAGCGCAGCCAGACAGCCAGCCAAGGCATGTTCAAAGGCGGCTTGGCAGATCACTCTGAACAAGTGGTGCGTTATCACACGGCTACCCACTTAATGTACGAAGCGCTCAAGGAAGTATTAGGTGATCACGTGGTACAGCGAGGCAGTAATATCACCGCCGAGCGGACGCGTTTTGACTTCAGTTATATGGAAAAAATGACGCCGGAGCAAATCAAAAAAGTCGAAGATATCGTCAACAAAGCCATAGAAGATGACTTGCCAGTAACCTGGCAAGAAGAAAAGACCGATGAAGCTTTCAAGAAAGGCGCTTCGGGAGCCTTCGGCGACAAATACGGTGATAAAGTTAAGGTTTATACCATCGGCGACCCGGCCAAACCGTTCAGCCGTGAAATCTGCGGCGGCCCGCATGTCGAACATACCGGCCAGATCGGCGCCGGCGGCAAAAAATTCAAAATTATCAAAGAAGAATCTAGTTCAGCAGGTGTGCGTAGGATCAAAGCTGTTTTAGTCTGAGCCGGCGCCCACGCACCAAAAACTTGAAGCTTCACAATCCGATTACCGACTGCTCCGCTCAGGTTTTGGTGCGGGGCAAGTCCGGCGCATCAAAGCCGTCCTGCAATAAGTTGTATAAAGTGCTAAGCTTAAGCTGATTTAGCTTAAGCCAATGGCTAAAACCAAAAGACAAATAAAATTATCCAAACACCAGAAGCGGCGAATCCGCGCTCAGCGGCCGCTGCATCGGAAGTTTTTCCTACATCCGATCTCCGTTTTCTTATTACTGTGTGTCGGCGTATTGCTGATTGGCGCTACACTTAACGCCACGGCCGCCCAAATTACCGTCAACGCCAAAGTGGCTGCTGCGCCAATCACAGAACCAGTTGATATCCTGTCAATTCAGCCGATATTGTCTGACTCAACCCCGCTGACAACAATACCGGTCAGTGGCGGCCAGGAAGCGATTAAAGTAGATCAACCTCAGATTGTGCTGCGCGGCGTCTGCCCCAAAAATAGCTATATAAAGTTCTATAACAATGGTCTATTTGCCGGAGCTACCATGTGCATCGGTGATCCAATATTTAAAATTGAAATTCGTTTGCAGCCCGGTTTAAACTCCATCATTGCCCAAGTATACAGTCTGACAGATCAAGCCGGCCCAAAATCAATCCCACTGTTGATTTACTATCAGACCTCACCCAGCTTAAGTGTGGCGGGCCAGAAGCTGGCACCCTTTTACATTACCTCCGAATTTCGTTTCCATGGTGTCCGCAAGGGCGAGCCGTTCGATTGGCCGTTTGAAATCATTGGCCAAAATCCACCGTACAACCTAGAGATTAGTTGGGGCGACAAACAACACACCCGTATAGTTCGTCCCGACAGTAAAAACTTTACGGTCAGCCACGTCTATGCCAAACCCGGCGGCTATAACGGCTATTATCCGATTAAAGTCCGCGGCGTCGATGCCGCCGGCCAAGCCGCTTTCTTACAAGTTATGGCAGTGGTCGCCTCACCAACCGGGGTGGCTGTAACTTCTGTGGAGCCGCCGTTGTTTTCTAATTTTCCCGTGATTAGAACGGTCGGCCATTGGCTGAAGGTCGCCTGGCCGGCTTACGGTATTGTTATGTTGATGGTTGTCAGCTTCTGGCTGGGTGAACGACAAGAATATCTGAGACTAACAATGCCCAAAGCCCTGCGGCGGCGTTTGTCATAAGCTCCGGAACAGAGGTAACATGCTATAATCATAGCGATTATGGCTATTGCCGACCGAGTTAAAACACTAAAAGCCAAATTGCCAAAAGTCGAAGTCGCCAAAGGTGGCTCCGGCGGCCAGTATATTGTTGCTCTTGATATCGGTACCGAGTTTGTGAAGGCTTTAATCGGCCGAATTACCGGCGACAATGTTCAGATTATCGGTGTTGGCCGGGCCCACCAAGCCTTATCGGATATGCAAGCCGGGGCGATAGCTGACATCCAAGCCGTGGTCGCCAATTGTGATAAAGCTTTGTCCGACGCTGAAACGATGGCCGGCGTTAGCGCCCGTTCAGCGATTATCGGTATCGCCGGTGAGCTGGTGAAAGGTACTACTTCAACCGTCCGTTTTACCCGTCAGAACTCCACCAAAGAATTGGATATCGACGAAGTCAGTCACATTATTGAACTGGTTCAGGAAAGAGCCGAGACTAAAGCTCGCCAGCAGTTGGCCAATGAGCTTGGTGGTAAAGATGTCGAAGTCCGGTTGGTCAACAGCGCGCTGACACGGATTGAAATTGACGGCTATAAAGTCACCAATCCGGTCGGCTTTCAGGGTAAGGACCTGGTGGTCGAAATGTATACGGCTTTTGCGCCGATGATTCACATCGGCGCGCTGGAGCGAACAGCCACTGAACTCGACCTGGAATTACTGGCCGTAGCGGCTGAACCATTTGCCGTCGCCCGCTCGGTTGTCGGCAATGACCCGAACGCTGCTTTGACGGCTATTTTGATGGACGTCGGCGGCGGCACAACCGACATCGCGGTGGTTAATGAAGGCGGTGTGGAAGGCACCAAAATGTTCGGCATTGGCGGCCGGGCTTTCACTCACTCCATTGAGCGTGATCTTGATTTGGATTTCACTAAAGCCGAGGCTCTAAAGGTCGGACTCAGCGATGGCCATATTCCGCCCAAGCAGTATGAGGAAATTACCAAAACGCTCGGCAAAACCTTGAACGTCTGGATCAGCGGCGTGGAGTTGGCGCTTAGCGAATTTACCAAACTTGATCATTTGCCCCATCGTTTACTGCTCTGCGGCGGCGGTTCCAGCCTCGGTATGCTGATGGAAAAATTAGACACCGACTGGTACAAAGAACTGCCGTTTACTAAGAAACCGGATGTTCAGCACATTATGCCCTCCGAAGTTATCGGCATTACCGATACGACTGGTGACGTCAATGACCACACTTTTATTACGGCTATGGGGTTGCTGCGGGTCGGCATGGATACTTTGAATTCCGGGGATGTTTCAACTGACGACGGCCTACGCGGTAAACTAAATAAGGTATTGAAAGTATGAGTCCCGTTAGACCTACCGGCACTACTTGGTTACAAACTCTTCGAGCATTCATGATTGCCCGCTTGCTTCCGTATGATTTCCAGCAGAAAGGTCTAACGGGATGAGCGAAGAAGCCAAACCAGCTGCCGAAAAGGCCAAAGAGACCATTTATGTCGATGTCGAAGACGACATCACGGCTATTATCGATAAAGTCGAAGCCGCCAAGGCCAAGATGGTAGCCTTGGTTTTGCCCAAACGCTCGACCACTCTGCAGAGCACTGTCAATATGCGGCTACTCAAACGGAGCAGCGAGTCGGCCAGCAAAGACGTGGTGTTGGTCACCTCTGAAGCCGCCCTTTTACCGCTGGCCGGCACAGTTGGTTTGCATGTTGCCAAGAATCTGCAGTCGGCCCCCAAGGTGCCGACTGCCGCTGCCGCCGTCGCTACCAAACCGGTGGACGACAGCGAAGATGCTGAGCCGACTAAAATCGATTATGACAAACCGCATGGCGAGCTGGCCGATGAAGAGGAAGCCGCAGCCATCCCCCTGAAAGACCGAGAAGCCGAGGCAGCCAAACCGGTCAAGAAAGTTGAAAAGGGCAAGGGCCTTAAAGTACCGAACTTCGACTTGTTCCGTAGCCGGTTGGGGCTGGGCATAACGGCCGTAGTCTTACTGATTTTATTTTTTATAGTTGGCGGTAAAATTTTACCGAGCGCTACTATTACTCTCCAAACAACCAGCGATCCGGTGTCGGCTTCGGTTAACCTGATAACTTCGGCTACTGCCAGCAAATTAGATCTCAAAAATAATATTATTCCGGCCCAACTTAAAACCACCAGCCAATCAGCCACTAAGCAAGTGACGGCCACTGGCCAGAAAAACCTGGGCAGCAAGGCCAGTGGCAGCGTCAGTCTGAGCGCCGGGCCGTGCGGACCAACCGTCCCCAGTAGTGTGCCGGCCGGTTCTGCAGTTACTACTGCTGGCCTTACTTATATAACTCAAAGCGACACCAGCTTCTCACCAAGTGTTAGCGGCGGCAGCTGTAGCTTTCGTTCAGCCAGCTCAACTCCGATTAAAGCTCAATCTGGTGGTTCAAACTACAACGTCAGTTCAGCCACCTTTACTGTGGCCGGCCGGTCTGATGTCAGCGGCACCGGTTCGGCTAGTGGCGGCACGGACAAAACAGTTACGGTTCTTAGCCAAAGTGACGTTGATAACGCCGTCAAGGACGTTACCGCTAACGGCTCGCAAGACCTGACCGACAAATTCAAACAAAAGTTGAGCGGCAGTGGGCTGTACGTCTTGGACTCAACTCTTAAAACCGGCAAGGCCCAAATTACGGCTTCACCTGCCGTCGGCCAGCAAGCTTCGTCCAGCACCGTGACTATCAAGGTGCCGTACACCGTTTTAACGGTGACTCAAGACGACCTTAAAAAAGCCATTACTGACGCTCTTAATAAAGAGATTGATACTAAACATCAGCGCTTGTCGACGACAGATGTTTTGAAAGACGCCGACGTAACCGTCCAAAGCCAAGGTTCGCCAACTAAGGCCAGTTTGTCGGTGACCGAGAGCACTACCGCCGTGCCGCAACTTGACGAAGCCAGCGTCAAAGCTCAAGCCGAAGGTAAAAAGACCGGTGAAATCCACGACCAACTCATCAATCTGCCAGGGATCAAAGATGTTCAGGTTTCGCTCAGTCCGTTCTGGGTGTCTAAAGCGCCGACCAATCCCAACAAGATCCATATCGTCCTTCAAGCGATAACTACCACCAATCAGAGCAGTGGCCAACAACCCTAAGACAATACTCGGCTTGGATGTTGGACGGGCCTGGATTGGTGTGGCCCGGGCGTCGACGGTCGTCCGGCTGGCCGAGCCATTGAAAACTATTAAAACTGGCGAGGCTGAAACTGAAATAAAAAAAATGATTGATGATTATGACGCCGTGGCCGTCGTCGTCGGCTTGCCAAGGAACCTCGACGGCCACGATACTCACCAGACCAAATGGTCCCGGCAATGGGCCGAGCAACTAAAAAGCCAACTCAAACTGCCGGTTTACTTAATTGATGAAGCTCTAACCAGCCAAGACGCAGATCACTCCGAGGCGGCGGCCAGAATCCTACAAGATTGGCTAGATCAGCCGGTTGACAGGTCCCAGCCTGGAACGGTAGGGTGAAATGACCATGGAAAGGCCTGTTACCAAAGAACCTAAGCGTCGAATTTGGTTGATCAGCTTAGTGCTGGCTATTACTCTATTGGCCGCCGGCGTGGCTGCCCTGCGGGTCTGGTACGATCAAAACTTGAAACCGGTTTCCTCAGCCCAGCAAACCGTCTATTTTACAGTCCACAGCGGTGACAGCGTCCGCTACATCGGCAATCAACTCCAGGACGCCGGGCTGATCCGCAATGGCCATGTGTTTGAAACTTATGTCCGTAGCCGTGAACTACACGACAAGTTGCAAGCCGGTACTTACGCTCTCAGCCCGTCGATGTCGGTCCAGCAAATCGTCGATAAAATGGCTAGCGGCGAAGTGTCGCGCAATTTACTAACCATCCTGCCCGGCAAACGGCTGGATCAAATAAAGCTGATTTTCGCCAAAGCCGGTTACAGCGGCAAAGAAATAAAGGAGGCCTTCAACCCGGCGACCTACCAAGGCCATCCAGCCCTAGCCAGCCTGCCCAAAGGCGCCAGCCTAGAGGGTTTTCTGTACCCGGATTCATTCGAGAAACAAGCCAACACGCCGGCCAAAGTGATTATCCGCGAGTCGCTTGACGAAATGAACAGCCGGCTGACGCCGGACCTGGTTAATGCCTTTGCCAAGCACGGTCTGAGTGTTTACAAAGCTGTGACATTGGCATCGATTGTCGGCCAGGAAACTGATAATCCCAAAGACCAACCAATCGTCGCCCAGGTTTTTTATAGCCGGTTGGCTCAAGCCATGCCGCTGGGCTCCGATGTCACCGCTTACTACGCGGCCGTAATCGCCGGCCAATCGCCCAGCCTGGGGGTTGATTCGCCGTATAATACCCGCCTGCACACCGGCCTGCCGCCCGGCCCGATCAGTAACGTTACGATCGATGCTCTGCAAGCTGTGGCCAACCCGGCCAATACCGATTATCTTTACTTTTTGTTCGGCGACGACAAAAAGATGCACTTTGCCCACACCAATGCTCAACATGAAGCCAATATTCAGAAATACTGTGCCAAAAGCTGTGCGCCGTAACACCTTGAAATTGTTGTGATTTGGTATAATAAAACGGTGTGTTTGGCTGGTGGGTCGACACGCCTTTTTGATGACAGATTCCAGCAATAAACCAGGAGTTGCCTATTAAAAAGCCGCTATCGCGGAAGAGTCGGCCATGGAAAAAATTATCGACCGCCGACAACCTGCTTAATCTGCCAACCGCTAAACTCGACAAACGCTCCCGCCGGCGCCTGAGCCGCTGGGGGATTATTGCCGGCAACCTAATTTTGCTGGTTGGTGTCGGCCTATTTGTTATCACCAACCGGACGGCCAGCCAGACGGTTCGGACCAGCACCGTAAACAGCTTAAGCACGACTAGCGGCTCTATTCCCAATCCTTTGGATCAGTTATCGGCCGACCAAATCGCCCTGACGGCTGCTGAGTTGACTAAACTGCCGGAGCTAACCATGGTTCGCAACCGAGCCGACTCATCAGTTGCTTTGCTAGCCGTAGTCGCTAACGATACCACGACTTTGGCCAAACCGCAGGTGGTTAGCACCAAGCAGAAATCACACCTAGACATTATTTTTTACAAAGTTGGCAAACATGACAGCGTAACTAAGCTGGCCGATAAATTTCATGTTAGCGCCAACAATATACGCTGGTCCAACAACCTTACCAGCGATAGCCTGACACCGGGAACGACCATCGCCATTCCACCAGGCGACGGCCTGGTCTACCAAGTTAAGTCCAGCGACACTATTGATAGCATCGTCAACCAGTTCCAGGCTAACAAAAATACTTTTGTGACGGTTAACGACGCTGAGCAGAACAATTTGCGGGTTGGCGAATGGGTCTGGATTCCCAACGCCGTTCACCCAGTGGCCACCACCGCCTTGGCGCTGACAACTGGCGGCTTTGCTAATATCAACCTGCCACGGTCCGGCAGCTATGTCTATACCGGTCCTCGTGATAGTAATGGCTATGATTTCGGCTGGTGTACCTGGTGGGCCGCCCATCGCTATAATCAGACTCACAGCTCACCATTACCGACCAACCTGGGTGACGCTTACACTTGGGCCAGTGCCGCTCAAGGCCAAGGTATGCAGGTTAGCTTCCGGCCGCGGGCCGGTGCCGCCCTGCAGTTCACCGGCCGTAATCATGTCGGTTTTGTCGAAAAAGTCGACTCTAACGGCGACGTCGAAATTTCAGAAATGAACGCCGCCGGTTGGGACGTCGTTTCGCGCAGTACCATACCGGCCTCCCAAGCCGGTAATTATAAGTACATCTACTAATGGCTTTTGTCGACCGTGTAGAAGTCACCTTTAAAGCGGGAAGGGGCGGTGATGGCGCCTTAAGTTTCCACCACGAAAAATTCCGGGCCAAAGGCGGCCCCGACGGCGGCGACGGCGGCGACGGCGGCGACGTGATAGTGGTGGCCAGCCGCAACCAAAATACTTTAGCTGACTTCCGTTATAAAAAATTGGTCCAGGCCGGCAGCGGCCAACCGGGCCGTGACAGTAAAAAACACGGTAAGAACGGCGACGACCTGGAGGTCGTCGTACCGGTTGGCACGCTAATAACTAAAGCTGATGGCGAAGTCGTAGCCGATTTACTGGAAGATGGCCAGAAGCAGATTATCGCCCAGGGCGGGCGCGGTGGTTTTGGCAACGCTCATTTCACCTCGTCAAGGCGTCAAGCGCCGCGGGTGGCTGAGCGGGGCGAAAATGGCGAGAGCCTGACGGCTATACTGGAACTGAAGATGTTAGCTGACGTCGGTTTGGTTGGTTTGCCCAACGCCGGTAAATCAACCTTGCTGTCGGTTATCAGCAATGCCAAACCGGAGATTGCCGATTATCCTTTCACCACCCTGCAGCCCCACCTCGGCGTTGTCGACATCGACAAAAAACACAGCCTACTGGTGGCCGACATTCCCGGCTTGATTGAAGGCGCCAGCCAGGGCAAAGGACTGGGCGATGAATTCCTGCGCCATGTCGAACGGACCAGTGTGCTGCTGCATTTAATCGACGCCTACAACCAGGATCTGGCAGCTGCCTATAAAACTATCAAGCAGGAACTGCGCGACTACAAAGTTGATCTCAGTGGTCGGCCACAAATTGTGGTGCTAACGAAGACTGAAGGCCTGAGCGACAAAGAGCTTAAAGCCAAAGTCGGACAATTGAAAAAGCTGGCTGGGCGGGGCGTAAAAGTTTTGGCGATTTCGGCGGCCAGTCGCGCCGGCCTCAACGAACTCTTGCGCGAAACCCTTAAAGTGGTCGAAAAGACCAAAAGCCAACAGCAAACCGCCAGCAGCCAAGAGCTACCTGTCATTGGCCTAAAACCGGAAGACGACTGGTTGGTCAGCAAAACCGATGGCGGCTTTATAGTTACCGGACCGAAAATCGAGCGCTTCGCCCAGCGGACGGTTTTCGGTGATTACCACCATGAACAGCGGCTGCGCGATATTTTGGCCAAAATGGGCATCAAGCCTGAGCTGGAAAAACAGGGCATCGAATCTGGCCAGTTGGTGATTTTCGGCCAGCCAGAAATCGGCCGCTTCGAATACTAAAGCATAAGCTTGACACCTCTGTTATAATCGCGTAGTCTTCAAGCAAAGACTGAAAGTGAAATAAAAATGGCCGATAACCAACAAAATCCGCCAGCTCAAATACCGTCGTTCCCTGGCGAGAGTATGTTATTAAACAAATGGACGATGCTGGGTGGTGGCGCCCTAATAGCCGACGCAGCGGTTGCTAAAGGCCGAGGGCGTAAATTTGTATCAAGAAAAACCGGCGATGTATACAACAGGTTGGCTGGCTTAAGCATCCCGACGGACCCAGAAGAAAAAGCAGCCTTAATTACTGAACTTAATCAAAGGGCTAAAACCGCTCTTCAAGAACGTCAAGCAATCATCGACTCCGGGGGTGTTTTCGATGTAAGCCTGAAAGAATACGCGGATCCACCGATAGGGACTCTCAAAACTACTCGGCTGCAACAATTAGACAGGGATATTGGTATGTCTGCCCGGCGCCTCGAACAGCTGGGTGAAGAGCATTTTAATTTTGATAATCTTCCGGCACCTAAATTTACCCAGCCACCGTCTATCCCCGGTAGATTGTCCCTCGCGTTGGGATTGTCGTCCCCCCCTTCGGCCAGTTCTGGTGCGCCTGACGGCACTCAAGCACTTGATTTATCACACAGATCAATAACCAAGGCGCTGGCCCAGGCCCCTGTCTACGAAAAAACCGGAACAGTCCAATTGAGGCCAGCCCAACCCGGAGAGCAAATAAGTACGGTCTTAGCCGATGGCACTGTCGAGACAGTCAATAAAGCTGGAGCGAACGACGTTGTAATCACTAACCCGAACGGGGAAGAATACTTAATGCCGGCTGAAAAAGCCGCAACTCGTTATGAACCTACCTCTGAACCCGGAGTCTACAAAGCCAAAGGAATGATTAGGGTCATGGATAACCCGACAGGTGGCCCGATAGAAATTACGGCTCCGTGGGGCGAGAAGCAAATAGGTGACGCCAATGCTAAGATTGCTGTACAGTTCGACCCTCAGAATCCATTGAAAATCGGCGGCGACCGCTATATTATCGCCGGCGAAGAATTCAAACAAACTTACGCTCCTTTCGATCCCGGTTTTCCGACTGCTCCATCAACATCGCCGGCAACTACAGCTCCTACACCCTCTGGAGAGAGCCCGCCACCACAATCCGAACCAACCACTAGCAGCAAAACCTCTTCAACCCGCGCCTTTGGCTCAGACAAAGTATCTACAGCTGCTCCAGTCACAAGCGCAGCTTCTTCAGCGAGTGACCTCGAAACGCAGCTCATGGCCATCAATGAGCGGATGAAATATCTTGAGGCCACTTATCCGGGGTCAGCCGAAATCAAAGCCTTGCGACAAGAGCTGGAGAGTTTGAAGCAGCAAATTCCCGGAAGCTCAGGCACAGAAGCTGCTCCATCCAGCAGTACAGGGTCTGTCTCCTCCGAAGCTGATCCCGCTGTAGTTGTAAGACGCACCGTCGTAAAGCCAGCGCCTTTTGATGAATCGGTTGGCGACCTGACGCAAGTTGTATACCACGGAACCCCAAATAACTTCGAGGCTTATGACCAAAAGATTGCCGAAAAATATCGACAATCACCGTCAAGAGCTAACCTTAACAATTCGGACGCTATATTCTACAGCGACGATCCGTCGTACGCAAATATGTACACAGAAGATAAATGGGGCCGAATGGATAATGGCCAGATACGAATGGCGCGACTACATTTACAAAATCCCTACATGGCAACCAAAGGGGATAGTATAGAGTCATTAAGCACACAAAATAAGATACTTGAACTCAAGGCCAAAGGTTATGACGGTTTTATATATCCTTTTGAATTCTCCGATGGCGATCTACAAGTAAAGAATAATATATACGCTATTTTCGACCCGAGCCAAGAATATCCGCCTGGCGCCACCAGTAGCGCTTCGCCGACAGCTACAGCTAGCTCGACATCCACCAATCCAGGAGAGCCTAAGCCGGCTTCACGCACCGGCATAGAACCCAAAGCGCCAAAACTGCCGCCACTTAGCGAAGCCGACGCTTCAGCTCATGCCGCGGACCTGGCAGCGAGAGCAGGTGATAAACTATTTGATTTGCGTTCCGTTGGTCCAAGTAAACCGTTAGGGTATATGCAAACCGGGGCCATTGAAAGGACGATGCCAGCTGATCAGTTAGCAAATGAGCTTCGCGCCAAGGGCTTGAAGGTATTTATGGCTTCTAGGGGTGATTTAGCAGGCCACCTTTTCGCATATGACGAAAAAGCTTTAGGTAAAGTCCTGGCAGCAAACAAACCGGTTCTAGAGCAAGCCGGTTGGCCGACCGATCCTGAAGGTTTCGCAAAGCGTGTCTCAAACGAATGGGCAAGAAATAATGATCCGCTTACTAGAGTGATTTCGGATGCCTTTGGTAACCCGGCAACGACGGGCTCGCCGGAGGGTACTACACCACCTCAAGAAGACATCAAGATTACGACAAAACCAAAAGGGGCTGTAGTCTCACCAACGGAGAACGGCGGAGAGGCTCCGACATCAGCTCTAGAAAGTTGGCGCCAGCGCCTTCAGGCTGGTGAAGCTGGTCCCGGCGGAACGACAGTACGCGGTGCACGGGTTGTCGGTGGCGGCTTAACAACACAGGAAACTCCACCAACTCCGCCTGACCGCGGCGTGGGTGTCAGACAAAGATTAACTTCAGCCACCGAGAGGCTGCGTGGCGGCGCGGCTAGTGTCAAAGAAGTGGCTGGTACAGCCCCTGAAAAAATCAGCCAAACTGCCGAGACGGTCACTAAGAATGCCAAAATAGCCGGTTATTCAGCAGCTGAACGGCTGCGGGCGCTGACTGGCGGTGTAGCCACCAGTGGCGAAGCAGCAACATTACCCACACAACTAAAAGATTTACCTGATTTAAAACCTGGATACATGCGTTTTGTTCATGTCACTAACAGTGAGCGTGCACTGAACGAAATCATTAATAACGGGCTTAATTACAAAGGAAGTATTGGAACAACCGCTAGAGGTGGCTGGACTGACGGTAGGAAAGTGCCATATTCGATGTCGGACCCCCGGTATGCCAACGCTGTTGCAGTGGTTATGGATATTCCTCAAGAAGAGGTCAGGCAGCACTGGGATCTTTCTAACTCGCCCGGGAAAGTCCCCCCTGAATATGTTGTTGGGGCTTTAGACACCAACCATCCCCAAGTATTAAAAGCTAGCATAGATGCTCTAAAGAGCGGATCCGTAGATCCGGTCAATAATGTGAAAGCGCTTGAAGAGCGCTTGGCTAAAGTAACTGGCCAGATTTCTAACATCGACAAAGTTTCTACCAGCGGTTCTGTCTCCTCAGGCGAGGTGCCATCAACGAATGGACCGTCTATCCGCCAAAGAGTCGGCTCAGTCACCGGCAGAGCTCGCGGCGGCGCAGCTTCGGTCCAGGAGGCTGCTGGCTCTGTCACAGAACGACTGGGTGGCGGCGTAGCTGGAGTGCAGAGGGCTGCCGGCACAGTCGTAGACGCGACTCAAAGAGGGGCAGCGACCGTTAAACAGACAGTCGGTTCGGTTGCCCAAAGAGTCAGACCGGCCTCGGGTGCGGCTTCGGCGTCCGGCGTCCCCGAAGCCTCCCAACCGCCCGATGTTAAAGCCACTGCCGGCGCGGCGGAGGGACGATTTTCTCACCTACCACGGATCTCCCTACAAGACCTTTTAGCCAAACGTCAAACAGAGCTAAACAATTTATTAGTCCAACAACAAAGATATGACCGCTTAACTGCCGGCGGACGCAGTGGACCCAGTCACGATCTTTACGTTAACCAAAATAGCCAGCGGATTGTCACTACCAAGACCGACATTAATGATATCCGCAGCGAATTAGGTCTGCCCGCTGATCCTGCCACTACAACCAGTCCACCTCGAATATCAACCCCAACTGCTAACCGAGCAGGCGGAGCTGCCGGCGATGTGACCAATCTCGGACCGGAGGGAGCTGTTCCAGCGTCTAGAACTGCCGGTTTGGTGCGGTCAAGTAAAGTCCTAGGACCTGTGGTTGAGCATGCCGGGCCGGTAGGCACAGCCTTATTCGTTGGCGGCGAGGCTCTCGGCGGTGTTGTGGGTGCAACACAGAATCTTGTTAAGGGTAATCCCAGTGCGGCCGAGAGAGACTTAGCAAAAAATAAAGTTACCAGTCTCGCTGACCCTCTTGCCCGATACCATTTCGCCAACAATGCCTTTTCTGATCTGGGCAGCGGCAAAATTGAGAGGGGGTTATCGAATCTCAGCCGGGCCGGTGGTCTTACTCAAGTTGCTCAGTTAGCCAATGACGCTACCTTTAATGTACCGAAAGCTATGTATGATGACGCTTCCAAAGGTCATGTTCTGAAAGCCGCTGGCGACATAGTTACTGAGCCTTGGCGCCAGGGTCAAGCCCTGGGTAGATCGGTTTTCGGCGGCCCGGCAACTCATGTTGTAATGCCAGATGGCACAAACTATACCCGGCCCAACAGTAAGAGCCCATGGCAGATATCAAATCAAGTGTCAGCTAATCCGCAGGGTTACCATCTGACGGGTACTGATAGTTCCGGCCAGTATGGCGTTTATGTTAGCAACAGGGATGGCTCAGCGGTCTATGTTGATCAAAATAATCACCGGACAACAGTCGAAGCGCCGGCTAATTCTACATATCTCGGGCAAGGCCGATTCAAAATGCCCAATGGCTCAGTGACGACTTATGATTATCATCACCTTGGTAGTGGCGCTAGCGGCCCTGGCAACGTTTTTAATAACGCCACCATTGCACCTAAGTCCAATGGTACTTTTACGGCTCCTAATCCATTCCCAGTGCCAAACAATCTTCATACCAACACGTTCGCGCCGCCGGCCGGCCTTAAAACCAATACCATGGGCCCGCCGGCCGGCGTCAAAACCAATCCCAATCCTTTTGATCGCCCAGCGCCGACAGTCACTAATTTGCCTCAGGCCAAAGCTGGTGCACTACAGACGCCGGGACTTACTCCCTCTAACTGGACGTTTGCCGGCTATGAAAACGGCAGCAAAAAATACGTGAATAAGTACAATCCCAACGACATTATTATGAAAGCGCCGACCGGCGTAGAAACTCGCCTTTTTGCGATTGGCGGTCCAAAGTCATACGATCCAGCGACAGCCAAAACTACGTTGCTAGCGCCCTCCGCCCCAGCAGCGCCCGGTGCTCCGATCGGGCCTCACTCGAATAGTATTGTCGTTCAGAGCAATTCTACACCGTCTATAGCAGCTGGCTCGCCGACTTCTCCAACCGCCCGCGGCACCGGCTCACCAACAACTTCGACTGTCAGGAAACCGCCCTTTCCAGCACAGTGGGATCCGAAGCTTGGAATTCACGTGACTTGAAGTCGCGG
>JADMIO010983893.1_pt1 | contig 24609 bp, 18 predicted proteins | sample 8958161 | NCBI WGS metagenome assembly JADMIO01 (sample SAMN16585339, study PRJNA669376) | soil metagenome | isolation source: Crop rotation soil | place: USA: Cullars Rotation, Alabama | collected 2011
ATCGTAGAACTCACCCGTTCCAATCGTTACCCTGACGTGCCATTGCTCACCTTCGCGATTTGCCAGCACGAACACCTTGGAAGTTATCGGATGTCCGGCACTATCGGGAGCGATTTTGTCAGGTCGCGGTAATGTGTACAAAACGAATCCGCGTTGGCTTTTCGGCTTGATAGGAGCAACAAGACAGCCCTCAGGACGGTTCACCTCGATAACGTATCCAGGTAAGACGACCTCTTGCGCAGTCGCGCTCAAAACGCAGGTTGTCACAACAATCGAAGCGAAGGAAATGAGACGAAGAATTCGCATGTCGAGCACTCCTTGCCAGGCAGTGTGGGCCAGTGGAGAACTTTAACGACAAAGAAACGAAAACACAAAATTTATTGGAATGTCTTCCGTTGATGCCTCTGGTATTATCTGACCACTCCCCGAATCAAATTCACCGTTCAGTTAATGATGCATTCAACGCTGTGCTGGTAACTGCGTCACAAATAGATCCCCTGCTTTTTCCATTTCTGGACGCGGATGATGCGCCCGAGGAGGCAGCGGCACTGGCGCGCCTTAACGACGAGCAGATCGAACCGATTATCAGGCGCGGAGTAGGATACAAACTGCGGTTCTATCGTCCGCGGAACGGCAGGGATTTGCTGCGTCCGGAGTTTGAAGAGATCTATCACGATATTCAGTTACGCTTGCTCAAGCGCTTGCGTGCCCTGAAACAAGATCCGGACCAGAACCAGATCGCAAACCTGCGCGCGTATGTCGCGACCGTGACGCGGAACACCTGCGACGATTACCTGCGACGCAGGTACCCGCTGCGCCGCAGCTTGAAAGATAAAGTTCGTCATCATCTGCTTAGCCATTCCGAGTTTGCGTTGTGGGAAGATACGGAGCACAACTGGCTCGCCGGTCTCTCCTCCTGGCAGAACGGGCATCGCGCGCGGAACGACGAACTGGATACGATCGAGCTGCAGGCGATCTGGCAGAAAGTAGATGTACAGCGCCTTCAACTTAATGATCTGTTGACGACCATCTTCGACGTCGCGCATGCGCCGCTCGAGCTCGATCAGTTGACCGCCATCATTGCCCGGTGCTGGGCCATCGAGGACTATCCGGTCGAAGCGCTGGATGCGAGTACATTCGACCGCGGCACGGAGACGAGCCTCTCGACTGTCATCGAGCTGCGCCAGTTGTTGCAGCTTCTCTGGCATCAAATCTGTCAGTTACCACGCCGCCAGCGTGTGGCTCTGTTGCTTAATCTGAAGAACCCACAGGGTATTAACATCATCACGTTATTCCCCGCGACGGGCATCGCCACGTTTGAAGAGGTTGCGCGTACGTTGGAGATCCCGGCGGCTGAGTTTGAGCAGCTCTGGGCTGATTTGCCGCTTGATGATCTGCGTTTGGCCGCTTATCTTGGCGCGACGCGGCAGCAGGTGATCAATTTGCGTAAGACCGCGCGCGAACGCTTGCACAAGCGAATGAGTGCGCTAACTTCGAATGAGTGAGCACCCGACAAAGCAGGAGTTGGAAGACTATGGACGGCGCGTGTTAGCGCCGGCTGAGTTTCTCTCGGTTCACCGGCATGTAACCGCGTGTTCGGTGTGTGCCGCCCACTGCAACTCGGTCGAGCAGTTGGAGCGGGACCTGGGCCACCTGCGGGAAGCGTTGATATCCGCACCGGACGACGACACGCCATACCATCTCTCCGCGGCTGAAGCGAGCGCTTACTTACAGGGCACGTTAGACGAGATCGATCGGGAGATCGCTGAGAGTCATCTGGAGGTTTGTACCACGTGTCAGTTGAAAGTACAGCCCATTATAACGAGGCCGCGGCGATGGTTTAGTTTTGCATTGACGCAACCGGCGCGCGTCGCGGCGACGGTGTTGTTGGGCGCCGTTGTGATCTTGTTGACGCTTTGGCTCCTTCGCAGCAAGCCTGCTGAGAATAAAGCTGCTTTGAGCAGTCCGCAGAATTCGTCGACTCCTGAATCGCAAGCTTCGCCGAATGACGTCGCTCCGCCGGAAAAACAGTTTGCACTGGTACTGGACGATAGTGGCCGCAAGGTGACGATCGATGAGGGTGGCAGCCTGGCGGGTCTCGAGCAGTTGCCGTTGCGCGTTCAGGAGAGGGTGAGACAAGCGCTGCAAACAGGCAGGCTCGAACAGCCACCGGCGTTGGACCAACTCTCCGGACCGCAGAGCACGCTGCTCGGCGAATCAGGCAACGGCGTGCCGTTTCGTTTGCTTGGACCACTCGGACAGATCGTGCGCAGTCAACAGCCCACGTTTCGCTGGCGTGCACTGGCTGGCGCGCAGAGTTATAAGGTGACTGTAACTGATGCCGATCTGAACGAAGTCGAGACCAGCCCGCCGCTCGACAAGACTGAGTGGAGGATCTCGAAGTCGCTTCAACCGGGCGGGATTTATTCGTGGCAGGTAACTGCGATGAAGGATGGTGTGGCAGTTACTTCGCCAGTGCTGCCGGCGCCGCAAGCGAAGTTCAAAGTCATCGACTCTTCGACGGCGAGGATGTTGCGGCAGGCTGAGCGCACCTATTCTAATTCGCACCTCACACTCGGTGTGCTCTACGCAGAGTCGGGATTGCTCGACGAAGCGGAGCAGCAGTTGCGCATTTTGGTCCGCAACAACCCAAACGCCACCATCGCCGACCGGCTCTTACGAAACGTACAAGCAATGCGAGCAACCCGCAATTAATCTTTTCATTCACACCGGGCTTCAGCCCGGTGAGAGAGAATTAATTATCGTCGCCGATCAACACAAACCCGGCCCAGTAGGCTGGGTGGTTGTAGGGACCGCGCAATAGTTTTAGCGCCGCTTGTCTGAGTGCTTCCGACTTCGTCGTCCCTCGCTTGCGCAGCCAGTTGCGATGAAATTCGATCATCAACTCCGACGTGCGCGCCGAATCAACTTTCCATTGACTGACCACAGCCGCCGGACTGCCCGCAACGAACAGCGCCCACGAGATCCCGATCATCCCTTCACCCGCTACGATTCGTCCGCGTGCTGTCTCACATGCTGACAGAACCGTCAGCGAGGCATTCAGATCGAGCTTCATGATCTCCCATGCTTCCAGTAGTCCATCTTCGTGAACATCCGTCGCGGTTCGCGAAAGGACGATGCCTGAGTAGAGCGGATTGCGATCGTCGATGGTCGCGTGAGTCGCAAAGTGCAACACCTCATATTTGCCTGCCTCCATCTTTACAACCGCTTCACGCGCTTCTTCACCAACCAGCACTCTGCTGTTGTCAGCACCGTACAACCGGCCCAGAGAGTTGACCTCTTTCTCAGCATCCGGCAACGGGCTGAGTGGCTCATCGCGTCGAGCAAATCGGGCTTTCGCTTCTGTCTCACCGCTGAGCGCGGGATTGCCCATCGCGAGTAATCCCGCGCGAGCAGTCCTGCTTTCAGTAGTTAGACCAACAGGCGTTAGCGACGGTACGGTTTGGCGAGACGCGAGCGCGTGCGCCCGTCTTCCCATCTCGCGAAGCACGCTCAATGACGGCGCATAGAACACCGCATACTCTTCGAGGAGATAACCTTTCTCGACATGCAACGCCTGGAAAGGCACGTTCCAGAGTGCGCCGTCCGGCACGATGCAAAGCTTCCGCACGCCTGCCAACTGTCCTTCCGCCGGCTTGATTAGTAGATCGTAAAGTTGGCGCGCCGGCCGCTTAATTGCCAAATCACGCGCGGCAACTCGTTGCCGGAAAGAGTCAGCCATTGCGGCCAATTCAGAGCTTTTGATGTTGATAGTGTGGACCGTTAAGCTCGCTTTCCTTAACACAAACAAGTAAGACTTATCTTCCGTAACGACATACTCGAGAATCGCAGTCCGGTCGTCCGGCAACAATGCCTTTGCCTGATCGAGAGTGAGCATTTGTGTCTGACCGCGCTGCACCTTGAGCTCGGGATGTGCGACATACAGGCTCGCCTGGAATGCTTCGTACTCGAGACGCATCTTGTCGAGCTGGGTCTGGACGCCGGCTATCTCCGCTTCATTCGGTTTACTCTGCGCCTTCAAGCGCGCGAGGTGTGTATTGAGTGACGCGATCTCGATACTCAAGTCGCGGTCGCGTTTGAGCTCGTCGCTCGTCATGCCCTTAGTGACGTCATCTCGCTTGCGATTCAAAACGTCGAGTAGCACACGACCTTTGGCGCGTTCTGCATAACTCAGAGCTTCGGTCGGATTGTTCTGGGCCAACAACAGTTGGACCATGGCCTGGTACGGCGCGGTCTTGTTCTCGAAGAAGCGTTGCTGCTCCGTTTCACCGCCGGCGACTCTGCCGCGCAGCTTTTCAATCGTTGTGATTGACTCGAGAAAATCGTCGCGCGCGAGCTCCGATTGATTGAGCGCAAGATGCGCTTTGCCGGCCAGATTCCGCGCCTTCCACAAGACTTCGGGAGTGTCCAATCGCACTGCCAGGGAAACAGCGCGCTCGGCGTATTCGTTGGCGTTCTGGTATTGGCCCATCCGGAGATGGCACTCGCCGATGTTTTGCAAAATCGCACCCAACTGCTCGTTCTGGGCCAGTGCCTCTGCCGGTTTGAGTGCCCGGTGTTCGTAGGCCAATGCCTGCGAATAGTCTCCTTTAAGAAGGTAAGCTTCGCCGATGTAGTGCAAGGCTTCCACCTCACCCGGCTTATCGCCTAGCTCTTCCCTGATTTTGAGGTTCTGCTGCAAATAGTCGAGCGCCTGTGCATACTGACCGTGGACCGAATAAACGGTGCCGATATTATTTAGCGCACGCGCCACCCCGAGTTTGTCACCTATCTCCTGCTTAATCTTCAGGCTGCGTTGATAGTAATCGAGCGCCTGCGCGTAGTTGCCCTGCTGGTGATAGAGAACGCCGATGCTGTTGAGTGTGGCGGAAGAGCCGGCTTTGTTGCCTAATTCGTCAGCCAGTTTGAGACTGCGTTGGAAGTGGTCCAGCGCAAGCGCCATGTCGCCTTGCAACATATAGATATTCCCGATATTGCCTAACTCGCGAGCGATATCGATCTTGTCACCAAGCTGCTCTTTGATCTGTAAACTCTGCTGAAACATTGTCAGCGCATTCGGAAGGTCGCTTTGAAAGGCATAGACGATCGCCATGCTATTCAGCGCGTTCGCGATGTTCGCTTTGTCGTCGAGCTCCTGAGCCAACTTCAAACATTGCTCGAGATATTCGAGGGCTTGCTTGTACTTGCCGCGCTGGCGAGAGATTTCGCCATTCAGACGCAACGCCAGAAACGTTCCCGTTTTGTCGTTGAGTCGCTGCGCAATACTCAAAGCGAGATCGTTGATCATCCAGGCTTCAGTTTGCTTGCCGCGTGCGAGTAACTCTCTCGCTTGTCTTGTTAACGCCCTGCCGAGATCGGGTGTCACTAATTCAGGCTTCGTATTCAAGAGCGCGCCGGCCTCTTCCGCTGTCTTGAGGGCGCTCACTGCAACTGCAAACTCCTCCTCAGCGGTCACATATTTCGAGATCTTCCAGACGTCGTTCTCCTTGACCATGTGAATGGTCCTGTGCGCCTGAAATAGCGTCGAGTCTTGACCGATTACTACGCTTAACTCAGCGATCAACTGAACGGTTGCTTTGTCTTTTTCGACAGCGATCTTATCCGGACGCAGACTCTTCACTTCGATCTGGCGATAAGTGGCGAACGTCTGTTGCATACTCTGCCTGCCGGCCGCGAAATCCGGCGACTTCTCGTTCCACAGCGCCATCACTTTCGGCAGATCTTTTTGTTGGAAAGCAGCAAAGAATTGCTCGACGACGCGCCATACATTCGTTTGCTCGTCATCCTGCGCATGGGCCAAAGTTAGTAGAAAAAAACAACTAAGCAGAGTTATCGCTACGAAAATCGTCGCACGCCGCCTTGTGGGTGTCATAATCAGTCCTCTGAAATCGATCGAGTGCGGGGAGGTAGGGAGAGCGTTAGGTTTTCTGAGACGCGCACATTATTGACCTCTCACCCACGTCACGCAACAGGAAATCCAGCACTGTTTATGATGGAAAATAATGGAAAATTTTTTCAGGGCGTCAGTAAAAAGCTGAGCTCTTCGCGTCTATTGGGTCCGCAACGGGCGCATGATGCACGAGATGAATCAATGCCGGTACGTCGCACAGCGATTGAGAATCCAGGACCACGCGAAGGCAGCCGCCACCCCGCACGCAGCGATCATCGGTGGATAGATCTCGGCCATGTAGCGCGTCTCTGGTGCGTAGTGGTATGCCATGAAGATAGTCCTTACCAGCACCACTAGCGCAAGCAGCGTTGCCAGTGGGCGGCGTCGCCATATCAGCGCGAGTCCGAGTACACCGCCAAAATGGATCGGCAGAACCGAAAGAACTCTCAGGATCAGCAGGTGAGGCTTCGTGTGCGACGTGCTGAAGCCCGTGAGCCACATAGACGCCGCCCGGTAAAACGGGAGCAGTACGAAGAAGCGTACCGGCGCTCGCTTTATCCGTTCGTAGGCGAGCTCGCGAAATTCCTGGTCCATGTCGGGCGTGATGAATCGCGTCTGGTTGAAGCGCGCGATCAGAGCGGCCAGGCGCACGCGCTCCTCTTCCGAGTCATAAGTGCCGGGCGGCAGCCGTTCGGGATCGAAGAAAGTGGATTCAGGAAACCAGGCCGGGTTGAAGGCATAGTCGAAATAAGTCTCGTCCTTTATCCACGTGCGCACCCACCAGAGATATCCCGCCGGGAAGTAGGCATCTCGCGTTTGTCCATATTCCGACGCCAGCGGCTGAAATTTGCCCAGCGAGACGTAATTGCGCATGACCCATGGCACGAGCGTCAATCCGATGGCGAGACAAAAACAGGCGAGGCTCGAGGCGACACGCCACTGACGCTCCCGCGCAAGTTGTATCAGGAGGAACAAACCGATCGCGACCAGCAGCAGCACCGAATCGGGTCTCGTCAGTATGGCAAGCCCGCACGCCAGGCCCACCCAGAGCCAGTACCGCGAACCGTTGCGCGTTGCCGGCGCGCAGAGAGCGATAGCAGCCGTCGTGAAGAACAGCGTCAAAGTCTCGGCGTAAACACGTGCCACCCAAACGAACGCCGGCCACGCAAAGACTCCGTAGATCGTCAGCGCCCAGAGCGCCGCACTGCTCTTTAGACGTGCCGGCGCGAGGCTGAATGAAACGAAAGCGACGAGCAGGCACGTGGCCATATCGAGAAACGCCTGCGACAGCGTTAAACCGTACGCGCTGCGCCCGAAAACTGAGTAAACGGCGGCGATGAAGACCGGGTACGCAGGCGCCGCTGCTTCGCTCGGTTGATAAGGTGCGCTCGCATCCGAAGAGAATCCGTTGCCCTCCAGGACGTTGACGGCGATGGGTCTATACCGCGTCTCGTCGAGAGGGTCGGGAAAGGCAACGACGAAGCCGGCGCGCACGGCGAGCGCGAGCAGCAGTATGGGCAGGACTATTGACAGGCGAGCACGCAAAAAAGTGACGAAGCTCTGACGGGCCGCGCCTTCCCGTTCAAGGGACTCTTGCATTCTGAGAGCAGTATAGCCACAAAAAAGCACGAAAGGCTCAAATAGTCGGTCGAAACTTTTTGTACCTCGTGCTTCTTTGTGGCAATCTCCTATGACTTGAATTATGCCTGAGCGGCCCGGCATCAGCGTCTTTTTCCCTGCTTACAATGACGCAGCGTCGATTGGCGCGCTCGTCACAGCAGCACTCAACGTTTTACCCGCGCTCACTGACGACTTCGAAGTAATTGTCATCAATGATGGAAGCACTGACGGAACGCCGGCGCAGCTTGAAGCGCTGGCAGAGTCGCACTCTCAAGTGCGCGTTATTCATCACGCGCACAACCAGGGGTATGGGGCTGCGCTTCGCAGCGGATTTGCCGCTGCCCAAAAAGAGCTCATCTTTTATACCGACGGTGACGGCCAATATGACGTGGGTGAGCTGCCGGTGCTTTATCCACTATTGACGCCTGAGGTTGACGTAGTCAATGGTTTTAAGATAAAACGCGCAGATAGCCGACAACGCAAAGTTATTGGCGGGCTTTATAACAGCCTGGCACGTTTGTTTTTCCTTCTTCCGATCCGCGACGTTGACTGTGACTTCCGCCTGCTGAGGCGCAGTGCAGTCGCGTCACTGAAGCTTACGGTTACGAGCGGCGCCATTTGCGTCGAGTTGGTGCACCAACTACATCGCAATGGCTGTCGTTTCGTCGAAGCTCCGGTGCATCATTACCCCCGTCCTCACGGCCGATCGGAATTTTTTACCCCTGGCCGTGTAATTCACACGGCTTTTGACTTTCTACGACTCTGGCTACGAGCCATGCTGTTGCGAGCAAATTAACAAGGTCGGGTATTTCAAAATGAACAACCTTCGCTCTCAATATAACGGTCGTACCGTGCTGATTACCGGAGGCATGGGCTTCATCGGCAGCAATCTTGCCCGCTGCCTCGTCGAAATGGGGGTTGTAGTAATCATTGTCGACGCCCTTCTGCCGGAACAAGGAGCAAACCAATTTAACCTGGACGGAATTGCGGATCGAGTCAAAATCGTTCGCGGTGATATCGGAAGCGACTATGTGGTAAACCATCTCGTCGGTGGTGTTGACGTTATTTTCAACCTCGCGGGACACGTCAGCCATTTGGACTCGTTACTGTATCCGCACCACGATCTGGAATTGAACTGCGCTGCTCAACTCGCGTTGCTCGAGGCTTGTCGCAGCTACAACCCGCACGTAAAGATTGTCTTCACGAGCACGCGACAAGTTTATGGCCGTCCGGAGTTCCTGCCGGTCAGCGAAACACATCGCGTGGCGCCGCTGGACATTAACGGCGTTCATAAACTCGCGGCTGAGCACTATCATCTTCTTTATCACAAATTGTATGGTATGCGCGCCGTCTGCCTTCGTTTGACAAACACATATGGACCACGTCAATTGCTCGCGCACCCGCGCCAGGGATTCATCGGGTGGTTCGTTCGCCATGCACTTACAGGCGGAGTCATCGAACTTTATGGCGAAGGTAAACAGCGCCGCGACCTCAACTACGTAGACGATGTAGTTGAGGCATTGCTGCTGGCCGGCGGCAGCGAAAAGTCAGACGGCGAAATCTTCAATTTAGGCGGCAGCGAGCCGGTCAGCTTGTTCGACATTGCGGACGAGTTAATCCGATTAACAGGTCGCGGGTCAGTGAGTCATGTTCCCTTTCCTCGCGAACAACAGTTAATCGAGATCGGCAACTGTTACTTGAGCTCTCAAAAGATCGAGACGGCGCTCGGCTGGCGACCTCGTACAAGCTGGCGCGATGGACTTGCCCGCACCGTCGAGTTTTACCGCACACATCTCCCACAATACCTGGAGCCACGCCTTGATTCGGCGCCTCGATCTACAGCGGCGGTATCGTGAGCTAATGGTACGGCTTTCTCATCAGGCAAATTGCCGAGACTCCAGCCGGCAAGTTGAAGCGCATTGTCTTTAGCCATACAGCTTCGGCCTGAAGAGGCGCGCGCATTATCGTGTTTAGCGGCCTAAGCCACCCAGGCAGAGGCTTTACATCAGATCCGCTGTCGGCTAGTCCCACTCTCTTGAGAATCAATCTGCGAGCCGCAGCCGCAGGCAGCAATAACGAATTGGCATAGGTTGTACGCAATGCGACAAAACCATTTTGCTCCAATCGTGACGATAACTCGGATAATCGGTAACGTTTTTGGGTCCCCAGTGCCTTATCATGCCCGCTTCGTAACCATTCGAAAGCCGCAGCGCGAACAAAGCCAATCCCGCCGGGTCTAAGCACTCGATACATTTCGCGGATGGCTTGTACATCCGCACCGCCCGTTGGCAGTTGTACGAGCACGTCGAAGCTGGTGACGAGATCGAATGATGAGTCGTCGAAGGGGAGATCTGTAACTGAAGCCCGCACCAATCTTCCGGATCCGTTTTCACGAGAGAACTGCAAAGCCTCAACGCTGAGATCAATTCCATAAATCTCGCCGCTACCGGCGTAGCGTCTTAACCAGTTGAGATTGCCGCCTGTTCCACATCCAGCGTCGAGAATTCTGCGATTACGGTTTGCTCCGCAATACTGGTCCAGCAGGGCGCCGGCAATCGTTCGCATTCCTGCAAACCACCAGAAGTTCTCTTCGAGCTCATACAAATATTTGTAGTCTTCAGCCTGCATCCCGAATCTTATGCGGAAGTGTAAGGATTGAGGCGAATCCTTACAACAGTCGCCCACGTCACGCAAAAGGAATTTCGGAACTGTTTGCGAGTGAAAAATTTTTTCAGGGCGTCAGTAATAAAGCTGAGGTCTTCACGTCTAATTAAGTCGATTATTGACTTCCGTGGGAAACAGGACTAATCTGCCGTTCACCGTTTAGCAATCCTCCCATTCCACTCCAGCCCATTTAGATTGAAGTAGACATTAAAACCAGCAAGTTTATCTTCCCCCATGTACTTGCCGAGCTACGAACATCGATAAGGAGGTGTAGCAATGCATCCATCCCCAGCTAAATCTACAGTGGCCGACCTCACGGACAGTGACCTTTTAAAACTCTATCTTGCTGCTTCTGGTCAGGAGCGTACAGAATTATTTGCTGACACGGGACGCGCCGCTGATCTGACAGGGTTATCGCGTCGAACGATTCAGTTTTGGGTCGAGACTGGCGCCGTCAGGGCGATCGCAATTGGAAGAAGATATGAGGTCTACCTGCCAAACTTAACGTGGTATCTGGAGACGAGAATGGAAGCGAAGAGCCGGACGTAGATGCGATTGGCGCAGTAAACGCCATCAGTGAAAGTGGCGCAACTGGCGCTAGACATTTTGGATGCCCGGTACTAGAAACGACAACTCGTAGGCTACTCTCAAAAAATTGGACCATCGCAAGTTTCTGCTGTTGCGATCGAGATCAAAGCACAGAGTTTGTTGGGGAAGTGTGTCTTTCACACGAGCGTGAGGTTCACAGTATGTCTCTTCGAATTCGTCTCATTGTCGGGTTTCTAATCGCTGTAAATGTGCTACTCGCAGGCTATATCTCGGTGGTCCGATCAAGACAGCCGGAAACTTCACGAGATGCAAAGACCGAGAAAAAACTCCTTCCTGAAGTTCAGATGGTTAACGATCGGGGACAAAGCCTGCAAAGCAAACAATTCCTCGGCACGCCTTTATTCGTACAATTCATCAACCCCGATGTTCGACAGCAGACCGACCTTCTCTCCGCGGTCCTCAACGATCGTCCTAAAAAACCGGTGAAGATTCTTGTGGTGACTTCGAATGCGCAAAACCTGCGTGCGCGTGTGCCTTCGATCACTGACGACGTTTCCGTAGTGGAGAAAGACTTCAAGGAACTGCGAACAGCGTTTGAGATTCCGGAATACAGCGAAAAGACTCTCATTTTCGACAAGACTGGAACGCGCGTCGATCACAGGTTTTATTACCAGGGCGGCGCGTTAGCCAAACTTCAGGCACTAGTTGATGGAAAGCCTGGTTACTCTCCCGCGCTACTTCAGGAAGCCCTCGTCTCAGTCAAAAGTGCGCAACTCGAAGCGATTCGGCAAAGAACTCTCACTTCGCCATCAGGTAAAGCTGTGATCGCTTTGTTTTCAGTGATCGGAACGTATTGTCCGTCGGGCGAGCTGATTGATTCATTGAAGGGCCATCATGCTCGGCTCCCCGACGTTGAGCTGCTTATTCTATTTCCGAAAAATTACACCTCTAACGATGTCCAAAACTTCAAGAGCAATCTGAAAGTCACTAATCCAGTAGCCCTGGCAGATCCCGAACTTTCCAATGTCTGGGAGAGTTTCCAGCTCAGATACGGAGAGGCGGCGGTCAATGGCTCTTTAGTGGCGATTGATAGAGGCGCCATTTCAGTGCTGCACAGCGTGCCGGAGCTTGACGGTTTTCTGGCTAATGTGGAGAACACAAATGCAAAGCCATAAGATACCGGCATTCATCGCCATTGCGATCTTTTGTATCACCTGTTGGGCGTGTACGAAGACCGTCGCAGTCAATTCCGCCGCGAAACCATCCAAAGGGAATGCTCGTGATTTCGAGGTCAAAGAAGCCGCTCTAAAAGAACTGCCACCCACCAGTGCCGTCTCCTTAAAGCAGGAACACTTAATCAACAAGCGCTTTATTTATCCCTCCTCGATGGACGCCGACACGAACGGAAACATTCTTATCGCTGACAATATGGCCCACACGCTCGATTCTTATTCAGCGAAAACCAATGAAACAACTGTCGTACCCACACCGACCGGCGAAGGTGCTTTACGTTTTCCCTTCGTGGTTCGAAAAGCACAGCAAAAGATTTATGTCACGGATGACGAGGGGGTAAAGATCTTCAAAGAAAACGGTGAGTACGAGAAGCTGCTGCGAACCCACTATTCGATGTGGGACTTTGTCGTAGGAAACGATGGATCGATCTACGCGAATACTGCCTACAGGGGGGCGAACGAGTCTGATGGTCTAATCATTAAGCTCAATCCCAATGGAGAGCGGGTCTCCAGCTTTGGTCGAAGGTTCAACCAGGCACAATATAAAGGCCTGGACGACCAGACTTTAATGGCGTGCTCGTGGCCATTGCTCTTTGTCGCGTTCAAGCATCGACCGCTGGTTGAGATCTATGACCTCACGAAAGAGACGCTCGTTCGCGAATTCGCCGTTCAGCATCCGGTTTTCTCCCGATTGGATGCCCTGTCGAAAGACGAGTCGTTCACGAATCCCAGCTCTTCTTCCAGAGTCGTGCTGCCACGATATGTCGCAGGCATCTCCGTGGTGGACGATCGGATTTTTGTTCTCCTTCACCTCCCGCACGTTGAGATTGTTGAATTTGATTTTCTCGGTAACGAAAAGAATCGTTTCCGAAGTTCAGAGGTCAGCAATGTTCTGAACTACTTTGGGTTTGGTGTTCAGAACGAGCGCGGTGTTCGTAAGTTCTATGTCGGAGGCTCGGGTGTAGCAAGCGACGACTCTCCGTTCCTGACGCAATTCGCAGTCGGAACTTCCGACTAGCTTTAACTTCTGGAGGATAAAATGAAAAAGACAACTTCTTTGATTGTAGCGCTGTTGTTTTCGGCGGTAATGTTGGTGGGCGAAGCCGTTAATACCACTGCCATAGCCTCCGAATCCGCCAGCCTTTGTTGCAACGCTTTGTCAGGTTGTGGTAGTGACGAGTGCTGTTCCGGCAGGGGCTCTGCTAATGGCTGCATTATGCAGTGTGATAGCGGGACAGGCATTATCTGTCCAAAAGGTGGCGGTGGTGGTGGTGAGGAGCTACTACAATAAGACAACTTCTCTCCTGGGTAGTGAACAGTTTAGAGTTCAAGCCTTTAGCTTGCCGCTCAAAACAGCAGCCTAAAGGCTGAACTCTAAACCTCCGATTAGCGCTTCGTTGATGTGGTCGTATAGCATGCGCCGGTTTGCCTTTACAGTGTTGATAGGAACGCTTGTGTTGGGCTCTGCTTCGAAAGCCCTTTCTCAAGAGCGGCCGACCAACAACGCACCTCAGACAGTCTCGCGCTCAAAAAATCCCACCGATCTCACCGATTGGAAAATTCTGCTCGACAATTTAGCCGTTGAAACGCGTGCTCTCGAACCGGAACGAGAACGTCCCCTAATCCTCGCAGAGCTCGCGGACACTTATTGGCAAGTCGACAAGAATGAATCCAGGAAACTATTCAACGACGCGTTCGATCGAGCCTTATCTCTTCCAACTGCGCAAAAGCCTGGTGAAATCATTACTAACGTTCTTTCAAGAGCCGCACGGCGAGATCGAGCCCTGGGCCTCAGCCTTACAAACCGGCTTATGGAATCGCGGGACAAGAGGAATTCTTCCGGAGCACAAGCCTTGCGGGTAGCGCGCGACCTGCTCGACTCAGACCTTGGGCTGGCAGTTGAGTTGGCCCAAACAGTAGCATCCTCTGGTCCATCGATGAGCGGTTTGTCGTTCCTTTTCAAGGTAGCGGAGAAGGATCCCGCCACTGCTGAAAAACTCTACGACTTTTACCTCAAGCGACTACTTGCGACTCGCAGTCCGGATCTCAGCTCAGTTTTATGGCTGGCCGGTTATCCGCTCGGATATGGCGAGGCATATGGCGGGTCCATCGATCCAATGTCGTTTACAGGATTCGGTGGTTTGCGTACACCTGAGTTGAAACCAAATCCAACATTCGCCAGGGCATATCTTCAGCTTGCTTTTGCAAGTATTACTGACACGCTGAGTAGAGCTACAACTGCCAGCGAGTCCGAGCGTGATGTGCTGAACAGCCTCGCGCTGTTCGGCGCGGCATACTTATTCCCTGAGGCACAGCGTTACTTGCCGGGCGCAGAGGGCGCATGGTCCACCATTTATCGCCAGGCGCAGACTGGAACAACTGCTGAGCGACAGGCTGCCGTTGAAAAGCGTCTGCAAGCGATATTGGCAATGAGGGCCAACACGAGCAAGTATCAATCAACCGAGGATTATCTCAGTGGAACTGCAAAGGAAAAGCTCGAGCTAATCAGCAAGCTGCCCGGGGGATGCAAACGCGATCAAGCTTATGCGGAAGTCATTTTCAAACTGGATTCCTCCAAAAACTTTTCCCAGGCACAGCAGATGGCGGATCGGATCGAGAATATTTCTTTGCGTGACAAGGTCCTGCAGTTTGTGAGCTATGACATCGCTGGGGCGGCAATCGATTCTGGAAATCTGGTTGAGGCGCCTGCACTGGCGGAGAAAGTCGCAGCTAAGAGTGAGCGCGCGCTGCTGTTCGTAAGAATTGCTGCCAGGTCGCTGAAGAGTGGTGACAAATCAGGCGCTCTGGATCTCTTGAATCGCGCCCGGGTTCTCGTTAGAGATCCGGGCGATCCCGAGCTACAAGCGAGCGTTCTGTTGGCTGTAGCAGGTGTCTACGTTCAATTCGATTCGCTTGAAGCGACGATGGTGATGCGAGAAGCAATAAAGGCTGTCAATCACGTGAAGGATCGAGTTCCTTCTGTCTTTTCCGTTTTAAGGCGCGTCGATTTAGGCTGCGACGGCGAAGACCGTTGGTATGGCGGAACAGAACGCGCCGAAACATTCAGCCTCTACGAAACCCTTGCCACGCTGGCTATCTCCAACATCCAGGGACAAGGCGCACTGTCTTTAGCCTCCGAACTGGAAGACCGGCCCACTCGAATAAGAGCCGAGTTGTCAGTAATCAAAGCTGTAATGAGAACTGACACCGATGCCGTAGCTCACGACTGAGCGAACAGTTCCAGTCTTCACACCCACACCAATCATTCTTGGATCGGGTCAGGATGGGAGTCAAAATCCTTCGGAAGTATCGCATGCTGATCTGACCAGGTCGCTATCGCTCCCTGTACTGACCCGATCCAAGTACGATTCCTACTTTGAGGCGAAGCTTACCTGAATCGTTGCTGATGTGACTCACGCGGCTTCGCCCTAAGTAACTTTCAGCGCCGCGCGCGTTGATAAGCGCGGGTGTATCTTCGCGAAAGCAGAATAGATCCGATACCCGCGGCGAAGAGCTCGGATAGCGCCAGGAGGAAAGCCGTGCCCTGAAACATCTGTGACCAGAACACCGGTTGTAGAAATGCTACATGGGCCACGTGGTCTATCGTGTCGGCGACGAAGTGATAATAGACGCCAAACACGAACGACCCAATCATCGAAGCTGTCAGCAGAACCGTCCCGGCCGTATTAAATTTTAAGAGCAGCAATCCGGCAACTATCGGCGCGACGATGATGACGGGAACAATAAAAGCCAACTGCGCGGGAGTAGCCTTGACGGGCAACACTTCATGCGCGATCGAATGCAAAACCACGATCACAAAGTGAAATACGACACTACCTAAAGCCAGCAGTTTCAGAGTTCTTTCATTCATCTCTATTTGCCTCACGCATAGCTTAACAGAGCTACGGGCAGCCAAGCGGCTGCCCGTAGATGAAGGTCCATTTTTATACGGCGCTACGAGACCGTCCCCGGAATCACGTACTCCTCCGCGGTCGCGTTGAAGAGATCATTCTCATCCGTGGTGGTGAGATCTTCGGCGTCCAGGGTAAGTACGTGATCTCCCGCGCCCAGATCCTGAATGAGAAGGGTCACGGGGACGGTAGCCACATGAGACTCGGTGTTGTTGGAACACACCTGAGACCAACCGTAGTAGTTACCGTCAATGTAGATGTCGAAGGCGACTGAACCGGCGCCGTTAGCCGTCGCCCGGTAGCCCGAGCCGGAGACGGAAAGCAGGAAGGCTCCGCCGTCGGTGTGGAATGTACCGGAGCTGATGGGCAACGGCCCCGCCGCGTTTTCAAAAAGCTGGTGAACAGTCAGCGTAGCATCCGTGCCGAACGAAACCCTTCTGACACCTTTTGTTCGTTCTCTCATAGCTTTACTCATAATCTCTCTCCTTTTATGTGATATGACGCCGACTCAGTGCGTCTATTTGTTAGTGCGAAATCGAGAGAAGGAATCCCTCAGGCGAGAGATGCTTTAACGGCGTGGGCGTGTGTAGTCGAGCCGTATCGTTAACAGAAACGGCGCGTCGGATTTGATCGCGGGGTTGTAGTAGATGGTCTGCGGCGCGGGCGCGTTACGACTCAGTCGCGTGGCAGTCGCGCCGGCTTGCTTCTCTGATTTGGTCCATGGTTGGCCCACACCACCGGCGAGCTCCAAACGCCCGAGCGGACCGCCCCAGGATTTCTCCCACGACGCGACCTGTTCGGCCGAAAGCTTCTGCCGGCGATCGGAGATCTCCAGGCCTTCGAGCGGCAGCCTCGTGATGATGAAGCTCAACACCTCCGCCGACTGATTTGCGCGAGTGCGTCTGAGCGAAAGAAAAGGCGGGTGGTCGTCCTGCGCGGGGATATCTATGAGAAGACCAGGCTGCACGCGGTTATCACCGCCGCGCGTGCGCGTGGTTGGGAAGATCAGGTAAGGCTCACCCTGCGTTCCGTCCGCGTACTGCTCGCGGTTGATGACGTACAAGTAACCCGCGCGCGCGGCTTCGACGCTTAGGCGCACGCGATCGCCTTCGGCAAAACTCGCACCGGACGGAACGCGTTCGGGTATCCACGCCTCCGTCCCTTCATCATCATGGACCACAATCCGCTCGCCGTCGTCAGTCGCGCGAACCGGACGTAGACGCCAGACGGTGATGCCGACGACTGTATCCGGCGCGACACCATCAATGGAGATACCGGGAGTCTTGATACGGTAACGGCTAGGCTTGCGGCCGGCACGCTTCTGCCCGGGATCGAAAGCAGTGTCCCAAAGGTTCCTCTCGTCGTCCTGCGCGATGGACGGCGCGGCAATCGAATACAGAAGACAGAGCGCGAGCGCGCACACGACAAACGCGCGGCGCCGGCCGCGCGTGTTGTCATGACTATTGTGTACCAGCGTCATCGGTGTACTAAAACCTCCACCTCGGCGAGGCTGAGATAGCTCGGCGCGAACCACGGCGCCATACCCGTAATCCTCACATAGCGCGCGTTTTGGTGGATGGGGATTTCTATCTTTGCGCCTGCCGCGCCGTTATGTACGTAGTTGTAGGTGATGGCGTGGTATCCGATAAGATCAATGCTAGTTTGAAGCCCGAAGTTATCGAGCCTGTTTCCGCAACAGTCGGTCCGGTTGTAGATAATTATTTTATCAACCAGTTGAGCTGAGCCAAGATCGACTTCCCACCACGGAAGAGAATCTGCATCCGTGTGCGTGACGGAGCTGCTGGACCAGTTCCCGTTGGTGTTACCGTCCACGGCCCGGCTCGCCGATCCGCCAAAGATTACTGAAGATTGTGTCGCCGGCCTGCCGAGCGCCACGTTTTCATAGGGCCACTTAAACACCTGCACCTCGGCCAGACTGAGATATCGTCCAGGGCCGTACACGCTAATTGTGATATACCGCCCGGTAACGCGGGTGGGGATCTGTATCGTCTGCCCAGCCGCTCCCTGATGATCATACGCCAGAGTCATACTCCCATCAGCCGTCTCTATGTAAAGATGGAAGTCGTTAAGCCTGTCGGCGCAGCAGTCCGTCCGGTTGTTGATTACCACACTGTCGAGCGGATAATCCGCGCCGAGATCGACTTCCCACCACGGAAGAGTCTCTGCCGCTGTGTGCGTGACGGAGTTGTCGTACCAGCTCCCGCTCGTGTTGCCGTCCACAGCCCGGCTCGCCGTCCCACCCCAACTCTCGGAAGACTGTTTGGCCGTTTTGCCGGCTGCCAGATTGAACAACCCGGAGACTGGCGTAGCGAGGGGGATATTCCTGCTTGCCAGCTCTTGTTTAAGGATGGCGGGCCGGTTTGTCACCATCGCACGGGCGCCGCGGCTGATGTACTCCCCCATGCTCGTTTGATTGTCGATTGTCCAGATGCCCGTCATTTTCACCTTGCCGCTTATCTGATTCATGACGCCCGTGGAAATTTCATTGTAGTACTCAATGTAAAGGCAAGATGTGACGCCGTAGTTATAGACCAGATTGTCAGTGGGCAACTGCTGCAATAGATCGATCGTCTGCTGCGCCGTTCTCGACATATCTTTATCGAGGCCGAAGTAAATCCTGTCGCGGTAAGCGGAAGATACAGCGCGCTCGGCTGCCGCCCTGATATAGCCGAAATTGTCGGCCGCCGAAACCAGCGCTATCCCTCTAAACCCAGCTCCGAACAATTGCGTCTCCAGAAGCTGAATGACTTCGTTGCCGGCGCCGTAAAGGTAAGTGTCGCTGTTGATCTTGCTGTCGATATAGACGAGGGCCAGGTCCGTTTTGGCGATGTGGTTGAGTAGTTGAGTTGGACCAGTCGTCGCCGAGCAGTTTTGATTTAAGACTGAGCACACGTGTAAGGGAGAAGAGGAACCGCAAACGCTGCAGTCACACGTGCCGCCGTGCTTGAATTCCAGGGGCGTGCCGTCCGAGTTGAATTGCAGATCGATCTCGACACCGTTGGCGCCTTGTCTTAAGGCCCAGTTAACTGCTTCGGGGGTGTTTGTCATGTGGGCGATGTTGTAGAACGGCTGTTTGAGAATGGTGTTTATCCCGTCAATTAGCGGGCTCTGGGCGGAGGCAAAACCGGGGATAAGAAGTAGCAATGTGATCGCGACGGCTATGGCGGGCCGCAGGGCATTGATTGTTCGGGTTAACATCTCATTTTCTCCTCTCTATCAGTCAACATTTCGTTACCTGATGACTAATGTGTAAGAGAGAAGAAAATCCCCTCACGCAGTTTTGAATTTAGGCGCCTCCTCCAAGGAGGCGCTCAATTCTTTTTACTTCCACTCGCCTTGCTGGACGAATGCGGCCCAGTAGTAGGGTGAGCGCCAGGCTTTTTGCCGCCATATCTCCAACTGCGCTGATCGGAGTGCGGCGGCTGGGCGCTGTCCGCGCTTTATCATTCCAGCGTAAAGACGGCCCATCAGATCCGCCGTCGCGCGGTCGCTCACGCTCCAAAGACTGACGATGACGCGCGGCGCGCCCGCATACATGAAGCCGCGCGTTAGTCCGACCAGCCCTTCACCTTTTATGTCTCGTCCCAACCCGGTCCGACAGGCACTCAGCACCACGAGCTCCGCGGGGAGTTGCAGGTTGTAGAGATCCTGTGCGCGCAGGAAGCCGTCCTGCGGCTGGCCGTGTTCGTCAACCAGCGAGAGCACGATGGCGGAAAGCTCCGGCTTCTCACTGTCGATGTATCCGTGCGTGGCGAAGTGTATGTAACGATACTCACTCAACTCGCCGCCCAGAGCCGTCGCGCGTCGCGCCTGGAAGTCAGTCGCTTTGAGGTTCGAGCCGGCAGGCAGGACCGACAGGATGCGTTCGGCCTCCTGCCTCGTGTACGGCAAGCGCCGGACGCGAAGACCGTTCGCTTCGTCAGCGCTCAGGTGTTCGAGCACGCGCGTGTCGTCGTAACGAGCGACGATAGGTGGCCCCTGGACCATCGGTGGACCAACTCGCTGATCAGTCGCTTCAAAAACCGGATCGGCAATCACGGCGATGTCGCGTGGCGCGACCTTCCGGCCCGCGATCTCCTGACGTTGCACGGCGAGCGCCGACGCTGATGGAAGACTCACGATTTCATGATCGACTAACAACGGTCGGCGGGCGACAGGCAACATGGCGAACGAGATGTATTGCAGCATTCCGTCTGCGACGACAGCCAGGCGCTTCGTGCCCAACTCCGCGGCAACCGGCCCGAGAATTAACGCGCTAAGTTCTGCAGCGGTTGTTGGTAACTCCGAATCCGCGCGCCTGATTCGTTCGTCTCGCTGCTGCTCACTCTGGCCCTTCTTCTTCAGACTGCGCGCACGCAGTAAATCGTAGAGCCGCTGCGCGGGCTCCTCGATCTGAGACCGTGCCGGCAGCTCGTAACTGCGATATGAGCTCTGAGTCACAACCCAGAGATAGCTGCGCTCCGCGCCCAGCGAGTACTCGAGCAGCATTGTGTCTCCGTCGATCAACTGCCGTTGCACATCGCGAACACCGAGCGGCTGCGGCTGCGTGATGGCGGCATAGCGTGGACTGCGACGGCGAATCTCTCCCTGAACCTGTTGGTAGTCTGTCTCCAACGTGCCGATCTCTCGCTTCAGCGCCGCCGCTTGTTCCACGTTGCCACGCTGACCGAGCAGTCGCATTAGTCGTTCGGCCTTGGCGTTAACAGTTTGAGAGAGGGTGCGCTCGCGCTCGAGCAGCGCCGGGTCAACACCCTGCCGGAGATCGACGCCTGACTCCGCGAGCATCTCGAGCAGGCCGCGTGCACGTGCGCGTTCGCTGACTTGAAACGCAGTCGCGTCGTAACCGGCGGCCTGATCTCGACGGTGCATGAGCATCAGCAGATCGATGTAAAACTCGTAGACGTTCTGCTTTGCTGCGAGATAGGAGACGCGCAGTTGACGGCTGCTCACCTGCGCGCGAAGGGATTCGACGATGGCGAGTGCGGCTTCGATCTGGCGACGGGCCTCCACGAAATTGCCGCGATCGCGCTCGACGCGCGCGAGTTGCTGCCGTGCCCATGCTTCGTCGCGCCGCGCTCCGAGAGACACGAAGATCGAGATGGCCTGAGTGTAATTCTTAAAGGCCTCCTGCGGTCGATTGGACATTGCTTCGAGGCGCCCAAGGTGAGCCAGCGTGACGCCTTCCTGCTGGCGATCACCCACGGCGCGCAGGAGTTGGAGGGCTTGCTGATAGTGCTCGAAAGCCTTCGCGTTCTCGCCCAGTAAAGTGTAAACCTCACCGGCGGCGTTGAGCGTGACGCCTTCGCCACGGCGATCGCCGGCCGTGCGCCGGAGCGGCAGTGCGAGCTCGTAGTACTCCAGTGCTTTAGACGTTTCGTCCAGTGCAGCGTGAGTGAAGCCGATGTAGTGGAGCGAGTTGGCCTCGCCCGCCACATCCTTCGTCGCGCGACGCAGCTCGAGGGCGCGCTGCAGGTGGTCCAACGCCTGTTGCGGCTCGCCGAGGACGCGATAGGCGACGCCGATATTGTCGAGTGTGTCGGCCTCGCGACGCTTGTTGCCGCTCGCCTGGCGGAGTGGCAGTGCCTGTTGGTAATACTCGAGTGCTCTTTGTAATTCGCCAAGGTTGAAATAGATGACGCCGATGTTGTTGAGCGTGTCGCCCTGCCCGTTCCGGTTGTTCAGACTCTGCCACAGCGGCAGCGCCTGTGAGTAATAGTCGAGCGCCTTCTGCGGCTCGCCAAGGATGTCGTAGACGCCGCCGATGTTGTTGAGCAATGCCGCCTGGTTGCTTATGTCTCCGAGAAGCCGGCTGACGGCAAGCGCCTGACTGTAGTAGTCGAGCGCCTTCGGTAATTCGCCGGCGGCGTGGTAACCGAGCGCGGCTGTGTTCAGTGTGAGGATTTCCATTGGCCGATCTTCGAGTGCGCGGAAGATGGGGAGAAGGGTGTCAAACTTTTCCAGCGCCGCGCGTCGCGACTCGGCGGTCGTTTGCCGCACGAGCTTGAATGCTTCACGGAAATCGCGCTCGGCATCAGTGCGCTTGCGATCGTCGGGCGTTGGCTCGCGGCGCGCCTCGAGTCTTATCTCGTAAGAGCCTGCCGGCGCGTTCTTGTTGGGCGCGCGCACCTCTACGAAGTATTCGCCTGTCTGCGCAACGACGGCCGAAATCGGCTCCAGACCACGGTTGCCGTTTGGGCTGTCCACTTCAACGAGGCGCTCCTTGTTTGGCGAGATGAGCGCGACGGCCACGTCGATGCCCTGTTGCTCGACGACGACGCGCACGTACTGCCCTGCATCGAGCGACACGCGAAAGAGATGTGTCTCGCCGCCCGCCAACGCACGCGTTACGCGCACACCTTCGGCAAGTGCGGGTGCGTCGGCTTGCAGAGTCGCCGCGCCCGCGCTGATGCACAGGACGAAGAGATAGACGAGGGCACGCATGGGCTCAGTGTGTCGGGTCAGGGGTGCCGGTCTGCGCTGTAGCTGACCACGTTCCGTCCTCACCGTCCGGGCAATTCGTGACGCTCCCCTTCATGTAGGGAGCAGTGTCGGGAGTGGCCGGGTAGTAAGTTCCGCTGAACGTGTAGGGTGTGCCATTAATCTCGACCTGAAACGTTATTTCGTTGGCAGCGTTCATACCCCCGCCTTGAAAGCTCGCACCAACGGAGCCCGTCATGCCGCCGTCGTCGGTCTCGCCGGTGATGTTCAAGACGTTAACGCTATTCAACGCCCCGCACGACTTGACGGTTACATTCCATTGTCCCTTCACGTCGCGGATGCGGGCTGACTTATTTTTCTGGCTCATGGCAATCTCCTCCTACCTGGCTTTGACTAAAGTCCAAAATCATTCTTGGATCGGGTCAGTACAGGGAGCGGTAGCGACCTGGTCAACCATGGGAGTCAAAATCCTTTAGGGAATATCACATGCTGATCACTGACCAGGTCGCTACCGCTCCCTGTACTGACCCGATCCAAGTGCGATTCCTACTTTTAGAGTAAAGTCCTCCTAACCTAAGAGTGCGAAAAAAAGAAACTACTTCCCTCAGTCGTGTTCGTGAAATATTTCTGGAGCGATGAGCTGTTACGCCAGGCGAGTATGAGTTAGTGATGTTCCAGTCGTAACAGGTGCGCGAGTATATCACCGTTCGTTCTGACGACAACTTCTTTTTGGCTGCGCTCGGCGATGGGTGGTGAGTCGGAATGTGTGGAGAGGAGAGCTTGCACTGCTGCGTTCAATTCTCGACTGTTGACCAAGCCGCGGTCGCGCGGATTGGCGAAACCTTTGATCGCCTCGAGAGCGGGGATGCTCTCGGCGGACCAGACGAGCCACACCTTCTCCGTTCCGCGCTTCGCGTCGAAACGGAACCACGTCTGTTCCGGAAGCTGAAGTTGTTGGTTTGCGTCCACTCGCGAGACGCCGCCGTTCGCTGTCGGTGAAGGAAACAGAATCGTGTAGGCGGGAGCTTCGCTCGCGGGCGCGAGGTTTTCGTTCAGGACGTAGAGGTAACCGGCCTGCTCGCTTCTGAGGTGGAGACGTACGCGATAGTCCTGTTCGAAGTTGATCTCCGCGGCCGGCGTGAAGGGTTCCTGGTACGGCTTTCCGTCGCGATATTTTTGCACGAGTAGCCAGTAGCTCAGGCGGCGTTCAGGTTTTGCTTCAGCGAGCGTTGTTGCCGGTGGCGTTGTGCGCGAAAACCACCAGGCTCCCGCGCTCGCGAAGATGCCAGCCAGAAGGAGCAGACTCAACAGTGCAACGATGGCGCGTCTCCGCAAGTTTGTGAGTGGGGCAGGCGTTTGCACCTCACGCAGGGCCGAAGCAAATTCTTCGATCGTCTGGTACCGCTCCGAGAGATTCTTTCGTAAGGCTTTGGCGACGATCCGTTTCAGCTCGGCATGGTCCAGGGTGACAAGCGGTGTGCGTTCGAGGATGGCGGCGAGTGTGTCGGCTCGGGTTGGACCACCGAACGGCGCTCTTCCCGTGAGCATCTCGTAGAGCACGACGCCAAGGCTCCAGATGTCCGTGCGCGCATCCACTTCAAGACCGCGCGCCTGTTCCGGCGACATGTAGGCAATCGTGCCCAGAATCAGCCCCGGCATGCTGTACGCAGTCTGCGTTGAAGCGTCTTCTGTTAGCGAGGTGAACTTGGCGAGTCCGAAGTCCAATACTTTGACGCGCCCGTCGCTTCGCAGCATGATGTTTTCGGGTTTGATGTCGCGGTGAATGATGCCGCAGCGGTGCGCGTTCGAGAGTGCGTCGGCGACTTGCAGCACAATGCTGAGCGCCGCATCGAGTTTCAATGGACCATCGTTGAGTCGTTTGCGCAGTGTGATGCCTTCGACGTACTCGGTGGCGATGAAGTGCACTCCGTCCGCTTCTTCGATCTCGTAGATGGTGACGATGTTGGGATGGTTGAGAGCGGAGGCAGCGCGTGCCTCGCGACGGAAGCGACCGACGCGCCGTTCGTCATTCGTGACGTAACGGGGCAGCACTTTGAGCGCGACTTTGCGTCCGAGTCGCTCGTCGCGTGCGAGGTAGACGGTTCCCATTCCGCCTGCGCCGATGAGTGACAACACCTGATAGTGACCGACGCGCTCTCCGGCCAGCGAGCCCGCAGTCTCGCCGATTTCGAAAGCGGGCGCGTCGAGGAACTCGCTCGACTGCTCGTGAGCGGCGAGGAGTGCTTCGACCTTGTCGCGCAGG
>JADMIO010972829.1_pt1 | contig 24606 bp, 15 predicted proteins | sample 8958161 | NCBI WGS metagenome assembly JADMIO01 (sample SAMN16585339, study PRJNA669376) | soil metagenome | isolation source: Crop rotation soil | place: USA: Cullars Rotation, Alabama | collected 2011
GGCCGCGACTTCAAGTCACGTGAATTCCAAGCTTCGGATCCCACTGTGCTGGAAAGACCACTGCAGCAACCGGTGGCACGGTCGCCAATGCAGCCGCCTATAACTGTGCCATCGCCAGGAGCGAACGCGATCGCTTCGAACCTGCAACGTGAAGTTGTGCCTGTATTGCCAGGATGGGCGGCACTTTCTACAGCACGACCTGTGACACCACAACGTCTGACGAACGATGTCAACGATGAAGTCAAGTACTCGCCGCAAGACGTGCGCCATGTGGAACAACAACAAGCAGAAGAAATCAAGACAGCTCCTCCTCCTCCGGTTTCGGCACGTGGCAGACGAACTCATCGGCGCGGAGGCGCACGCGGTCGGCGAGGAAACCGTGGGCCGCTTCCAAATCCACCATCGATCGTTCCTCTCGCGCCGTATGAAGCCGGTATAACAACACTACTACCTCTGACCAATCTTGGATTTCAGAACGCAGAACAGCCAGCAGGAAGAGGAGGCCCAATCCGACACACGAGACGTCAGCAACGCAACGACGTGTGGCAGCCAACAGTACTGCAACGCACAATCGCTCCGCAAGAACCTATGACGACGGATGCTGCATATGCGGACGTTGTGGATCGGCTGACATCGCTGTGGCAAACGAGCTGCGAGTTAAACAATCAGTATCTTGCCGATTTCATCGTTCTCACAGATGAGATTGTTGGTTGCGTGGAAACTGAACGCGCATTGTTGGCCGCCAAGTTCGCACAGGATCCCACACCAAGTTTGCCACCAAAGACAATCACGCAAGACATGGTGGTTGTGTGGGTGCGCCAACATCAGGCGTTCCTCGACACCTGGGTGAAGACGATGCACAAAAAACAAACGGCGACGTTCCAGTGCGTCATGGGTGCGCTTGCGACTCCTCCTCCGCCTGTCGAACCGAGAATTGTGCCAGAGAAACCTGCGACAGAGCCAGTTTCCGCTTCATCAGCTTCGCAGTACCAACACGTGCCAAATCGACATGCTTCGGCGGCGGAGATGCAAGAAATCGAACGCAACAAGATTGCAAGTCAAGCGATCATCATGGCAGCAACCGAATCGAACGAAAAGGGCAAGATGCGCGCCGAACAACAGGAAAAACTTCGCACTCAGCAGCTCGCTGAACAACGTCGTCAACAGCAAGCAGATGCCGAAGAAGAAAAGAAAAACGTGGTGCCTGCGCCTGAACCCCCACAGCCGATTGAGGAAGAAAAGAACAACGTCGTGGCTGTACCACCCGAACCGTCATTGCCCGCGGTGATCGAGGAAGAAAAGAAAGAAGCTCCGGCACCCCCACAACAACAACCGCGGTCTCTGGACGACATTGAACCTGAGTTGGCGAACGAGCGTTTGGGGACGGATCCAGAGGACCAAGACGAAGACCCAACGAGCATCGAACAGCTGATGTTGGAACGAGAAGCGGAATTGGAATCCCGTCCACGAACGCCATTCTCTCCCGAGTTCGGTGCGCAGCCATCAACCACCAATCCACCGCCGCTCGACATTTCCCCACCCGTGTCTCCGATTCACGAGACCCCGACACAACCAAACTCACCTTCTCTCGGTTCGATCACCATTGAGCCTTCGCTGGATGCGGTGCATGCTGTGACGAACGCACTCGTCGAGGCGCTGGTGGTCGCACAGACTCCGCCAGCTCCTGGGATCGTGACGGAGCACACTGCTCCTGACGTGGAAGCGTCCGTGCCTGTGCCGGATGGAAGTGCAGCGCAAGCATCGGAACCTTCCTCTGTCGCAGGAGACGGGTCGCCGACTGATGGACCCAAAGTACCTGACGCTCCGGTGACGGCGAACGAGGTCAAAGAAGCAGTGCCCCTGAGCGTGGGTGAGAAAGCCAACGCAATCAAAGAAAACAAACTCAGCAGAAGCGACTTGGACAAGATGACGGTCAATGAGTTGAAAAATATGGCGAGAGGCTGTTCGGTGTCGGCGACCGGAAACAAGAAAGCAATCATTGAGCGACTTATGTCTCTTGCGCCGTGAGAACATGTGGTCATAAATTAAAACAACAAAAAAATTCTGTCACCGTAGAAGACAAACACACGCTTGTTCACAAAAAAGCAAAATGGTGTTTCAATTTTTCTGGTCGTTTCTGTCCTACATGTACACGTACCAAATTGAAAAGCCTTTGGAAGAGGTGTACTACAAAGGACCGCCAATTTTCGGTGGTTGGGCAGGGTTAGAAATGCACAAAGTGTGCGAAGCAATGACAAAACCTGGAACTGCAGATTTGTTTGTAAAAAACCCAGAAGATTGCTTGGCGATCACAAACAAAAGCTTCCATGCGGCGATTGTCGGCTTGTTGTTCATGGTTCGTGTCGCAGTTTGGGTTGTCGTGTTCTACTGTCTGTTTCGATGCTGGAAAAGTTGCCTTCGTGGCACACGTGTTTGTCTGCGGTTGAGTTGTCGTTTGTGTCTCCATCGTTTCTTGCCCCACAGTCAGCACCACCGCCCAAGAGCAATCCAACAACACCACCACCCAATCACCCCAGAGCGAGAGGATCAGCAGCGCATCACAGACGAGTCGCCAGGAGACAAAAATGAGAAGAAACGCCGACGACATTCCTCTCCGGTGAATGAGCTCATCACACTGCTCGCTCTCGCGTCCTCGACGTACTCTCCGCCAGAAGGGCGAGGACGGAGACGCTCGTGGTCGCAAGGAACTTCTCCATCCAAAATCATTGCAGACATCCTGCTGCCCGATTCTCCCGAACAAACCAAAAACCATCACAGACATGCTTCGCGGAGTCTGTCCCCAAGAATACGGAGATGAGCTCGAAGAACATGTGAGAAGCATGCTGCCAGCGCATCAACAACAGTTTGACTGTCTCACTCGGCTTAAATACAACTTGGAAATGAACGGGGATTTTCTTCTGCACCGATACCCGGAACCGAAAAGTTTGCTCTTCTTGACAGACGCTCAGCTCGCCGAAAGCAGCATCGTTATGGAAAGAACAAAAGAGCTTGAACGGGACCGTAAAGAGTACGAAGACCTTAAAAAGGCAGACATTGAAGGAATTTCACACAAAATTGCCTGTCCTAAATGTGAACAAGTGTCGATGACTGCGGATGATCCAAAGCAAATGCGATCAGGAGACGAACCTCCGACCAGCATGTACAGATGTCCGTGCGGATTCACGTTGAAATGCAATTAAAAATTGTTGTCTTTTTATTGTGCGATATATCTCGTTCACCCATCGTGCTCCGTGTCATCCTCGTCCTCGTCGCCTTCGTCAAGGGTAAGGTCGTCGTCGTCGTCCTCGTCGCCATCGTCATCCTCGCCTACTTGCGCGTAGTTTTCGTGCAATTGCTGCTGTGCCGGTGGTGGGATCGGGAACGACCCTGGATTCTGTTGCTGCTGCGCCCGCTCAGCTAACATGGCTTTTTCCGCCGCTTGGCGAGTTTGTTCTCGCTTTTGGGCCAGAAACTCGGCGAGCTTCTCTTTTCGCTGCGGGTCCATCGGGTTGTTGCTTGCCGCAGGGAACAACTCCGCCGCCGTAGGCAGAGGCGGGGTTGGCCGCTGTTGTGCTTGTTGTGGTGTCGGAGGATCTTGTCGCTGTTGCTGCGGTTGGTCGCTGGTGAGACTGAACTCGCAAAAGCTGTTGACACCCGCAGCGGACTGAAACGGAACGTACACGTTGCGCAGCGCGCCGTTGTTGGGATCGATCATCGTGAGGAGAGCGTATTTGTGGCCCAAGCTGTCTTGTTTGGTGGGATAAGTGAGCCGACACCGAGTGCGAGGCGGAATCGGTGGGCCATTCGATGCTTGCCCAACGTTCTCCATCGTGTCCCAAATGGGGAGTTCGACCAACGCCGTCGCCCAGAAACCGTAAGAGGACAATTGGTGCACAGTCTCCTGCAGACTTTGCGCGCTCGAGATCAACGCCGAACAACGTTTCTCGTTCTCTGCGTTGAAACTGCCGAACGCTTCGACTTGCAACTGGAGCATGTAGATCGCCTGCGCGGTGTTCGCCCCCTGCAGACTCTGCTTCTGCACAGAGCTGTCCATGCGATTCATCTGCCCGCCGAGGTTGGCCACGAGCTGCTCCATGTAGGTAACAAATCGTTTCGGGATGCCTTTCGTCGCTTTTTTTCTTTCGCGGTTGTTGTCGTCATCAGGAAACGGCTGCGCCGTCAGGACGTTCAGGGCTCCTCGAAATTGTGGCCGGACGGAATTGGAAGGCAACAGCTGCGGCTCTTGCGGCTGCTGTTGTTTTGTTGCTGCTGCGGCAGGTGGTGCTGCAGAGAATCCGTTGTTTGCGATCCCGCCATGAGGAAGAGGAGGAGTCGGTTCAACAGTTGCCTGCGGATGTCGTTGCGGCGCAGCGTTCATTGGTGGCAACGCTGCGGCAGCTTGGCTCTGGACTCCGCGTTCGTACTCCTGTTGCTGTTTCATTGCCATACTCGCAGTGTACGCTTCGATGGTTTTTTGAGCCTGCAACGCTTGTGCTTGTTGTTCTTCCGCAGAGAGTGTCCGGCGTTGCTGCTGCTGCGGGAGCGCGGGCCTTTGCTGCTGCGGTTGTTGTTGTTGCTGCGGTTGTTGCTGTTGCATTGGCGCTCGTTGTTGTTGCACCGGCAGTTGTTGTTGTTGTTGTTTCGGTGCATACATGGATTGGTGCGGTATCGCGTAAGGCGACTGTTTTTGGGGGTTTTGTTGGACATATGGAGACGAAGAGGTGATTGTGGCTCGTTGCTGGGTTTCTTGCCTGCGCTGCTGCAGCTTTTCTGCGAGACTCATGCCTGCGTTTTTGTCGCAAAATGTTTTCTGGTTGTGAACCTGTTTTTTTTTTTTGGAAAGCTGCGTGCGGAAAAAAAAAAAGATTGGCAAAGAGGAAAAAAACCGGAAAGAAAAACTTTGTGAGCCGAGATGGCGGACGACGCAACAGCAGCAGAAAAGAAACAACAGCGCAAACAACAGAAAAAAATTCAACTCAAACAAATTGCAAGAGCGGTGTTTAGCGCCGACAATGTCCCGCGAATGCTGGGACTCGCTGCACTCGGATTTGTCGGTGGACTTGGTTCGTATTGCGTACAGCATTCGCTGACCAGAGACGCAAAAGTTGACAAGAAAGCAGCGCGGGATTTACTGGGTGGTGGAATTGATGCTCTCATAAAAGAAACCGATTTGTTAGATGAATTGATGGAAATAAAACACGCGCTTGACATGAACTCCACAGGCGACAGCGACGAATTCGGACGCGCAATTGATCTGCTGAACTTGCTCGCTCGGATTCATCAACAGTCTACAGACGGAGACGTGATTCCGGGAGGACCAGTGACTGCTCGTCGCATCGTCGACGAAGTGCAAGATTGTCTCGAATGCATCTCGAACGACGTGTTCCACGAAGCTGAAGTGAAGTCGGCAGTGTGTGAAAAGTGTGAAGAGGTGCAAGAATCCGCGATCTTACTCTGCAACAATATTGACATCTTGCACAGTCAGAACTTGGCCAACTCTTTTCTCTAGTGATGATGCTGGCTGTTTGATGCCGCCGATTTCTTCCTGGCAGATTTGGCAATGTGAAAACACCGGAATGGCAACACCAGGGTTCGCATGTTCATGTTGTTTCTGTGACATTCTTGTCTTTTGGCGAGGTGTGTGGGTATGCACGCACACACACACTCACCACACAAATGAGCAAACGGGAAGAAAAAAACACGAAAAAATGTTTCGCATCCAAGTGTTTTTGTTTTTTTAATTTGTTCGGGTTGGGCACGATCGCCAAAACAAAAGTTGCCCTTAATGTTTCCCGGAATGAGCGACGATGACGTGCCGGCAGACGACTTCGACTTCACCAACATGATCGATGACGATGGAAGAGAACCACAGCATGATTCCTCATCGCCGCCCGAATTTGCCGCAAGAAGAAGAAGAGCACAGTCACGACGCATCTCGGACGACGACGATGAGAGAGGAGTACCTCCTCCTCCTGCTCAACCAAAAAGAAAACCAGCTGCCGAGGAGGATGAGGACAAGAAAGAGCCGTCAGCACAAGGCGCCGCGAAACGTCCGCGCGCAACTAAGGTAGCTCGAGAACCACGCACATATGCAGAAGCGATGGAGATGCAAAAAAAGCTGTGCGCAGAGCTTTTCAAACAAGCCGAGAAACAGTGGAAACGCTCCATCAAGCTCCTCGGCGTCAGATACTGCCATCTCTTGAAGAACAATCGTCGCGCAGGTCTCTACGCGCACCACGACCAGCCTTTGCTCTCGTGCATCGGAGAGCACGTCGTTCGCTGGAAGAAAGTGAGCGAGCAATCGCGAGCGACGACGAAAGAGTTGCTCGATTCCCAAACACGAGAAGGGTTGACATTGACGCAAATCACACTTTTGGCCTTCTTGCTCAAGTGTCGCTTTTTCAAACGCGGTTTTGAAGACGTGTTGCAGTGGGTGAAAGAGTGCGAAGTGTGTAGTACCACGAAACCAGAGCTCAACATCTGGCCGGAGAAAATCGCCACAGTGTTCAAACATAGATTCGCCATGACACGCTGCATCCAGGCGCCAGAGCTTGCTCACGTGTTCTCTGTGTCTGTGCGCGCTTTATGTGAATTTGAACAGCGCGGAAAGTGTGACAACAAAGAGACCATCAAGGTTTTAGCGAAACTCAAAAACTGGCAACACAATGACATTTGGCCACGGCAAATGTGGCGAAACATCAGCATCGGCGGTCTCGATCCTGTGCTCCTCTGCGGCGAGAACAGAGATCGTCTGTACAAGGTGAGGTGCTTCAAAAATTTTGAAAACGACGAGTTTGCCGATCTCGTGGCCTTGGTGACGACCATTCAGCTGACGTTTCGGGTGGTGGAAGCTCTGTCGGCCGGAAATCGCGCGGCGGGCGTCACTGAGTTTGACCTGCGCACCAAGTTTTCTGCCTTGAAGTATCACGGGATTTTGACAGTGAATCAGGACTTTAACAGTCTCGTGCGCATGTTCGAGTATCCGGTCACATTTGAATCTTCGGACCGCGAGTTTCCAGAAGATGCGCGACACGAGAAACAATTCTATGTCACGTGTCGCCTGTCGATGGGCGATGGGGCAATGAATGTGTTCCCGACTCTCGAACTCGGAGTATTGCGCTATCTGTTCAAAGCACAATGGAAACAAATATTGCAAGACCTTCAATATTTCATCATCGACGCACCAAGTTCCATACTGGCGCGATTCGCCGACACACCGAGACCAAGAGACCTCGGCGTGATGTTCCCATGTGTTGCGCGTTTTTGCGCCGACGAGTGAATGTTTGAAGCAGAACGCTACTGTTAAAAATTTGTGTGAGGATGTGAAATGAGGGATCTGCGATATCGTCACGGTCATGTTTTAAATGTAAGTACAACCGACGCGCAAAAGTCGAACAGTGCTCTGAATACTTGGCCCAACAGTTATTTGACTCCACCACGACGCGACAGAGACTGTTTCGCCTGCTGCAACGTCGGGCCGGACGATTGTACGTCCGCCTGTGACGCTGCATCTGTTTCCTGTTCCCACTTGTCGTATTGTGAACGTACTTGTGATGTCGTATAGGTCGTTTATTTTTTGCGGAGAACTTGTCACAATGACGCCAACGGACCATCGCCGATTAATGTCTATCGGTGCGAACCCAAGAGAAAATGAAGCAGTTGCAATCATCGTGCCGAACTGAACCCGCGTTGTAATGTTTGCTCCTCTATTCACACTGTTTGGGTCGACATAGCGGCGTCTGCCGACGACTTCAATCGTGAAGGAAATTCCAGTTTGTGGATATGTTGCGATGACGGACGAAAGTATCCTGCCCGTCGCAACGAAAGGCTGCGCGGCGTTTCGCGTGAGGTTCGCATTAATTTCTCGTTGAATCAGAGAATGTGCGCGCGCATTGTTGCCGATTCCAGTTCTTCCGACGGCCGATACTGCTCGAGTACGTGCAGCAGCAGCAGTTGAACTGCACAGATCCAAGGCATTGTTTTCGGCGGCGTCGACAGCGAGATCCAGTTCGAGAACGTGCACTTCTCCGTCTGCTTTCTCTGCGAACACGTCCCAAGTTGCACTGTAAGGCTGCGCAGGAGTGAGCGCGAAACTGCTCACGACAGTTTGCGCTTCGGGAGGCGACAAAAAGACGACGCTCACCGTCATAGTTTGACCGTCTGTCGCGACAACAAAAGTTGCCTGAAGTTCCCAAGCGCCAGTAAGCACTGCGAACGGTCCGATTACAGCCGACGAATCTGTGCCAACGGTGAATCGGAATTGAAGTGCCGTATCTTCTGAGGCTGTTCCGGAAATCGTCTCCACCGCCATGACATTTGTCGCGACCACCGCTGTTGGTGCTTCTTCAAACAATGCTATTTCGGAACCGTCAGGTAGAGTCACGTCGTCAGATTGATGAGCAGCAACAATTGCCGTTGCCGCTGGGACGACTGCACATTTTTTAGAGTTTTTGAAATTTGGCGGCACGAATTCGTTCAATGCGAATTGTGTGACAGTTGCGTCTGCAGATCGCGCCAGCACCAACGTCTTCTCAACTTTCCCGTACAAGCTTCGATGGAACGAAACGATTTCCGTCACTCCAAAAGACGAGTTCGTGGAATTGAAGCTGACATCAATTTCCGCTTCGCCGTCAAACTCGTTTGAAAACACAACGGCGACTTGAAATATCCAATCACCAGCCATTGCAAAGGGGCCGAAATCCACATGCTTCTTCCCGAGTTGCACTTGGAAAAAAATGTCCGTTCCCACAGTCGCGGTCGTCCCTGCCACAGTGAAATATAGCGAAGTTTGCGGACAGATCAAGGTGCAAGGCGTTGTCCCGAAAATGATGTTCACAAAGTCGGCAGCAGAGGTGAGAGTCGTGGATTGTGCTTGTGCGAATTTGAGCATGACATTATCACGTAAATCAGCATCGCAGCATGTGGTTTTCCGCCGGTGTCGGGATTTCTTGTGTGCTGTTTTTTTCCTTCCACAACATTCACTCTTTTGCTCTAAAAGCCACAGCTCTTTGTTGTTCCACGGTGTTCTCGCGGCAAGAAATTTCTCACAGCAACTCATCTCTGCGCAAGAGGCAGAGGGAAACATTGTTTTTACACAAGACCTCGGTTTATTCGGAAACAAGAGAAAAAAAAGTTTTTTCTTCTGTGCTATTAATTTTGAGAGGATGAAATGAATGAGTTTATGAGAAAAGTGACGGTTTGGAAAAAACACGTGGCAACTCTTGATGCATCAACCATCCCCCACTGCTTGAACCCATTCGCATTTCACATCCTGCCAGTCTGCAGCGTCTTGTTGCAGGAAGAAAAGAACATGAGAAAGTAATGCACGCTTCGTCGTTTGATGGTCGTAATTCTTGTGGGTCTTTGCAAAGTCGACGATAGATGTTCGCAACTCATGCAAATTGGTTGGACGAGTCGGCTCGAACCAGGACAACGTGTCCGTGTCATTTGAAAAGAATGGTAAAAACGCCAAATCGACAGCTGGTGCGTAACGCGAAAGCGAAATCGTCACGCACCCATAACCAGTCGTCGTGGTTTGATAATACAAGGTGCCTTCAAACACCGCGTACGCTAGCAGCGCAGAAGAGTGTTCATGCGCTTCGAGGCAAACATGAATTGGAAGGCCATTGTGTTCTCTTGTGAGTCCTGACGCAAACAAGGGGTTTGCGTCAGTTCGTGTTGCAACGCTGCGTCGTTTCCACCACCAGTACGCAGCGGACAATGCGAACACCGAAAGCGAAATTACGCCAGCACGCTGTGCGATCGCAGCAGCAGTCATTGGCATGAGACCAAATGGTGAAACGAATGCTTATGAAAGAAGAAAAGACAGAAAACTCCAAACGGATCCCAATTTGTTTTCTTTTTATTGGTCAGCACAATCAGTTGGCAGTGCTCCTGCTCCTCTGAGAGAGCGTCACTTCGATTCATGAAAGTTGCCAAATGCGATGCAAGTCGTCGTTGTGCGTCAAGAAGCGTGTTCCCTTGGTGTGTTCGCCAAACTCGCACGAATATTGAACAAAATGGATCCGAAATGTCCCGTTCTTTCTTTTTTCAGTATCCATTTTAGTTGGTTGCTCTGACACAACGGGAGTGGCGTTTCGAGTAGAACCGATGGTTTCCTTGTTGTTGTAAAAGAATGAGTAGCACGCTCGCGGAACGCCGCGCAAAAATCCAAGGACGGCAAAGACCTGCGCCGTCACCTACGCAGTATTTGAAAGCAGAGGGCACGAGACACAAGACACACCTGGAGTTTCTTCTTCAAGATGTGTGCACAACGGATGCTCCACTCGCTTCTGTGCGACATGGACGAAGCTTCGAGCAACTGTCACAGAAAGTGGACAATTACGCCGAGTGGAGCAAGAAGGCAGGATACCGAGAACCAACCGCGACATTCGAAGACGATGAGAAAGCCGCTGTCGAGAGCGCCGAGAAAGCACGCAAGCTGAAGAAAGAGCTCGCGTCACGTCCACCGCCAAATGTGAATGAGAAACTCATGGCAGGCGGCAGAACCTTGTCCCAGAAGCAGCAGTCTGCAACAAAAAAAGATGCATACAACAGATTCGCAAAAGAAGGCCAAACCGTCAAAGTGTGGCCGAAAGAAAGAGACAGTCAGCAGCGCTTACAAATCATCGGCAAAACAAGAGAAGGATTCTCTTTGTGTCTCCATGCTTCTTTTTGGCCGTCCATCGTCGTTGAACTTCCACCTGAATGGCGCCACGCCAAGATGTCGGTGCTGCGAGAACGCGCAATCTCCTTGTGTGGCTCATTGTGGGAGAGTGTCAACCTCAAAGGCAAGGACCAATGTCACTACATGACTTGGGAAGTCTCCCGGAAGTTCAAGTCGTTCATGTACGCGTACGATCCGCCGACCTCTCCAGCCGCGTGCGCGAAACGAGCCAAATTCCCTTTTCTGACCATCTACGGCAAGTCGCACGCTTTTCTGCGCAAACTCACCAAGATCCTTGAGCAGAAGCAAGAGAAACTCGACTCTGCGAAACCGCAAGTTCTGCCAGTACACGAACACAACATCGATATCGCCACTCAGTTCTTCCAGCGCTACAACTTGACCTCAGGCGTAGTCACCGCTGTCGACACCCGCGCGCTGAAGGCTGACGACTCTAACAAAGCCACCTACTGCGACTTGGAATACATCCTCGACTTACCTCCGCCGCCGCGACCTCTCGCTCCGAATGCTCCTGAAGAACCTGACAACGACGACGAGGACGAAAAGGAGGAAAAAGTGCAAGAAGAATGCCGGGAACCAGATGTTGGCGACGTGCATCCTCCGCTTCGGTTCACAAAAGAACGGCCTTTTCAGGCGTGTCCACACATCGTCGACAGCTTCGACATGCAGCTCTTGTCGGTGGACATTGAGTGCGTGCCAGGGAACAACAGCTCGATGCCGTCTGCGACAGTTGCTGGAGACCGACTCATCTGCATTTGTTGCGTCTTGTTCAATGCGAAAACCAAGCGAAAAGTCAACGTCGTCTTCTCAATGTTTCGCGACCATGCGCCGCTCGCTCGCGAAGATGGGATCGAGTTGCTGACGTACTACGCAGACACGGAGGACGCGCTGTTGTTGGAGTTCCGCAACTTTGTCATTGCCGCAGATGCGGACATCATTACTGGATGGAACACGAGGGGTTTTGATCTCCCATGGATGTTCGACCGCACGCTCAAGTTGGATTACTTTCACCCGTTCTTCTTCATGAGTCGCATCATCGAGCATCGGTGCGAGATGACGACTGCGAAGCAAAACTTCGGCAGGGAGTTTGAGGTTCCTGGGCGAATGATGCTGGATACGTTGCAGCGGGTCACGAGCAGCGAGCGCGAGGCGAGCTACCAGCTCAAGCACATGGGTCCGAAATTGACAGACGGCAAATACGGCAAACTCGAGCTCGACTATCTCGTCATGTTCAAGTACTTCCGCGACGGCAAACCGAAAGAGCTCGCTGAGATCCTCGACTACTGTCTGATGGATGCGCGAGTTCCGGTGGAGATCTGGGACCGACAACTCTATCTGGAGTGGCTTCTCGGAGACGCCATCGCGACCTGTCTTCTCCCGAAACTCCTGTACTCGGCAGGGTCGATGAAGAAAGGCACGCCGGTCTTGTACCTGCAAGCCAAGAGGTCCGGTTACGTGTTCATGGAGTCGAACCCGAAGAAGAAGGGCCAGGAAGAAGAGAAAGAGCAGGAGAAGTACGAAGGCGCGCGTGTTCTGCATGCATATGTCGGCAAATACGGCCATGTCGCAGTGCTTGACATCGCGTCCATGTACCCGAGCATCATCTTGGAAAATGGACTTTGTTACTCCAACTACCTGCCGAAAGGAGTCGATCCGCCGCCAGGGCATGACGTGGTAACAATCGACGTCGGCACGAAACTCCACCCTGACCTGCACAGGTGGGTGAAATCGGAGAAGGGCATTCTGCCCGTCGTGGTGGCCGAGCTGCTTCGCAGACGCGATGTGGAGAAAAAAGCCATGAAGAAAGCTGAGAAGGCGGGCGACATACGCTTAAAAAACATCTACAGTCGGCGTGAGAAGGCGCTGAAAGTGCTCGCAAACTCACTGTACGGAATCTGTGGCGCGACGACTGGGAATTACGCCTTTCGACCGATCGCCGCGTCGATCACCGCGTTCGGACGTGTGGTGATCTTGGGCATCAAAACGATCGTCGAAGCCGAGTTCCGCATCAAAGTCATCTACGGCGACACTGACTCGATCATGCTCATGTTTTTAGACATTCCAGACACGACAGAAGGTCGTCAAGCCATGTTTGAGCTCGGGGATCGTGTTGCGGCTCGGATCAACAGCGTCTACGACAAGATCAAAATTATTGTGGAAAAGGTGTTTAGTCCGTTTCTCTTGATGGGCATGAAACGCTACCTCGGCGTGGTCGTCGAGAAAGGATCAGCGGTCATCGAGTCGTACGAGGGCATGAAGCCGCTGCCGAAAGTGGAGCAGAAAGGGTTCGCGAGCATCCGGCGAGACGTGTGCAAATTCCACCAGCAGCTGATGTTTGAAATCGGCACTGTCGCAATGTTTCGAGACAGACCGCTTGCAAGAACGAAAGCATTGTTGAAAACAGCTCTGGATCTCCTCTTGGCAAAGAGGGTGCCTGTCGAGGACCTCGCCCAAACGATGAAGCTCAAAGAAAGTTACAAAAAAGGTGAGAATCAGCCGGCGGTCGTCACGCGCAAAAAGAACGCACGATTCGCAGGCTCCGGAGCTTCTCCTGGCGATCGCGTGCCTTTCGTCATGACTGTCATCTCGCGCGTCGTGAAAGGCCAAGCCAAGAAAAGAGCAAAAGCAGAAGCTGCGGACGACCCAGCTTGGGTTGCCGCACATCCAGATGAGATCAAAGTTGACTATGACCACTACATCAAACTGCTCGAGAAACCTCTTATCGCTGCTTGTTCTCACATGATTCCCCGACACCTCGATCCTGAGGTTGAAATCCCACGCTGGTTGCACGATGCGCGCGTTCAAGCAGAATACCTCGCCACCGGAACGAGATCGTTCAAGGAAACCGCATCGTGGGGACCAGCGACACCGACCAACGACGACAAGCGGCGGGAGAGCGATATTCATCTCCTCGACGACCCAGAAGAAGAAAAAGCACTGCCACCAGTCGCGGTCCTTTCTGCATTGAGACAACAGACGCTCTTCACGCAACCGGCACCACCGCAACCGCCACCTCCTGCCGAAAGCCGAGGTGTAAAACGAAGCAGTCCGGTGCAGGAGGAAGAAAAGGAACACAGCGTGCCTAAAAAACCAAAGTTCTCAGATGTTGTCCCAGAGCGACACGCCGCCATGCCGCCCAAAAAAGCGGAAGCCGAGCAAGATGTCAAGAAACGGCCAGACGATCCGAAAAAGCAAAAACCATTGCCCGCAACTCCACAACGCCACTTCCTTCAACTCGCGGCGGCGAGTAGTTTCCACACGCCCAAAAAAAGACAGTGGGAACCAAGCACATTTTCCCCATCTTCGCTGCTGCTGGCGCAAATGAAGACAAAACCCGCATCACCACACACGACAACCCCTGTTTCCCAAAACAAACGACAATCGTGGGTTCCCAAATAAATTTTATGTTTCATTTAACGAGTTCGACAAGTGGGGCGAATTTCCACCCGTTCGTCGTGTAACGGTTAATATCATAATCAGGATGCAGGAGCATGTACGGGTACAGATTCAGCCTTTGTGTCGTGCGCACCCACTTCCCGTTTTGAAAGCGACGCCGGTGCGTCAACATTTGTCTCTTCAACACCCCGCAGTGCACGAGCATCCCGAGCACCGAACTTGTGCACGTGTGCTTCTGCGGGCCGGCAAACGTGATTTTCTTTGAGTCGGTGCAGCTGTCAGACGCTTTTTTCTCCCTGTCGTCCTCGTCCGTGTCTGAAAATACAGTCGTTGGTGACTCCCGTTTTGGCTTTAATCCGAAGAAAGTCGACAGACAGAACTTCACGTGCGTCGCAATCATCGGCAGGTCGAAAGACGCGTTCGTCGCGAGGTTGCGAATCAGCGGCAGCAGTTTCGGAGTCAACAGTATCGCTGCTCTTTCCCGTGGTTCGATATGGTGAACGTAGATGCGGGGCGTCTGGCCCATGCTGATCGCTGTGCGTTTCAAGGCGCTCTGCAGGTACGTGCGCAGCGGCTTGAATACTGTGGGTGCAGAGTGGAAGAGCGGGTTCGGCATGTCCCACACATAAAGCTGCTGATATTGCGGAAAACGCACGACAATCGCACAGTGACCTGTTGCCCACATGATCTTGTCTTGGCCGCACACAATCAGGACATCGCCAGAATTGAACTTTTCCAGGGTGTCTTTCTCTGGATCGTACGTCAGCTTCGGAATGTCTGTGCGCACTCTCCATTTGTTTTGAAAAGTGAAATACACCAACGCCAAGAAAATCACAATGATGATCACCCATAGCACAGTGAAAACAATCAATGCTTGTGTCTTTTGCGACAGCGGCTTTTTGCGCCGTTCGCGTGGCATGATGCCGCAACTTTTTTTTTGTCAGCACGAGGCACAAAATTAAAAAAAATGAATGTGTTGAAATAAAAACAGAAAAAAAACACGAGAGAATGCTCGCGGCCGATTTGCTCGCGTTGCAACGAGCGCGAAACAAATTGCGAAACAAAAATGTCGCCCTGTTAGCTCTCTACGATGCGACGCTTTTGAGCGTTCAAGCAGTCGTCGCTCTGCGCTGTGATGATGTTTTCGAACAAACAAAAGCACAATTGGATCGTGCGTTGACGGATCGATCCTTGCGCATTCCAAATCCGCAACAGGTTGTTGACGGCAAAACGACAATGGATGTCGTGAACGAGGTCAGCAATGCACAAAAACAGCTTGTCGCTGGTGGTTTCGGGAAAGAAGAGCCCCTAAAACTGCTCACAGAAGGATCATCAACATTGCAACCCAGGAAAACTAACAAAACAGTGCCGAGCCGACAGCTGGAAAAGTCTGGAGAGATCAAACCGAGACAGAGGCTGACAATGCCGGAAAAATCTCGCGATTCTTTGCGACCGAGCGGGCGACTCCCGAGACGAACATCACGAGAAAAGACGCTGCAAGAGGCAAGCGAGGTAACCGAAGACGAAGACGACAGTTCGTCGGTATCGGTTGGCTCGGTGGCTGGGGGTCTCGCAGGCCTTGTGAGTATTATTGGAACTGGGAATTGGATTTGGAAAACGTATCGCGGGCAAGCCAAAGCGCTTGGCAATCTCGCAAATTGTGAAGACGTAATGGTTCAACATGCTACTTCTCTCGGGCTTCAAGATGCAACTGACGCAACAACAAATCGAGCTTATATCTCAAGTCAGATTTCGGCGCTTAAAAAAGATAACGAGTTCATCCTGAAGTACGCGAAGATTCTTGGTCAGAATCCCGATGTGAGCAACATGGCAGCAACGCACACATTCATCAGCGGTGCGATCGCGGCGCTTCAAAAAGACAATGAGACACTTAAAGAAGAGAACAACAAGCTCACCGCTAAATTTGAAGCATGCATTGGAAAAAAAAAAAAAACGGGCAAACTGGAGGCAAATGTCGCAGATGTGCAAGTGATTCATGACCTCCAACGTAGCAAAGACGAGGCAAGCAAATTGAACAGTGAGGTGCAACGACTTCAAAGCGAGATCCAACATACCAAGACATTGCATGAACAAAGTGCGAGCGGTCGAGAAATACAATTAACGAATGAAAATACAAACCTGACCACCGAAGTTGATCGATTGCAAGAACAGATGCGAACTGCTGCCACTGCTCACACTGAAGAAATGAAAGAACTAAAAGCGAATTATGAAAGTCGAGAAAAAGAGCTCCTCGCACAGAAATCAGAGCACGATGCAAACATTGTCGCCGTCAAAGCAGACTGGGCTGCTGCAATCTTGGCACAAAAACTCGACTTTGAGAACCGTCTGGCGACCGTGCAAGAAGATCGAGTGTTCGCCGTGACGCAACAAAAAAGTGAGTGTGAGCAGCGCATGCTTGAATTAGAGAGAAGACACGCAACGCAAACAGGAAAGATAGAAAATTTCGAAGCTCGCATGTCTGAAGCCACCAAAGCCGCCATTGAAACTAACAAAGCACACTGTGAGTCAGAAAAGGCAATACTTTCAACGTCACATGCAAAGGAGATACAAGCGCAACACAATTTGCTTGAAGAGTTTAAAGAAAGAATTTCCGCACTCCAACAAACACTGCACACACAAGAAGCAAAATACAACGAAACGATTCGTCAGCTCCGTGCTGAGCAGGAAAGCCAGCAGCAACACAATGTGCAATTATTACTGGAAATGAAAGAAACAAACTTAGCGAATAACAACATGGCGCAGGCAATTCAAAGTTTAACAACGGAAAAACTTCATCCATCAGAAATTCTTGCAAATCTAAAAGCAAATTGGCAACAGCTAAATGAGCGCCTTTCCACTTGCCAAACAGAGTTGGGTAAGGCGCAAAGCAATCATGCAGAAGATGTCGCCTCATTAACTGTAGCAAACAGTACACTTACCACCATTTACACACTCTTTCCCAACTGGAAGACGCAAGAAGGCAATCTGCTCACTGACGCCGTTCAAGCAACATCTGATTACCTGGATGACTACAATAAGACCTATCAGCTCGTCGTGGAAGTTGGCGGGCAGGACGATTTGTATTCCATGGTTCGGAGCTGGAAAGAAGACGCAGAAAATGTGGATGGTCTTCGACAAGAGGTAAGAAACTGCAGCGACGAGTTACAACAATGTACCTACACGAAAAATCTGGCGGTAGAGCAGCTTACAACCGTGCGCGAATTGTTGCAGGATGAGTTCCCGCAGGCCGAACAACATGTCGTGGAGAAAGTGGCAGTCGAAAAGAAGAAAAAAAAAGGCTGGGGAAGCTTGTTTTCTCGGACAGCAATGCAGGAGGAAGAAAAATCCGCATCAAATCCACAAGAACAGAAGAGTACGGAGGAAGTTGACATTCTTCAATTGACTAGACAAGTCATTGTGAATTTTCATGAACAGAACGATGCACTGACGCGCGACTTTAGTGCATGTCAAACTCGCCGGGAATATTTGGAACAGTATCACAATGATGTTGTTTCAGCAGCACAAGCACAGAACGCTTCGGACAAAGAGATTGTCGCACACGTAGATGAAGCAGTGCGAGTGTGGGATATTGTCCGCACATTGTTCGACGACGACACCGTCAAAGATCCTTCTCAAATGCAAACACAGCTGCGGGGGTGGATCGAGGCATTGACACAAGAACTCAAAGATAACCCAAACTTTGCAGAACTCAATGACGCGATTATTGCTGCCCGTGAAACAATTAATAATTTGCAAAGCCAACTTCAAGAAGCACAGCAGGCAACTGAAGAAGGCAAATGTGCCCCACAGGAAGAACTGCACGCGAAGTGGGAGCAAGCGATAAACAAGCTGCAGCAATGCAGAACAGAATGGGATCTCATGCACGAGAATTTCGCCTTGTGTACCGAAGATTTAGGCCGTGCTGATCGTCTTTGTGCTTCTGGCAAACGACCACCTCCAGAAGCACAACGACAAGAACAAAATCTAATCAATTTTCATCTGAAAAAGTTTCGCAACGTACTCAACCAAGCAACAGGGAAAAAACTAAAAGTTGTGCATGAGGAATTTCAAAATCCAGCGCTCATTGGTGACCCGCATGCAAACGTGCAACCAAATTATGACCCAAGCTGGGGACGGTGATATCAAAATAAATACACTCTTACTCCCATGAAAAAAAAAGTATGACAAACACAACAAAAGAACAGTCACGTAAATGAAAACATGGACGTATGTCGTCATCGGAGTTGTTCTTGTCGTTGTTCTTATCATCATTGCTGTTTTCACACGCAAGAAAGTGCTTCCAATCGTGGAAGAAGAGAGTGACAACGAAAACGACGAAAAAGTTGAGAATGGCTCACCTTTGCCTAAAAAAGTCGCGTCCCAAGTGCACTACCAACAAGATCCGCGACTCGCCCCGCCACCTGCACCTTCCGTCGCTGCAGGGTGGAAACCGCACATCGCCGCTTATTACGAAGACAAGAAAGTTCGAGAAGCGCGAATGCGTGAAAAACAAGAAGAACGCGCAAGGCGGAAACTTGAGAAGGAAGTAAAAAAGAAGAAGACAGAGGAGGAAGCAAAAGCATTGAAAAGTCGAATCACAAATGCACTCACACAACCGAACGCGGATAAACGAAAAGCCCAACCACCATCTGAAGAAGAAGAAGAAGAAGTTGTGAGCGATGACGAGACACCACCAGTCACAAATGTTGAACCGATCGCCTCGCTTTATTATGCTCCTTCGGCAGAAATCACACCGCATGTACCCACGACACTCTACGAGCCACGGTTGCCGAAACCTGCGACCGCACCTCAACCAATTGTGAAATTCGCACGACCTCCGTCTCCGTCACCTCCTCGCCAATCCTCGTCTCCAATCGGTTCCCCAGACCCGAAAGCAGGCAATGTCCTGCAAGAGTATCAGAAGAAACTCTTCCAAGAACACATGAGCAGGATCACAGGGCAAGTCACAGCTCCACCTCCTGTTTCACAAACACAAGCAGCGGCGGTCGAAGCGGTGGTTGCAACAGATCCAACATTCACTGTCGTGTCATACAATGTTCGCATTGACGTTGATCAGTTCCCGCACGACTGGAAGACGAGATCGCCGGATGTCGTGCGCAACATAAAACAGCTGAAACCATCCATCTTGTGTCTGCAGGAAAGCAGCAACAAGGTGCTGATCGACTTGTTACGAGACGAGCCGTCGTTCATGGCTTGCGGAGTTAAGAGGAGCGTGAGAGGCGACGAGGCTGTGCACGTGCTGGTCGACACACGCACATGGGGCATTCAAAACGCGACGACGCATGTGTTCCGCGAAAACGGCCCCCTCCTATGCCCTGGCGGAGCGTGCAACGCAGACACGGTGTTCGGTGGGAAAAAAGACAAGTATCCTCGCATTTTCACTCACGTCCGTCTGATTCACAAAGGGACGGGAACTCGCGTTCACGTGATCAACACACATTTTACTCTAGATCCTGAAATGCAAGGTTACTTTGCGCAGCAGCTCGCGATGTATGTGCAGACTCTCGGTTCCGACGCCAACGTCATCGTCACAGGCGACTTGAACGCACACTACGCACCTAGAGAGAGGAACACACCTCTCGAAGTTCTTCTCGCGCGTGGCGGGTTGTGCGACAGTTTCGACTTAGAGGATGTGCCGACGTTCGCGGTTTCCATGGCCACTGCACCAGACCCGAACACGCATCGGCTGGACTACATCCTGTACAAAGGCGCGCCGCTCGTTCGTGTCGATGTGGGTGTGGCGGAGTATAGACAGCCGAACGGGCATCGTCCGAGCGACCATGAGGCAGTGTTTGCGCGTTTTCGGCTGGTTTAAGGGGTGACGAACCGGAATACTAGCAAAGCGCAGATCCAAAACAAAACTGGCGCAAACATCCACTCTAAGAAAGGCCAGAGCGTGTACCCGATGCCATTGTTGAGTCGATAAATAACCGGATTCGCAGGGATATTTTCACTGTAGTGCCAGTAGGCGCCGTTGGAAGACGTTTCGGCGATCACGGCGATCGAGAGACCCCACACCATCATGACAACTAACGCCCATGGGGAGTGCAGGGGAATTTTGAGAAGGTAGACAAGCAGGAGTCCCATGATAAACAGAAACGCGTCGCCCAGTGCGTGCACGATTGGGTAGAGCGTGTCTGTGGGAAAACACGCTTCCACGCTCTTGTCTTTCAGTCGAATGAAGTCGTTGGGTGCGACGGCGTGTGCCACTTCCCACACGTACCCGATCAGAAAGCCCAGAAGGAAGAGAATCAAGATGCGGCGGTCAATCACTTTCGACGCGTAGAGCCCGAGCATGATCACAAGAAGTAAAACAGCAAACGTGAATGCACCGGTCGCATAAATCGCAGCAAATGGAAATGCCATGACAGAAAGATTTAGTTGCCGCACGAAGCGCACCCGACGTGCTTCTTGTGCGGTTTGCGGTCACGGGAGTGAGCCTTCTTTTTGCCCTCTGATTTTGCTTTTTTCTTTGCAGCCGCCGCTTTTTTTTTCTTCTTGTCGGCGGCTGCGGCTTTCTTCGCGACAGCAGCGGCCGAGGGCGCCGGCTTCTTCTTTCCAAGTACAGGCGCTGCAGACGCCGCAGTCTTCGGAAGCGATTCTGCGCGCTGCTGTTGCGCACGCAGCAAGAGTTGCGAGAGGGACACTGGCGCATGGCGAGGAGCTGGCTTCGGAGCGAGGACAACACGAGGAACCGGCGCAGGAAGAGCACGCTGCGAAATCGGGACTGGCTGAGCCGGCCCAATGTCGGCGTGTTTTCGTTCGTCGTACTGCTGCTGCTGCAGCTCGGGGTACTGCAGCAGCAGCTCGGGTGGTGGTGGCGGAGTGTCTGCCAAGAGCCTTGCCGGGAGCTGCTGCCAGACGTCTTCTTCTTTTCCAGGTGCGTGTTTCTCTTCCAACATGGGCGCGTGGTCGAGGACGTTCCGTGGGTGCGGATTCTTTGGACGTTGCATAATGCCGAGCGTTTGTAATACAGCCAGAGAATTTTTATAATCGTTTTTGTTTTTGAGGTTTTCGGGAACTTTGAGAGCATCATCTTTCCCGAGTTTCTTGTTCACCTGGCGATGGAGATTGAGCATGATGGTCTGTGGCGCCTCTCGCGATCGATCTTTCCCTTCAAAATAGCGCGCGACGAGTGTCCGGAAGCTGTTGGCGCATTTCTTGCAAGGCAAGGCATCTGCGAAGGATTTTACGAATTGGATGAATACCGGGGTCAACTCTGGCGGACACACGAGCGCGAGTGCATGTGCGAACCGCCACACAATCCTGCCCCATTTTTTAGGCACCCCGAGGAGCTTCATGCCTTTCTCCCACGGTTTCTCCTGCAACAGCGCTGCCATCGCCCGTCGCATTTGCGCACGACCGCGAAAAGGGGTGTTGAAAGCATTCGCCCAGTCGACGTTGCTTTGCAGACGCGAAAACACGTCGCGATATGCTCTCGGCGTGTGTTTGTTCGCCGCGAGAATTTCAAAAGTCGCACGGATGAGGCGATGGTAGCTTTGTTTCACTTGTGAGGTGAGACCCTCACGATCCGAGCCATCATCAAAATGATAAACGAGGATCCAGAATCCTTGCTTGATGACATCCGTCGGCACTTCTTCCATCTTTTTATCTGGTTGAGGTTTCTATTTTTATTTCTCTTGACGTCCAAGGAAAAAAGTCCAGATGGACGAGGAAGACAAACACGCTGCTGAACCGATGTGTGTGCTTGTCGGCAATCCAGGACGCGGAAAGTCGACGCTCATCAACACGTTGATGAAACAAGTCGTGACCAAAGCCGGTGTGAGTCGCAACGGCTCCGGCGTTACGAAAGAATGCACAACGTTTCGCATTCCATCTGGCCGTCTCAAAGGCGTGCGACTCGTCGACTCGCCAGGGTTGTTCGATGCGATAGCGAGTCACAAGAGCATGCCAGAATTTGAGAACTTTTTCTCTCATCTGGCAGAGGAGAAGATCTCGATTCTCTTTGTGACCGAACTCATTGCGGGCAGAATCATTAAGGAAGACATTGAGATGATGCAGCTTGTGCTTGCCTCCCTGCAGCCTTTGTGGGCTCGCGGCATCTCGTTCTCGATCGTCATCAACAAGTACGAAGGCCCGACTCCAATTCGCGCGGCCGATGGTTTCAGAAAATTCATCAGCGACCTGCATCCGGCATTGACACCATTTAACATTGTGGGCTTGGCGCGCGAGAAACCGCTGCAGCAGAACGCGAGCCTGCAAACCGAAAGCAACGTCACATCTCTGAGGCGCATCGTGAGACAAACGCCAACATTCCGCATCGCGCCTGGCGATTTCCTGTTGATGGATGAAGCCAAATTGCTCGATTTAATCGCACAAACACACGCAGAACGTGCAGAACGCATGGCGGTGACGCTGGCGGTTATCGACGATGTGCACAAAAGACTTTGGCCGCATAATAACCAGCCAGGATGAAAGCAGCTGACCTTAGTCGAATAAACACTCTCGTGAAAGTTTTTTTCACAATTTTTTTTTTTGATTAACACGAACGAAAACGAAAAAAAAAGAGGGCCACAAAGAACAAAAAACAATCGGAATCACCGATGGCGTCATCTGTGTCGGATAGCGAGCAACCAGAAGCACCACGCACGCCGTCTCCCGTCTTCGCCGTTCCTGTTCCTAAGAAAAAGAAACGAGTTCGGCAAGACACTCCCATTGTGGAAAAAAAGCCGCGCGCGAAAAAAGCAAAATCATCCATCGACCTCGCGGAAACAGCAGAGGACGACGATGACGAACCGGATGATCCGTGGTATGATGACACAGACGGTTTCTGTGTCAACTTATCTCCTACGCAGCTCTTGAAAGAGAAGCTGGACGCGAAATTGAAAGACACACAGTTGTCGCGCGAGCAGAAGCTGCAAGAACAACAACGCGCACTCGTGGCCGGCAAGCGTGTGCGAAGAGTTCCGGTCAGGTACACACCAGAGAAAATGGCGCTGAAAGGCGACTTCAAAGCCACAGACGAGGAAATCGCCAATCCTTTCGGTGATCTGATTCCTGGCGTCGATGATTCCGAGACCGACGTCGACGAGTTTGACGAGCAAGACGAGAAGGACGACCGAGACGAAGGCGATGAGGATGAGGATGATGATGATGATGAATGGGTGGCAGAAGAGGACGAAGATGAAGGCGATGATGGTGAGGAGGAAGATGAAGGGGATCTTTTACCTTCCGAAGTCGACTCGGACGTCGCCGAGGCAGAGGAGCTCCGTATTCTCAGCGAACAGGCACAAAAAGTGCTCGCAAAACGCAAGTCCAACAAGAAATCTGCGAAGAGCCAGCAGGAACAAGACGATCTGGCTGCGCTGCAACGTCAAATCCGCCAGCTTCAAAATGAAGTGCGGTTGCGGACTCCAGATAAGAACGCATCTGGATCAGACACTTTGTCGACTCCTGACTCACGCAACAACAAATCCGCAGCATCAGCGTCCTCAGAAGAAGACGACGACGATGACGATGAAAACACTCCTCGCACTCCGAAACATTCTCGCACACCACATCTCTCACCGCTGACAGATCGCAGTCAGTAAAAAAGTTTTCATTGTTTCTCTTTTCAGTCATGTTCGGGAGAAGAGACAAAAAACGCAATTGACCCGAAGAGAGTTGCGGGCACAAGAATAAAATTAGAGTTCCCTTTCCCTGAAATAAATAAATGTATTTTGAATGCCACACATGATTAGATTCTCTTCCTCGTAGTGACAATGGTGTAATGGTAACATGCACGACAGCCAGTTGTGCGACCCGAGGTTCAATTCCCGGTTGTCACAAGTTTTTTTTTTGCTCGTTATCCGTCATCATGAGCTCGCTAACGCATCTGTTGCTGTTGTCCAAACATTTGCTGTTGTGGCGCGAAGTGTGATTGTTGCTGGTGGTGTTGCTGAAACTGCTGCAAGTGGCTTGCAGGCAAACCCGGCACGTATTGTTGTTGCAATGGATTTGGTATTTGCTGCTGCTGCTGCTGCTGCTGTTGTCGCTGCTGTGCGGACGGAAGCATGCCGAATCCCGAAAGTCCAATGCCGCTCGTGGATGGGTCCATCCCAGCAAAGTCAGCGAATGATTTCGGGCGTTGTTGCTGCTGCTGCGGTTGCGCGGGTTGGCGTTGTTGTTGTGCCACCAGCGCTGCCATTTGTTGTTGTTGCAACATCACTCGCATTTGCTCGGGCGCAAACTGTGACATTTGTTGCTGCTGTGTCTGCGGCTGTTGCTGTTGTGGCTGAAATCCCGGCGGCGGCAGTTGTTGCTGAGGAAAGCCGCCTTGTTGTGCCATCATTGGCGGATATTGCGGCGATGGCATCCCCGGGAATACGCCTTGTTGTGGTGGAAATGGTGGGTACGCACCTTGTGCCTGTGGTGGCAACATTCCTTGTGCAGGCGGGTATGCACCTTGTGGCGGGTATGGACCTTGTGACGGGAACGCACCTTGTGGTGGGTATGGACCTTGTGGCGGGTATGGACCTTGTGACGGCCCCACGCGCTGTGGCGGG
>JADMIO011000792.1_pt1 | contig 24605 bp, 20 predicted proteins | sample 8958161 | NCBI WGS metagenome assembly JADMIO01 (sample SAMN16585339, study PRJNA669376) | soil metagenome | isolation source: Crop rotation soil | place: USA: Cullars Rotation, Alabama | collected 2011
GACAACTTGTCCACGTGGAATTCTAAGCTTAGGATCCCAATGTGCTGGAAAGGTCAACTCCGTCCTCCCCGGCCCGACGCGCTCCGAGGGTGTCGAGGAGTTCGTCGGCAAGCTCTCGGCCGGGAAGAGTTTCGCGGAGTTCGAGAAGGAGTTCTTCGAGAAGGTCCGCCCAACCTCGCTGCTCCAGCGGTTCGCGACCGTCGATGAGGTCGCGCCGCTGGTCGCCCTCGTCTGCAGCCCGCTCGGCGCGGCCGTCAACGGCGCCGCGCTCCGCGTCGAGGGCGGGATCGTGAAGTCCGCGTTCTGATTGCTCCGTCGCTCGCACGACCATCCACTGAGGAGGTTCCCATGAAGACCCGCGTCATGATCGCCAAGGCCGCCAAGGGCCCGCTTGTCAAGGACGAAGTAGAGCTTCCGGAGCTCGGTCCGGAGCAGGTCGAGATCGCCGTCGAAACCTGCGGCCTCTGCCACAGCGACCTCTCGATGCTCAACAACGACTGGGGCATCAGCCAGTACCCCTTCGTTCCGGGCCACGAGGTCATCGGCAAGGTCACGGCCGTCGGCCCGCAGGCCAAGAACGTCAAGGTCGGCCAGACCGTCGGACTCGGGTGGTACAGCGGCTCGTGCCTGACCTGCCGCCAGTGCATGAGCGGCAACCACAACCTCTGCCCGACCGGTGAACAGACCATCGTCGGCCGCTACGGCGGGTTTGCCTCGCGCGTGCGGTGCCAGTGGACGTGGGCCACGCCCCTCCCGGAAAACCTTGACCGCAAGAAGGCGGGTCCCCTCTTCTGCGGCGGCATTACGGTCTTCAACCCGATCGTCCAGTTCGGCGTCAGGCCGACCGACCGCGTCGGCGTCGTCGGGATCGGCGGCCTCGGCCACCTCGCGCTGCAGTTCCTGAACAAGTGGGGCTGCGACGTTACCGCTTTCACCAGCAGCAGCGGCAAGGCCGACGAGGTCAAGAGGCTGGGTGCGCACCAGGCCGTCAACTCGCGTGACGACGGCGCGATGGGCAAGATCAAGGGCAGCCTCGACTTTATCCTCATCTCCGCCAACGCCGACCTCAATTGGGGAGCTCTGATCGACACGCTCGCTCCCAAGGGCCGGCTGCACTTCGTCGGTGTGCCCCCCTCGCCCGTCGCCTCGCACATGTTCCCGCTCATCGCCGGGCAGAAGTCGATCTCAGGCTCGCCGCTCGGCAGCCCCGCCACGGTCGCGACCATGCTCGAGTTCTGCGCCCGCCACAACATCGCGCCCGTGACCGAGACGTTCAAGATGTCCGAGGCCTCCAAGGCGATGCACCACCTGGAAGAGGGCAAGGCCCGCTACCGCATCATCCTCGAAAACGACCTGGGATAAACCATGACCGATCTTTTTTCTCCCTTCCCGCTCGGCGCGAAGACCGCGCACAACCGCGTCGTCCTGGCCCCGCTGACCCGCTGCCGCGCCCCCACGCCGCAGCAGGCGCCGTCGGCGGTCAACGTCGAGTACTACGCGCAGCGTTCGGGCCCGACGGGAGCGGGGCTCCTGATCACCGAGGCCACGCAGATCTCCCCCGCGGGGCGCGGCTACCCGAACACGCCGGGCATCCACTCACAGGAGCAGGTCGCCGGGTGGAAGGCCGTGACCGAGGCCGTGCACGCGCGCGGCAGCCTGATCTACCTGCAACTCTGGCACGTCGGGCGGGTCTCGCACAACGCCTACCAGCCCGACGGCCGCGCCCCGGTCTCGTCGTCGGCTATCGCGAAGAGCGGCCAGTGCATGCTGCCGGACGGGACGATGGCCCCCTACCCGACGCCGCGGGCCATGACGGTCGACGAGATCCGCGCCGTGATCCAGAACTACCGCAAAGGCGCCGAGAACGCCAGGGCCGCGGGGTTCGACGGCGTCGAACTTCACGGGGCGAACGGGTACCTGCCCGACCAGTTCCTGCGCGACGGCGTCAACAAGCGGACCGATGAGTACGGCGGCCCGGTCGAGAACCGGGCCCGGTTCATGCTCGAGGTCATGCGCACGCTCGTCGAGGTCTGGGGACCCGGGCGCGTGGGTGTGCGGCTCTCGCCGAGCGGGGCGTTCAACGACATGCAGGACTCCGACCCGCGGGCCACCTACGGCTACCTGCTGAAGCAGCTCGACGCGCTCCCGCTCTCTTACGCGCACATCATGGAGGCGATGGAGGGTGATGCCAAGCACGGCCCGGAGATCAACCCGAAGTACGAGTCGATCCCGGTCTCGGTCTTCAAGGCTATGACCAGGCACCCGGTCATCACCAACGCAGGGTTCACGCTCGACAAGGCGCAAGCCTACATCAAGGAAGGGTGGGCCGACGCCGTCGCCTTCGGGATCCCGTTCATCGCGAACCCGGACCTCGCCGAGCGATTCCGGCGCACGCCGCGCGGCCAGCAACCAGTTCTCAACGCGCCTGACCCAAGCACGTTCTACTACGGGGGCGTGGGCCCGATGGAGAAGGGGTACACGGACTACCCCGCGCTCAACTCGGGAGCGTCCACCAGAGCCTGATCCCATCGGGCGTGCGCTGGAAGATCTCCAGGCGGCCGTCACCATCCACATCGGCGGTCGAGTACCCCACAGCGCCGAACACGCTCCCGCCGCGGCGGTCCGGGATCGGGGTGCGGAGAGAGAAGCCGGTGTCGGCCGCGTCGTCGTGCTCGAGCAGCAGGGTGGTGGAGGTCGTGGGGTCGTTGAAGAAGACGTTGGCGCGCTCGATGACGAGGTCCGGGCGAGAGTCCCCGTCGGTGTTGCCCAGGCCGATGAGGAAGAGCCGAGGCTCATCCTCGTTGAAGAAGACTTCCTGGTAGATCCGCCGCGCGGGCAGGTAGATGAGCTGCCCCGATTGGTTGCGCCGCCCCTCGATCAGCAGCACGCCGCCGAACGCGGCGTCGCGGCCATCCTGCGCGCCGTAGCCGAACGTCGTGGCGACCACATCCGGGATCCCGTCCCCGGTGACATCGCCGGCCATGACGGATTCGAGCGAGCCCTGCATCGAGCCGATGGTGATGCCCCTCAACCCGCCGCGGCCGGTGCTGATGAGCCCCTGCATCGTGCCTCCGCCGCCGGGGATGGTGCGGGGGATCATCAGGTCGTCCGTGCCGTCGCCGTTGAGATCCACCAGGCGCGGCGGCTGGTAGGAGAGTTCGGGCCCGGTCGCGAGCACGCGGGTGACGGGCAGGGCCCCGTGGTCACCGAACTTGGCGCCGATGAGTTGATAATCGCGGGCCTGATAGTTGTAGAAGACCAACAGCAGCGAGGCGCGGCCGGAATCGCCGTCGAATCTGGCGGCCGATAGCGATCGGATGCTCTCCCACACGCGTGTGTCTGGTCGCAACGTAAAGCGGCCCGAACCGTCGTTCACCAGAAGAACAAGACGGCCGTCGTACTGGCCGGCCTTAAGGATGAAGGCGAGGTCGAGTTCGTCGCCGGATGTGAAGCGGCCGGCGACGGCGTCGCCCATGTTCTGAGCCTCGGCCTGCGTGAGGATGCGGCGAGCGACCGCGAACGTTCCATCGCCGCGGCCGGCGCGGAGGAAGAGGCCTCCGGATCGGCGCAGGACGAGGTCGGCATGGCCATCCCCGGTGAAGTCGGCGACCGCGACCGGAAGGTGCTTGCGGTCGGACCAGGCCAGTTGTGAGGGCGACGAACCGTCCATGAGCGTGCGAGGCTCAAGGGGATCGAAGAGCGGCGTTTCCGAAGCGCATCGGTGCATGGCTGGCTCGGGAAGACTCGGAGGCCGAAGAGACTCACATGAGCATGATGTCCACGAATGCGGCCGGGCCGCGGAATCCGAACTCGTCGAAGGCAACGGCGAAGAAACGGGCCATTCCGGGGCCGCCGTACTCATGATCGAACCGGAGGCGGCCGGACCAGACGCCGGGGCTGTCCTGCTGCCTGTCGCCCGCGACGAAGGAATCGCCCGCGTCGAGCACGCCGGAGTGGTTGGCGTCGAAGATGAACTGGACCTTGGTGACCTTGCCGGCGGGAGGTGCCACGCCCGAGGCGATGATGGTGCGTCGGCCTCTGAGGAGGTCGAAATCGCTGATGGTGACCTGCGAGATGGTCGGAGGGCGGATGGCGTCCGAGCGGACGATGCGGCGCACGTCTCGTCGAGTTGAGCTGTAAACGTCCTTGATGCCATCGCCGTCGTAGTCCCGCAACGCCCAGTTGAGATCGGCGCCGACCGAATAGCCGTACGAGTTCGCGACCATGAGGGTGCTGTAGCCGCCGCTGTCGTTGGCGAGCATCAGGTTGAGGGCGGAGTAGCTCGGGTTGCCGCGCTCGGAGGTTACCGTGATGGTCTCGGTCAGCAGATCGAGCCGCCCGTCGCTGTCGGCGTCGGTGACGGCGCGGATCTCGAATGAACGCGACATGTCCGGGTACGTGAGCGGCGGGTTCGGCAGGGTGACGAGCACGCGCGGGGCGGGGAAGGCGAGAGGCTGGCCCGGCGCGGAGTCGAAGTCAAGAGAGACGACATCGGCCCCGCTGGTGTAGACAAACTCGAGCCGGGACGGATCGGCGTTGGTGTCGGCGAGGATGAAGGTGGAGTAGGCGATCGACTCGGCGATCTCTCTCGGGGCGGCGGTTAGTTCCAGGGAGGATTGGGCCCGGCTGCGGATGAAGTAGATGTTGCCCGAGCCGGTCGACTCGCGCACCACCAGGTCGGTGCGGCCGTCACCGTCGATATCGCCGAAGCGGGGATTATCAAACTGCGGCTCGGCGGGGAGTTGATCGGTGAGTTGCCTGCGCGGGACGGCGATCGCGCCGTTGTTGCCGACCTTGAACGTGAACAGGCCGACTCCGCTGAGAACGACCACCGAGTCGCGTGCGCCGGGGCCATCGAGTGAGGCCGGGTGGCCCGCGCCGAAGCCGTCGAGGGTGATGACGGAGGTCATCGATTGCCTGCACGCGGTGAAGCGGCCGTGGCCGTCGCCCTTGAGCAGGCGGACGCGGATGCCGCCGGCGCCGTCGTTGGCGGAATCGGGGAGCGGGTTGATGACGAGCAGGTCGAGGTCGTCATCGCCATCGAAGCGGCCGGCGACGATCTGCGACTGGTAGAACTGGCTGGAGGTCGGAAGCGAGAGCGGAAGGTCCGGCGCTTGTACAAACCTGACGCGGCCCAGGCCCGCGCTGTCCACGCGGCCGCGGTTGAGGAAGAGGGCGAAGCGGTTGCCGGCACGGTCGGCGATGCGGTTGACGACGTCGGTCCGGCCGTCGCCGTCAAAGTCCCCCTCGGCGAGCGCGTAGCCGGTGGTCAGGCCGCTGACGGGCACGAAGAACTCGCCGAGCTGGACGGCGGAGAAGAGCGTGCGGGGCTCGAGGGCGTCAAGGATGGGGTCGATAATGCGGGGCTTGTGCCGGCTCATGTGAACGGCCTTGCGGGGTGGTGTTCATGGACGCAAACGAGGTCATCCGGTTCGGAGTGAAGGATCAGGCGGTTCCGATGTTCAGTGTCAAGGCCGCGGGCTGGAGGTTGGTGTAGCCGTTCGAATCCGTCGCGACCGCGAGGATCGTGGCCGCGCCGCGGCGACGGCCGTTGAGCCAGGTTCGGGCGATCGTGGCGTCGAGGAGATAACCCTGGCTGGGGCGGCGGCCGCGGCCGAGGAAGAGATCGGCGGAGGTAATGGCGCCGTCGTGGTCGGTGTCAATGTAGTACTTCACGCTGGTGATGTAATCGCCGGTGGTCTGGGCGTCGGGATCGAGGAGGCCGTTGACGCGGAGGCGGATGGACCGGTCGATCGCGAGCATCGGTTGCGGATCGGCGAGCGAGATGGACTTGATGGTCGGGTTGGGGTTGGCGTACATCGTGGTCGCCGGGATGCTGTGGCGACCGAGTTCATCCCAGGAAATCGCGAAGATCCGCTTGGGCGTGCACGCCCAGCGCTCTTCCACCGGGATATCGATCATCCAGCCGTCGGCGCCGTCGGTGTCAGCACCGAGAACGCGATCGTCCGGGTCCCACTGGTTGTTGCGGTTGGAATCAAGGCTGAACTCAACGCCCTGGATGGTCGCGCCGGGGCTTGAAGTCACCACCCGCAGGCCGACGTGGTCGGGAGAGAAAACCGGGTAATACCAGAAGGCCGCCGTAGGCTGGGGGTTGGTGTAGGTCGTGCTGATGACATCCGAGGTTGCCCCGGCCTGATCGACCGCCCGAGCGAACACGAGCGTGCGCCGCTGGGCCCAGGGCTGGAGCGGGTTGAGCGAGAGGGAGAAACCGTCGGACGAATCGATGTCCTGGCCGATCAACTGGTCCTTCGCGTCGAACCGGCCGTTGTGATTGGTGTCGGCGAAGAACTCCGCGCGGCCGAGGGCAAGGTGATCGGCCGGCGGGCGCATGGCGTCCTGATCGGTCGCGAAGAAACTCAGCCGCAGCTCCCCGGTCGCGTCGTAGGCGGTGAACTGCTGAATGAGCGAGGAGGTCACCGTCGGGGAATGGTTGGCGGAGTCACTCCACTGCACAACCGCATCCCCCACGTAGCTCTCCGAGAGGTAGGGGTAGTAAACAAGGTCCTCGCGATCGGCGCCGAACGCATCGAGGAGTCCGTCGTTGTCGAGGTCAATCCAGTCCGCGCCTCCGATGCCGCTCGCAGGTCCGGGCGCCTGATCGCTCGGACCGAACGGGGAGAGCAGTTGGGTACGCGTCGCCTTTGCGAACGGCCTGCTGAAGTAGTCGGGATAAAAGGTCTCGCTCGTGTCAACCACGACGTCGACATGCCCGTCCGAGTTGGCATCGACGACGGAGATCCGAGTGAGACCGAACGAGGTATCGCTCTCGTCGGGCGCGAGCGTGCCGATGGTGACCGGTGCATCAAAGAGGAGAGAGCCGCCCGGCCCTGCAAGCCCACGGCCTTTCGCCGTGAGAATGTTGAACGATCGGCCGGAAGCCTCGGAGAACACCAGATCGGCCAGATCATCATCATCCACATCGCCGACCGTGAACGCCGTGATCGGTCGGTCAAGCGTGTACTGGGGCAACCGCGGCTGCGCGCCCGGCGTCCAGCCGCCCCCCGCGAGCACCGTCAGCGTCGGCGGCACGCCGTGCGTGGGTTGAGTGCGCATCACCAGGTCGGCGCGGCCATCGCCGGTGACGTCCGCCTCCGGCAACTGGGGAACGGTGACCTCGCCGGATTCCGAGAAGATCGGCCCGACGGGGCCCGGCGCGGAAGCGGCAAGCGTGAACATACCGTTCGCGACGGTGTACTGATCCAGCGTGCTGGCCTGGGAGACGGGTTCGTACCGGACAGCGATCAGTTCATCGCCGGGGTTTCCGTCCACATCCAGAACAGCGTAGAGAAAGCTCGTCGGCTCGATCACCATTTCCGCGGCCGCGCCGAGCGTGCCATCGCCGCGGCCGAGCACGAGCCGGAGCGTGGCGATCGCGCCCTTGTTGCGGGCCAATGCCAGATCGTCGAATCCGTCCGCGTTGAAGTCGCCGACGAGCAGCCGGTCGATCCGACGGCCTTGCCGGTAGGACTGGATCGAGCCGAAGGTGCGGTCACCGTTGTTGATCGCGGTGTAGATGGTCTGCGGGGTCGTAGCAACGATGTCGGGAAGGCCGTCATCGTTAAGATCCATGGTGACGACATCGACCAGGTGCTTGTGACCGAGCGCCTCGACGCCGAAAACCGGCAGAGGGGACAGGCCCAGCGCGGTTGAGAGAAAGGCTCGCGGCTCGAACGACTCCAGCGCGGTGCATGGCAACCGCCCACGCCAACGACAGAACAATGGCGGACGGGTCATGCGACGCACTCCGTAAAATCGTTCGAGCGGCCGGTTCGCCGCCCGCCCTTCCCTTTGCACCCGTCGCGGCGCTCCCGCTCAATACAGTCTACAGCGCCGGCGATGCGCCGACCGCTGGAGCAGCGCACGACGCCGTTTCATCCCGCAACGTCCAAATTCGGCGCTTTCACCCGGGCGCGGCCCGGTGCCGCCAAAGCGTTCAGCCCCTAGTGGGCGCGCGTATACTCCGCTTGTAAGGGATCGCTAACGACGCGGAAAAAGCCCTCAATTCGGGGATTGTCATGAACGGAATACTGCGGAAGTGGAGTCTCTGGGTGTGTGGCTTGGCGGCCGCGGCCGGCTTGGCTGGCTGCCAGGCGGACTACGGCGCGGACATCATGAACCGGACCTCCGGGCCGGTGTTTGCGCAGTTGATGGTGAAGGCGCACGGGAAGAACGACCCCGCCGTGCTCGGGGCCAACAAGAGGCTCGGGCCGGGCGACCGCGCGTTCATTGGGCCGGTCCGGGCCTCGGATCATCCGGGGTCGGTGTTCGTCACGATCGACTCGCTGCCCAACACGGTGCGGCCCACGACCCTGGACCTGACGCCGGGGACGGCGTTCCTCGAGGTGATGGAGGACAACGGGGCGCTCCGGGTGTTTCCCAAGCCGTGAGAAGTACTCCTTGGTGTGGTAAGCTACGCTCGGCTACAGGAGAACTGCATGAAGGACTTGTTGCGCATGGCCGCGTTGGGGGTGTTCGGGGCAGGGTTCGCGCTGGCGGGCGGGTGCTCGGTGCACTCGAACACGTACGGCGTGGACATCAACAACAAGACCGGCCAGAACGTGCTGGTCGAGTTCCTGGATGTGGGCAGCGATGGGTCCACGAAGGTCTATTCGACGGCGACCCTGGCCGCGAAGGGAACGTTCATCAACCGTGTGCCGGCGCCGGAGCAGGGGTACGGGAAGCGGGTGCGGTTTACGCTCCCGGACCGGCCGCCGGAGGACCTCGGGGCACGGCTGGAACTCAAGCTCTCGGATGAGAAAGCCCGGTACTACGACCTGACGCTGGCCAACGGCCGGCTGTCGGCGAAGGAGTACGCAAAGGGTCGTGAGCCGACGGGGAACGCCGCGATGCTGGGCGGGGACGGGCGGTAAACGAAGGACGGGTGTTCGGACAACGTGCGCTGCGGAGCGGCGCGGCGATCGAGCATGGACGCGCTGGGAGGCGTCATGCTTGTGGTTGCGTTGATGTTGCTGGCCGCGTCGTGCGCGGCCGGCCAACCGGAAAAGAGCGACGGACAGCAGCACGCCGCGCCGAGCGCGACGCCGGAGGTCGGCGCGGGCGCGGCCACCCTGAAGCCGGCGGTGCCGTTCCCGCACCCGATCATCACGGAGGTGCTGTACGCGGTCCCCCCCGGCGCGGCCGGGGACGCCAACAAGGACGGCAAACGGGAGGTGTGCGGGGACGAGTTTGTCGAGCTGGTCAACCCGCACGAGCGGCCGATCCAGCTGTTCGGCTACACGCTGACGGACTCGCAGGAGGCGGGCAAGGGACAGATGAAGTTTACGTTTCCGGCCATGGAGCTGCCGCCGGGGGGCGTGGTGGTGGTGTTTAACGGGATGAACAGCACGTGGGCGGGGCCGGTGGGAGACAGCAAAAGCCCCCCACCGCCGTTGCCACCGGTAGCGCCCGTAGCAACACCGGGCACGGACAAGGCGCCGGGCGCGGAGGGCGGCAAGGGGCCGGGGAAGAACGACCTGTTCGGCGGTGGATGGGTGTTCACCATGAAGAACAGCAACAGCAAGGTGGCGCTGGGGAACACCGGCGACCAGGTGCTGCTGAGCGCCCCGGACAACACGCCCGTGCAGCGGGTGTACTGGAGCGAGGAGGGGCCGAGGAAGGATGACGATGGCGCGGCGGAGGGCGGGAAGGATGGGGCGAAGCCGGGAGCATCACCCGCGCACCCACCCGTGCCGGGTGCATCATCAAGCGCGGCCAAGGCCAAGCCGCTGCTGGAGGACTTCGCGCCGCTGGTCACCAAGTGCAGCGTACACCGGGACAGCGTCTACCCCACGGGGCGGTTCGTCTCGCACATGGACTCCGAGCACGCGGCGTATTCGCCGGGGGTGCATGTGATTGTGAGGCCGCCGGAGAAGGTGGAAGAGGGGAAGGACAAGCCGTGAAAAGGACGCGATCAGAAGGGTGTATGGGTTGATGGTGCACCCATGGGTCGTCATTGGGTTTTGGGTAGTGGGATGGATCGCAGTTGTCGTGTCGATGAAGCGTGTGAAGCGCCCCGGCGCGGAGGCCGCGTGCGCCGCATGCGGATACAGCCTGGTGGGCCTTGGAGAGACTGGCAAGTGTCCCGAGTGTGGGGCGGCGTATGCGAAGAGCGCGGCGGTCACCACAGTGTGGGAGATCCGCATGCGTTGGACGTGGGCGTGGTGGAGTGTGGCGCTGATTGTGGTTTCGGCGCTGATCGCGGTGGTTCCGGCCGCGGAGTGGTACTTGCTGATGTTGCGGGACGGGCGCTCCACCGCGTTCGCGTGCAAGACTGCGTTCGGGATTGGGGGATTGGAAGTCAACCCCGGGCAACTCTGGTGGTCATTCGCGGGCAGCGGGCTGGGCTTCTATCTGTGCTGTGCATGGATGACTCACCGGGCTGGAGTTCGTACCGGAGCGAGTTTTGCCGGGGTTGTGCTGGTGCTGATGCTGGTTTGGCTGACTGGGGGAGTCGCCTGGGACTGGACGGCGGACCGCACGTACTGGATTTTTTACAGAGAACATCTTGAACAACGAGTGCTCGACACCAACTGGATGGGGCTGTTATGTTGCGCACCGGTGGCTTGGATTTACGGAGAACGGGGGTATTCGGGCGTTGGATGCGGCGGTCGGGGCGAAATAGATCCCACGCGAGCGTGCCAATAATCCACTCATGGAACTGACCGACCCGTTAAGCCCGTGGTACCCGTACGTGTGGGTGGATGCCGAGCGTCTGGGCGGCGAGCCATGCTTTCGAGGCACGCGTCTGCCGGTGCGGTTGCTGTTTGAGTACCTGATGAACGGGCGCACGGTGGAGCAGTTCATCGACGCGTTTGACGGGACGCCGCGCGACAAGGTCCTGGGTGTGCTTCAGGTGGCCGAGGGTGAGATGCTCCGCGGGGCGAAGGCGGCGTGAACGTGCTGCTCGATCACTGCGTGCCGAAGGCCCTCGGCTTCATGCTGAGCGGCCATCACGTGCGGACGACGCACTTCGAAGGCTGGGACGAACTGAAGAACGGCGAGTTGCTGGTCGCCGCGGCGGCCAAGGGATACCAGGCGCTCCTGACCGCCGACAGAGGAATTCAGTATCAGCAGCACCAAGCGGACTTGCCCATCCCGGTCATCGTGCTGATGGCGAGGGGGAACGAGATCGAACACCTTGAGCCGCTGGTGCCCGACATCATGCGCTTGCTCGGAACACCTTTGCAGCGCCAGGTCTACGCGATCAGCCTCGCGGCGCGTTCCGAGTAGCATTCCCGAGTGCACGGCACAACCCGGCGGGAATACTGTCGGACATGAAGATTCTGCTGACCAACGACGACGGCATCCGCGCGCCGGGCATTGAGGCGATGTTCGATGCGCTGGTGGATGCGGACGGGTATTTCGGGCATCCGCTGGGCGAGGTGGTGGTGCCGATCGCGCCGTTGACGGTGCAGTCGGCCACGGGGCACGGGATCACGTTCCACACGCCGATCATGGTGCAGTCGGTGCAGGTGAAGGAGCACATGCGGGGGATCGCTGTGGATGCGCGGCCGGCGGACTGCGTGAAAGTCGCTGTGGCGGCGCTGTGGCCGGAGAAGTTCGGCGCATCCAGCAAGCCGGACCTGCTGATCTCGGGGATGAACGCGGGAACAAACGTCGGGATCAACGTGATTTACTCGGGCACGGTGGCCGCGGCGATCGAGGGGGCGTTTCTCGGGATCCCGTCGATCGCGGTGAGCCTGCACCTCGGGAAGAACGAGAAGGGTGCGACGAACTTCAAGATGGCCGCGCGGCACGCGCGGTGGGCGATCGAGAAGATCCTCGCGGGCGTGGCGCGGGAGCAGAAGACGACGCTCAAGCACGCACTGCCCGAGCCGCACTCCTGCCTGTCGATCAACATCCCAATCACCGAGGGCGATCACGCGGCCGAGCCTGGGGAATACCCGATCACCGTCTGCCCGATGAACACGCACGGCCTGAACGACAAGTACGAGCGGCGGGTGGCGCCCGGCGGCGAGGTCTATTTCTGGGCCGCGGGGCACGGGCTGGACTTCGTCGGGACCAACGACGGGAGCGACGTGCAGATGCTCTGGAAGCGGCACATCACCGTCACACCTCTGCGCTACGACCTGACGAAGAAGAGCGTGATGGAACTGTGGCGCTCGCGGGTCGGCTGAGCAGAGTCAGTTCACAATGAGCGGGACGATCGCGTTCGGGTTGGCGTAGTCGATCCGCACCGGTGCGCTCACGCGGCCGGTGTTGTCCTGGGCCTGCACGAAGAACGTGACGTTGCGGCCCCAGCGACGGGCCATGACGCCGCCGAAGGACCATCCATCGGAACCGTCCGTATCCACGCTCAGGATCGCGTCATGCGTGTCGAGAACGCCGTTGTGGTTGCTGTCGCGGAAGCAGCGGACGAGATCAACGTGGCCGCCACGGACCTGATCCGGGTCAAAGACGCCGTTGGCGCTGAAGCCAAAGGCGCCGACCGCGGCGATAAGGATGGGGGCGGTCTCAAGACGAGAGACGACCGGCGGCTTGCGGCTGCTGTTGGAGTTGGCCAGGCGGAGGGAGTCGTTGACGGAGACGAGCAGGTCCGGCGCGGACGAACCGCCGAAATCACCGATGAGGTAGCGCGGGCCGTTGTACGCGGGCAGGGGCGTAGTGCCGAGGCGGCCGCCGATATCGTGCGTGATGACGGCTTGATAAGCGGGCGCGACGCCCTCGGCCACGGGCTGGGCGATAAGTTGGACCAGGGAGGTCTGCGAGCGGTAGAGGAGAGGAGGCAGATCGATCCGCGCGAGCCCGGGCGCGAATGTGCGGTCTTCGGCGACGATGTCGAGGCGACCGTCGCCGTTCATATCCGTGGCGGAGAGGAGCGTGATGATGCGCGTGTCGTAGGTGCTCGCCGAAAAGAAGCTGCTGAAGTCCGGGGACTTGCGGTAGATCTCCGCGGCCTCGCCGGTGCCGTCGGCGGAGAGGGATTCGACGACGGCATCGCCCGGGCGGAAGAAGGGGGCCAGCGGCGGCACATCCGTGCGGGAGATGAGCAGTTGGCCGGGGCCGTCGAGCGGGTCGGGGATGTGGAGGAGAGAGTGGATTTGGCCGTCGCGGGTGGCGATGACCTGCTCGGCTTCAGCGCCGCTTGCCATGAAGGAGATCGAAACGATCTCGGTGACGGTGCCGCGGCTGCGGGCGAAGATGATGCTGCGGGCGAGCGAGCTGAAGTTAACGGTGAAGACCGGCGACGTGAGGTTGCCCTCGGCGGTCGGGATGCTGGCAAGCAAACCTCTGGCCGTCAGGCGGTTACCAGTGGTCGTGAACCACGAAAGCCGATCGATGGGTTCGCCGCTGGTGTGGGTGGAGACAAAGACCTCGTCCACCCCATCGCCGGTGACATCGGCGGCGCTGACGGTTCCGTCGAAGGATGGATCGGCGAGGATGGCGTCGCGGTCGGCCAAGGCGAAGCGGCCGCCGCCCAGATTTTTAAGCAGGCGGAAGTAGGTGCGATCAGCCCCCCCGCCCGCGCGGCCGCCGAGGGAGGCGAGGCCGGGGAGCGAAGAACCGTTGCGGACGAGCGCGAGCTTGCCGACGGCCGCGCCAAGGTTCTTGGTGATTGGGGCGTCGTACCCGCCACCGGAGTTACGCAGCAGGACGATCAGGTCGCGGCCGGCGGAGACGGCAAGGTCCGCGCGGCCGTCGCCGTTGAGGTCGGCGGTCACCACGGACCGAATGTCGCCAACCGTGTCGAGAATCTCGCGGGGGACCGAGGCGAGGGAAGCGTCGAAGAGGGAGCGCGGCTCGAGCGTATCGAGGGTGTGCAACGCATCACGACAGGTAAGACGGCGCATGGGAGCCTCCGGAATGGCGATGGTTTGAACAGCCCACGCCTGTACGCGGTTTCAGCCCCCTTCCCTTGACGCCCCGCTGCCCCGCCGCCGCTTGCCCGGCGATAGCCGCCGCGCGGCTAGCCCAGTCCAAGACCGTTCGCCCGGTTCGGCCAAGGTGTTCCGGACGGAATGATGTTTGAAACCGACGGGCGCGCCGCCGATGACCGTCCCGGCCTCAGCCATCGCCCAAAAACACCAAGGGCCCGCATCCATGCAGGCCCTCGGTAACAACATCTCGTGCTCTCGCCGCCTCTTCTCCTCGTGGCGGGGGGTCTCTCGCTCCTGCCTCTCGGTTGCAGGGCCGGCCGACTCAGGTGGTGAGCATCTGGTTGACGCTCTCGATCTGCTGCGGCAGCCGCGCGGAAATGTCGTTGACCTGCTCGCGCGTGAGCTTGAGCACGTCGAAGAGCTCGGCCGGAATGTCAAGGTTCGGGAGGTCGAGCCGGAAACCGGGCTTGATGGCGCCGGCGAGGCGGTCGGCGACCGAGACGATCGACACGAGCGTGCGCTGGTCGTTGGCCAGTTCGAGCGGGCGGTGGTGGTAGCCGGTCACCAGCGCGAACGAGCGCGGGAACTTCCACTTCTCGCACAGTCCCTGGCCGAACTCCTGGTGGTTGGCCCCGTAGATCTCCGTTTCGACATCCAGCATGTTGCACGTCGGGACGCCGGTCTCGGCGGCGCCGAGGCGGCCGACGGTCTCGATGAGCTTGTGGCGGTCGTACTGGATCTCGACGATAACGCCGATGTCGTGGATCAGGCCGGCGAGGAACGCCTCATCGCCGAGGCCGAGCTTCATCGCGTCGGCCGTCATCTTGCACGCGGCCGCGGTCGCGATGGAGTGGGACCAGAGGTCCTTGGCGCTGAAATCAGGGGTGAGCGAGCCGCCGCGGAAGAGCTTGGCGAGGCTGGCGGCGATCGCGATGTTCTTGACGGCGTTGAGGCCGAGCAGGACGATGGCGCGGTTGATGGAGCCGATCTGTCCCGGGAGACCGTAGAAGGCCGAGTTGACGACCTTGAGGATGCGCGAGCAGAGGGCCGGGTCGTTGGCGATGACCTTGTGCAGGTCCTGCGCCGTGGAGGTCGGGCTCTCGACCAGCTCGATGATCTTGAGCGTGATCTCCGGGAGCGTCGCGATGTGGCTGATCTCTCGGATCGCCGAGGCGACTGCTTGTTCACGCGTGCCGGTCGCGGTGCTGGCCTGAGCCGTCATGGGCTGGTCTCCGTGCAGAGGGAAAATCAATCTGTCACGGAGGTATCGGGCGAGGATCAGGATCACTTCGGTCGGAGACTCCGGATTTGCAGGATTGGCTGTCGAGGTCTGATAACCGGATGGCCCTGCCGCGACGTACCCCCCGGCGGCCGCGCCCGGCGGGTCAACCGAACATCGGAACCCTACCGAGCGCCTTGTTTGAATGAGAAGAAGGCACCGAGGCACCAGGCACGTGGCACGAGGCGGCCGAGAAAGGCCGGGCTTTGCGGCGTCAATACGTGTTGTGCTTGCGGAGGACGCCGGGGGAATGAGGGTCGGTGCGGGCGAGGAGGGCGGCGATGCGGGGGCCGGCGCGGCCGTCGCCGTAGGGGTGATTGCCGGAAGGCCTAACACGGAAGCGGGCCCTGAGCAACGCCCCTTCAAGCGGTCCCACCGACCACAGATTGCTTCGACGAAACCCAACATCGACGACGTTGTCGGCTCGCTCGCGACCGCTCTGCCGGGGACCGATGTTCAGCACGGGGAGCCCGATCGCTGCGCACTCGATCAGCCCCGCGGACGAGTTGCCGACAAGTACTCCCCGAGTTTCAATACCTGCAACCGAGCGAGGAATGGCAAGACGCTTGAGCAGGGAGATGAATTGGGTGCGGGGTAGTTGATTGAAATAGAGAAAGTGCGGTGTTGGACGGCCCGAAAGCGACAACTCGGCGGGGATCGCTCGTCCGCTCCATTGCCTTTGGTGGTCAGCAACAGCGCGACGGATAACTTCGCTTCCGGGATCGGTATTCGGTGCCAGCACGATGGTTGTGGCTAGTCCACACCAACTCAGTTCACCGAGTACCCCTTCCACAGTTGCCGCTTCATCCTTTGAAGCCAGGCCGGATGGGTGAAGAAGCATGACGGCCTTAGGATCACCAAACGTCGATGCCTCGCGGTCGCTCATCGGCTCGATGCCGCGTAACCCATCGATCGCCGGCGACCCCGTCACGTGCACATGCTCGGGCTTTTCGCCCATCTTGATGATCCGCTCGGCGGAGAGTTTCGTAGCGGCGCAGTGGAGGTGAGAGAGCTTGGTGATCGCGTGCCGCATCGCCTCATCGGCGATGCCCTCGGCGCGGTCGCCGCCGTGGATGTGGCAGACGGCGATGCCGGCGATGCTCGCCGCGGCCGCGGCGGCGAAGGCCTCGATGCGGTCGCCGAGGACGACGACCCAGTCGGGCTTGAGCCGGGCGTAAGCGCGGGCGAAGCCGTCGACGCCGCGGGCGGTGGCGAGTGCGTCGGCCGCGCGGCCGGTTTTTCCGGGAATTTGCATGGGCACGCGGGCGGCGACCTTGAACTCCGCTTCAACTTCCTTGATGGTTCGCGCGGGCGTGAGGAAGTGGGCCCCGGCGGCGATGACCCGGAGCTTGAGGCGATTGTGCTTCTGGACCGCGTGCATGACCGGGCGCAGAAGACCGAACTCGGCGCGGGTGCCGGTGACGATGGCGACGGTGAGGCGGCGGGATGCGGCACGGGCGCTCACGGGCAACTCTCCCCGCGTTGGGACGCGAGGGCCGGGACTCGTGGGGACCGCCGTTCAGCCCGCTTCGGCGGGCTTGCTCGCTCGTAGGCCACCGCTTCAGCGGTGGTCAATCGATGGAAGGCCTTGACTTGCATACTCCATCGTCGCCCAGCCCGTTTCAACGGGCTTGCCGGATGGCATGGCTCAAGCCACTGGACGCGGAAGCCCGTTGAAACGGGCTCGCGGAAGTAAGCAGCGTGCACCCCAACCTGATGCCCGACTACCCACGCCTGAAGGCGTGGGCTGGGAGCGAGCAAGCCTGCCGAAGCAGGCTGGGAGGTGGGCATGGGCGTGCGCATCACCGCAGGTCCTCCTCGGTCATCGGGACATCGCCGTCGACATCGCGTGCGAGTTGGCGGCCGAGGACTTCGTCGAGGCGGAAGGGGAGGAGGCCGGTGCCGGGGCGTTTGAAGGTGAGGTCTTCGCGGCGGAGGGTGTGGCCGCGCGGGAGGGGGCGGAGGGTGGTGATGGATTGGCGGGAGACGGTGCGGACGTCTTGTTCGATGGGGAGGACGCGCTTACCCGGCCCGGGAGGTCGAGGACGGAAGAACGGCTGTTGGCGCACATCCCTCGCGCTGAACGCCACGCCCGAGTACATCTTGAACTGGTCGGGAGTGAGCGATGCAGCGTGATCGGGCCCGTACGCGGAGCGGTCGTACGTCAGGTGCTTTTCAAGAAGCTCTGCGCCGAAGCTCACTGCAACACCGCTTGAACCTTCCGTAGGCATGTGATCGCTGTAACCGGTGGGAAGTCCGAACTGCTCGCGGATTGCGCGGATACCGTCGAACTCACCCTGATCGAGCGGCGTGGGGTACGAGCTCACACACTGCATCAGTGCAAGCCTATTGGAAGCAACCGCCTGTTCCAACCATCCCACCGCGTGTCCGATCTCCTGCATTTCGCTCGCCCCTGTGCTGACGATAAGCGGCTTGCCGGTCGCGGCCAGAGTTTCCAGCAGTGGCCTGTGAACGATATCTGGAGAAGCGGTCTTGTACGCGTCCCAAAGGAGCGTTTCGGCCTTGGCGACAAGATCGACGCTGAAGACGGTAACGATCGCGTCGATCGCATGTTCATGAGCAAAGTCAACAACGCGGGCCATGTCGTCGATGGAGAGTTCGAGGCGGCGGAGCATCGCCACCGGGTCGGTCTCGCCCGCGGCCTTCTGGTAGGCCGCGAGCTTGGCGGCCTTACTCATGAGGCGGTCGGTCTCGAAGAGTTGGAGCTTGACGGCGTCGGCCCCGGCCTGCGCGGCGGCGCGGGTGAGGTCGAGGGCGCGCTCGACGGAGCCGTCGTGGTTCACGCCCAGTTCGGCGATGATGTAGGGAGGCTGGTCAGGGCCGATTATTCGGGTGCCGATGCGCATGGGTGGGCACACTGTACTGCGGCTAATGCGCGGCGGGCGGTGCGGGGCGCTCGCGCAGCAGCGCCTCGGCCACCAGCAGGTCCGCGCGCGTATCAATATCCACCACCTCCCCCTCCCTGTTGATCACGCCCCGTCTCTTGTCCTCTCGCCCGAAAAACGCGTGCGGACCGGGCCTGATCCCGGGAATCTCGAGCATCAATGCCGCGCGGGTCACGGCGATCACGCCGCCATCAGGGATGAACGCGGGCGGGAGGTCTTGGCGGCGGAAGACGCCGTGGTTCAGCACATCGCCCTCCCACGGGCGGACCTCGCCGGTCTCCGGGCTGACGCGGGCGGTCCACCAGGGGTGGTACTTGCCGACCGGGGCGTAGGACTGGACGGAGTCGGCTGCGCTCTGGATGAGGAGGCGGACGGTGCGGTCGATGAGATGGGCGGGGCGGATGGGGACGTTGGCGTAGAGGATGACGATGGGGGTGGAGGCAACAAGCGGGTCGAGCGCAACCACGCGATCACTAACCCTCCCCCTAGCCCCCTCCCTCTGGGAGGGGGGACCGGAACCTTCGAATGCCGTCAACGCCTCTCTGGCGGCCGCGTCAACGGTCGCGGTGTCGGAAGCCAGTTCCCGCGATCGGGGGATGACCTGCACGCCGCGTTCAGCCCACGCGCGGCCGATAGCCATCAGTTCTTCGTCATCCGTGCTCAGCAGCACCGTACCGACGGTCTCGGCGTTGCACGCGTGCTCGAGCGTCCATTCGATGCACGGCCGGCCGGCGATCGGCAGGGCGTTCTTGCGTGGTAGCCCCTTGCTCCCGCCGCGCCCGAGGATGATGGCCAGGGCCGGGCCCTTCACGGACACACCACCCGGGTGGATTCGGCCTGCAACCGCCGCACCCACTCGGGCGGGGGCAGCGGCGTGATGCGGTCGGTCGGGCCGGCCGCGCCGTCCGGGAGCGGGTCGATCACCGCCCACCCGCAGCGGAGCAGCCACTCGTGGTAGAACAGCTCGATGTCCGGGTACGCCGCGTCGCACCGGGTGATCCGCGGGACGATCCACGGCTTGCGCCACACGGTGGGCTCGCCGGATTCCCGCCCGTGCGCAGCGCTCCGCGCCAGCAGCAGTTCGAGCCGTTCACGGACGCGGAAGAGTCCGTCGCGCGAGGTGACGGCCCGGTAGACCTCCTCGCTCTGGGCGAGCAGATCGACGCTGACGACATCGACCGTCGAATCATCGATGAGCCAGTCGCAGTTCACCTCCGCGGTCAGCGGCGTGCGGACGTGAACGGCCACACCAAGCTGACGGGCGTGCTCGCACAGACGGCGCACATCCGCGTGGGAGAGCGGGTCGTCGCCGACAAAGACCTCCGTGCCGCGGAGCGTGACCACTCCGTCATCGCAGCGCTCGGCGAGCTGCTCGATCTCGCGGCGAGCCCGGTCGCCCGGGAGCCGCTCCCACCCGCGCGCCAGTTCCAGCACCAGATGCCGCGACGAGGGGATCGTGGCCGCAGCGTCGGCGTGCTTGAGGTGACGCAGCAGTCCTTCGCGGCCGCGGCGGCAGCAGGCGATCAGCCGCTCACCGCTGTCGCGGACGGCCGGATCGACGGCCACGCAGTCCGGCGTGTTGACCATGTCGAGAATCGGGCTGGACGGGATATAGCCCAGAACGCCGCCGATGGATGCGAACGTGCCGGCCCCGGGCCCGGCCGCCTCCAGCGCCTCCACCAAGCCGCGGCCCAGAACGCACCCGCACAGGCCGGGCGCGGCCTGCGTGAAAACGATGCGGTTGTCGCGCGGCTCGTCGAGGAAACGCTCGATCACCGAGTCGCACAGGGCCGGATCGACCGCGCACCAGTCCGGGCCGACCAGAAGCGCCGCGTCGATCGGCGGGTCGGCGGACTGCATCGCCTGGGCCATGGCGTGCGGCTCGAAGAGTTCGTCGTAGACCGTGAGGTTGGCGATCCCGCCGCGCCAGCACGCGGGCCCGAGCATCCGCGCCGCCCGCACCGCGGAACGGCGTGACGCCAGACCCGGCGCGGCCGGGAGAAACTCGATGTTGACGCGCTCGGGCACACGGCGGATCCAGCGGCGGGTGCGCTCCACATCGTCCGTGAGAATGACGATCGGCGCCGGGGCATCGACCCGCTCCGGCTCGTGGTTTGATGGGCTCAGGCGCCCGAGCCGGGTGCATTTCGCCACCGCGGCGATCGTCGTCTCGATGAGGTTGAGACCGAGGGCGAAGTCCTCGGCGAGACATCCGAGATCGGCGAAGACCGGGATCACCGCGGCGATGCGCACCGTCCTGTGCGAGACGGCGAGGGCTTCGGAATCGATCTCGGCGAGCGACTGCGCCTCGGACACGCCGTGCTCCCGGATCACTCGCTCGCCGCCGCGCAGCGTGCGCAGACAGTCGTCGAGCAACTTGGCGAGGTCCTCGGCGTTGCGGGCGAGAGACTGGACGTTGAGCCGGTCGCGCTCGACCTGCCGGAGTTGACGGTCGGTGGCCGAGAGCCGCCCGTCGGCTGTCTGAAGTTGAATGGCGCGGTCCGCGCGGACGCGATTGAACGATCCGCTCTGGTTCAGCACGTGCGTCAGCGAGAGCGCTGGCTCGAACTTCGACACCTGCCGCCCGAGTTCTTCGGTCCTGCCAATGAGCCGGTTGACGCGGGGCTGATCCTTCTGGTGTTCGGCGATCTCCGCGAGAACCATGTCGGTGCTGCGGCTGACCTCGGCGATACGGAACGCGCCGGCGCGGGCCTCCGTCACCCGGTCCTCGATCTTGCGGAGCGACGGATAGTTGCCCGATGCGCCCCCCACTCCTTCGCGCGGATCAGGAATTCTGACCGGGGACCTGCCGTGGTCGCGGAACTTCTCGAGTGTCTCCGTGAGCGGGGCGATCTCGGTGTGGCGCTTGCGCACGCCTCCCTCGGTGCAGTCGATGATGCTCAGCCCGTGCTCGGCGTCCTCGCGGAAGTCCCGCTCGAACTGCACCAGGTACGTCGCCATCTGCTCGTCGGTGTAGATGGGGCGACCGAGCGCGTCGGTCTCGCGCCGGAGGTGCTGCCCCATGCGCTTGATCCGCTGCCACTCGAGCATCTCCAGCGTGTTGAACTCGTTGAGTTCGCCGGCCCAGACGTTGTGGATGGCCGCGCCGGCGGAGTAGTACTGGCCGTCCGTGAAGCCGAGGTCCTGACCCATCAGGATGACCGGATTGGCCCCGAGATGGCGTGCGAGGTAGTACGCCAGGTGCGCCACCGTCGCCCCCGGCTTCAGGTGCCCCTTCGGCCGCGTGAGCGCCGGGCCCAGCAGGATGTCCAGGTACTTGTCGGACTGGAAGCAGATCGCCGCGCCGCGCGGCCAGGCGTCCAGCACCGCGGGGTTCACCTTCGGATCGACGACGAGCGTGACACCCTCGACATCCGCGGCGGTCAGGCCCTCGTAGAACCGCCGGCTGATCTCGCTGTGATCCAGCGCGGTGACGAAGTGCGGTTTGATCCCGCGCTTGAGCAGCGGCTTGAGGGCCGTCTGCACCGCGATGATCACGAACCGGTCCCGGACCCACGGCTGCGTGAGCAGGTCGATGTTGCGCGCGAGGCTGGGACCGGCGCTGACGACGATCGCCGGCGCGCCCGGGCAGCAGTGGCGCAGGTGCTCGATGCCCGGGCTGGTCGCGTAGCGGTCCAGGTTCTGCGTCAGGTTGCGCAGCGTCGCCTTGACCTGCACCATCGTCGTGACCACCGTCATCTTCACCGCACGAACCACATCCACGAAGCGGCGGTGGAAGACTCGGGCGGATTCGCCGATGCGTACGCGGCTGGACGGGTGCTCGATAAGCGTGACACCCATCGCCACCAGCCCTTCGGCGCCCTCGATGATGCGGGAGACAAGGGCGGGGTCGTCGGGGTTGATAACGATGGCGACGTTGAGGGCGGAGAGCCATCCCGAACAATCGATGTTTTCCAGGACGGCGCGGAGCAGCGCGACGTCCGGCTCGAACACAACGACGATGCCGGTCTTCCCGAGGCGGCGGGCCAGCGCTTCGACGTGGTGTCCGACGCCGAAGCCGCTGACGATGAACACGGCCGACTCGGTCAGATCGACCGACCCTGCAAGCTTCCTCGCTTCTTCGAGAGGCCGGCGGCGACTCGCCAGCGAGACCGCGGTCTCACCAGACCCAAGTTCCGCACTCAGCACGCCGTCGTCAGTGGCGATGAACCGCACATCCGGACGCGGCTCCGTGGCGAGCACCTCCCGCGCGGCATCCGCGCTGGCGCGCGCGAGCGCGGCGGTGTTCTTTTCCAGGATCGACGTCGCGAGCGCGGTCAAGGCGCCTCTTCCCTTCATGCTCCCGCTTCCGCCAGCGGGATCCTCCGCCCTCCACCCGCCGTCCTGCGAGCCCGAAGCCAGCCTGGCCCGGACCCCGCGACACCGAAGCCAACCGCCCGTCTTCCGCCGGACATCCATGCCGCGTGCGGTGCAATGCAGCCACCGGCCGCAACCGCAATCATGGCGGCCGGTGCAACCTATCAAACCAATCAGGCGCAGAGAACATCGACGGCCGTCTTCGCCGCCTCGCGAATCCAGCAACCTGTCCGGCCAGCATCGGACGATCGGCCCGGCAGGCTATAAAGAACTACCACTACTTGAGCCGTTGGCAACCCGGATCGGAGAACTCCATGCCCCGATGCAGCTGTCTGCTCGCGCAATCCACGCTCGGCGCCGAATCCCAGAGCGTCCCCAGTCTCCCCGATCCGCCCCCGCTGGTCCACTACACCGTCGAGAATCCGTGGCCGCTGGTCATCGGGCTGGCGATCCTCTCGGTGGTGCTGTTCTGGCTCTTCATCACCGGGAGAGCGGGCAATCGCCCGTGGATCATCTGGACGGCCCGCGTCCTGGTCCCGGTGTGCGTGCTGCTCGCGGTGATTGCGCCGTACGTCAAGACCGAACGCGAACTGCTCTCCGAGCGGACCGACGAACTCGTCAAGCGCGCCGCCGCGGCCGACACGGGGGAACTCTCCCAGATGCTCGCCCCCGAGGTCAGCCTGCGGCTCCTCGGCGGCGAGAACCGCTACTCGCGGGAACGGATCATGGACCTGGTTCGGCAATACCCGGGCGGGAAGGCCCCTGTGAACTGGCACAAGATCGATCGTCACCAGGCCACCATGGACGGCAAGGACCTCGCCCGCACGCAGGTGCACGTGCGCGTCAAGAGCAAGGAAGCGACGATGTTCGACTTCCCCGTCGGCTCGTGGTGGCGGATCGACTGGCGACGGAGCAACGGGGAGTGGAAGGTCGCCGGCCTGGAGTGCATGCAGATCGACGGCGTCCCGCCGGGCACCCATCCCTAGCCCGCCCGGCCGCTACTGCTGCGGCTTGTCCTTGGGAATCGCCACCAGCGTGCTCGGTTGCAACCGCCCCTCTTTCTGCCCCTTGATCTTCTGCTTGATCCCCGCGCCGTTGTAGAGGTTGTTGGGGTGCCGCTTCATGGCGTCCAGCAGGCGCGCGCTCTTGAACGTCGGGGCGCTCGGGTCAAAGTCGGTGGTATCGAAGACTCCCACCGTGACCATGCTCCGCCGCGGGCCGTGGTGGTAAAACGCCATCTCGCCCTCCTGCCGGAGCCGGAGCGCGGCCTGCTCGGCCGCCGCGCGGGCCTCCGCGAGGTCCTTCTCGGAGGCGTGATCCAAATCTTCCCGCCCATACACGCCGACCTGGAGGGTGTAGAGGGCGTTGTCGCCGAACAGGACGCGGGCCTGGCTGAGGTTGTACTGAGGGAGCGAGCCCGGCTGCTCCTTGTTGATCGGCGGAGCGAGCAGCGCGTACATGTACGGCCGCTGACCCGCCGTCCCAACCTTGATCTCCTGAACCCGCTTCAACTCGGCGGCCACTTCCGGGGTGCTTCCGTCAGAGAAGTGCCCGGTGGCGACGACGGTGGATTGGCCGCGTTTCTCGATGAACGCCTCCGGAAGTCCACCCTCGGTCTGGACCTTGTTGAGCCCGAGCTTGGCGAGTTCGGCCTGGTCTTCGCCGCGGAAGACCGCGACGACGATCGTCCAACCACCCACCTGCTTATCCCCCGAAGTGGTGGACTTGCTCGCTGGACCGAAGACATCCTTGGGGTTGTCGAGCTTGGAAGGTTTGCTCGCGGGTTTCGGGGTGGACTTGGGCGTGGGGCTCGAGCTGGGCCGCCCCTCGGAGTCGGGCTGGGCCCACAACGGCGCAGCGCTTGCGCAGAGAGCCGTCACGCAGGCGACGAGGATGCGAATTGTTGGTTTCGAGATCATGGAGCCTTTGCCGCGGCGAGTTTCTAAAACTTTATTCATCATGCACTTACGTGCGGTTCACGTTTGGAAAATATGTGCGTCGCTTGTGCAGAATTTTGCCGCCGGGGTTCGATGATATGGGCGTTGACCTGTTTGGCCGCGGGGGCCACGTTGCCCCGCACGCCCGGCCAGGATCGGCCCGGTGAAAACCCCTGCGACGGATCGCGCACGAACCTCGATTCGCCTGTGAACGGCTTTCGGTTGAGCCATCCTCACGGGCCAGGAGCCGATCACTTTCCAGCACAGTGGGATCCGAAGCTTGGAATTCACGTGACTTGAAGTCGCG
>JADMIO010950799.1_pt1 | contig 24603 bp, 28 predicted proteins | sample 8958161 | NCBI WGS metagenome assembly JADMIO01 (sample SAMN16585339, study PRJNA669376) | soil metagenome | isolation source: Crop rotation soil | place: USA: Cullars Rotation, Alabama | collected 2011
CTGCCAGCGCCCGCCGTGGTAGGAACCGCGATCATCGGCAGCATGGGACGTGACGCTTTGCCGTAGCCCCAGTAATCGCGCATCCGGCCGCCGTTACTGAGCAGAAAATTAATCGCCTTGGCGCAATCGAGCGAACTCCCTCCGCCCACGGCCACGATCAGGTCAATCCCAAGTGGAGTTGCAAACGCCCCGCCCGCTTCGGCCATGGCCGATGTCGGATTCGGCTGAAAGTCGTGGAATCCATGCACGGTCATGCGGCGAGCTTTCAGCGATCGCATGGCTTCCGGAGCATAGCCCGCGGCCACGATGCCGGGATCGGCCACGAGCAGGCAGCGGGTGCCGCCCAGTTCCCTGGCAACCTCGCCTAGCCGCGCGAATTCGCCGACACCGAAGACTACGCGGGTACGGGGCCGGAAATCGAAGGAAGTCACGTAATGTTCAGGATACTGCACTTATGGTTCACGACTGCGAGCGATCGCCTTCGCGCCATCGATGCACAGCGCGGCCGCGTGCTTCGAGGCCGGTTCTAGTCCGCCCAGAGCTTGGTCGATAACCTCCGCAGTAAGCCCAAGTAGCTCGGGGCGCGTCTTGCCGATCATCCATTCGGCAAGGGCCGAGCCCGCCGCGATGGATGCTGTGCAGCCTCGAACCTGGAAACGCGCCTCCGCTACAATCCCGTTCTCAAAACGTGCCGATAGACGCAGCAGGTCGCCGCAGGCCGGATTCGTCACGTCGACGGTGATCGCGGGCGCGGGGAGCTGGCCGACGTTGCGGGGGTTGCGGAAATGTTCCAGCAGCAGATCGGAGTGCACGTTCGTATAGTGTCAGCGACAAGCGAAGCTGCGGCCGCCCGTAATCTTGCCGTTGCGGCTGATATCGAACTCGAACACGCACGTTTGGAAGCTGGCGGGAATGTCCTGGGCGCGCACGATCTGGGTGCCTTGGTAGCGGCAACGCAGGAAGATGTTCATGGAACGATAGTCTTTGAGAATCCACGTCTGGGTGACTTTCGCTCCCACTTTCTTCTCCTCATCGGGCGCCAACTCATACTCCTGCCCGCCTTGCTTGCCGTTGTAGATCGAAACGCGATCGAAGGGATGCTGCTCCGCCGCGGGCGGACAAACCAGCGGGGGAACTGCCTGCGGGGCTTGCGCCAACAAAACAGCGGCCGTGAGGAAGCTGATCATTCCTATCTATTATGCCCCCCTTGCGCAATGCTCATGATTTGCGAGACACTAACAGGTTTTCCCGGACGATATTTCTAAATGCGCGCGCGAATTCTCTATCACGACCACTGTTTCGACGGCGCGGCGTCCGCGGCCTTCTTCACACGCTTCCTGGAAGCCAAGTTCCATCCCGACGCCCAATTCGAGTTCACGGGCATGGCGCACAAGGCATCGCAGCTCTTTGAGCCGAGCCTGTTTGACGGCGATGTCAACGCCATTGTGGACTTCAAATATTCCACCGATCCGCGCCTGACGTGGTGGTTCGATCATCACCAGAGCGCCTTCCTGACCCCGGAAGACGCCGAGCACTTCCGGCGCGACACCAGCGGCAAGAAGATGTACGATCCCAGCTTTCGCTCGTGCACCAAGTACATCGCCACCGTGGCACGCGACCGCTTCGGCTACGAGGCGCCCGACCTGGCCGACCTGGTGGCCTGGGCCGATATCATCGACGGCGCGCAGTACGCCAACGCTCTGGAAGCCGTCGAGATGCGCGAGCCCGCCATGCGCCTCACCCTCGTGATCGAGGGCAGCAAGGGCTCGGAAACCGTGCAGAAGATCATCCGCATGATGCGGCGCCAGTCGCTGGCCGCCATCGCCGCCGATCCGGAGATCCAGGCTGTTTACCAGCCCCTTCATGAGCGGCACCTGGCCTCGCTCGAGATCATTCGGCAGCAGGCACGCTGTGAGGATGGGGTGGTGTACTTCGATCTGGTGGAGCAAGGCATCGAAGGCTATAACAAGTTCATTCCGTACTATCTGTTCCCGCATTCGGTGTATACCGTGTCGGTGAGCACCTCCAGTTTTCGCACCAAGGTTTCGGTGGGATCGAACCCCTGGGCCGAGGTTCCCGTGGCGCACAACCTGGCGACCATCTGCGAGCGGTACGGGGGCGGAGGGCACCCGGGCGTGGGCGCAATCAGCTTCGAGATCGGGGCGATTGAGCAGGCCCGCAAGGCGGCCGGAGAGATCGCGGCAGAGCTGAAGGGTTAGGTTGCTTTAAACTACCGGTTCCATGCCGAAGCGGCGCAGCAGCAGGAACTCTGACAGATTGTCGGTGGTGAGCAGGCCCACCAGCCGGCTTCCATCCTGCACCAGCGCGCAGCGGCCCGCGCGAGCCATCAGCGGCAGAGTCTCGGCCAAGTCGGTCGCAGGCTCCAGCGCGAGATAATCGCGATCCATCACGCCGGCGACATACGCATCCGGACCTTCCGAGGCCAAAGCCCGGAGAAGCCGGTTGCGGTCGAGCAGCCCGATCACTTCCTCGCCGTGCATCACCGGGAAATCCTGCTGCGAGGTCGAAAGCAGGAGATTGGCGGCATCGCGTACCGTATCGCCATGTTCCAGATGATGGAATTCGGTGATCATGGCGGCGCGAACCGGGATTCCGTTGGTCAGGGTGCGTCCGGTGGCGGCAGTGCTTTCCTGCGCCGCGCCCAACCAGATAAAGAAGGCGAAGAACACCAGCATGAATTCGCCCTGAACTAAACCGTATAAACCCAGGCTGAAAGCGACGACGCGGCCCATCCAGGCGGCGATGCGGGTCGCTTCGTCTTCGGGCCGCATGAAGGTCAGGAGCGCGCGAAGAAGTCGTCCTCCGTCCATGGGAAATGCCGGAACCAGGTTGAATCCAGCCAGCAGCAGATTGGCAAACCCTAACAACGGCAGCAGGTTCCCGCCCGAAGGCTGCAAGAGATCCGAGGGCTGCACAGTGATGGGCTGTTTGGTGGAAGCGACGTACATGAAGATGCCGAACGCGACCAGTAAGTTAGCAAAGGGTCCGGCCAGCGAAACCCAAACTTCTTCCACGGGGCGCAGCCGGCGCTCCATGCGCGACAGGCCTCCGATGGGGAACATCACGATCTCGAGCGTCCGGATCCTGAAATGGGCTCCCACTGCCGCATGGGCCAATTCATGGAGCAGAACGCTGGCAAACAATCCCACCACGAAGGTGGCAAATACCGCGGTTGAATTGTATCCGAGCGCCGTAACTACCAGAAACAGCAGGAGAAGGACGAAAGTGAAGTGGAGCCTGATCGGCACGCCGAGCAAACGGAACGCCTTCACGGTTCCGGCCGTCGAGCCACGATCAGCATGGATAGACAGGCTTTTCACAGGTCCAAGATAACAGAGCCTCGCGTCTATTACGCTCAGCAAAACTCCGCATGAGGTGACTAGTGAAACTACCTAGACTTTGGGACGAAAGTAACGATGCAGGAACTGCGTGAGGCTACGGAAACCGCCGCGCCCCGGCTTGCGCCTTGCGGCTGGGGAGCGGACCGCCCCCGTCGCTTGAGCCATATCGGGGAGGCAAGTTGCTGAAATTCAATTCGTTCTCGTCGTAGATCAGTTGGCGATCGAGCACCATTTCGACGGTGGTGCCTTTGGCCAGCACGGCGTCCGGTCCGCGCGTGGCGAGGATTGCGATCAGCGCCGCCGTGGCACCCGCTGCCGCGCCAATTCCGGCTCCCAAGGCAGGTGCCCGGCCGATTCCGGCCAAGCCTCCGACTGCGGCGCCCGTGGTTGCGGTCTCGCCAATCACGCGAGCATCGCCGGATTTGTTGCCCTCGCTGCGGATGGTGCCTTCTTTCTTATCCAGATCCTCGGTAGCGCGTCCATCCAGGCCGGCTACTTGAGCGCGGAAATCGCGCGTCACCCCGTTGGGCAGCATCAACGAATCGAAACGCAGGCGAAACTCACCGCGGCCTTTGACTTTGCCGGGCCGCTTCGACGACGTGACGGTGCCGAGCACATAGCTACCGGCGGGAATCACAATCTTCCCGTTCACCGCGATGGGAAACGTCGTTTCCAGATATACGCGGTCGCCCTCACTGGTGGTCTTGGTGCTGACGCTGTTCACCATGCTCAAAGGAATTCTCGTGCCCATGTCGACCAGATACGTCTTAAGGTCGGGCTCGACCGGGGGTTTAGCGGCGTCCTGTGCAGCCAAGGTTCCAGCCATGGCCACAATCGCCAAAAACGTTGGCACCGGCTTAAACACACGCATAATACAAGCAACTCCTTCCCCGAGTGTACCCTACCTATCGTCAGACGCATGCGGCGCCATCAGGTTACCGGATCGCGAGGATTCCGCCCGGAAGACTCATCCGTTCCGCGAAGCCGCAGCGGATTTCCGGATCCCGCGGGGCGTTATCGGGAATTCGAAAGTTAATCTGGAATAACCCCGCGTAAGGCGGGCTGACCCCGGCATAGAGGATGTGTGCGATTGAAACGGGCACCCCGTTCAGCCACACCTGGAAATCCCCCAGCCGCGCGATGGAGGCGGCCCCGGTCGGGAGCCGGTTGGGAACGATGGGCGGGATGGTCGGACCCAAACCGGTTGCGTAGAGGACCACCACTTCGCCGCGTTGAGCGGGCGCGCTCGAACTGACGATCGATCCATCCAGGTGGGCCGCGAGTATTACGTTTCCGTCGAGCTCAAACATCGCCGGCGCGACGGGATCGAGCACGATATCGACAGCCGGCCCGGCCAATCCGTCATTGATCAACCGGATGGTCGCCGGGCCCTCTGTGAGAGACGCGGGCACCAGCACGTTTACCTGCGTGGGCGAGACGTAATAGATGTTCGCCGGGACATGATTGATGGTCACGGTTACCCCGGTGCCGATCAATACCGTGGGGAGCGCACCCGCGCGAAGGTCGTCCGGGCCCATGGCGCGCGTCACATACGACAGCCGCTTTCCGTAAATCGTGATGAAGCTGTTCGGCGCGTACGATCCTGCCACACCCGCGATCGGGTTCACGATGGTAGCTGCAGTGTATTCGGGCGCGCCTGCATCCGCGCCCGCGGCAATCAGCGGCCCGACTAACAGCAAGGCCAGCGGGAAGGACACGGACATCGTGTAAATAGTGCGGGAAGCCGCGAGTTCTCTCACCAAGGAGAAACTTCAAAGCCCTGGGCCGTTGAGCCCGCTCCACTTCATCCGAGAATTTTAGCCAGCAGTTCCGGGATCTCGAAGACCGCGCGATTGTGGATTTGCCTGACGGCATTCTGGTAACGAGGCAGATCGCGCAGCAACTCCTCGACCGCGGTGTGAATGCCGCGAAAGTTCGGCAGCACCAGGCCCGCGTTTCGCTCCAGGACCCAATCGGCGTTGTAGCGCTCCTGGGGCAGCGTCAGGATGTTGCGTTGCACGATCACCGGCAGGCCCATCGCAATCGCTTCGCTGATGCTCCCGGGTCCCGGTTTGCCGATAAAGAAATCCGAGAGACTCATGTAATAAGGGATCTCGGACGTAAATTCTTCGACGAATCGAGGCGCGCGCGAGGGAAGCGCGCGGAGACGCTCGGCGAGCCCGGCATTCTTGCCGCAGATCAAAATCAACTGCGTCTCCGGAAGGCGCTCGGCGATCTCGAGCATCACTTTCGAACCTTGCCCGCCGAACAGAACCAGACCTGTGGGGCGATCCGGATCGAGCTTCAGTTTTTTGCGCTCCGCCGCTCGATCCACCGTCACGGGCTGATAAAAACCGGGTCGAAGAATCATGCCGGACGCGCGGAAGATTCGATCCTCGGTATAGCCGAGCGCCCGCGCCTGCGCGACTGCTTTGTCGCTGCCGCAAATTAGATACTGGTTCTGCTTTTCCATCCAGAAGTGCGGCGGATAATCGGCGATGTCCGTCAGGATCGTCACATATGGAACGGCCGGGAGAGCGATCTTCAGACTCTCGAACATCGCCTTATTGAAATTGGGCACCAGCGATACCACCAGATCGGGCCGCGTGGCCGCCCAGTACTTCGCCAGAAGATCGACAGCGGGCCGGTGATAGAGCCGGATCACCGCGTGCATGAATTTCAGGCCCTGCGCGGAACCAAAGGTCCAGCCCCGAGCCAGCATCTGGTTGTAGATCTCCTGTAACTCGAGACCGGTGACCTTGCGAAACACATCCAGGGGGCGCAGGATCTCCTGTAAGTTGACTAACCGGATGTCCCATTGAACACCCCAGGTCCGCTTTTGCGCGTCGATTACTGCTTTGAGTGCGGTGGCGGCGGCGCGATGCCCTCCTCCGGCGTCGAAATACACGAAATCGATCTTGCTCACAGATCTATCTTTGTCACAGTTCTGGTCACCGGTTGAGGCAAATCAAGCTTTGTCACGAATGTTTTATCCACAGTTCACGCGCATGTAACAGCAAGGGCTTATCTGTGTATTATGGCGGTTCTTCAAATCACCACGCCGAGGATGGTACTAGGGGCGATGTCGTGGGTATCCTCCCGCGATCACCGGCTCATGGTCCGGGTGAACCACTGGCGGCCCCCTAAATGGCTGCGGCTGTGGATGCTGGCCGCGACGCGCGGCGGCGATGGCGGGCTTTGGTATGCTCTGGGCGTTGCGGTGGCGCTCTTCGGAGGTCCTGAGCGCTTTCACGCTCTTCTGGCAGCCACTCTGGCGGTCACGGCCGGGGTTGTTCTCTTCCTCGAATTGAAGCGAGCCTTCCGGCGGAAGCGCCCTTGTGAACTGGAACCGCACTGCTGGGCTGACTTGCTGCCGCCCGATCAATTCTCATTTCCCTCGGGCCACACCATTACGGCGTTCGCGGTAGCGACAGCGCTGGGAGGATTCTATCCGGAGATGCTTCCGGGATTGCTGTTTGTCGCCAGCAGCGTCGCGGCATCGCGCGTGGTGCTGGGGATGCACTTCCTGAGCGACGTGGTCGCCGGGGCCGCCCTGGGTGCTACGCTGGGCGCGCTAGCCGCGGCGCTTGTAGCCTAAAGGCCGCCAAACTTCTCGAGCGCCTCTTCCACCACCGCGGCAAAGTTCGCCCCGCTCTCCGACCAGATCAGCCGCCGTTCCTCGGGTAAGGCTTTGTCGATTTCGCTCACCAGATGCAGCAGGCTCCGGAGATTCGATTGTTGAATCCGCAGCGATCCCTCGATATCCTCGGACGGCAGAAACTTCGAATCGAGGCCGAAATCGATGCGCAGATGGTCGTCGTTCTCGCGTTCAAACGCGGATCCGAAGCAGGAGAGCGTGACCGTGGAGGGCAACAACTTCCAGTCGTCGCGGTGCTGCCAGAGGTCCCAGGCAGCCTCGACTTCGACGCAGCAATCGGGCTGGACGAAATCCCGCGCCGCGGCGATCATATCCGCTACCGCGACACCAGGATCGAAGGGTCGTTCGAGAAGGAGCGGCTCGGCATAGTTGATCGCGTGGACGTGAACGATCGGACCGTTCTTTGCCAGCTTCGAGAAGGGAAACACATCCAGCATCTTCCCGAAATGCCGCAGCATGTTCGAATCCGAGTATCCGCGCACCCAACAGGAAAAATAGAGCCGATCGGTCATTCTCTTCGATTGTATCGGGAGCGCGGGGTAGTGCGCGATGATGGAGGAAGTGATAACAGACCTGATCCAGATCAGCCGGCTGGGTGAAAAGAAGCGCGGCGAGAACGAGAAGTTCCGCCGCTGGATCAAGTCCCACAACTTCGTCGAACGCCAGTTCCGGCGCGCCGCGCAAGAGGTCCATGCGGCGATCGACTGCCGGAAATGCGCCGAATGCTGCCGTGTAACCGAAGCCGAGATCTACGAAAAAGACATCGAGAGTCTGTCCAAAAACCTGGGCATCTCGCGTAAACAATTCCTAGAACAGTACACCCAAACGGGAACGGATGGCGAGCTGATTCTAAAAAGGACCGAAGAGGCCGGATGCGTGTTCCTGGACGGGAACGATTGCACAATCTATGAGTTCCGCCCCAAGACCTGCGAAGGCTTTCCGCACTTGCTCAAGGGCATGGGATCGATCCAGCACAAGATGTGGGCATACGTCGATCGCGCCACCTATTGCCCCATCGTCTACAACTGGATGGAGCAGGTGAAGGATCTCACGAACTTTAAGAAGTAAGACCGGTCACGGAGTCGATCCTCAAACCCGCGCCGAGGATGAAGACGTTCGTGCCCGCCATCTTCACCTGACCGTCGGTGGACTTCGCCACCCATTCGGCGAGAACCGTTCCCTGGCAATGGCGTATGTCTCCTTTACGTTCAAGGCGGATGCCGGGCATGAATTTCTGCGATGCACCGGTGTGAGCGACCACCTCATCGATTCCGTCCAGGCGGCTGTAACGGTCGCGAAACCTCACTTTGCGAACAGCGATCCTGTCCAAGGTCGCCTCGCGTGCCGCGGCGTCCGGCTCGGTCCAGAGCGAGAACCATGCATCGACAACATCTGGCGCGCCCGCGTTCACATAGTTCGCAACGGCGTTGGCGAAGAGAGAGAAGTGGAAACGCCAGCCCTGGACCATAAGATCCCGAACCACTGGGTCAGCCAGCTCATGCGTCAGCCGGAGCATCGTACCGTCCGCCTGCTGCTCCAGCCGGATGGTCACCCTGGACTCCTCCGCAGGGATCAGCCGTTCGCCATGAAGACTGAAGGTGAATACGAATCGCGCCGGCGCGGACACTTCCAGAACTTCGCCGTCGGATACCAGACCGTTGGAATGCTGAATGCGCACCACCCCGCCCGGCCTCGGATCGACCGTTGAGCCAGCGCCCCACCAAGTCGCCCAGCGCGCGTTGTCGGTGAAGAAACCGAAGACGGTCTCGCGATCGGCCTCGATCAGAATATTGCGATCCACAGAATACGGCAGTGGCTTCATGGATGCCTCCCTTTAAGGTCACTTCTTTTTCCTGCGACGCTGGGGTTTCGGGCCCCGGCGGCTCTGTTCCAGCTCGGCGGCGAGCTTCAGTTTCCAGAGCGCGTCATCCCACATGCGCTCCAAAATGCCGGCCATGGAGCCCAACGCTTCCGGCTTGGCCTTGTAATAGCGATTGCGGTTCTGGGTTCGCGCCTCCACGAATCCGGCATCGAGCAGACCCTTAAGCTGCAGCGAAACCGCTCCGAAGGTGACATCCGGCATGGCCCGGTGGATGGCCCCGGCGGTCTGCTCCTCGCGCCACACCAGCCGCAGGATTTCCTGCCTCCGCGGCGACGCGAGCGCTTGCAATACCGCGGGTTGAAGCTCCATGGAAAACAGTTTAGTTAAAACTAAACTATCTGTCAAGTCCTTGGATCTACTTCGTGTGATATCCTTTGCCCTGAAAGGAGCGTCCCCTTACCTCATGGAACAGAAACTGGAACGAAAAAAGGCGTCCGACTACCCGCAGGAGCTGCTCAATCTTTTTGACAGGTACGTGCACGGCGATATCGACCGCCGGGCCTTCCTGGATGGCGCACAGAAGTTCGCCGTCGGCGGCCTGACCGCCACAATGATCTGGGAAAGCCTCCGCCCGAATTACGCCTGGGCGCAGCAGATTCCTAAGGACGATGCCCGGATCAAGGCCGAGTACTTGACCGTTCCTTCTCCACAGGGCAACGGCACCATCAAAGGTTATTTCGTTCGCCCGGCCAACGCGACCGGCAAACTTCCGGGAGTGCTGGTAGTCCACGAGAACCGGGGACTGAATCCCTACATCGAAGATGTGGCGCGTCGTTTCGGCGCGGCCAATTTCATGGCCTTCGCTCCCGACGGTCTCACGAGCGTTGGCGGCTATACAGGTAGTGAAGAGACGAGCGCCGCGAATTTCCGCAAGGTCGACGGTCAGAAGATGGGCGAGGACTTCCATGCATCGGCCCGCTGGCTCAAGGCGCGTTCGGATTGCAATGGCAAAGTCGGCGCAGTCGGATTCTGTTACGGCGGCGGCGTCGTCAACACGCTCGCTGTGAAGATGGGCGCGGATCTGGCGGCGGGCGTTCCGTTCTATGGCGCGCAGCCCAATGCAGCCGATGCGGCCAAGATCAAGGCTCCTCTGCTGCTGAACTACGCAGAGATGGACGAACGCATCGACGCAGGAATCCCGGCATACGAGGCCGCATTGAAAGCCGCAGGCGTAACTTACACCGTCCACATCTATCCGGGCACCCAGCACGGCTTCCATAACGACACGACGCCGCGATACGACAAAGCCGCGGCAGAACTCGCGTGGCAGCGCACGCTCGACCATTTCAATAAGTACCTGCGCTAGTGACGCGCCGCAACTTTGCAACGCTGGCGGCCGGGGCACTGGCCGCCACGTCCACAAAACTCGCTGCGCAAACGACTACTCCTCCGGTTCTCGATATCGCGGAGTGGTCCTACCACTTCTACGGCGTCGAACACGCGTTGCTCGCGCGCGGCACCGTCTGCAACGGGATGCAGATGTATGTCGAGCGCTGGATCCCGGCGCAAGTGCGCCATCCCTATCCGGTGGTGCTGATTCACGGCGGATTCGGCCAAGGCTCGGACTGGTTCAGCAATATCGACGGCAGCCGGGGATGGGCTTCGCTGTTTCTCGAACAGGGCTACAAGGTTTATGTGCTCGATCGCCCGGGCCAGGGCCGCAATCCGTATCAGCCCTTCGTGCATGGGGCGTTCGCAGCGCAGGCGCCCACGTTCGAGGCGGCCGCCCGGACGCTGAACCTGCCGATAGCGGACCCGCGAGTCGCTCAAGCCGTCGCGTCCATGGGGCAGCCGATGCCCGCCTTTGGAGTAACGCAGACAGTGTGGCGAACACGCGGCGCGATTCTGCTGGACGATATCGGCCCTGCGATTCTGGTCACCAGCGGAGATGGCGTGACGTTCGCATCCGTGACCGCCGAAGCGAGGCCCGCGCGCATTCCTTTCCAGGCGTTCCCCAAGTCGAACGAGCTGACGCCGGTTTTAGCCTGGCTGGATCGTACGATCGCCCCGGCACCCGTTGCCGCGGCGCCCGATCCGCATCCCAACCGCGAATCGACCGCGCTGAAACTGGCCGATCAAGGCGGCTTCTGGGTCGGGGTCAAGCGCAAACAGATGGCCTACGGGACCATCGCGCAGGGGCAGATGTTCGTGCAGTACATGATCCCCGCCGAGAAGCGCCACGCGCTTCCGGTGGTGATGGTCCACGGAGGGGGCGGACAAGGCACGCACATGATGGGCATCGGCGGGCGTCCCGGCTGGGTCCACTACTTCGTGCAGGCCGGATACTCCGTTTACTGGTTAGATCGGCCGAGTTACGGTCGGTCGCCCTATCATCCCGATGCGCTCGGACCCAGCCATCTGCCGAACGTCCCGGCGTTCGAAGGACTGATCGGCAGCACGGCGGTATTCAATACCGCGCAGTGGCCGGGACCCGGCGGCATGAATGATCCGCTGATCGACCAGTTCATGGCCTGCGAATCGGGAAACACAAGCGATGAAGCATTTCATAGCGACCTGGTATGGCCGGGCGGCGCTGAGTTGCTCGACCGCATCGGGCCGTGCATCCTTTTCGTGCACGCATTCGGCGGATTCTTCGCCTGGGGCGTCGCCGACCGGCGGCCGAACCTGGTGAAGGCAATCGTCGCGATGGAGATCAACGGCAATCCTTTCGCTGCGCAGCTTCGCTGGGGATTGACTGCAGGCCCGATGACGTATGACCCGCCAGTGACAGAACTTTCTCAGTTCAAGCTGGTAGATCAAAGTGCCCCGCCCGATTCACCGCGGCCCGTGGTATCGCCGTTCAAGCTGCAGGCGGAACCGGCGCACAAATGGAAGAACCTCAAAGGCATCCCGATCAGCTGGGTAACCAGCGAGTTCGGCGGCGGCGGATCGCCCATCTCGAACGTCGCGTTCTTGAAGCAGGCCGGGTGCGATGCCGAAATGCTGCGCCTTCGCGACTATGACATCACCGGCAACGGCAACCTGATGCTGATGGAAAAGAACAATCACGAAGTGTTCAAGGTTGTTCAAGACTGGCTGAACAAGAAGGTCCCGGCCTAGCGATTACTGCGGCTTCGTCAGCGTTCGATCCCAGCGTGTCTTGCTGAAGAAATGCAGCGCAACGTCTTTGAGATGCGCTAGATTCCAGTCGACCAGTTCGCTGGTGGGCGCGTCGTAGGACCAATAGATCACCAACGGCTTACCCACCACATAGCTGGCCGGCACGAAGCCAATATAGCGGCTGTCGAGCGAATTGTCGCGGTTGTCTCCCATGACAAACAACATGCCGGACGGAACGATTACTTCTCCGCCCCGAACGTTGTGCGCGAACATCTCCCGGCCGTGTCCGGTAGTGCCGATGTCCGGAGCCGTGGGGAAGTTGTCACGGTAATCGTCGAGCGAGGCACTGCTGTGCCGCACATAAGGCTCGTCGAGCTTCTGCCCGTCGCGAATCACCTGCTTGGCTTTCAACTGAATATGGTCGCCCGGGAGGCCGATCACGCGCTTCACCCAGGTTTGCTGGATATCCTCGGGATAGCGGAACGCGATGATATCGCCGCGCTTCACATCGCGATGGGGCAGAACGTAACTTCCCCAGTTGTTGCCGCCATTCTCGAATCCGACTTTGTCGACCAACATGTGATCGCCAACCAGGATGTTGTTCTCCATCGACCCGGTGGGCACCACGTAGGCCTGAACCATCGTGGTGGTCACGAACAGGAACAGGAGGAGCGTGACCGCCCATTCCTGAATGAGCTTGCGGGGCCCCGAAGGCCTACCGGCTTCGCGCCGCTCGCGAATGGTACTGACGACCCAATCGCGCAGGGTCCTCAGCGCCAAGGGGAACCATGCCCTGCCCTGTTCCCGGCATTTGTCGCGAAAGAACTGCTCCATTTCGCCGCCGTATCGCAGCCGGAACTCGCGGGGGTACGCGTACATCATCACCGAATAGATACCGCACATCACTCGTGTTGACACTGAATCTTTCATTGTTTTCCTCCCACCAAGCCCAGCTTGGCCTTGGCCGCGGATACAGCCCCCGCGAGCCGGGCGGCTTCCGCGCGGACGGTGCTTCTACCTAACGCCGTCATACGGTAATAACGACGTCTTTGGTCGTACAGTTCCGGATCGGGGCGCTCATCCGATTCTTCGACCAGGCCCGCGGCCAGCATCCGCTTGAGGCAGCCATAGAGGGTGCCAGGGCCGAGCTGCAAGGCGTCGTTGGTCTGCCGGGCGACGTCCTGCATGATGCCGTAGCCGTGGCGTTCCTCGTCGGCGAGGGCCAGCAGGATGTGAAAGACCGGGGGCGTCAGCGGGAGGAGGTCCGGCATACTATATCCGTTACGGATATAGTATGGGTTTTGGGCGTTTGTGTCAATAGCCTTTCTTCGCAGAGGGCCGCTGCACCGCTATGCTGTAAGGCGCTCTAAGAATTCGAAGAAATACTCAGGACGGTCCGTCCAATGGGTTGGTGGTAGTGAGCGATCCCGAGACGATCGAGATCATCGAAGCTTGCCGCCGGGGAGATCGCGAGGCGTTTCGCGCGCTCTACCAGGCTCATAAGGACAAAGTGTATTCGATCGCTTTGTATTTCTTTCACGGAGACACTGCCGCGGCCAGCGATGCGACGCAGCAGGTATTTCTCAAACTGATCACGAGCATTCACAGTTTTCGCGGCGACTCGGAATTTGCGACCTGGCTGCACCGGCTGGTCGTGAACACCTGCCTGGATGGATCGCGCAAAAACAAATCCCGGGAGCAATCCCTTGAACCCGCGGAGTTGGCGCGTATCGCGAATCCAGCCTCGCAGGACGACGATACGGCGCGGAAGCAGATGGCTGGCCGGATTCAGATCGCCCTTTCCTCGCTGCCGCCGAAGCTGCGGATGCCAATCCTGCTTCGCTACTTCGAAGAATTATCTTATGCCGAGATGGCGCAGGCCCTGCGATGTTCCGCGGGAACCGTAGCGTCACGGTTGAATCAAGGGCACAAGATGCTCGCCCAAAAGCTCGAAAGAGTACGGCGATGAACGAAGCTCCAAACAAGCCGCCCATCGGTCCGATCGAACCGGGGCAGTTGCCGCTTGCGAAAGCGCCGGATGCGATCTGGAGATCGATTGAGGCTGCGCTGGACGCCGAACGTGCGCCTGCACGCCGCCTTTGGCCCGCGTGGATTTTGGCCGGCGCAGCTCTGGCGGCGATTGGCGTGATCGGGTGGTTCGTGACTCGGCCTCCGGCCCCGGCGTGGCAGGTGTCCACGCTTCAGGGCTCTCGGGCGGTGGACATGATCAAGGTCGGCGAATGGCTACAGACTGATGCTTCTTCACGGGCGCGAATCACGGTGGGGGATATCGGCATGGTCGACGTGGAACCGAACACACGTGTGCGTCTGACTGCGGCCAGCCCCACGGAACATCGGCTCACACTCGAGCGCGGCGAGATCAGCGCGGTGGTCACGGCGCCTCCGCGGCTGTTTCTGGTGGATACGCCCGCCAGCACGGCCGTGGACCTGGGTTGCGCCTACCGAATCAAAACCGATGCATCCGGCGAAGGCGTGCTGCGAGTGACGTCGGGCTGGGTCTCGCTCGAATGGAAGGGGCGCGAGTCGCTGGTTCCGGCGGGCGCGGACTGCCGCACACGAACGCGGACGGGTCCGGGTACGCCTTACTTTTCCGATGCGCCGGATGCTCTGCAACAGGCGCTCGCCGCATTCGATTTTGGCGGCGGCGGTGCGGATGCGGTGGACACCATCCTGAGCCGGGCCCGCGTGCGCGACACGCTCACGTTGTGGCATCTGCTCTCTCGGGTGGAATCGGCAGACAGGATCCGCGTGTTTGACCGCATGGTGGAACTTGTCCCGCTGCCGGATGGAGTCTCTCGCGAGAAGGCTCTGCAACTGGACCCGGCTACGTTGAAATCGTGGAGAGAGGAGTTGGCATGGAAATGGTAAGAATCAACGCATGCGATGCTCGCGTCGCGCTTGCGTCAAGCGAAACACCTGGAAGTTTTTCCTCGCGCCGCCACGGCAGCCGAGGTCGAATCCGTCCTCAAAACCCTTGCTGGAGGTGCACTATGAAACTCGCTGTAGCTTTGATTCTTTGCACGACGATTCTTTCCGCAGCTGGCCTTCCGGCGTCCGATCTGGTCACGCATGAGTGGGGAACGTTCACTTCAGTCGCCGGAAAGCACGGTGAGCCGGTCGCCTGGGCGCCACTTAGCGGACCCGCCGATCTCCCGTGCTTCGTCCAACGTCTGAGCACGCAAAACCTAAAAGCATTCAGCGGACTGGTGCGCATGGAAACGCCGGTGCTGTATTTTTACGCAGCACGGCCGACCACGCTCTCGGTACATGTGGACTTCCCCAAAGGCTGGATCACAGAATGGTATCCGCAGGCGGCCAGGATCGGGAAGGCTGACTTTCCCAATTCCTTTGCCGCCGGCTTCGCTTACCGGAACGGATCCATCGGCTGGGATTCGGTCCAAGTGCTGCCAGGCGAGAACCTTCAGTTTCCCGGGAGCAAGGGAGCCAGCCACTACTACGCGGCTCGCGAAACCGATTCCGCCCCGCTGCGCGTAGGCAAGCAGCAGGAAAAGCTGATCTTCTATCGAGGCATCGGGAGCTTTCAAGCGCCGCTTTGGCCGAAATACCTGAGCGACGGCAAGATTGAGATCCGCAATACCGGCGACCAGCCGATTCCGCTGGCGATTGTCTTCGAGAATCGAGGCGGGCAGCTAGGCTACAGGTTTGTTCGCGGGATCGAGTACCTTACCAGCGTGGATCCGCCCGAGATGAACGGCGATCTCGCGCAATTGCGGCAGCAGCTGGTGGGCGAACTCGTCGAGTTCGGGCTGTACCAGAAAGAAGCGCTGGCGATGGTCGAAACGTGGCACCACTCGTGGTTCGAGGAAGGTACCCGAATTTTCTACATCTATCCACGGGCGCAGGTCGACGCGGTGCTGCCGCTGAAGATTACGCCGGCGCCGTCGGAGATCGCACGCGTGTTCGTGGGCCGGGTGGAAGTGTTGTCGCCGTGGACGCGGCAGACCATCCAGAACGCGGCGGATCAACAGGACGCGGCCACGCTCCAGAAGTTCGGACGCTTCTTAGAGCCCTTCGCCGCTGAGATGAAAGTGCGCAGTTCCTTCATTCAGCAGATGGAGGCTGCGATCGCTCAGACCGCGAGCCGCGCGGCGTGCGTGCAGTAGGTCGTTACTCGCAGATTGCCACAGGTGGCTGTGGGCGCAGTTTGGGGTCGCAGTTGCCGTTAGGACACGGCTCCAACAGCTGTGGAGCGTAGACGGACTCCCAGCCGGTATTGACTTCGTATGAATACCCGGTCGCATTCTCCGGGTAGAAGCCGACGCGGTGAAAGTTCAATCCGAAGAAACCTGCGGAAAGCATGCCGAACGAAAACCTTCCATTGGCATCTGTCTTCGTTGAACGGCATGCACTGAACGTTCTGCAGACCAAAGTGACCTCGACCTCTGCCGCGGGCGGATCCACCGTCCCAGTCAGGCGTCCGAAAACCGTCCCGGGCGCCAACAGAACGAGGTCGCGCGAGGTTCCACGGCACGGTAACGAGACATCCATAGGAACATCGGGGAGACGTCTCTTTTCCAGTTCTAACAATGTGATGGACTTGATCGTACGTGACTTGAATCCCGGAACTCGGATCGTGAGAGTGTATTGACCCCCAGGCAAATTCGAGAATTCGAAGACACCGGCGTCGTTGGTTTGGGTTTGATACTTCCTGGCCCCAGAATCGGTCTCCACAGCAGCATTCGCAACGTAGTCGCCACTTATCGTCACCACTGCTCCCGTAAGGCTCGACTCCTGTGCAGCCAAGGAAAGCGGAACCAATAACAGCAGCGCGAACCTCATACTAAAACGCTGAGCAAAGCATACACCACTGGGATGCTGAATAGGCTCGAATCGATCCGGTCGAGCCAGCCGCCATGTCCGGGAAGCGTCGTCCCGCTATCCTTCACCCCCGCGCCGCGCTTGAAGGCCGATTCGCACAGGTCGCCGAGCTGACCCGCGATGTTCCCCGCCGCCGCCACGGCCAGCACCACCCACAGGTCCGCTGAAGGAATCAGATAGTGCGCGTAAATGCCGGCAGCCAAAACGCCGCCGATCACCGATCCCACGGACCCTTCCCACGTCTTCGAAGGGCTCACGTGAGGGGCAAGTTTGTGGCGCCCCAAGCTGCGACCGACGTAGAGCGCAGCGGTATCGCCCGCCCAGCTCACCAGCAGGGCGATCATGAGCCAGTGCGGATTTATCAGGCGAAGCGCCAGCGCACAGCGCCAGGCCCCGAAGATATAGACGACCCCGAGCAGCGCCGTCGCGGCGCCAGTCATCGATTTCGCCAGATCGGTCTGGCGTAATTCGAGCGACATCAGCAGAACAGCGATGATCACGATGGTTACCCAGACGGGCTCGGGCGTAAACAGCAGTAACAGCCCAGCGATCATGCCCGCCCATCCGGATTTCGCTACCCCCTGCCCGGCGGCGATGTTGTCAAACTCGTGGAAAGCGATCAATCCGACCGCAGCCATGATCGCGAGCAGCGACCATTGCGGGCCGGCGAGAACCACCCACACGACCAGCGGCGTAAGAACCAGAGCGGTGAGGATGCGCTTCATCGCGCAGGAAGGGCGACAGGTTCAAGCTCGGTTGCATCAGAGGTGCCCAGACCGCCATACCGCCGGTCGCGCTTCTGATAATCGAGAATCGCCCGCAGCAGCTCAGCCCGCGTGAAATCCGGCCAGAGAGTTTCGGTCAGGTACATCTCGGCATAGGCGATCTGCCACAGCAGAAAATTGCTGATGCGCATTTCGCCCGAGGTGCGGATCAGGAGATCGGGATCAGGCTGCCCGGCAGTATAGAGCCGGGCGGAGATGGCATCTTCCGTGACCTCCTCGCCATCGTCCACCAGAGACTTGACGGCGTCGACCAGTTCGGCGCGGCCTCCGTAGTTGATGGCCAGGTTCAACCGCAGGCCCCGATTCGCCGAAGTCCTGCGCGTCACCAGGTCGAGTTCGGAGAGCACCGGAGCGGGCAGCGCATCCAGCCGCCCGATAGCCGTGAATCGGATATCGTGGCGCATCATCAGGGCGAGTTCCGCGCGCAGGTAGATCCGCAGCAGCCTCCACAGCGTCTCGACTTCCATGCGAGGCCGTTTCCAGTTCTCGACGGAGAACGCGTAGAGCGTGAGCGAACCGACACCCAGGCGGGCACACGTCTCGACCGTAGAGCGAACGGCGGGAACGCCTTCCTTGTGGCCTGCCACACGCGGCAGGTTGCGCTGCCGGGCCCAGCGTCCGTTGCCGTCCATAATGATGGCGATATGCGCTGGAATTCGCCCCGGGTCGATGGCACGCGCCAAGGTCAGGTCCTCCGAACCGGGCGCGAGCGCCTCCAACAAAGCTTTCATTATCAACGACCCATTATCAACGACTCATTATCAACGGCCCATTTTTCAGTGACCATGGTACCAGCGGGGTTACGGCAGGCGCAAAATCCACCCCGCCTCTGACTTTTTATTGCAAAGTACTTGACACTCCTCGCGCCTCCCGGTATTCTGGATTCCCATGGCGAGCATCCGCCCGATCCGCGACGTACCCCCAGAGCCGATCCCTCTGCATACGCATGCGCTCGACAATCTGCGATACATCCGTGAAACGATGGAGCGGGCCGGCTCCTTCACGGCCGTTCCGGGCTGGGGCGGAGTGCTGATGGGCGTGACGGCGCTGGCAGCGGCGGGCTTCGCGTCGCATGCCACCACCGAGCGGACGTGGCTCGCGACGTGGCTGGGCGAGGCGGTTCTGGCGATCGGGCTCGGTGTACTCGCTATGTGGCGCAAAGCCAGTTCCGCGGGTCTTCCGTTGTGGTCGGCTCCGGCCCGGAAATTCGTCTTCAGCTTCGTGCCGCCGCTGTTCGCGGGGGCGGTCCTGACCTTGGCGTTGTGGAGAGCCGGGAACGTCGCCTCCATACCAGGTCTCTGGCTGATGCTTTATGGAGCAGGCGTCATCACCGGCGGCGCATTTTCAGTGCGGGCCGTTCCTGTCATGGGTGTGTGCTTCCTGGCGGAAGGCGCGCTGGCGCTTTTCGTGCTTCCCGGAGGCGTTTGGGCCGATTTCTGGCTGGGAGCCGGCTTCGGCGGCCTGCACATTTTATTCGGCGCGATTATTGCAAGGAGATATGGTGGCTAGGCAAAGCGCACTCGCGCGCACGCGAGAAAACAATTCACGCCCGACAAAGGGGCCGGAGGGTTTGGTAAGAACGCCGGAGGCGATGCCCGATCTGGATCGGTTGATCCACGAGAGGATTCGCCTGGGCATCATCAGCGCCCTGGCGGCGAATTCGTCGCTCAGCTTTAACGATTTAAAGCGGCTGCTGAAAACCACCGATGGAAATTTGAGCGTCCATGCCCGGAAGTTAGAGGATGCAGGCTACATCGCCTGCGCGAAATCGTTTGAAGGCCGCATGCCAAAAACCGAATACACGCTGACAGCCGCAGGCCGCAAGGCGCTGGAGAAGTATCTGAATCACATGGAAGCGCTGATCCATGCGATGCGTACGCCCGACACCTCGGGATCTGGCAAGGAGCGATGAACTCATGATGCCGGAGGTGGACCAGTTTCACGTCGCCATCATCATGGACGGGAACGGACGCTGGGCCCAGGCGCGCGGCTTGCCCCGGGTTGCCGGGCATCGCGCGGGAGCGGCGGCAGTCCGGCGCGTGATAGAAAGCGCGCCCGACCTGGGAATCAAGACGCTGACCTTATACGCGTTTTCGGAGGACAACTGGACACGTCCCGCGCGTGAAGTTACAGCGCTAATGAAGCTGCTCGGCCGGTACCTGGTGGAGGAAACCGATCGCTGCCTGAAGAACGGAGTGCGTCTGCAGGCCATCGGCCGGCGGGACCGTTTGCCCGCTCCCCTGGTTGCACTGCTCGAAGACGCAGAGCGGAAGACGGCGCGCTGCCGCCGGCTGCACCTTCGTCTGGCGCTGGACTATTCATCGCGGCGGGCGATCCTCGAAACGGCGCGGCGCGTGGGCAGCACCGCCACCGAAGAAGCGTTCTCTGAAGCGCTGGGTCCGGATGTCGATCTCCTGATCCGCACCAGTGGGGAGCAGCGCCTGAGCGATTTTCTGCTATGGGAATGCGCCTACGCAGAGATGGTGTTCACTCCCCGGATGTGGCCCATGTTCACCGGTGAGGATCTGGCGGCTGCCGTGGACGAATTCCGCCGGCGCGATCGCCGGTTTGGCGGGGTCGCATCGGAAGACGCCACCCGCCGCACCGCGTAGTTTGCGCCGCGGTGGCGCACGCATTCTTGCGTGCCGTGTCGAGACGCCTCTCGACACCTATTTCTAGTACACTCGAAGCGTGAAAATCCTGCGGATCGTTGGGATCGTTCTGGCCGTGGTCATCCTGGCCGCGCTCGCGCTACCGTTCTTTATCAATGCCAATCAGTTCCGACCCGTCCTTGAAGAAAGGCTGACCGCCGCCCTGGGACGCGAAGTGAAGATCGGCGACCTGAAGCTCTCCGTGTTCTCCGGCGGCGCGTCGGCTGATGATGTCACCATCGCGGACGATCCGGCCTTCAGCAAGGAACCATTTTTGCGCGCCAAATCGCTCTCCGTGGGAGTAGAACTCTGGCCGCTCATTTTTTCGCGCCAGCTGAACGTAACCTCCATTACGGTGGATCAACCCGAGATTGCCCTGCTTCAATCCGCAGGCGGTGATTGGAACTTTTCGAGCCTGGGAGGCAAAGCTCCCGCTGCGGCTTCTCCCGCTCCCCCTGCTGCAAGCACAAACAACGCAGCGCCCACGGCTCTTTCGGTGAAACTGGTCAAGATCTCCAAGGGACGCCTTTCGCTCAATACGGGCGCAAAGTCAAAACCGCGAGTTCTCGAAAACGTCAACATCGAATTGCGAGACTTTTCGGCGGCATCGTCCTTCCCGTTTTTGCTTGAAGCCGACGTAGCGGGCGGCGGGACGGTGAAGCTCCAGGGCAAAGCCGGTCCTATTCCGCAAGCGAACGTGATTGAGACGCCCTTCGACCTGAGCCTGGCGATTGCACGCCTGGACCTGGCGGGATCGGGCTTCGCGCAGCCATCGTCGGGGATCGCCGGGATCGTTGCTTTGGACGGCAGTGCCGCCTCGAACGGGCATTCGGTGGATATTAAAGGCAAGCTCACAGCGGATAATCTCAAGCTGGCCAAGGGTGGCTCGCCCGCGAAGCGAGCGGTGCAGATCGACCTGGCTCTTTCCCATGACCTGGCCAAACAAGGCGGGACGCTCGAACGCTCCACCATCCACATCGGCGCGGCGCAAGCCAGCCTAAACGGAACCTATCGCCTCAATGAAGAATCGCCGGTGATCAGCATGAAACTGACCGGATCGAAGATGGCGCTAACCGAACTCGCCGCCATCCTTCCGGCGCTGGACGTGGTTCTGCCCGCTGGATCTAACATCGAGCGCGGGACGCTCAGCGTGGACGTAACGTCGCTGGGAGCGGTGGACCGTTTGCTGACCACCGGCACCATCGCAGTCGACGATGCCCGTCTGAATAATTTCGATCTGGGTTCGAAGATGAAAACGCTTCAGCAGCTATCCGGCATTCAGGGCGAGCCGCGCACCACGATCCAGACACTCAGTGCTAGCATCGCGGCCTCACCCGAAGGGACCATTGTCCGCGACATCCGCGTGGTCGCTCCGGCGGTCGGGGACCTGACCGGATCCGGCACTATCAGTCCTCAGCACGCTTTGAATTTTCAGATGCGCGCGACCATCAAGTCCTCCAGCCACATCCTCACCGCGCTGGGGCAAAAGAGCGACGTCACGATTCCTTTCACGATCACGGGTACTTCCGCCGATCCCTCCTTCAAGCCCGACGTCAAGGGCGCCGCCAAGGAAACTTTGCAGCAATACACGAAAGATCCTTCCAAGGCGATCGATACGGCTAAGGGCATTCTGGACATGTTCCGGAAACCCAAAGATCCGGCCCCGCAGAAGTAACAGCATTTTCCGAAACCCTTCCGACGTTACCATTGACTATGGAGTTCCTCTTCACAGCCGAATCCTGGGCCGCGCTACTGACGCTGACGCTACTGGAGATCGTCCTCGGCATCGACAACATCGTCTTCATCAGTATTTTGGCGGGCAAGCTTCCCGCCGAACAGCGGAACCGCGCTCGAACGCTTGGCCTGGGGTTGGCGATGGGTACGCGGATTCTACTGCTCCTTTCGCTCACCTGGATCATGCGGCTGACGCAGCCCTTGTTCACCATCGGACCGCAGGAGATTTCCGGCCGCGATTTGATCCTGCTGGTGGGAGGAATGTTTCTCCTGTGGAAGAGCACCACGGAAATCCATGAGCGTTTGGAAGGAGTCACGGAGGCAGGCCATAAAGCCAGCCGGAAGGCCAATACGATGGCATCCGTACTTACGCAGATCGCGCTGCTCGACATCGTCTTCTCGCTCGATTCCGTGATTACCGCGGTCGGCATGGCCAAGGAAGTGTCGATCATGATCGCGGCGATCGTCATCGCGGTGGGCATCATGATGTTGGCTTCCAGACCGCTAGGTGATTTCGTCGAACGCCACCCGACCATCAAGATGCTGGCCCTGAGCTTCTTACTCCTGATCGGCATGGCGCTGATCGCCGAGGGGCTCGACCAGCACATTCCCAAGGGCTACATTTATTTCGCGATGGGGTTCTCGGTTTTCGTCGAGATGCTGAATCTGAGGGCGCGAGGCGCGGGGAAGCCCGTCCATCTGCATCCTTCGGAGTGGAAGCCGCCGCAGAAATAACCAAGTGGGAATCGCATCCGATTTCGTATTGATCGTGATCGCCGGGCTGTTCGGCGGGCTGCTCGCCCGCATGTTGCGATTACCCTTGCTGGTGGGATACGTCGCCGCGGGGATCGCCGTCGGCCCTTATACCGCAGGGCCCACCGTGGTCCAGATCCACGACATCGAACTGCTGGCGGAGATCGGTGTCGCGCTGCTCTTGTTCTCGCTCGGCCTCGAGATTTCGTTTCGGGACCTGCAGGCCGTCCGGCGGATCGCGCTGATCGGCGGACCCATCCAAGTTGTCCTAACAGCTGCTGGTGGAGCACTTGCCGGAATCAAATTCCTGGGACTCTCCTTCACCGACTCCATGTGGCTGGGAGGAATGATATCTCTCTCGAGCACGATGGTCGTGCTCAAGACGCTGTCCGCGGGCGGAGTCACTTCAACGCTGGCCAGCCGGGTGATGATCGGGCTGCTGGTGGTACAGGACCTGGCCGTGATTCCGATGCTGATCATCCTGCCGCAACTGGCCGACCTGAGCGGCGCCCTGCCCAGGCTCGCGCGCGCAGCGGGCATCGCGGTGGTGGTCCTCGCTGCGATGGTCTTGCTTGGAAGATGGCTGTTGCCGATCCTCCTGAAGCGCGTGCTGGCCTTGGGTTCGCGGGAACTGTTCCTGGTGGCCGTTGTAGCAGCGGGCGTGGGCGTTGGATACGCAGCGCAGGCGGCTGGACTCTCCTTCGCCCTGGGAGCCTTCGTCGCGGGAATCGTACTCAGCGAATCCGAATTCAGTCATCAGGCGCTCAGCGACGTGATCCCTCTGCGCGACATCTTTGGACTGCTGTTCTTTGTCACAGTTGGCATGCTGTTCGACCCGCGGTTCGTGTGGGAGCACGCCGGACAAGTCGCTCTGGTAACCGTCTTGATCATCATCGGCAAGGCGGTGATTCTGGGATTTCTGGCGCGAGCATTCGGGTATGCGAATATGGCTCCCTGGATCATCGGCCTGGGACTCGCGCAAATCGGCGAATTCAGCTTTGTGCTGGCACGCAGCGGAGTCAGCGCGGGGCTTCTTTCGAAGACGGCTTATAGCCTCGGACTGACGTGCACGATCCTGACGATGGCGCTCTCGCCCCTGGTTTCGAGTGCCGCGATTCCCCTTGGCCGAGCCTGGCAGCGACGGCGGAAACCGGTTCAGCCGACGCTTGGGATGGAATTGCCTAAGGATCCTTTAGAGAACCACGTCGTGGTGGCGGGATACGGCCGCAGCGGGCGAGCCGTTGCGAAAGCTTTGCGCGCAGGCGCGATACCTTTCGTGGTGGTGGAACTGGATCATCCCATGTTTACGTTGGCCGTGGCGGATGGGATGCCCGCGGTTTGGGGCGACGTCACGCGCGAGGAAGTGCTGGCGGCAGCCCAGATCGCACGAGCCCGAATTCTGGTGGTCACGGTCCCGGATCGCAGCACCGTTCGCCTGACCGTGGAGCATGCTCGCAGCATTCATCCTTCGGTGGCGGTGGTGGCGCGTGCGGTTCGCGAATCCGATGTCGCCGAATTGCGTGCTCTCGGCGTCAATGCGGCGGTGCAGCCGGAGTTCGAGGGAGGGGTGGAGATGCTGCGGCAAACGCTGATTCACTGCGGGCGCGACAGCGACTCCAGCCGGCTGGTGTCAGAACTGCGCGACAGTCTCTACGGAGCCCTTTAGAGATGCCCCGCGCTATACTCTGGGCGTGAAGCGCAGTATCGTTTCGGTTCCCGTCCAACGCGCCGGCTCTCTGGCGAACGGCAGAACTGCATCCGATCAGGACCTGCTAGCGGTAGAAGAGCCCCTGCAGATCCGCCTGGGCGATCGCGACCTGGCAATCACCGCGTTCTGGCCGCTGTGGGAGCTCCGTCG
>JADMIO011006407.1_pt1 | contig 24603 bp, 21 predicted proteins | sample 8958161 | NCBI WGS metagenome assembly JADMIO01 (sample SAMN16585339, study PRJNA669376) | soil metagenome | isolation source: Crop rotation soil | place: USA: Cullars Rotation, Alabama | collected 2011
CGCGACTTCAAGTCACGTGAATTCCAAGCTTCGGATCCCACTGTGCTGGAAAGCAGGTAGAAAAGTTAAACGATCCCACTGCCCACGCAGAAATAATAGCCCTTACTTCCGCTTTTAACAACCTGGGCAGCAAATACCTTCCTGAAGCCACTTTATATGTAACAGTAGAACCCTGCCTAATGTGTGCCGGTGCGCTTTATTGGAGTAAGATAGGCTCCATTGTATATGGAGCAGAAGATGAAAAGAATGGATACAAGCACATTACGCAAGATAGTTGGCCATTTCACCCTAAAACAGAGTTGGTAAAAGGAGTTTTGAGCAATGAGTGCGCACAGCTTATGAAAGACTTTTTTGCAGCAAAAAGATAAATCAGGAAACGATGAGGAAACGGTCACGAAACGGTGGGGAAACGGTGATCTTTCAGTGAGTTTCCTATTATTAGTTACTCTAACCCATCTGCCAACATATAGCGATCATCAAAAATACTGAGTTTAGAAAGTAAGGCCCTAATCTTCTCCAGCCCAATTTTTTCTCCCCATTCAAAAGGCCCAAAGGGATAATTCGTTCCTAATTTCATAGCTGTATCTATTTCCGCCTTGGTACTTACCTGCTCATCTAAAGCAAAATAAGCCTCATTAATGATCATAGCTACCACGCGCGGGGAAATCATGCCTATTTTATCTGGAACTATTCTATACCCCCAGCCAAGCGCTTTAAACACCGTTTCTACTGATTTCTCCTGCGCTTGTACAGCAATAGCTACTTCTGTAATGTCCCTGCTTAAAAATCCCGGCCAGGCGTTTATACGAATAAAGGGGAGGCCAATTTCAGAAATAGTCTGCGTTACTGCATTTATGAATACCGGCTTGGGCAGCAGGGTTTTTAATAGAAGGATACGTAAAGGTTCTTTTTTAAATAAAAGGTCCATATAGGCATCTGCATCAATCTTTATAAAAACATCCCGTTCTTCCGCCCATATTATTTCTACCGTGGAGGGGATATTTTTTTGAAGAAACTCGTTTTTTAAACTTTCATCAGATAGAACAGCTAATCGCATGAGACATATTTAATTGCAAAGAAAATCTTTTTTATTGTAGGTTTGAGGGATGGAAAAGAAAATCATCAATACAAAAAATGCCCCTGCTCCTATAGGCCCTTACAATCAAGCTGTAATGGCGGGTAATAGAAGCAAAAGATATATCTGCTGAGACCCACCAGGTAATGCAAAACCTGAAAGCCGTGTTGGCAGAAGCGGGTATGGATTTTAGCAATGCAGTTAAGACAACTATTTTCCTCAGCGACATGTCCCTGTTTTCTGAAGTGAACGAGGTTTATGGAAGGTATTTTACAGGAGATTTTCCGGCGCGGGAGACCGTTGCGGTTAAGGGGTTACCGAAGAATGTGAATGTGGAAATTAGTATGATAGCAGCTATATAATTTTCTTAGCCGTTGCTATACCTATAATATACAAATCAATACGATTTTAAGATAATCGTAAAATCCTGTAGGTTTGCACGCCCGTAAACCGGATAAAACTCATTAATATGTCTTTAATTGTTGTAGGCTCCATGGCCTTTGATGCTATCGAAACTCCTTTTGGAAAAAGTGATAAAATTGTAGGCGGCGCCGCTACTTATATAGCATGGAGCGCGTCTAATTTTACCAAACCTATTAAACAAATCTCCGTAGTAGGTGGCGATTTTCCACAAGAAGAACTAGATGCCTTGACGAAAAGAGGCGTGGATATGGAAGGCGTACAAATTAAAAAAGACGAGAAATCATTTTTCTGGAGTGGAAAATATCATTTGGATATGAACACCCGCGATACGCTGGAAACGCAATTAAATGTATTAGGCACTTTTGAACCAGTAGTACCAGAAAGTTTCCAAGGTGCTGAATTTTTGATGCTAGGCAACCTTGCACCTGCGGTGCAATTGAGTGTAATAGCCCAATTAAAACAACGTCCCAAACTAATTGTTCTCGATACAATGAATTTCTGGATGGAAATAGCTTTGCTGGAACTTCAGGAAGTAATAAGTAAGGTTGATGTATTAATGGTGAATGATAGTGAAGCAAGACAATTAAGCGGAGAATATTCATTAGTAAAGGCAGCTAAGAAAATATTAAGCACAGGTCCAAAGTATCTTATTATCAAGAAAGGCGAACATGGCGCTTTACTATTTCATAAAAACCAAGTATTCTATGCCCCTGCTTTACCATTGGAAGATGTATTCGATCCAACAGGTGCTGGAGATACTTTTGCCGGCGGCTTCATAGGTCATATAGCACGCACAAAAGATATTTCTTTTGAAAATATGAAGACGGCGATTATCGTAGGTTCTGCTATGGCCAGCTATTGTGTGGAGAAGTTTGGTGCTGCGCGTTTACGAGAAATAACTAAAGATGATATTGATGCGAGAGTGGAAGAGTTTGTGCAGTTGGTTAATTTTGATATTGCGTTGACAAATTAGAATAGTTAACCTGTTTTAACAGATAGGATATCTATAATACTATTCTATAGGTAGTTTAATATCTTTTGCTACTTTGGTCGCCCATTCATACTTTTCGGGACATAAAATTTTACCTGAGTATTGATTTAACTCTTCTTTGATGGTAATTTTTGCTGCATATTTTTCAGCTCCGGTAATTTTTTTGTTTGATTTTTTCATACTACGAATTTACAATTTATTTTCTTTTAATCATAAAGCCATCATATTCTCTATTTGGCTCAAATCTTTCTGGTCTATAGGTATTTTGTAATAGTAAACCATAGATTAGAAAGTCCTTACTTAACTCGTTAAGTTTCAATGTTATTATCATTCTATAAAGACGTGTTCTTGCAGGGGTGCTTCCGTTAAAAACTATATATCCATTGGGATAATGTTGTGTAAAAGAATAGATAGAAGCGATTACTGTATCTAATATTTTAGCTTTGTCTTTGTTATTATCTATACTAAAATAATCAATTCCCCCATTTTCCTCCTTATTGCCAAAGGAAAGGCTATAAAACAAATCGTCAATTTTGGAGAATTGTACCAACTTATTTATAGCTCCTTTAGGTCCTACACTTACAAATTCAAACTCAGTATAATCTTTTGAAGCTACTATATTATATTTCTGCTGCATCATATCCTTTCTATTATTCGTTAGGCAAGGTAACTAGGCCAGACGGCCTAGTTCTGGGAGAAACACGGTATTTTCCTGTTGAAAACACCCTTTTTTTCTGGTGTTTTAACCCCTTCCTAATAATTTTTTGGAAGAACGTTTTCGGTTGTTTACTTTTGCTCCCGTGCAACTAATAAAGAAACATATAAAGCAAATCAAGATGCAACTCTTTCAAGAGGAAGCCTGATTGTTTGTGTGTCAACATAACTAAAGCCTTCCAAAATGGGAGGCTTTTTTAGTTTTTAACATTAAAAGAAAAATACAAATGAAAGTAGCAGTCGTAGGTGTCACGGGTTTGGTAGGCACTAAAATGTTGCAGGTTTTAACAGAAAGGAATTTTCCGGTGACGGAATTAATACCCGTTGCTTCTGAACGTTCAATAGGAAAGGAAATAGTATTTAAAGGAAAGAAATATAAAGTAGTATCTGCAACAGACGCGATTGCTGCGAAGCCCGATGTGGCGATATTTTCAGCAGGTGGCAGCACTTCATTAGAGTGGGCTCCTAAGTTTGCTGAAGCTGGCATTACGGTGATTGATAATTCAAGCGCCTGGCGAATGGACCCAACTAAAAAATTAGTAGTGCCAGAAGTAAATGCTTCTGTATTAACAAAAGAAGATAAAATTATAGCCAATCCAAATTGTTCCACTATACAAATGGTAGTAGTGTTAAAACCATTGCACGAAAAATATAAAATAAAAAGAGTAGTGGTGAGCACTTACCAAAGTGTTACTGGCACCGGTGTTAAAGCCGTAGATCAATTAATGAATGAACGCAAAGGCATAAAGGGCGAAATGGCTTACAAATACGCTATTGATTTAAATGCATTGCCACAGATTGACGTCTTCACCGATAATGGATATACGAAAGAGGAAATGAAGATGACAAATGAAACAAAAAAAATCATGGGTGATGATTCTATAAAAGTAACTGCTACCTGCGTACGCATTCCAACCGTTGGCGGGCATAGTGAAAGTGTGAATATAGAATTTGAAAATGATTTTGATTTGAATGAAGTGAGAAATATTCTATCAACATCAGCAGGCGTGGTAGTGCAGGATGATATAGCTAATTTCATTTATCCTATGCCACTAACAGCGTATGAAAAGGATGAAACTTTTGTTGGTAGAATCAGAAGGGATGAAACGCAGGCTAATACAATTAATATGTGGATTGTGAGCGATAACCTTAGAAAGGGCGCTGCTACCAATGCCGTACAGATTGCTGAATATTTAGTGGCGAAAGGGCTTTTGTAATTTACACCTTCCCCCAATTCTCCCCACGCTTAATTCTGTAAATCGTCATTTGACTAACATCATACTTCTCCGCCACTTGCTTAATAGTAAGTGTGCGGTTTTTGGATGCTAATGTTTTCTTAATAGTCTTAACCTGTGATGCCGTTAGCTTGCGACCAATAGTGCGGTTGGCTTGCACTTCTTTATAAGCAAGTTTCGCAGGACTGTTTTGTTGGTGTGCAATCATTTCCTGCAACGTGGCCCAGGTAAGGTTCTTATACTTGTTATCAGATCTGTTATGATTTAAATGAATAACATACTTATGCTTAGGCGATTTCTTCTTGTGAAACAACTTCGCCATTTCGCGATGAATATAAATGGTGCCGTTATGTCCCGGCCGGTGAAGATTCAGCGTTTTGTAGCCCGTGGTTACAGAGCCATCCAGTAAATTTCCATCTTTTAAAATATCCTTTGTGTAACTGGCAATTCTTCCTGCAGAAGATAAAGCATATTTTTTTAGAAGGTGTTTGCCGCCTTCTATAGGAAGTGATTTCCATACTTCCCCGGATAATTTTTTAATCATGGCCGTGAGTTTTGCTAAAGTTACGCAAAAGCTGCAGAAACTCCTCCTCATTTATTACCCGTATACTTTGTATTTTCCGAGCCTTCTCCAATTTGCTGCCCGCATCTTCGCCTACTACCAGGTAATTTAGCTTGCTACTTACCCCCGAAACGATCTTACCACCGTTATTTTCCACCATTTCTTCCGCTTCGCTTCGTTTAAGCTTGTTAAGCGTTCCGGTAAAAAGAAAGCTAAGCCCTTCTAAATTGCCCGCAGCACTTTGTTGCTTTTTCTCATTATGCAACTGTACCCCGAGGGATTCCAGCTGTTTTAGCATTTTAATATTATCATCATTAGCGAAGAATATTACTACGCTGCCGGCCACTTTGGGGCCTACATCCTCTAATTCAAGCAATGCTTCTTCATTAAACTTCTGCAAGTCAGGAAGGTAAGCCACTGCGTTGGCCAGCGTTTTAGCCATTGTTTCGCCTACAAAGCGGATACCTAAGCCAAAAATTAAACGGTGTAGTGGCTGCTTCTTAGAGTTTTCAATAGCCGTTTGCAGGTTATCAATTGACTTTTTACCAAAGCCTTCTAATTCGCCAATAGCATCATAATTAAGCCGGTAAATATCTGGAATAGTACGCAGCATGCCCATATCATAGAACTTGCGGATATTAGCCTCGCCTAATCCGCGTATATCCATGGCATCTTTGGAAGCAAAATGTATTAGTCGCTCCAATACCTGTGCGCTACAATTAATATTGGTACAGCGCCAGGCAGCTTCTTCTTCTGTACGATAGAGTTCATCACCACAAGCCGGACAATGAGTAGGAAATTTAATAATCTTCTCATGCCCATTCCTTAGCTCTGGCAGTGATTTTACTATATAGGGAATTACATCACCCGCCCTTTCTACCAACACGGTATCGCCTATGCGCAAATCTTTATCCCTAATATTATCTTCATTAAACAACGAAACAGAACTTACCGTAACGCCGCCAATAGCCACCGGTTCTAATTTTGCCACTGGCCCAATATTGCCAGTGCGGCCCACCTGATAATCTACACGCAGCAGCTTACTGGTAGCTTGTCTTGCTTTAAATTTAAAAGCAATAGCCCAACGCGGATGGTGAGTTGTCATGCCCATCATATCCTGCAAGTCAAAGCTATTTAGCTTTATTACCATGCCATCAATTTCGTAAGGCAGATTATCCCGTCCTATTTCAAATTCATTACAGTAATCAATAACCGCTTGTATGCCTTTCAGCACTTTCATTTCTTTCCGCGGACTGCGGAAACCCAGATCCCACAGCATTTCCAGCGATTGTGAATGCGTCTTCGGTTCTTTTATTTTATTGCCGGAAGTAGTGTAATAACTTATCTGATAAGTGAAGGCTTCCAGCTTTCTTCGCTTTACTTCTTCCGGATCTTTCATTCTCAAAGTACCGGCTGCTGCATTGCGGGGGTTGGCAAGTGGAGGAATGCCTTGTTCTGCCAATTGATCGTTGAATTTTTTAAAATTATTTTTATTAATTAATACCTCGCCGCGGATTTCAACAGTTTCCAATCCGTAATCAGAAAACTTTGCGGAAAGAGGCACTGTGCGTATCTGTTTTATATTAGGAGTAATGTCATCGCCAGCAACGCCATCACCTCGTGTAAGACCTCTTAATAGTTGGTTGCCTTCGTAAACCAGCGAAATACTTGCTCCGTCGAATTTGGGTTCTACGCAGTATTCTACTTCTTCCAATTTGGTTTGTTCACGTATTTTTCTATCAAAATCTACTAAATCTTCGCTATTATAAGAGTTATCTAAAGAAAGCATCGGCACTAAATGCTGTACCGTAGGAAAGTCTTTGGTCAAACCTTTACCTACCCGCTGAGTGGGAGAATCAGGGCTAATGAGTTCCGGGTTTTCTTTTTCTATTTTCTCCAAAGCCTTATAAAGCTGATCATATTCAAAATCGCTGACCAGCGGATCATTCATTATATAATAGCGGTATTCATGAAAGCGGAGAATGTCCCGGAGGGAGTCTATTTCCTGGGGTTTAATAGCTGCCAGATGCTTTAGTAGCTTGGTGGTAGTTTGTTGGAGATGCTTTATTTGTTCAGCAGAGTACATTTAACTTCTTAATTGAAGGGTAAAAGTAAGCACCTCTCTCTAATTTCTCTCCTTTTCAATGAGGGATGGTTAAAAAATGTACACAACTCATGTCGCTAGGACCTAAAGCGCTTGTAGCCAATAACAGTAAAAAAATATTCGCAACGTTTGTCAATTCTAAAATTATTAACTATTTTAGCTTAGCAATTAATTACATACCATATAATGTATTAAAACCTTATTAATCCCTAAACTACTACAACTAGCATTACATTCCCCAACGATAGAGTCTTTCAACGTACTTTTTTTTAGCCCCTGCAATTATTTTTATTCTTGCGAGGATGGATATTATTATTTCAATTATGTTTCCCAATAAGAAGAACTTTTAAAAAAGAGAAATATGGGTTCTGTAATAAAGCTTATCCTAAGTAGTAGTTTGCTCGTATTGTTGTCATTAGCAGTTTTTGCGCAACCTGTTAACAAGCCTACTACTGCTACGCAGGTGGGAACTGCTACGGCTGTTTCTATGCCAGCCGCTTATAGTACTACTGCTAAGATCAATTATGTAAAAGTGCGAGAAGCCATCGCACCGATTACCAATCGGGATACATTTAATGCAAAGGGCTATACTTCCGTGCGAGAGACTACGCAATATTTGGATGGCTTTGGTAGGCCGCTGCAAACCGTGCTGCGTCAGATTACGCCGGGTAGTGATCCGAAGGATTTGGTTACCCCCGTTATCTATGACAACTTAGGACGGGAGATCTATCACTACCTGCCGTATGCGCAAGTGATGGGAAGTCATCAAAATGATGGTAGTTTTAAATTAGATGCGTTTAGCAGTCAGCAAAGTTTTTATAGCACCAACAGTTATAATCAGAATCCCGGCATTGCTGGAGAAAATATGTATTACAGTAAAACAGTGTATGAAGCCTCTCCGCTAGATCGTGTCTTAAAAACCTTTGCTCCGGGTAACAGCTGGGCAGGGAGTGAAGGAGCTGCCCAGGAACATGCCGTACAAGCGCACTACCTGGTAAATGCTGCGAGCGATTCCGTCCGAATCTGGAATATTAGTATGGATACGTTGACGTATACCGCTAGTGATACTAGTATTAATATTCCCAGTACTACCGATAGGTATGAAGCGGGTCAACTTTATAAGAATGTTACCATCGATGAAGCAGGTAATCAGACCATAGAATATAAAGACAAAGAAGGGTTCGTCGTTTTAAAGAAGGTACAGCTTGGGGCTAATCCTTCGGGAGGACATGGAGGTTGGCTCTGTACGTATTATATCTATGATGACTTGAACCGGTTACGTTTTGTTATTCCACCCAAAGCACTCGACTATGCAGCAGCCCATAGTTGGCAATTACCTTCGGGTGTAGTCAATGAACTTTGTTACCGGTATGAATATGATGGTCGTAAACGCATGATGGCGAAGAAAGTACCGGGAGCAGGATGGATATATATGGTGTATGATAAAAGAGACCGGTTATGTTATACCCAGGATGGTAATTTAAAAACGAATCACCAATGGTTAGTGACGCTGTATGACGAACTCAACCGTCCCAAAGCAACGGGGGTGATCACGTATACGGGTACGCGCAATCAATTGCAGCAATATATAGATGCTAACTTCAACACCAGTAGTTCCTTGTTTTCTGTGACGGCTTCTCTACCGATTGCCGCTGATCTGGCAGTGAATGTTCGGGAAGTGGGAAGAACACTGTATAAAGCCCCTCGATCCATCACCTTCAATAGTAATTTTGAAAGTGATAGCACCGCTGAATTTGAAACCATCCTGGAGGCCGACAGTACCGCGGAAACAGTAACGGTTCAAAACAATCCGCTTCCCGAGGATGCTAACTTTATCGCGCTCACCATTACCTACTATGATGATTATAGCTTTACGACTAAATCCTATAGCACGGCGAATAACAGTCAACTAGATGCGGGGGAGAATGCGTATCCCGAAATAGTACCGACGGCTGCCAGCTTGCGGGTAAGAGGCCTGGTAACCGGCACGCGGGTACGGATACTAGAAAATCCTTCCAATCTTTTCCAAGGCAGTTGGCTAGAAACGGTTCAATATTATGATGATAAAGGGAGGGTGATACAGGTGCAAGCCGACACCTATAAAGGAGGGAGGGATACCATTACTACGCGCTATGATTTTACGGGTAAACCCATTACTATCTATACAGCGCATAGTAATCCAGCAGCTCCTATTGGAGTAAGAATAAAAACGAATCTGAACTACGATTATGCGGGAAGGTTGTTGAATGTGAAAAAGACAATCAATGATAATACGTCCACCACTAAAACGATCTTGCAACATGAATACGATCCCTTGGGGCAGTTAAAGACCAAATACCTGGGGCAACAAGCAGCAAGTACGGATCCGATGGACACCCTTTCGTATGAATACAATATACGGGGATGGTTATCTGCCATTAATAAAACGTACAGTAAACCAGGTGGCAATGCAGATCGCTGGTTTGGTATGGAACTGAGCTATGATTGGGGATTTGATTCAGTTCAGTACAATGGAAATATCAGTGGTATCAAATGGCGCAGTCGAGGGGATGGAGAGCGGAGGGATTACGGTTTTGGGTATGATAGAACCAATCGATTACTCTATGCCGACTTCAATCAATATACCAGTAGTAGTTGGAATAAAACAGCGGGGATTGATTTTAGTACGATCCTGGGAGATGGCGTAAACTATCATACGGCCTACGATGCCAATGGCAATATCTTGAAGCTGCGCCAACAGGGGGTAAAGGCCACTACCAGCAGCACCATTGATAGTCTGAGCTATACCTATTATACCAATAGTAATAAGCTGCAAAAAGTAGCCGATGGCATTACGACGAGTAATAAGTTGGGTGATTTTACCGATAATAATACGGGCGATGATTATGGCTATGATATAAATGGAAATATGATCGTGGATAAAAACAAGCGGATCAATGGCAGCACGGGGATGGATCTAGCAGCAGCAAGTGGTGGTATCCAATACAATCATCTGAACTTACCAGGGAAGATAGCGGTTAAGGATAGTGCCGGTAACCGTAAAGGAACAATTCGGTATATTTACGATGCGATGGGTAGTAAGCTGCAAAAGATCACGGTAGATAGTTCGGTGAATCCGGTGAAGACCACCACGACGGATTATGTAAATGGTGTTGTATATGAGAATGATACCTTACAATACCTGGCTATGGAAGAAGGCAGGATACGAACCAAGCAGATCAATAATACCGCGGTGTATTATGATTATTTTATAAAAGATCATTTGGGCAATGTCCGAATGGTGCTCACCGATCAGCAGCAACTCGATCTCTATCCTACCGTAACCTTTGAAGATGGGAATACTACGCTGGAACAGGGGTATTATGAAAATGCGAATGCAGAGCGAATCGCGAGGCCAGGATCCTTTTTTGATGCCAGTACCAATGGCAGTAAAGTGCAGTTACTACGAAAATCCACGCAACCTATTGGAGCTGGTAAATTGCTCAAAGTAATGGCGAAGGATCGGTTGCAGGTGAAGGTGGATTATTATATCCCCGATGTGGCTACCGACAACTCCATCGCAAATGGTAGATCCTCTTTGCTGACTGCCTTAGTTAGTTTACTGAATGGCAGCACTGCACCCAGTGCGCTGAAAGGAAGTGGCACTGCCGTTTCCGATCAATTATATGCGGATGAACCGTGGAATGTATTTTTGTTTCCCCAAGATTATAGTGTGTCCAGCAGTTTGCCAAAGGCGTATTTAAATATATTGTTTTTTGATGAGCAGTTTAAGTTTGTAACCAGTGGTAGTGAGATTATTCAGGTGACGACGAAAGGGAGTGGACAACATATCTACCGGATAGATGGGAATGCGAAGGAAGCGCCGAAGAATGGGTATGTGTATGTTTACGTGAGTAATGAGAGTAATAACCTGGTGTATTTTGATAATTTGCAGGTGAGCCAGGAGCGAGGGCCACTTATGGAAGAGAATCATTATTATCCGTACGGGTTAGTGATGCAAGGCATAAGTTCCAAGAGTACAAGTTTTGGAAATCCAGCTAATAAATTGGAGTACAATGGAAAGGAAAAACAAGATAAGGAGTTTAGTGATGGTAGTGGATTGGAATGGTTGGATTATGGTGCAAGAATGTATGATAACCAAATCATGCGTTGGATGACGATAGACCCTCTTGCTGACCAAATGCGTAGATGGTCACCTTACAACTATGCTTTTGATAACCCGATTAGATTTATTGACCCTGACGGGATGGCACCATTAACAGATTATTATAATTTGAAAGGTCAAAAAGTTAAACATGTTGATGATGGTAAAACTGACAAAGTAATTGTGCTTACTACCAGTAAAAAGGAAACTGATGTGGACAATGCAATTAACAATGGTCATACCGTTAATCAAATAACTGATGGACAGGTTAAACAAATGGACAATATATATGCTTTTGCTGAAACAGATAAAACCAATACCGAGAAAGGATTTATGTTCGGTCAAAATGGACAATCCTCAAAAACTGTTACTGGAGAGAAGGAAGGGAAAATAGGTAATGAGGCTTGGAAAGAAGCCCGAGCAGATTTAACATCCAAGGGCGATAAACCTGTATCTGATGCTCACTTACATCCTTTAAAATATGATGCGGATGGAAATGTTGTAGAATATGGTTTGCCCAAACCATCTAATACAGATAAAGATCCGAAGAATAATAGAGGTTATACACAACCATCTATGGTATTAGGCTTTAGAGAAGAAATAAAACCACTGCCACCTGGTCAAATAGGAGGAACGCCAGAAAGGAGTTTTGTTCCTCGAGTTGGTTTTTATAATACAGGAGGGGCGATTATACAAATTGACTATTCAGATTTAAAAAGAGCCATTCAGAAAATCAATAAATGAAAGTAATAATGAAACTTTTATTTGCAGCGTTGTGTTTAATAATCTTAAACTCTTGCAGAACTTATTTAGATATAGAAAAAAACAGTGTTGTTACTGACTACATGATGTTTAAGTATTATAAAGGTTATAACGAATTAGACTATTTTAATAAGGTTAATGGAATAGCAGGTAATGAAGTGTTTTATACTACACATTTTACTATTAAGTTACCAAAGGATATTGTTTACTGGAAGCAGTCAGGAAATAAATTTTATTATGAGTACGGTTCTAAGCAAATTGTTTATATCTATACAGCATATAAAAATGAAGGTGAAGAATCCGACAAATGGGAACTGAAAGATGTAGAAGAGGGAAAAGAGTTTAATTATTTAGATGAGTATTGGACAAACGAGAGAAAATACAATGAGAACTATTTATATAAAAGAAATAAAAAAAGAATAACTAAGCTTTATACAAATGGCAAGTATGAAATACTCTTATACAATCTAAAAGAAAAAAGCTATCCTTCTTTTTTTGAATTTATTAAGTCCTTTAAGATTAAACAATAAACAACAAAGCTCCTCGCGGGGCTTTCGTTTTATATATTAGTGAGAACATTACTCAAAGCATCTTTCATTTTTTCTTGCTGAGAAAAGTGTCCGGCACCGCATAAAACTGAAGAACTAAAGCAAAATAAATATTAACGAAATAGAAGCGCTATTTAAATTAGCAATTGAGAAATTACGTTCTGATGATAATAGTGAGATCAATATTGAGATAGATGATTATTGGACAATTTTAGCTGATGAATGGAGTAATTTTAAGGAATCTCCTAAGCCTGCTGTAAACTTTTTACGAGTCACTTCCTCCGCTTTTATGTGTTCGCCCTGCTTAGTCCCCTGGCATGGTGCCTCCGTATGGAGGGAATTTTCCCTACCCTCTTAAAAAAATAGTCAATTTTTTCATTGATAATCAACGAGTTATGAAGGTGCGATAAAAAATAATCCTCCTTTTCTTTGGAAATATGCCCCTATTCCACCTACCTTCGCACTCCAAATTTTTATTTAGCCGCTGGGATAGCAGCGGCATCATACAAAACATATAATAATGAGTAAACTACATTTCACCACCAAACACGCGAACGAGGCTACCGTACAACGCAATTGGCATATTGTAGACGGTACTAATCAAACCGTTGGTCGTATGTGTGCTAAGATCGCCGCTGTTCTGCGCGGAAAAACAAAGGCTTATTACACTCCACACGTTGATTGTGGCGATTTCGTAATCGTTATCAATGCTGACAAAGTGGTATTTACCGGTAATAAATTAGAAGACAAGATATACTTAAACTTCTCTGGCTACCCAGGTGGTAAAAAAGAAGAAGTAGCTAAGAACTTATTGGCCCGCCGTCCAGATGCTATTATCGAAAGAGCAGTAAAAGGCATGCTTCCTAAAAATCGCTTAGGTCGCAAAATGGTGAAAAAATTATTTGTGTACGCAGGTACTGCGCATCCGCACACCGCACAGCAACCTAAAACATTAACTTTCTAATTGTAAATAAATGGAAAAGCAAAAAAATGCCGTTGGTCGTCGTAAAGAAGCTGTTACCCGCGTATTTATTACAAAGGGAGATGGCAAGATAACCATCAATGATAAAGATTACAAAGTGTATTTCCCCCTGGCTTACTTACAGAATCAGGTAGAACTACCTTTCAAAACAATTGAAGCTGCTAATCAATTTGACGTTAAGATAAATGCTACCGGTGGTGGTGTAAAAGGACAGGCCGAAGCTGCTAAACTGGGCATCGCCCGCGTACTATTGGAAATCAGCGCTGACTACCGCCCTGCATTAAAAGCAGCCGGTTTATTAAAGCGCGATCCAAGAGGTGTGGAGCGTAAAAAACCAGGACGTAAAAAAGCGAGAAAAAGCTACCAATTCTCTAAACGTTAATCATCAACTAATAACACTATCAATACAATGGAAAATAATACTTCATTACAGCAACAGTTGTTGGAAGCAGGCGTACACTTTGGTCACCTGAAAAAGAAGTGGAACCCAAAAATGTTGCCTTACATTTTTGCTGAAAAGAAAGGCATCCACATTATTGATCTTAACAAAACCACCGAGGCCCTGCAGGAAACTGCTGCTGCTTTAAAGCAGATTGCCAAGAGTGGTAAAAAGATCATGTTTGTGGCTACTAAAAAGCAATCTAAAGAAATTGTAACCGAGTGTGCCAAGAAGGTAAACATGCCTTATGTAACTGACCGTTGGTTAGGAGGTATGCTTACTAACTTCAATACGATCCGCAAAAGCGTAAAGAAGATGCAAAGCATCGAAAAGATGCTGAGCGATGGATCTTTTGATAATATCACCAAAAAAGAACGCCTTACATTAAGTCGCGATAGAGATAAAATGGAAAAAGTATTAGGCGGTATCGCTCAATTGGGCCGTGTACCTGCTGCTTTATTCATCATTGATATCGGCCACGAACATATTGCATTGGCAGAAGCAAAGCGTTTAGGCATCACCACTTTTGGTATGGTAGATACCAATTGCGATCCTAACAAAGTTGATTTCGCCATTCCATCAAATGACGATGCTACAAAATCAATCGCTATCATCACTAGCTACATCACTGCTGCTATTGCAGAAGGCTTAGCGGAAAGAATGGCTGCGAAAGATGATGACGTAGATGATCAAGGCATGGACGAAAACGAACGCAAAGCAGCTCGCATACAAGCAGAAGCAGAAGCGGAAGCAGCACGCGGGGGCAGAGGCGGTAGAGGTGGTGGATCAAATCAAAATGGTCCTGGTGGTCAACAAAAGCGCCGTGTGGTAGGTGGTGCAAGCCGCAGACCAGGTGGTGGAGGTGGAAGATAGAATATATCTTTATTGAGCAATTAAAAACAAAACAAAATGTCAACAACAGCAACAATAACAGCGTCCGACATAAACAAGCTGCGCCAAATGACTGGCGCTGGCATGATGGACTGTCGCAAAGCATTAACAGAAACCAACGGCGATTTCGAAGCAGCCGTTGACTGGCTCCGCAAAAAAGGCCAAAAAGTAGCCGCCCTTCGTGGTGATCGTGATGCGCGTGAAGGTGTAGTATTAGCCAAAACCACCGCTGACCACAAAACCGGCATAGCTCTTTGTCTAAGTTGCGAAACCGATTTCGTGAGTAAGAATGATGACTTTGTAGCTTTCGCTCAAAGCATTATGGATGCTGCTATTTCTAATAATGTAAAATCAGCTGAAGAATTAAACAATCTTCAAATCAACGGCGCTAAAATAGCCGACCTGGTAAATGACAAACTTGCCAGCATAGGCGAAAAAATAGGCATCTCTAAATTCGAACGTGTAGATGCTCCTTATGTAGCTTCTTACATCCACGGTGCAAACCGCATGGGCGTATTAGTAGGTCTAAGCAAAGAAGCTGCCGAAGCAGGTAAAGACGTAGCTATGCAAATAGCTGCTATGAACCCTGTAGCAGTAGATCCTGAAAGCGTACCAAAAGAAACAATAGAACGCGAACGCGCCATTGTAACTGAGCAAATTTCCGCTGACCCTAAAATGGCCGGCAAACCCGCTGATATGATCGCTAAGATTGCTGATGGCAAGTTGAATGCGTTCTTTAAAGAACAGACTTTGATTGCACAGGCTTATGTGAAGGATGGCAGTAAGAGTGTGGGAGATTATCTGAAGAGTGTGGGTGGGGATTTGAAGGTGATTGAGTTTAAGAGGGTGGCATTAGGGTAAGGACAATTTTATTTTAATTTATATAAGAGGCTGCTTTTAAAAGGCAGTCTCTTTTTTTTGTGTGTTTTGCACTTTTAATTAAACGTTTGTTTAACTTTGTTCCAGGAAACAGGAACAATGAGCTACAACGACAAACAAATCAGCATTTTAGAAACAGCCGAACGGCTGTTTGCCAGTAAAGGTTTTGACGGTACTTCTGTGCGCGATATCGCGGAGGAAGCTGGTGTAAATCTGGCAATGATTTCCTACTACTTTGGCTCAAAAGAAAAATTAATGGAGGCTCTTTTCGATTACAGAGCTAGCTATGTGAAGATGACAATAGAGGCTTTATTAAAAGATGACTCCCTGGAGCCGCTGGAAAAAATGAACAGGCTAATAGATACTTACGTGGATAGAGTGATGCAAAAACAGCGCTTCCACAAAATAATGATCTGTGAGCAGGTTATTAATAAAAATCCTATTATCATTAACCTGGTGAAGGATATTAAAAAGCGCAATTCGGAATTGATCGGACAACTGATTAAAGAAGGACAAAAGAAAGGGGTGTTTAAAAAGAAAGTAGATATTATTCTTATGATGGGCACGATGGTTGGGACGATGTCGCAATTAATGATTAGCCAGGATTTTTACAAAGAAAGCAATAATCTTACTTCTCTTTCTGATGAAGCATTTGAACTTCATCTTAAAAAGAAATTAAGCGTACATATAAAAAACCTTTTTAAAGCAATACTAACCAATGAAGCATAAAACACTATTAACAGGAATTAGTTTTCTTCTATTGCTTTTACTCAGTACAAAAATCCTGCTGGCGCAGGAGGTCAAAAACCTTACTCTGAAAGAAGCTATTGAACTGAGTATTAAAAACAGCAAACAGTTAAAAGGCAGCCAGGCTAAAATTGATGAAGCTACTGCATCCCTGAGAGAAGCGGTGGAAAGGCGTTTGCCGGATTTTAAGGTAAGTGGGTCTTATTTATACTTGCCGGTTAATCCCAACATAAGTTTAAAAACAAAAAAAGATAGTGCCGGTGGAGGCGGGCCTAAAGTGTCGCAAGCAGCTTACGGTATCGCGAACGTTTCTTTGCCACTTTATTCAGGGCTTCGAATAAAGTATGGTATAGAATCCGCTAGGTATCTTGAGCAAGCCGCAAAGCTTGATGCAGAGGGTGATCGCGATGAATTGATACTGAATGCTATTAATGCATTTACTAATTTATACAAAGCAAAAGCTGCGGTAGAACTGGTAAAAGAAAATTTACAACAATCACAAAAACGGGTAAATGATTTTACTAACCTGGAGAAAAATGGTCTGTTGGCCCGTAATGATTTACTAAAAGCCCAATTACAATCTTCCAACGTTGAACTATCCCTGTTAGATGCCGAAAATAACAGCATGCTCGCTAACATAAATATGAACCTGATGCTGGGACTTCCTGAAAAAACAGTGCTCATGCCAGATTCAAATAGCTTAGTAGAAACGGGAACTTTGAAGAGTGTAGAAGACTATGAACAACTGGCACTTCAAAAGCGAAGAGATATTGCAGCACTAGCTATTCGCAGAAAAGCCGCAGGCATGGGTGTTAAAATAGCTAAAGGAGATCTTTATCCGGGCATTGCACTTACTGGCGGATATATAGCAGCTTATGTTCCTAACTTTCTTACTGTTATAAATGCTGTTAACATTGGCGTAGGTATTCAATATAATCTTTCCTCTCTCTGGAAAACCACAGCGAAAGTGCAACAGGCTAAAGCCAGGGAGTTGCAAGTTCAGGCAAGTGAAGAGCAGTTAAGTGATGTCGTTCGCTTACAAGTTAATGAAGCCTATCAGAATTATTTATTGAGTCAAAAGAAAATAGAAGTGTATAATAAAGCAATTGATCAGGCGGGTGAAAATTATCGTATTACTAAAAACAAATACGATAATAGTTTAGTAACTACCACGGATCTGCTGGATGCTGATCTTGCTCAATTGCAAGCAAAATTAAATTACACCTCTGCTAAAATAGATGCTATCGTTGCTTATAATAAATTGTTGCAGACAGCCGGCATTTTAGATAGTACCTCACAAAAAAACAATTAACCTACCAACATAATTATAAAAGAAATTTTATGTCAACAACGAAACAACATACTCCTCACACAGAAGCTCCTAAAAAAAGGAACAAAACATTTATTATCGTCTTAGTTCTGCTGGTAGTAGCAGGCGGCTGGTTTGGCATCAGCAAATATATTCATGCGCAACACCATGAAGAAACAGATGATGCACAGATAGAAGCTAATATTAGTCCGGTTATTCCAAGAGTACCTGGCTATGTAAAAGAAATAAGAATAAAAGATAATCAATTGGTAAAGAAGGGTGATACGCTAATTGTATTGGACGATAGAGATCTTCAATTAAAACTGCAACAAGCAGAAGCGGCACTTGCTACGGCAGAAAGTAATTTAGCGGCAGCACGCGCTACCAGTTCCGCAGCTAATACTAATATAGCTTCTTCAAAAGCATCTATAGGAACTATTGACGCACAAATAGAAGCTGCTAAAGTAAATGTATGGCGCAGCTCTCAGGATCTCACTCGTTATGAAAATCTTATTAAAGATCATTCTATTACGCAGCAACAATACGAACAGGCGCTAGCTGCCAAGCAAACGGCAGATAGACAATTGCAGGTATTGGTAGAACAACGAAAACAAGCGCTTGAACAAACAAACTCAGTATCTTCTCAAAGTGGTGCAACTGCCCAACAGATCGGTATTGCTAATGCTACTATCAAACAACGTCAGGTAGACGTAGAAGATGCTAAACTGAATTTATCATATTCCATAATTACTGCTCCTGAAAATGGGACTGTGTCAAAAGTAAATGTGCAGGAAGGGCAATATTTACAGGCAGGTCAGTCGCTGTTTAATGTAGTACTTGATCAAAATATTTGGGTAGTAGCAAATTTCAAAGAAACACAGTTTGGAAAAATGAAGATCGGGCAAAAGGTAATTGTACATGCGGATGCATTTCCAGGACATGATTTTGTAGCTACGCTAGCTTCTTTCTCTCCTGCCACCGGCGCGCGTTTTTCTTTATTACCGCCAGACAATGCCACGGGCAATTTTGTGAAAGTGGTACAACGACTACCAGTTAAAATTGAATTTAATAAAGAAGATTCGTTGACGCATGCACTAAAGCCAGGAATGAATGTAGTAGTGGACGTTCATTTAGATTAATCTGTTTTTTTAAATAAACTTAATTCATAACTAATGCAGGAATCATTGGTTGAATATGGCTCCCGAAGAGTGATCATTACAATCACTGCTATCATTTGCGCCTTGTTGGAAATTGTAGATACTACTATTGTAAACGTGGCGGTAAGTGATATGAAGGGAAATCTCGGCGCTACTTTCACCGAAGTAGGCTGGGTTATTACGGCTTATGCTATTGGTAATGTAATTATAGTTCCTATGACGAGCTGGTTGTCACAGCAATTTGGTCGTCGTAATTATTTTGCTGCTTCTATTATACTATTTACTATCTGTTCTTTTTTATGTGGCAATGCCAATGGCATTTGGGAGTTAGTGGCTTTTCGTTTTATGCAGGGTTTAGGTGGTGGCGCTTTGCTGGTAACTTCTCAAACAATTATTACCGAAAGTTATCCTCCTGAAAAAAGAAATATGGCGCAGGCTATTTATGGATTAGGAGTTATTATAGGTCCTACCTTAGGTCCGCCATTAGGAGGTTATATTGTTGAACATTTTTCCTGGCCCTATATTTTTTATATTAATATTCCGATAGGCGTTATTGCCACGTTGCTTACACTACAATTTGTACGCAGTCCTAAGTATGGAGAAAAAACCGCAGTGAAAGATATTGATTGGCTAGGTATTGGTTTGCTGGCAGTAACTGTAGGTTGTTTGCAATATGTTTTGGAAAAAGGACATGATGATGATTGGTTTTCCAGCAGCACTATTACCAGTTTAGCTGTTGTTGCCTTTTTCGGTCTATTCTTTTTTATATGGCGGGAGCTAACTTATAAAAATCCTATTGTAGAATTGCGTGTTTTAAAAAATGGCAATCTCCGGGTAGGTACTATTTTATCTTTCATCATGGGATTTGGATTATACGGATCCACTTTTATTATCCCTTTATATACACAAGTTTCTTTAGGCTGGACAGCTCAGCAAGCCGGCATGTTAATGATACCTGCCGCTTTAACCACTGCCGTGATGATGCCTATGATTGCTAAATTATTGCAGCGGGGAATTCCGCAGCAATATCTGGTGGCATTTGGTATGCTCACCTTTTCCATATTCACCTTCTGGGGCTATTATATATTAACCCCCGACACCAGCGCGGACGATTTTTTCTGGATGCTAATACTTCGTGGAATAGGAATGGGTATGCTATTTATCCCTATCACTGCACTTTCCCTTTCTACCCTTAAGGGAAAACAAATTGGCCAGGGCGCCGCTTTTACTGGCATGATGCGGCAACTGGGCGGGTCTTTTGGAATAGCCATGATTACTACCTTTATGGCAAGCCAGAATGTAGTGCATTATAGTAGTTTGTCGGGTAAATTAGATGCTACCAACCCGGTGCTACAGCAGCGTCTAGCAGGCATTCAACATAATTATATAGCTAAAGGGATGACACCAGATATTGCCCTAAAGAGCGCTTATACTACAATTGACCACATGGTGAGCAAACAAGCCTCTATTCTATCTTACATGGACGTCTTTTTATACCTGGGGATCATGTTCTTGATCTGCATTCCTTTTGTAATATTGGTAAAAGGAAACCGGAAGAAAAAAGTTGATCTAGCAGAGGCTATGCACTAAAAAAAAGGTCTTCTTAAAAAAATTTGAATAAAAGATTGCTTTTTAACTAAACAGTCTTTACTTTTACACCCACTTAGCGCTGAACGATTATCCTGCGTCAGCATAAGAACCACTAATAATCCAATTTCTCTTCTTCAACCAGCCATCCAATTTCCAACAATTTAGTTTTCGTCCCTCTGTTTTATTATAGTCTGTCTTAATATCCATCTAAAAATCACCCGACAACGTTTTGTCTGTAACCTAGTTATAGCGTAACCCCCGAACCTGCATAGCATTGCGAATAATATTCGCTTAAATACCTATCTGGCGTGAGTTACCAACAATTTTTATTATTTGAAAACCAATATACGACCTCTTTCTTTTTGTGGTTTCAGAGGTAAGCACAGGCCGGCGATTTCTATCGTCGGCATTTTTTGACCGGGATTTTTGGGATTAAAAGGATTTATTGGATTTCCCAAACTTCTCTTCCCCTAATGAGTTTATCCAGATCGCCCTTGCCTTTACTAGCAATAGTATCTTCAATCTGCATCGCCATTACATCTTCATAACAAGCCCTTTCCGTTTCATAAAAAACACCGAAAGGACGGGGTAAATGTCCCTCTATGCGGGTATCATGGAACATGCGAGTAAGGATCTGCGCTTTGTAGAAATCATTTTCATCGTGTATCCAGAGGTCATCGGCACTAATTCCATTGCCTAATTCAACAGCTACCGGCTTGAGGCCATCCAGCTTAATACCTTTATTTTGAGTAGCTCCGTAAATCAGCGGTTTACCTTGTTCCAGGAAGATCACTTCTTCCGGCTTGCTGCTTTTCTCGGTGAATATTTCAAAAGCGCCGTCGTTGAAAATGTTGCAATTCTGATATATTTCCAGAAAAGAAGCGCCTTTATGTTGGTGAGAACGGGTGAGCAAGGTTTGGAGATGCTTAGGATCCCTATCCATGCTACGCGCAATGAATGTAGCATCTGCGCCCAAAGCGAGTGCCAGCGGGTTAAAGGGATGGTCTATGCTACCAAAGGGAGTGGACTTGGTAACTTTATTTTCTTCGGAAGTGGGAGAATACTGTCCTTTCGTTAATCCGTATATCTGGTTATTGAAAAGCATGATATTCACATCAAAATTCCGGCGAAGCAAGTGGATTGTATGGTTGCCACCTATGCTCAGGCTGTCGCCATCGCCTGTCACGATCCATACGCTCAGTTCTGGACGGGCGGCTTTTAGTCCGCTGGCTATGGCTGTTGCCCTTCCGTGAATGGAGTGCATTCCATACGTATTCATATAATAAGGAAAGCGACTGCTACAGCCGATGCCCGATATAATTACAATATTTTCTTTAGGCACCCCTATTCCCGGCATTATCTTCTGCACTTGGGCTAATATAGAATAGTCGCCACAGCCTGGGCACCAGCGTACTTCCTGGTCGGTAGTAAAATCTTTGGCCGTTAAGGCTGCGGGTTGGGGAGCGGTTATCGTTTCACTCATATACTTGAAATTGGGAGCAAAATTAAATAAAAAAGGCCACCTGTTCCCAGGCGACCTTTATCAATATGGTATAACAGATAATTAATATCTGTTGTTGTAACCACCACCATTGTTGCTACCAGCAAAAGACCTTCTGTTGTCAGAACGTTCTTCTTTAGGTTTAGCAATGGTTACAGAAATAGATCTGCCTTCCACTACAGCGCCATCCAGCTCAGTAATAGCTTTCTGACCTTGTTCGTCGTTCGACATTTCTACGAAGCCAAATCCACGGCTACGGCCAGTAAATTTGTCTTTAATAACTTTAGCAGAAGTAACTTCTCCGTACTCTGCAAAAAAATCTTGTAAGTCCTCGTCAGCGACGTTGAAACTTAAATTTGACACGTAAATGTTCATACTTTGTTTTAATTAAAAAAATACAATAATGCCCTGAGAAAAAAGCAAGGAGTAAAGAAGACTAACTATAATACTATTAGCGGAGTAATGCGTAGCAGACTATATCGTTCAATCACCAATGCCGTAAAGCTCAAAAAGCGAGTGCGAAGGTAATGTATTTAATTGGTACTGTAAAAAATAAACTCTGAATAAAAATTAGCTGTATTTATTTTCCTCCATCAACTTCTTAGCAATCCTTTCCTTAGCCGCCTTACTGTTAAACGGTTCCACTTTAGTAAATCGCTTCAGCCCCAACAACATCATTCGTTGTTCATCTCCATCGGTGAATGCATTAATAGCATCTTTGCCATATTTATTAACCTTATCAGCAGCGTCATATATATAAGTCTTCACTATATCCATTTCATGCGCACACTTGTCCGCCCCACGCAGATCTGCCAATTTCATCAATCGTAGCAAGGCACTTTCAGCTGTAAATGTCTGAATAGACATATCCGCAATATTCATTAATATTTCCTGCTCGCCTTCCAATTTCATCATTAGTTTTTGCACTGCCGCACCTGCTGTCATTAAAATAGCTTTTTTAAAATTAATGATTGCTTTTCTTTCTTTAGCAAAAGGCGCATCATCAGAACTACCAAAATCAGGAATACTCATTAGCTCTTTTGAAACAGCCATAGCAGGTCCCATCAAATCCAGCTTCCCTTTCATAGCACGTTTCAACACCATATCAACCATTAATAAACGATTGATCTCATTCGTGCCTTCAAAAATGCGGTTGATGCGACTATCGCGATAGGCTTTCGAAATAATATATTCTTCACTAAATCCATTTCCTCCGTGTATCTGTACTGCTTCATCTACCACAAAATCCAACATCTCACTTCCATATACTTTTAATATTGCACATTCAATAGCATATTCTTCCGCCGCTCCCAGCAATGCTTCGTTAAAAGGTTTGCCGCTATTTAGCATTTCTGCTTCTTTATCACCAATCCATTTAGAACTACGGTATAGAGCACTTTCGCATACCCAAAGATTAATGGCCATTTGAGCTATCTTATTTCTGATTGCTCCAAAATTGGCAATGGGTGTTTTAAATTGTTCTCTTGTATTGGCATACTGAATAGCAATAGTAGCCGAACGTTTAGCAGCACCTAATGCAGCAGCACAAAGTTTCAAGCGGCCTATGTTAAGAATATTAAATGCTATAATATGACCTTTGCCAATTTCACCCAATACATTTTCTACCGGCACCTTACAATCCTGAAAATAAAGTTGCACTGTAGAAGAACCTTTAATACCCATTTTATGTTCTTCGGGTCCTTGCGTAAATCCTTCAAATCCTCTTTCCACAATAAAGGCCGTGAATTTATCTCCATCAATTTTGGCAAACACTGTATACACATCTGCAAAACCACCATTGGTGATCCAGCATTTTTGCCCGTTTAATAAATAGTATTTTCCATCATCGCTCAACTTCGCCGTTGTTTTAGCACCCAGCGCATCACTCCCGCTATTAGGTTCTGTAAGACCATAAGAACCTTTCCATTCGCCGGTGGCGAGTTTGGGTATATATTTTTGCTTTTGTTCTTCTGTACCAAAATATAAAATGGGTAGTGTGCCTATTCCTGTGTGCGCAGCCATAGCCACTGAAAAAGAATAGCCGCCGCCCAGGGCTTCATTTATTAATGTGGCGGTGATAAAATCTTTTCCTAATCCTCCATATTGTTCGGGAAGTGAAGTAGACAATAATCCTTGTTCGCCGGCCTTTTCTAATAAAGTGGGCATTAGGCCTGGTTCTAGTTTATCTATTCTATCAATAATAGGTACTATTTCTGTATCAAGGAAAGCCAGGCACATATCCTTCACCATCAATTGTTCCTCATTAAAATCTTCCGGGATAAATGTATCAGCCGCGGCGCTTTCTTTTATCAGCCATTCGCCGCCTTTTAGCATAGAGACAATGTTTTCAGTGGTAGTACTCATAGTTATTTTATTCTGTGTCGCTAAAGTTAATGAATCTTTCTCTTATTTTTACCTTACAACATGCTAATCTTATTATACATAACAATTGCATTATTGTTCATTTATGGAATATTAATCAGCTACTATAAAAGCTGGTGGAAAAGAATACCATTATTCTCTCTCGAAAGTTTGAAAGAGTGGAAACCT
>JADMIO011113564.1_pt1 | contig 24599 bp, 23 predicted proteins | sample 8958161 | NCBI WGS metagenome assembly JADMIO01 (sample SAMN16585339, study PRJNA669376) | soil metagenome | isolation source: Crop rotation soil | place: USA: Cullars Rotation, Alabama | collected 2011
GTCGACGCGTGGAAGCTGTCGGCCGACGACGTCGCCACGGCGGTCTCGTTCGTCCTGTCGGCTCCCGGTGACATGCTCGTGCACCGGATCGAGGTTCGCAGCAACAATGTCCCGGCGAAGAAATAAGACCTGACAAGCAGGTCCCTCGCTTCCCCCAGGACGACAAATAGTGCACCACGTGAAGCTCAAACTGCTGGCGCACCAATGCTTTACGTCACATATTGACCATCTGTGACCAAGGTGACCCCGATCTCCCGAGATCGACCGCGAATGCCTGTCGAGCCCACTGACGCCGGCGTCAAGGAGCTCATTGCCGTTCGCGAGATCGTGCACGCCTTCCTCACGGCGGAACAGCCGGAGGAAGTGTTCCAGTTCGCGCTCGATCGCGTGAGTCCACTTGTCGGCGCGTCGTTCGCGTGTGTCTACCTGATCGACGGCGCATCGGAGCTGATGCGACTCGCGGCGGTGCACAACTGGCCGGAGCAATACACGCAGTTTCTCGGCGAGATGCGCGTGCGGCTCGGCTTCGGTCCGAGCGGGGAAGCAGCGGCGGAACGGCGCGTGATCGAGATTCCGGACATCATGTCGGATCCGTCGCTTGAAGACTGGGCCGAGGTGGCACAGGAGCTGGGCTTCCGCGCGATCGTGGCGCTTCCGCTCCAGACGGGCGACGGCGTACTCGGGACGGTCGCGTTCTACTTCACCAAGGCCGGCGCGATCTCGTCGGACACTCGCTCGCTCCTTCGCATGGTCGCGGACCAGATGGCCGCCACCGCGCAGAAGGCGCGACTCATCGACGACCTTCGGCGCGCGAACGCGGCGCTCCTCGAGAGCAACTCGGAGCTCGAGCAGCAGTACGCCGCGCTCCTCGAGGCACGCCGGGTGAAGGACGAGTTCCTCGCGAACATCTCGCACGAGCTACGGACGCCGCTTACCGCCGTGATGGGCTATGCGTCCCTCATGGAAGAAGGCCTGTCGGGCGCCGTCACCGACGAGCAGAAGAAGTCGCTCGCGCAGGTGAAGGTGGCGAGCCAGCACCTCCTCGACCTCATCGGCGACCTCCTGGAGCTCACGACCCTGAAGCAGGGTGGACTGGCGGTGAACCGGACCGAGTTCGACATCCGCGATCCGCTGCGCGAGGCCGTTGCGGCAACGCGAGGGCGGCTCGACGGCGTCGCGCTGAAGGTCACGGAGCCGGACACCGACGTCACCATGGTGAGCGACCGCCGGAAGCTCACGAAGCTCCTCATCGCGCTGATCAGCAACGCCTACAAGTTCACCGCGCAGGGCGAGGTCCACGTGTCGGTCTCGACGCGCAACGATCGCGTGTTCTATCGCGTAGTCGACACGGGGATCGGGATCTCGGAGGAGATGCAGGGGCTGGTCTTCGAGGAGTTCCGGCAGGCGGATGGATCGAGCACCAGGCGATACGGCGGTTCCGGGCTGGGGCTGTCGCTCGCCCAGCGGCTCGCCAGGCTCCTCGGCGGCAACATCTACGTGGAGTCGGTGGCGGGCGAAGGATCGACCTTCACGGTCGAGCTTCCAGTCGAGCTCACTCCACTGGACCGCTCCTGAATCACCGGATCGGACCGCCACTCCCGCGGCTCGTTCGCTGGTCGTTACACTACAACAACCAAACACGGTCCGCCGCTGTCTCACTCGCGGCAGCCTGAAAACACGCATTCGTCGCCATGCCCAAGTCCCAGAGAACGCTCCAGGAATTCCGCACCACCGCCACGCCCGCCGATGTGCTCGATCGCGCGAAAAAGTTCTTCTCCTCGCGCAATTCGCTCTACGCCGCGTTCGTCGAGCAGGAGGGTCCCACGCACGTGACGTTCCGCGGGCAGGGAACGGAGGAAATCGTCATCGCCGCGATCGAGCGCGACGGGTCCACGCTGGTGACCGGATCCGCGTACATCTTCGACATGCAGATCTCGCGGTTCTTCACCACGCTCCCGTCTGTCGAAACGGTGCAGGCATGACGCAGCCTTTCGTGACACAGCTGCGGGCCCGCGGCGACGCGCTCCAGGTGGGCACGGGCGCCGGCGCGATCACCGTACGCGTCGAGCTTCCCGAGACGTGGGATGTCGTGAAGGCGAACGTCTCCGCGGATGCGACGGTGGCCGAGCTCAAGGCGAAGGCGCTCGACGTGTTGTATCCCTTCGGTGCGCCGAACGACTTCGTCATGAAGCTTCGTGGCTGGGAAGTCCTCGACGAGACGGCGACGCTCGCGAACGCCGGCGCCCTCGACGGATCCATTTTTCTCCTGACGCACCGCCACAGGCGTCCCGTCCGCTGAGCACCGCAGCCCGCCTCTCGAGCTCCGCGCCGGTCGGCGCGGATCACGCCGCGCTGCGCGACGCACTCCAGCGCCTGCGCTCCGAAGTCCAGAAGCGCATCGTCGGCCAGGAGCGCGCGCTCGACGAGATCCTCATGGCGCTCGCCGCCGGCGGACACGCGCTCCTCGTCGGAGTGCCCGGTCTCGCCAAGACGCTGATGATCCGCTCGATCTCGGAGGCGCTCCATCTCGAGTTCCGCCGGATCCAGTTCACGCCCGATCTCGTGCCCAGCGACATCACGGGGAGCGAGATCCTCGAGGAGGATTCGGCGACTGGCAAGCGCGAGTTTCGCTTCGTGCGCGGGCCGATCTTCGCGAACATCGTGCTGGCCGACGAGATCAATCGCGCGCCACCGAGAACGCAGGCCGCGCTGCTCGAGGCGATGCAGGAACACCGCGTCACCGCCGCCGGCCAATCGATGCGTTTGCCGGAACCGTTCTTCGTGCTGGCGACACAGAATCCCATCGAGCAGGAGGGAACGTATCCCCTCCCGGAAGCGCAGCTCGACCGTTTCCTGTTCGATGTTCGCGTCGGCTATCCGTCAGCCGATGACGAAGTCTCCATCCTCCGCTCGACGACGGGCGCCACGCAGGAAGCGCTGCGTCCAGTGCTCGGTGCGGAGGAAGCTGTCGCGCTTCAGCGCGCAGTCCGCGACGTCGCGGCATCGGAGGTTGCACTTCGCTATGCAGCGTCGCTTGCTCGTGCGACGCGCCCGGATGACGATACAGCCACCGCGCTCGTGAAGCGTGCGGTCCGGTGGGGAGCCGGGCCGCGTGCGGGGCAGGCGCTCGTGCTTGGCGCAAAGGCACATGCATTCCTCGCCGGCCGCGCCACTGTCGCACCAGAGGACATCCAGCGCGTTGCGCTTCCCGTGCTGCGTCACCGCGTGCTGGCGAGCTTTGCGGCTGAGGCCGAGGGGATCACGCCGGAGCAGGTGATCGCGGATATCCTCCAGCGTGTCACGCCGCCGCGGAGTGGACTCTCCGTATGAAGCACACAGCTTGAGCTGAGATGTCCGCCGGCCCGTATGGCGCGCTTCTCGATGCCGTACGCGGCGTCCGGTGGCCTTCCGCCCGACGCGTCACCGGCGCGACGCTCGGCGCGCACACCTCGAAGCTCAAGGGAAACTCGTCGGAGTTCAGCGAGTTTCGTCCGTATCGGCAGGGGGATGATCCGCGTCGCGTGGACTGGCGGCTCCTGGCACGCAGCGACCGCGCGTACGTCAGGCTGACGACCGATCGCGCGACGCTTCGGACCGCAATCATCGCCGATGCATCTGCGTCGATGGCGTTTCCAGCCCCGGCGCTCGACAAGTGGCGGATGGCGCGCGAGCTGGCGGTCGGACTCGCGGCGGTTGCGCACTCGGAGGCCGATCCCGTGGGTCTCGCGATTGCGAGCGAGAAGCCGATCGTGCTCCTTCCGCGTGCTCGACGCAGCGTGCTGCACGAGATGATGCGCGCGCTCGACACCACGAAGCCGGAAGGGACGGGCGCGATCGCTCCGTTCGTCACGAATGCGCGCGCAACGCGCGTCGTTGTCGTTTCCGACCTGCTGGGCGATCTCGCTGCGATCATCGCAGCAGCGAAACTGAGGATCGCGTCGGGCGGTGAGGTGATCGTCGTGCACGTTGTTGCCACAGCGGAGCTGGAACCGCCACATGGGGCGCTGCTCGCGGTGGATCCGGAGGAAGCAACGACGCGCCGCGTCATGGACGATTCGCTTCGTGAAGCCTATCGCACGCGGTTCATGTCGTGGCTGGACGAGACCGCGGCATCGATGCGCGCGGCCGGCATTCGCTACCTGCTGGTCCGCACCGACGAACAGGCGCCGCACGCCGTCCGCCGCATCGCGGGTGAGACCGTGAGGCGCGGATGACCTTCCTCGCGCCGTGGGCATTCGTGGCCGGTCTCGTGGGGGCGGCGGGCATCGTGCTGCTGCATCTCGTGTCGCGCCATCGGCCGGCGGCGTTCGTCCTTCCCACCACGCGCTTCATCCCCGACCAGCAGACGCTCGTGAGCAAGGCCGCGACGCACCCGAGCGACTTGCTCTTGTTGCTGGTGAGGGTCGTATTGCTCCTCGCCGCCGCAACCGCATTTGCGCGTCCGGTAATCAAGCCTTCCGGTGGATCGATCGCCCAGGTGATTCTCGTGGACCGCTCGAGCATCGTGGGCAATCCGGCCGACGCAACCGCACGCCTGAAGACGCTGCTGGCCGCCGGCGGCACGTCGCGTGTCATCGCGTTCGATACGTCAGCCAGGCGCGTCGATGGAACGAATATCGATTCCGCAACCGTAAAGTCTGGCGCGCTCGGCTCCATTTCTCCGGCGTTGCTTCTCGCCCGACGGGTGGGAGTCGAGCTGGCCGAGCAGGTGGATTCAGTGCGGCTGGTGATCGTGTCGCCGATTGCAGCGTCGGAGATCGACTCCGCCACGAGAACGCTTCGAGCGATGTGGCCAGGCTCGATTCGGATCGAGCAAGTGGCTCCGCGTGTCGAGCATGCATCGGCCTGGGGTGTGGAACGAGCACTTCCACTCAGTGATGTCCTGGGGCCTGCGCTCGTGGGGCATGCGGCGGGCGCTCTAGCATCCACGTCGCGTGTCGTCCGCTCGGCGGTGTCGGCGGAGGACAGCGCTTTTGCACGTACCAGTGGAACCGTGGTGCGTTGGGATACGAGTGCCGCATCGCCGAAGCCGGAGGGATTGTCCGCAGGCGGTGATGTCATCGTGGCGTCGCTGGCGCGTCGAGACGTGGGGAGTGCGGGGCACGTCGTTGCGCGTTGGGCGGACGGAACGGCCGCTGCTGTCGAGAGCACAGTCGGCGCGGGATGCATTCGTGATGTCGGTGTCGGCGTTCCGCACGCGGGAGACTTGCCGCTGCACCCGCCGTTCCAGCAGATCGTCCGCCGCCTCGTCGCTCCCTGCAACTCTGTTCGAGAGATAGCGCCGGCGGACTCCGCCACGATAGCCATGCTCCGTGGCGGCTCCGAGCGCGCTGCAGCTTCACACGACCTGGTCACGGAACAGCATCGAACGTCTGTACTGGTGCAGGTCCTTCTCGGTGTGGCGCTCCTCTGCGCGCTCGGGGAGCTCGCGATTCGGATGGTGGTGCGTCGTCCGGACGTGGCGACGTGACGGCGCGGGCCCAGCTGGAGCGCTTCCAGAACAGGCTGCGCATTGCGTTGATTCTGCGCGCCCTCTGCATCGCATTCGTCAGCGGCGCGGTGGTCTTTGTCCTGCTCAGGCTTTTCGGCATTGTCGGGCCCCGCATCGTCATCGGATCGATCGCGGGAGTTCTCGCCGGCGCCGTGATCCTCTGGCGGAATCGCACGGTACAATCGCTTCCGCAGGTTGCGCTGTGGGTCGAGGAACAGACGCCACAGCTGAAGTATTCGCTGGTGACCATTGCGGAGGGCGCGACATCGCCGCTCCTCGACGCACAGGCGCTCTCGATTCCCTGGTGGAGCACCGCATCGTCGCTTCTGTGGCGATCACTCATTGTTCCTGCAGGCGTTGCGGCTCTCGTCCTGCTGGTGTTCTTCGTGAGTCCCCTCCAGGGTTTCACGTTCTTCGATCCGGGTCGTCCGCATGGATTTTCCGGAAAGAGCGACAAGGTCACGGACGTCCTGGCCCGCGTTCACGCGCATGTCGTCTCGCCGGCATATTCGCGCAAGGCGGTGATCGACGCCGACGATCCCACGAGTGTCGAGGCACTCATCGGGAGCGCGATCACAATCGACGGGCCGGGCGACGCACAGCTTCTCACGGCGACGACGGATTCACAGCCGCGAAGCGTGGCGCAGCGCTCGTCCGGCTGGAGTCTTTCGCTCACCATGCCCGCTCGGCCCGCTCTCATCCGGCTTCACTCGAAGGCCGGCCGCGACAAGCTCATTGTTCTTGCACCAGTCGTGGACGCTTCTCCCGCTGTCACGCTCCTCCTTCCGGCGAGAGACACCATTCTCCGTCGCCCAACGGGGAGCATCCCGCTGCGCGCCCAGCTTCGTGACGACATCGGGCTTCGCGATGCCGACTTCGAGTTCGTGATCAGCTCCGGCGGCGGGGAAAACTTCACGTTTCGCCAGGGCGTGCTGTCCCGCATTCGCCTCGACGATCGCACGGAGTCCACGCTCGATTCGCGAGTGTCCATCGACTCACTCGGCCTCAAGCCCGGCGACATCCTCCAGCTTCGCGCGGTGGCCCGTGACGCGAATAACGTGAACGGACCTGGCATCGGGTCCTCGGAGACCCGTTCGATCCGGATCGCGCGGCCCGACGAATACGATTCGCTCTCGGTCGAGGCGGCAGCGCCGCCGGATTCCGGCGACCAGGTCATGAGCCAGCGCATCCTCATCAACCTCACCGAGGCACTCGTCAGGAAGCAGCCGAAGATCACGCACCAGGTGCTCCTCGAGGAGTCGCGCAAGATCGCGTTCGAGCAGGCGCGCCTGCGGAAGCACGTGGGCGACGTCGTGTTCCAGCGCATGGGTGCCGACCCGCTCAGCGAAGAAGGCGCCGAGACACTGGACAAGAACGGGAAGTTGTCGCCCGAGGACATTCTTCGCATGGCAGACTCCCTGACGGGGGGAAACGCGGGCGGCCTGACTGACGTGGAGGGCGACGAGACACCGATCCTCGCGATCAACAAGCCGCTCCTCGAGGCGTTCAACGCGATGTGGGATGCCGGACGCGCGCTGGAGATCGGCGAGCCATCGAAGGCGCTTCCTCCCATGCGCATCGCACTCGCCGCGATCCAGAAGGCGCGCGCTGCGGAGCGCATCTACCTTCGCGGCCGTCCGGGAACGAACATCGTGGACGTCGCGAAGGTGAGGATGTCGGGGAAGGACAAGGGCGTTGCATCGATCCGCGAGGCGCGTGCACTGGTGGATCCTGTCGTTCGCCGGCGCGCTGCCTCATTCGAGCGAATTACCTCGATGCTCGCGACGAACCCGGAGGCAGCTGCCGATTCCCTCCTTGTGATGCGCGTCGATGCACTCGGCGATGCTCCGGCGCTCGCGTCGGCACTGGACGAGGCCGCGCGTGCGCTCCGCAAGCGCGACAACTCGGCGATCGGTCTTGCATGGACTCGCGTGCGCCGTGCGCTCGGCCGTCCGCCACGACAGAGCGCCGGTGTCTCGCTGTGGACGACATCGCCATGAGCGACTTCACCTTTGCGACTGCGCAATACGAGTCCGGTGACTGGGACTCGGCGCCGCTCGTTCCCGCGAACATCATCGACTCCATCGCGCGGTACACGGAGATCAACGTCGCACCCACCGGCGTGATCGTCCCGCTCGCGTCGCCGAGCCTGTTCCGGTATCCGCTCGTCTATCTCACGGGCCATCTTCCCGTCCGCTTCAGCCCTGCAGAGCGCGCGAACCTCGTGAAGTACGCCCAGCGAGGCGGGCTCCTGTTCGTCGACGACCACAATCACGACATCGACGGGACCTTCCACAAGACGGCGATGGAAGAGTTGTCGCGTGTGTATGGGCCGATCAAGGAGCTTCCGAAGACGCATCCCCTCTACAGCTCGTTCTTCAAGTTCGAGGATGGGCCGCCCACTACATCGCACGAGCTGAATGGCTGGGGGGACAACCTCGTCCACAAGTCGCTCCTTGGCGTGGAGCGCGAGGGTCGTCTCGTTCTCCTGTACAGCAACAAGGACTACTCGTCCGAGTGGGGCTACCATCCCGAGAACAAGCGGTTCATGTCGATAGACAACACCAGGTTCTCGGTCAACATCGTGGTCTATGCCCTCACGCGCTGACGTTCGCCGGCGGGTGGAGTGGGCACTCCGCGTCGCACTGGTTGCGGTGCTGGCGTTCACGCTCTCGCGCAGCCTTCCGCGTGCGGCTGGCGGAGCCAACGTCGTCGGCATGAAGACGAGCGACTTCGACCGCGACATCCGCAGCATCATTTCGTCGGACGCAAGCGAGATCTCGCTCGGCGTCGACGCCGCCATCTCGCGAACGCAGCGCGATCTTCTCCGTGCGGTGCGTGGCGCCGGCACGAAGGTCACCTGGCATGGCGACGTCCCGTCGATGGCAATCGAAGTTTCGCGAGAGCGCGACCCGTTTGCCGACGGACGCGTTGCGCTGGTTTCTGGCTCCGACGCTCCGCTCGCGGTCTCGGACTCCGCCGGCCCCATCGATACACTGCGCGCAACCTCGGGAACGATCGAGGCGGGCACGCTCGTCGGATCCGTGCGAGCCGTTCGCGGCGGCTTCTTCGCTCGCGGTGCCGTCCCGAAGCCGACGGATCGGCGCGCGGTGCTCGTCCTCGGGCGCGTGGGCTGGGAGGTGAAGTTCGTCGCGGCGGCACTCACCGAGGCGGGATGGACCGTTCGCTCCAGCTCACCGGCGGCACCGACTGTCGTCGTGCAGGATGACGCCCTTCAGCCGATCGACACCGCTCGATACGACGCCATCATCGCACTGGACTCGACCGCATCGACATATGCTGCGCAGATATCGCGCTTCGTGCTGCAGGGCGGAGGACTCGTTGCCCTCGGCAGTGCGCTGGATGTTCGGTCCGTTCAGGAGCTCGCGCCGGCGGATGTGGGCGATCGTCAGCCCGGACGCATCCTGCTCACTGACGATACGATCACCACCCGCGACCTGCCGACTCGCGCACTGATCAACGTTCGCAACGACGCGGTCGCGCTCGGGCGTGAGAAGAACGGAATCGTCCTGGCGGCACATCGTGTGGGCCTCGGACGTGTCCTGGCGGTTGGCTACGACGAAACGTGGAGACTCCGCATGCTCGGTGGCGAGAGTGGCCCGGCAATTCATCGCGAATGGTGGTCACATGCGGCTGCGGCTGTCGCTCCCGCTCGTGAGGCCCCGGTAATAGCCGGAAGCGGAGATGCCGCGCCCCGCGCCGCGATCGTCGATGAGCTCGGGCCACCGGGTGCGGCCGTCGAAACAACGCGACGGATCGTTTCCGATGCGCTCCCGTTTGCACTGCTGATCGTGATCGTCGGCACGCTGCTCGTCGAGACGGCGTCGCGACGCTTCAGGGGCGCACCATGAGTAGCGTCGGATACATCTCGCACGCCGACTGCGGCAATCACGACACGGGGTGGGGACATCCCGAGCACGTGGGTCGTCTTCGCGCGATTCCGCGCGCGTTGCGAGAGGACGCCGAGCTCTTTCATCTCCTCGAGCATCGCGAAGCCCGGCACGCAACCGCCGACGAGTTGGTTCTCGCCCACGATGCGGCCTACGTCGCGCAGGTCGAAGCGCTTGCGAACGCAGGCGGCGGACGCCTCGATGCAGACACCGTCGAGAGTCCGGGATCCTGGCTGGCGGCGACCGCAGGCACCGGCGCGGTCCTCGATGCGATCGACTTGTCGTTCGGCGAGGGTCCGCGCCGAAGCTTCTGTGCCGTCCGTCCACCCGGGCATCACGCCCTCCGCGCGAGCGGAATGGGCTTCTGTCTCTTCGGGAATGTCGCGGTGGGAGCACACTATGCGCGCTCCAAGTTCGGCGCGGAGCGCGTGCTCATCGTCGACTGGGACGTGCATCACGGAAACGGAACGCAGGCACTCGTGGAGCAGGTGAAGGACATCCGCTTCGTGTCCATGCACCAGTGGCCGTGGTACCCGGGCACCGGGCCGGCCGACGATCGTGGCCCGCACAACTCGGTGTGGAACGTCCCGCTCCCCGGCGGGCTGCGCCGCGAGCGATATGTCGACGCCTTCCTCGGCGCCGTCGACGCCGCCACCGCTGACTTCACGCCCGACATCGTGATCGTCTCGGCCGGCTTCGACTCCCTGGCCGGCGACCCGCTCGGCAGCTTCACGATGGAGATCGAGGACGTCGTTCGGCTCACCCGCGAGATGGTGTCGCGCGCCGAGACGTGGTGCGAGGGCCGGCTCGTGAGCGCGCTCGAGGGTGGCTATGCACCCGAGCGGCTCGGAACGGCATGCGTGGCACACATGCGAGCGCTCCTCTAGGTCGTCTGTTCGCAGGCTGTCACGGGCCGTATCTTTTGGCGTGGCCCTGACCCTCTTCGGCGTAACCCTCCACGACGCGCACACCGGTGAAGCTGCCCCCGGGGTATCGCTCGTCCTCCTTCGCGACCTCGCGGCGATCTGCGGCGAGTCGGACTATCGGGCCGTCGAGCCGGATGATGCGGTTGTCCTTCACCATGCCGGTATCGTGGCCGGCTTCGCCACTCGTGGCCCCGTGCTTCCCGCGCCGGTTGGAGTCGTCTTTCGCTCGACGGAATCGGTGCAGCGATGGCTGGAGCTGCACTACGGCGCGCTCACGGAGGCACTCAGCTACGTCGACAACCGCGTCGCCGCGCGAGTCCATGTTCGTGCGATAGACCACGTCACCGACGAAGTGACTTCCGAGCTCGTATCCGTGGCGTCAGACGGACTTCGCGCGCTGAGGCGTGCCGCGGTCGCCAGCCTTCCACTCCGCGCCGACGCCGCGAGCGGAGTGCTGTCGAGTGCCGCGTTCCTCGTCGAGGAGCTCAACTGGAAGAACTTCGCGTCGGAGGTCGATGCCCAGGCGAAGATGACACCGAACGTCACCTTCGAGCTCACCGGTCCCTGGGCGCCCTACGATTTCGTCAAGATGCAGCTCGGCACGTAAGTGTTCTGTCCACAGTGCGGCACCTGGAATCGCGCGCGCGCCGCTGCATGCAGCCGGTGCAATGCGGCGCTGCCCGCTGTCTCCGGAGCGCCCGCCGAGAAGCCGGATGAGGAGATCACGGCCATTCGTCGCGCGACGGGAAGTCGCTACCGCGTGCTGAACCGCCTCGGCGGCGGAGGAATGGCGACCGTGTATCACGCCGAGCAGATGCCGCTGGGGCGGGACGTCGCGATCAAGGTGCTGCATCCGCACCTCGCACGTGACACCGAGATGGCCGAGCGATTCCGTCGGGAGGCCGAAGCGGCAGCGCATCTCGTGCATCCGTTCATCTGTCCTGTCGTCGACTTCGGCCGGTCGGGCGAGACGATCTACATCGTGATGCCCTACCTCGGCGGCGGTTCGCTTGCCGAGCAGGTGCAGAAGAATCACGTCCTCGCGCCCACCAGCGTTGCTGCAGCGGTGGCGCAGATCGCCGTCGCACTCGACCATGCCCATCGCCGCGGTGTCGTGCATCGCGACGTGAAGCCCGACAACATCATCTTCGACGATGACGGCAACGCGTTCATCACGGACTTCGGGATAGCGACGGCGCGTTTTCACGCGAGGCTGACGGCAAGTGGTCGCGCGATGGGCACGCCGCACTACATGAGTCCCGAGCAGGCCATGGGCAAGCTCGTCGACGGGCGCAGCGACCTCTATGCGCTCGGCGTCGTGATGTACGAGTCCCTCGTGGGCTTCCCGCCGTTTGATGGCGCGGACGCCTTCTCCGTGGGCTACAAGCACGTTCACGAGCAGCCGGTGCACCTCGCCGACGTCGACTCGGGGATTCCCGAAAAGCTCGTCGACATCGTGATGCGCTGCCTGAAGAAGCCGGCCGCCGAGCGCTATGATCGCGGTGACGCGCTCGCCGATGCGCTCCTCCAGTTCCTCGCGAGCGCCGAACAAGATGAATCAGCCCGCCGCATCGCCGGCCTGGCCCGTCGACCCGTTCCCTCCAAGCGCGCATGAAGATTTCGCACGAGATCGTCTCCCTGCATACGAAGAATCCCTTCGTGATTTCACGCGGCAGCGCCAGCGTCTATCGCGTCGTGAAGATCACCGTCACGGCGCCGGATGGCGCCACTGGCTGGGGGGAGGCCGCGCCGAGCGCGTTCTACGGCGAGACGGCCGACACGGTGGTCGACGTACTGCCGCTCCTCGAGAAGGCGATCGCCGGGAGCGACAGCTGGTCGCTCGAGGCCATGGAGCATGCACTCGGCCGCGCGATCCGGTTCAATGGCGCCGCTCGCGCCGGCGTGAGTGCGGCACTGCACGATCTCGTGGGCAAGCGTCTCGGTATCCCGGTCTACCGCATGTGGGGCCTCGATCCGGCCGCGTCTCCGCTGAGCTCCTTCACCATCGCCATCGCGCCCGATGAGAAGACGCTTCGCCAGCGCGTGGAGGACGCGAAGCAGTATCCCGTCCTGAAGATCAAGCTCGGCACCACGTGGGATGAGCGGATCGTGCGCGTGGTGCGCGAGATGGAGCCGAAGAAGATCCTTCGCGTCGATGCGAATGCCGCGTGGACGCCGAAATCGACGCTGCGCATCGTGCCTCTCCTCCAGGAGCTCGGCGTCGAGTTTGTCGAGCAGCCACTCCCCCCGGGCGACCTCGAGGGAATGCGATTCGTGAGGGAGCGATCGACGCTCCCCATCGTCGCCGACGAGAGCTGCATCGTGGCGTCGGACATCCCGAAGCTTGCCGGCGTGGTCGACGGCATCAACATCAAGCTCGCCAAGTGCGGAGGCCTGCGCGAAGCGCTGCGCATGGTGGCGGTGGCTCGTGCGCACGACATGCTGGTGATGTGCGGCTGCATGATCGAGAGCTCGCTCGGGATCACGGCGGCGGCGCAGTTCGCGCCGTTGCTGGGCTGTGCTGACCTGGATGGTCACGCTTTGGTTTCTGACGATCCTTACTCGGGCGTCTCCATCAGTGATGGAAGAGTCATGCTCCCGGACGGACCCGGGCTGGGCGTCACCGCCAGGTAGGCAGAACGACGGAAAAGCAAAAACAGAATGCACGGAAACAACGGATTGACACGGATTTCGCGGATCGATCCGTGTCATCCGTGTTCATCCGTGTTTCCGTGTATTCTTTACTGCCTGACCGGTCGCGATCTCAACTGAGCGAGCCGCTAGTTTCCCAAGGATGCTGATCGACGTCGCCCTCGCGCTCCCACTGTACCGGACGTTCACGTACAGTGTCCCCGAGGGAACCACCGGCTCGATCGCGCGCGGCTCGCGAGTCGTCGTTCCATTCCGGAACAAGCGGGAGATCGGCATCGTCATCGGCGAGGCTTCCCCGAAAGACGGCCTGAAGCTGAAGGACATCGTCTCCGCGCCTGACGACCGGCCCGTCTTGAGCGACGCGCTCATCCAGCTCTGTGAATGGATCGCCGAGTACTACGTGACGCCGCTGGGCGTTGCGCTGCGCACCGCGCTTCCCTCGGCGCTCACCGGCGCGTCCGTTCCCCTTCCGTCGCGGAAAACGCGCCGCATCGCGACGCTCATCGCCGAGCTGCCCACGCTGATGGAGCGCGACAAGACTTTCGCCCGCTCGGCCCAGCAGCGCACGCTCTTCGAGCTCCTCGAGAATCTCGGCGGGTCTGCGGCGGTCGAGGTCCTGAACGAGCAGCTCCAGTTCTCGCCGTCGGTCCTGAACGGCCTCGTGAAGAAGAACCTGGTAGCCATCAGCGAGGAGACCGTGGAGCGCGATCCGTTCCGTCTTCGCACTCCGCGAAAGAGTGAAGCACATGTGCCGACGGACGCGCAGTCCGAGGCGATCGAGCGGCTCCTGGCGCGGAAGGGTGGGGAGGTGTCGCTCCTCCACGGTATCACTGGGAGCGGGAAGACGCTCGTCTATCTCGAGTTCCTTCGCTCGGTGGTGAACGAGCGAGGACAGACGGCCATCGTGCTCGTCCCGGAGATCGCGCTCACGCCGCAGACTGTCGACCGCTTTCGCGCGGTGTTCGGCGACAAGATCGCCGTGCTGCACAGCGCATTGTCCGACGGCGAACGCTACGATGCCTGGCTCGCCATTCGTCGCGGCGAGAAGCGGGTGGTCGTGGGGGCGCGCTCGGCGATCTTCGCACCGCTCGAGAACCTCGGCGCCATCGTCATCGACGAGGAGCACGAGCCGAGCTACAAGCAGGGAGAATCGCCCAGGTATCACGCGCGCGAGGTCGCGCTGATGCGGGCGAGGATCGAGGGTGCCGTCGTCGTACTTGGAACCGCGACGCCGAGCCTCGAGAGCTGGACGAACGCCGCCGCGGGACGCTTCGAGCTGTTGACGCTTCCCGATCGCGCGGGCGGCGCGAAGCTCCCGAACGTATCCGTCGTGGACCTGCGCTCGGAACGTCCGAAGAGCGTGTCGTCGCAGGAGAATCCCGCGGACTCGGCGTATGCCTATGCGATCAGCCGCTCGCTCGACGCAGCATTGTCGAACCGGCTCCAGAAGGCGGAGCAGAGCATCCTCCTCCTCAACCGTCGGGGATATTCTGCGTTCATCCAATGCGGCACGTGCGCTGACGTCTCCGTCTGCCCCAACTGCAGCATCAGCCTCACGTATCATCGGACGCGTGAGCAGCTGGTCTGCCACTACTGCCTGCACACGGAGAAAGTGCAGACGACCTGCGTTCGCTGTGGTGGGACGCGCATTCGCCAGCGCGGACTTGGTACGCAGCAGGTTGAACGTCTGCTCGGCGAGCGATTCCCGAGCGCGCGGATCGCGCGGATGGATGTCGACACCACGACCGGGAAATGGGCGCACAGCGAGATCCTCGATCGCGTCGGGGCCGGCGAGGTCGACATCCTCCTCGGAACGCAGATGATCGCCAAGGGTCTCGACTTCCCGAATGTCACGCTTGTGGGCGTGATCGACGCGGACGTCGGCATCAATCTTCCGGATTTCCGCGCGTCGGAGCGGTGCTTCCAGCTCCTCAGCCAGGTCGCGGGCAGGGCGGGGCGAGGCCCCAAGGGCGGCCAGGTGATCATCCAGACGCGCGTGCCGACGCACTATGCGGTGAAGTGCGCCGTCGCCCACGACTTCCATGGCTTCGTCCGCGAGGAATACGACGGGCGCGTCAATCCGGCGTATCCGCCGGTCATTCGTCTCGCGAACATCGTGGTGAGCGGCACGAATGAAGAGGCCACCCGCGACGCCGCCGACGAGCTCGGAAACTGGCTGCGCCGGCTCATGAAGCAACGCCCCTCACCCGGCGTCACCGTCATCGGCGCGGCGCCATGCCCCATCGAGCGAGTGAAGCAGCGGTGGCGCTGGCACGTCCTCGTGAAGTCCGAACGGGCGCCGGAAATGACGCGCCTGCTCAAGTACCTCGCCATGAAATTCGAGCTCCCGAAACAGCACGGCCTCCGCCTGTCCATCGACCGGGATCCGGTGCAACTGATGTAGATTGGACGGACGGTCGGACGGTCTGACGGTCTGACCGCTCATCCGTCCATCCGTCCGACCGTCCATCCAAGAATGACCGACGAAACCCGCGCACGCTTCATCGCTTCCATCGCCGCCCAGGTGCCCGCTGACCGCGTGGCCGAGGTGCATCTGTTCAGCGCCATCAAGCAGGGTGGCATGGAGAGCGGCGTGGCGGTGATTGCCGTCGAGCGCGCGCCACGCTCGGTCGACGTCGACGGAGGCGATGTGCAGCCCGAGGCGGTGGCCGATGCGGCCGTCGTGGAGAGTGCGGATTCGATCGTCGTGAACGACCAGCTCTCCGACGAAGCGGCGTTCGTCGCGGATGAGCTTCCGGGGACGGGCGAGGAGCCAGTCGTGACGCCGCCCGCCATCGCGCCATCACGCTATACGATCTACACCGCGCGCTATCGGCACACGCTCAAGGGGATCGATCGCGGAAAGTGGGAAGTGAGCGTCACCGAGGAAGCCGAGGCGCCCCTCCTCACGCTCGACGCCGTCGTGCGCGGCGTGCAGCGTCGCTCCGGTGATGTCGAGGAGATAATGCGCCTGAACGGCGACGAGTTCCGTGCGCTCCTTCCGGTGACGCAACCGGCCTGACTTGTCGTCCTGAGCGAAGCGAAGGCCCTGCTTTTTCATTTGTCGTCCTGAGCGAAGCGAGGGACCTGCTTTTTTTCGTTTGTCGTCCTGAGCGAAGCGAGGGACCTGCTTTTCACGCTCAGCTCTTCTTTTTCTTGAACACCACGCGCGTCGGGCTGGTCGTGTAGGTCCCGACGATCGAGTCGCCGGCCAGTGAGCCGATGAACCGGTTGTACGTGCTGTGGATGTCCTGGTTGTTCAGGAACTGGAGCTCGATGCGCGATCCGTCGCGCGCCCCGGCGAATCCCTCGTGCGGAGGATTGTTCGAGACCGGGCGCTTCACGTACGAGCCGCTCAACGACGCCGACGCGCCGAAGTCCGTCTCCACCCACAGCGTGATGTTGTCCACCTGCGCCGTTCCACCGCTGAGCGGCGCCGTCACCTGCCACACGCCTTCCAGCGAAGGTTGCTTCACCTTCTGCGTGACGTTCACCATGCGCGAGTCGATCGTCACCGACGAGCCGAATACGCCGATCCCGCCCTTGAGGTGGTTGATGATCCCGGACCCGGTGAAGGGATCGTTCCGCGAGCGGTAGTAGTCGTAGTAGTTCGTGTCGGCGGCGAAGACGGTCGACGTCTGCAGGAACCCGGGAATGAACAACCGCTCGAGGTCGTCCGCCCAGAAGTTGCGCGTCAAGCCCGGAAAGTCGACGTGTGTGCTGTCGAGGAAGAGCAGGTAGGGCCCGAACGGCGACTCTACGCGAACTCCATAGGTGCGCGCCTTCGGGACCTTCTGCCACGAGAGATGCAGCGTGTCGGTCTCGCGATCGAAGTCGGAGTCGAGGCTGCTGAAGCCGGTGGTGTTGGCCTCGGGCACCGTCGTGCTTCCCGTCACCACAACGCCCTCGGCGGTCGTGATCGACAACGTGTACTTCGCGCCCGGCCGGATCGGCTTCGCACCCGTCGGCGACATCAGGTAGCGTCCCTGTCCGTACGTCGCCGGCTTGCCGACGTAAGCGCGCTCGGCGAGCGTGACCGGCCCATCGGGGCCCGTGATCACCACGGTCGCTCCCGCTATTGGAACGCCTCCCGCGGTATTGACCGGGTCGAGCGAATCGTATCGCGCCCGCTCGTCGATGGTGATGCTCCCCGTCAGCGTCTTCTCGACCAGGACTTCCTGGATATTCACGGCGGGGTCGAGCACCGCGTGCACCGTCACCGCGGGCGACGACTGCACGATGAACTGCTCGTCGATCTCGCACGCCGCGATCCCGAAGAGTGCGAACACCAGCACCGCGCGGCCCTGCTTCGCGAGGCGCATCAGAAGCTCACCGTCAGGCCGATGCTCGGCAGGAAGGGAAACTGCGACACGGTGGTGCGCGTCGGCGGGTTCGCCGTGTAGTCGAACGTGTAGAGGAACACGTTGCTCGCGTTGTACACGTTGACGATGCTGACGTACGGCGTCACCGTCATGCCGCGCCACTGTCCGGGGCGCGAGAGTGAAACGTCGAGCCGCTGGGTGAGCGGATACCGCTGTGCGTTGTGCGCGCCGCCGATCGGGTCCGTCTCGTCGTTGCGGATGTCGTCGAAGCGATGCGTGCGCGGATTGTATGCGCGTCGCACGATCTGGCCCACGATGTCCGTGTACGGCGTCCCGGAGGCGACGCCGAGTCGCGCGCCGAACACGTACTTCGGGCTCGGACGCCATGACGCCACGACGTTCAGGTTGTGACGTCGATCGTGCCCCGGCCAGTAGACGGTGGAGTCCCGCGTGCGCGTCGACTTGCTGTACGTGTACGACAGCCAGCCGCCCACGGAGCCAACCTCGAATTGCCGGAGGAGCAGGTCATAGCCGTAGGATGTCCCCTTCGCGTCGAGGAATTCGTCGCCGCGAATGGACGGATCATCGCCGGTATTCTGCTCGAGCACGTGATCGTACTGCTTGACCCATCCCTCGATACGCGCGAAGCGTAACGGGCCAAGCCACTGCTCGAGCCCGAGCACGTAGTGCCGTGCCTTCGAGATGTTCGTGTACGGATCGCTCGCGACCCAGAAGTCGAAGATGCGTACGGGGATGTCTTCGCGATTCAGCGAGTGCATCCACTGCGCGTAGTCGCCCGCGGCGGCGCTGATCGCGAGGTCCGGCGTGACGAAGAACTTGGCCGACACCCGCGGCGAAAGCTGCATCCAGTTCCGGCCGGTCAGGTATTCCGCGCGAACGCCAGCCTCCGTGATCAGCCGCTTGCCCGGCTTCCACGTCTCCGTGTAGTACGCGGAGCTCGAGATGGGGTGTTGTCCGAGCGTGAAGAGCTGTGCGGACGCCGAAGTGTTGACGTCATAGTGGATCGCATAGGTCGACGCCTCGTAGCCGATGCGGCGTTCGTGCGTTCCGCGGTGCCAGTGCACGTCGCCCGCCGCGCGCAATTCATGCACGCTGTTGGTCAGCGAGAGGGCGCCGTCACCAAGGTCGAGCCCCGTGGCGAAGCGCGTGAACGACAGATGCTGCTCCGCCCCCACGCTGTCCGCCGCGCCCCAGATGGGGAAATGCGCGCCGTCGCGCCAGACATTCGTGAGCGACGCGCCCACCAGCTGGTTCGACCACTGGAACTTGAACCCGCCCTCGCCGCCGCCGTTCTGTGCAGAGTCCGAGAAGAGCGCGATGTCCGCGTCGAGGATGTCGATCCCGCTGTAGGCCGTCACCGCGAGCCGCAGGTTGTCCTTGTTCAGCGCCTTCACCGCGTGGAACTGCGCGTCCGAGAAGTGATAGGGAAAGGTCTGGTCGCTGATCGCGGCGATGAGCTTGTCGGCGTAGGTGCGCCTGCCCGACAGCGTCCAGTTGGAGCGCGTATCCTCGCTCGCCTGTCCGATCGTGAGGCTCGAGCTGATCACTGACACCGCCAATGTGCCGTGCATGCCGTGCCTCGTCTCGTCCGCGGACTTCACGTCGAGGATGCTCGAGAGCCGTCCACCGTGCGACGCGCCGAATCCGCCCGTCAGCAGGTCGATCGAACCGACCGTCTCGTCGAGGAACGTGCTGAACAACCCGCCGAGGTGGAACGGATTGTAGATGGGGTATCCGTCGAGGAGGATGAGGTTCTGGTCCGATTCGCCGCCGCGCACGTTGTAGCCGCTCGAGAAATCATTGCGTGCATTCACGCCGGGCATCAGTTGCACGGTGCGAAGCACATCGGGCTCGCCGATCGCCGGCACGTTGCGCACGGTACTCGGCGTCAACGAGATCGCGCCGACGTTGGGCGACAGCTCGAATCGATCGCGCTCAGGCGGACGCGCAGTGGTCTTCACCGCGGTGAGCGTGACCGCTGAATTCGCGACCTCGATCTCGACCTCGGTGGCCGCTCCGGCGCGGACGTCGACCGTCACGGTAGCCGGCCGCGTTCCGGCCTGGCGAGTGCGGAGCGTGTACTGTCCCGCCGCGACGTCGGGAATCGAGAAGCGTCCGGCACTATCGGACAGCGCCCCGCGCCGCGTGCCGTCGATCGTCACCGAGACGCCGTACCTCGGCTCGCGCGTGGCGCTGTCGATGACGCGACCCTCGATCCTTCCCGCCTGCGCGAATGCCGCGACGGGAACGATGATCAGGAAGACGATTGTACGGGCGAGCAGGGAAACGGCGCGATACATTGCTCGTGGGCGGGGCGTGGCTCTCCGCCACGGACGTGAAAGGTATTTGCCCGCCTCAGCGAAGCGAAGGACCTGTTTGACCGAACCACAATCCATCGGCATCGCCGTTTCGTTTGGGGCAGGGCTCCTGAGCTTCCTGTCGCCCTGTGTGCTGCCCCTGATACCCAGCTACCTCACTTTCGTTACGGGAGTGGGTTTCGAGGACCTGAGCCGGTCGCGCCGCGCGGCACTCGTCCACGCGCTCCTTTTCATCGCCGGCTTCACGATCATCTTCGTGGCCCTGGGCGCATCGGCCACCCTGCTGGGTCGCGTGCTCCTGCACTATCGCGCGTGGATCACGCGCATCGGCGGTGCGCTGATCGTCGTCTTCGGACTCTATCTCCTCGGCGCGATCAGGATGTCGGCATTCGATCGCGAGCGACGCGTGCATCTCGCCGACAAGCCGGTCGGATATCTCGGCACGGTCCTGGTCGGAATGGCCTTCGGCGCGGGCTGGACTCCGTGCCTTGGCCCGGTGTTGAGTGCAATCCTGACCTATGCGGCGGCCAGCGCGGATCTCTCGCGCGGAATTCCGTTGCTGGTTGCGTATTCGCTCGGCCTCGCGCTCCCTTTCCTCATCGCGGCGATCGCGTTCGAGCGCTTCCTGGAGACGACGAGACGTCTGCGTCCGTATCTCGCGCGCGTGTCACAGGTGAGCGGCGCGCTCCTCATCATCGTGGGGTTGATGATGATGTTCGATTACTTCACCGTGATGGCTGCCTGGTTGCAGGCGGTGACACCCGAGTCGTTGAAGAGCCGTCTGTAGTTCCTGGTAGAAGGGGAACGACAAGGGGGAACACGGATTTGGCGGATTTTGACGGATTACGCGGATCCACTCGAGCGCTATTCATGGTGCAGCGCGCCACATCGAGTCTCTATTGTCATCCTGGGTGCGCGGCCTGCCCTCGAGGAGCGCTAGCGACGAATGGAAGGATCTGCACCTTCGTTCAGTTGCTGTTCCGCGTGATCCGCAAAATCCGCTGAATCCGCCCAATCTTGTCAAGGCTGTTGCAGTTCCGCTTATCAGTGCTTTTTCAGGAATTCCCGCGCAAATCAGCGTTCGCCCTGTCGTTCCGCCTGCATCAGCGAAGATCAAGCAATCCAGCGGATATCGACAACAACTCTCGAATTGGAACGGGCTTCACCAGGAGTCGCGCGCACCCCGCAGCCAGGCAGCGAGCCTCATTCTCGGCATCCTCGCGCCCCGTGAGGGCAATCACCACGCGCGGCATCGAGGCTGAAGCCTTGAGTTGCTCGATGACCTCCAGCCCATCGCCGTCCGCGAGGCCGAGGTCGAGGAGGAGGAGGTCCACCGGATCGGACGTCGCGATGTCGACGATCTCCGCGATGTGGCCGGCCGTATTCACGCGATAGCCCGCCGCGTCGAACAGGACGCGCATCGCATCGCAGACGTCGGTGTTGTCCTCCGCGACAAGGACGTGCTGCGGGACGGAGCTCACCGGCTCAGGCTCGTCCGTAGGGAATGCTGAAGTAGAACTTGCTCCCCGTGCCGAGCTGGCTGTCGAGCCAGATGCGGCCGCCGTGCAGCTCCACCAGCTTCCGCGCGATCGTGAGTCCGAGCCCCGTGCCGTGATGCGGACGCGACGCACTCGAGTCGACCTGCGCAAACTCACGGAACACGAGATCGTGATGCTCGCCGTCGATGCCGATGCCCGTGTCGCCGATCTCGATCACGCACTCCTCACCACACGCGCCCTGCGCCACCCATGCTGCGATCCACACACGTCCGCCGGAGGGCGTGAAATCGATCGCATTCCCCAGCAGGTTGCTCAGGATGTGCTGGATCTTCTCCCGGTCGGCCGAGAGATCCTCGAGATCGGACGGAATGGCCGTCGTCAGCGTGAGTCCCTTCCGCGCCGCCAGCGACTGGTTCAGCGACGCGACCTGCTGCACCACGTCACCGAGGTGGAAGTTCGAGATCGTGAGCGTCAGCTGGTTGGCTGCGCCGCGTGCATAGGTGAGGATCTCGCCAACCTGCTTGAGGAGCTGGTGCCCGCCATTGATGATCCCGCCGATGCTCTCGAGCTGCCGCGGAGAAAGCGGCCCCAGGATTCCATCGCGCAGGATTTCAGCGTGGGTGATGACCGCGGTCAGCGGCGTCCGCAGGTCATGCGAGATGTTGGCCAGGATCTGCGTCTTGTGCGAATCGCTCGCCTCGAGCTCTGCAATGCGCTCGCGGGCGTGCTGAAGCTGGGCGGCGAGAGAGGGGGCCTCGGACACGTTGGTCAGTGGAATTGGAACGGTTTGTTCGAGGCGCTTTGGCACGATCAAAATTTACCCTACGGCTGAGGACGTGCCAAGCGAAAAGGCGTCACGCAAGCATCGGAAGAACTACCGAAATTGCGCGAGATTCGACCGTGAGTTCGCTGGCGTGAATGCTACCCTCGACGGGCGCGAAATGTTTGCAGGGACTGGCAGCAGGCGAGCGCGACTGGCAGGTTTCTTGCCTCGGTACGACTGTCCAGCCACGGCTGTATCGAAACGCCGTCTCTGCTTTCCCGTCGAAGTACACTCGCAGGTTCGCACTACATATCCGGAGGCACGACATGATCAGCCAACTCTCGCGCGCAGGAACCATCCTCACACTTTCGGCGGCAGTCATCCTCGCCGGATGCTCCGTCGAGAAGAAGCCGGATTCCGCGCTCGCCACGGACACCACGCTGAACAAGGACCTGGCCCTCGCGAACAAGGACACTACCGCGCAGCCCGCGCTGAACGACGTCGCCTCCAAGCCGGCGGCACCTGCACCGGCGGCGACCAACCGTCCGAAGACGACCACGCCGCCGAAGGCACCTGCGAAGACGACACCAGCGCCCACCACGACCACCACGCCATCCGGCAACACGGTGACGAAGACGCCTGCGGGCGGCTCCAGCGGCGGCGGCGCAGTCGGTACCATCGCGTCGGGCACGGACATCGGCCTTCGCTCCAACGCGCGCGTCTGCACCAACACCTACACGGTCGGACAGACGTTCAGCGCCACCACCACTGACGCCATCTCCGGCTCCAACGGCGCCGTGATTCCCGCCGGCTCCACGGTGAACCTCGAGGTCACGAACCTCAAGCGCAGCGAGAACGCGACGGACAAGATCGTCATGGAGTTCGCCGTGAAGTCCATCGCCTTCGGCGGTCGTACCTATCCGGTCAGCGCCAGCGTCACCAACGCGAACGTCGAGAAGGTCCGCAACCAGCCGCAGAGCAAGGACGTCCAGAAAGTCGTCGGTGGCGCCGTACTCGGCGCAATCGCCGGCAAGGTCCTCGGCAAGAGCACCAAGGCCACGGTCGGCGGTGCAGTGGCCGGCGCAGCGGCTGGTGCAGGCGTCGCCGCGGGTACGGCGAACTATGAGGGCTGCATCGCGGACGGCGGCGGCATCGTCGTGACGCTCAGCTCACCCCTCCAGGTCAAGATCGCAAGCTGAAGGATTTCCAGCGAAGGACATGAAGGGCCGGCAAACGCCGGCCCTTCTTGCATCCCAACGGTTTCCCCGGCGGCCGTGCATATACTGGTGAAGCTCCCACCCCTCATGGCCTCCATGCGCAAATCGTATATCACATTCCTGATGCTTGCGGCCCCCGCCGTCCTGTTCGCCCAGCGCGGTGGTGGCCGCTCGGGTGGACGCATGGCCGAGCAGCCCAGCGCGGAGTTCATGCGCCCGCCACGGCCGGCGCCGAGCATCACGGAGATCGTGCTGAGCCACGAGAAGGACCTGTCCCTCTCCGACAGCCAGCGCGTCACCATGCAGGCGTTGCGGGCCGTCCAGGACTCCATGACGAAGCCGTGGATGCAGAAGCTCGACTCCCTGCGTCCGCAGCGCATGCCGGCGAACGGCCCGAATGACCTCAGCCAGGAGCAGCGCGACGAGATGGAGGCGCGCAGCAAGATGGTGGCGGGCGTGATGGAGCAGATCCGCGAGGCCAACGCCGAGGTCCGCATCAAGGTGATGGCGGCGCTGAACCCCGAGCAGCAGAAGCGCACGGCCGAATTCGAGGAAGAGGAGCACAAGAAGACAGAGGCGGACAACCGGAAGCGGATGGGCGGTGAATCGATGGGCGGCAGGCGTCGCGGCCCGGAGGATTGAGCTACGGCAGCGGTCGCATATCACCTCGTGACTGAACCCACGCCGACCGATGACGGCAAGTCGGCAGAGCGGGCCGCAATTCGTGCCCGCGACGCCGCACTCGTGGGACGCGTGCGTGCCGGCGATGCGACGGCTTTCGACGAGCTCGTTCGGCACTACATGCGGCCCGCGTTCCAGCTCGCGTATCGAGTCGTCGGCCAGCGGGAGGACGCGGAGGACCTGGTGCAGGAGGCATTCATCGCCGCGCACCAGTACCTCGATTCCTACGACGCCGAGCGTCCGTTCAGTCCGTGGCTCATGCGCATCGTGCTCAATCGCGGCGCCAATCTCAGGCGCTCGAGGGCACGGCGCGAGAACGAGCCGGAAGTCGATGGAGTCAGCTCCGCTCCGAGTGCGCTGGAGGAAAGTGAACGGACCGAGATGCGCGAGCAGCTCACGCGCGCACTCGGCACGCTGTCCGAGCGGCAGCGAATGGTCGTCACGCTGTTCGACGTCGACGGTTTGACGAGCACCGAGATCGGTGACATGCTGGACCTGTCTCCGGGAACGGTGCGGTGGCACCTGCACGAGGCTCGGCGCACCCTGCGCGCTGCGCTCTCACGTTTCTACAAGGGCGAGGAATGAGTAACGACAGGAAGGACCTGCACCTCTTCACTGAAGAGCTTCCGCGCGACGTGCGGCTTGGCGCGATCCTTCGCGACCACGTCGGCTCTACGCCGGGCGACGTGGACTGGGACGCGCTTGCGGCTCGCATTTCGTCGCGGGTTTCGTCCCCCGCGTCGCCGTGGTGGACGTACGCCACGCGCTGGGAGCGGCTCGCCATTCCGGTCGCGCTCG
>JADMIO011283440.1_pt1 | contig 24597 bp, 28 predicted proteins | sample 8958161 | NCBI WGS metagenome assembly JADMIO01 (sample SAMN16585339, study PRJNA669376) | soil metagenome | isolation source: Crop rotation soil | place: USA: Cullars Rotation, Alabama | collected 2011
TCATGGCCCGCAGCCGAGAACCGCCGCCGCCAATCCCCAGCCTCGGAGTGCTCCAGCGCGGCGAGCCGCATTGGTGCTGGGTAGATTGCACGAACTACCACAAGTGCTCGCACCGCCGCGCCTTGCCACTGGCGCCATTCGTGATCCGTTGGGGCGCGGACGCCTCAAGCGACGTGCTGCGCAGATGCGCGCGATGCTCAAAGTGCGGACACAAGGGAGCAAGGCTCATGCATCCGAGCATAGGAAGCGACGGGCCAGGCATTTACGTCCCGTTCCCAACGTGACTGTCCCGGCATTTTTCCAGCCAGAACCGGCGACCGTCTTAACCTGTGATCCGATTGGAACGAGGGGTACATCAGTGGGTTAATTTCGCCGCCAATGAACGGCGGTGAACAAGTGAACGAGTTGGAATTTCGGCTGGTGACCGAGATGGTGCTTGTGACCTTGGCCTTTCTCACAGCCATTGGAACAATCGCCCGGCGCGAGCGGAACGCCACTATGGCATGTTGGGCACTTGGCTTGCTTTGGGCGGCAACGCTGCTGATTTAATGCTGCTGGCGCTCCCAAGGCGAAAAGCGCGACGCTCATGCATCTGAATATAGGAAGCGAAGAGTGGGGCGGCCATCCGCCGTCTTCTGGCATGAGGTATCGGCGCGCGTTCCTTCTTGACTCCTGCATGTGAGAGGGCGGCTAAATACCCCGCACAAGCTGCGACAGTCCTGTTGCAGGAGAGGTAAAGGGGGATAAAATGTATCGACACGCTTCGTTTCCCGCAGCCTGCGCTGCGGCATTTATCGTCACCGCTCTGGCAAGCGGCCCAGCGACCGCGGCCGGCACCTACAAACAATGGAATGGAAGTGGCATTATAGAGCCGTTCGGCTGCCCCAATACGACCACCTACGGGCAGGTCATCACCATTCCCGCAAACAAGCATTTCCTGAACAATTTCGTGTTCTCCTGGCTGAACCTCGACAGCGGCTCGTTCGTGGCGCGCGGTGAGGTCTATGCGTGGGACGGCCAAAAGGCGACGGGCAGCGCGCTTTGGGAAGGCACGCCGCGGACGTTTTCCTTCAACGATGGTGCGTTCCACAAGGTGCACTTCAACACCGGTGTGCTCGCTGTGAGTCCCGGCGCGCAGTACGTGGTGTTTGCAAGCATCGACAAGGACTACGAGCAGTGCACGAATAGCTATGAGGTCGGCTGGGGCTTCGTCGGAAGCGATGTCTACCCCGGAGGGAATTTCGTCTATCAGAACAATGGCGGTGATGAGAGCCAGTGGACGACCACGCCGTGGAACGATGTGGGAGCCGACGCTGCATTCAGGGCGTCCCTGACTCCTTGAGCAGGGGTGTCAACAAACGGGTGCGGTCGCCGCACCCGTTTTCCTTTCGCCACTTCGCCATAAGAAAAGGCCCGCCGTCGCCAGCGGGCCTCAAGTTCTGAGTCTAACGAGCGTTTTACTGCACGCTACGGGCCAACGATTCGATAGCCCTCAGCATCTCGGGTTCGGTGTGCGCGAACGTCTCTGCCAGCACTGCCGCGAGCGCCTTCGCTCCCGCTGCCGTCCGGGGCCGTGTCGTCACCAGTCTCCGCATTGCACGTTGATCTTCATCGTGGGCCTTGGCGAGCGCCCTATCTGCTGCCTCGATACCGGCGGACCTGCGCTTGCGGGCGTGTTCGACCTGAAAGGCGTCGTACATAGCGCCAAGTTCCTTTGCCGCGAACGGTACCAGCTTCCGGAGCTTGGCCTGCGCCTTGGGGCCTAACCCGATTCCAGCTTCGTGCAGATGCCGCGCGGCGTGCTTTCGGGCATTGTGCCGCCCATAGATCGGATAGGCATGGGCGACGTACAGCGCCGGATGCTCATCCGTGAGTTTTCGCTGCTCCGCCTTCGCGCGATCATCCTCTCTTGCATTCAGTCGCGCAGACAGTCTGTCCTGTGCAGCTATAGCTTTGCCGAGCTTGCGCTCCGCGTCCCTGTATTCGGCGATGCGGGCGAAGATCGGATCGGGTTGCTTCTGCTTCTTGCTCACAGCGGCCTCCCGTTCTCTTGGTTCAGTGCGAAAGGCGGAAGCCGCGGCTCGCGGTCGGCTTCAATGTCGGGCTCCATATCAGCCGTAAGCCCATGGCCGATGCCGGCCAGGTATCCGACGTAATCGGCTTCCCGCTCATCGGAACCGCCGTGCTGGCCCTCTGTGGTCCACCCGAGCGAAGCCTCCTCGTCTGCATGATCGGCTTCCAGATCGGGATCGCCGTCTGCTTCGTCCAGGAACGCTGTAAGCGCCGTCACGGCCGCAAGGTGAGCCTCGACTGCGGCCTCCACCTTGCGCCGTGCAGATTGTGGTAATGCCCGCGGCAGTGCGGGCGTGATAGTATGGCTGTTAGCCTGTGGCATGGAATTATCCTCCATGTTGCCGGTTAGGACTGTCTGGGTGTTGCAAGCACTCAGGCAGTCCGCTACTTTCTAGCGCCTGAAACTTTAGGACGCAAGAGCGGCCGTGAAGCCGACCGAAAAAAAGCGAATGGGCCGCCCTCCGGTCGGCGCGACGCCAGTAAACGTCCGCTTCCCGCCAGCCGAACTGTCTCACCTGGATTCTTGGATTGCATCTCAAAGCGAGCCCCCAACCCGCCCTGAAGCTGTCCGTTGCTTGGTGGAGAAGGCGCTCAGCGCGTACGACATGGCGAACACGCGAAAGCGGCGCTAATGCCCAAATTGCCTCAGAAGCCGGAGACAGACTCGCCGGTGGCCCGATGGGCCGGCACCAAACTTTCCGCAGTCAACAGAGCGGAATTGACGGCGAGCCTCGAAGCCAGCCGGAAGCAGCTGGTTGCGTACCTCCGCGTGCTGGAGAGCGCCACCGTCAAGCATGGTGAGAGACAAGTGTTGCGCGGCCTCGTGAGGCGCCAGCATGCAAAAATACGAGATTTTGAGATGATCTTGGCGAACGGGAAGCGGCAGCGGTGAGCAGAGCCGAGACCGGCAACGGCTAGGGAGACGCAATGGACGCGCGGGAGCGGCGGCTGCTGGATGCTTTGACTGGCATGGTCCGCCAGTACCTAGACGAGCACCCGGACGGCACGGTGGATACGCTCTCTATGAGAGCTGGCGAATGTGCCATCGCCTCTTTAGCTGAATACGGAGTGATGGAAGTGATCGGCGGTGGACGGTTAGGCCGCTGGACTGACCCTGACACTAGGACACCGGCTCCAGCGAATTGAGCGAGGCGCTGTTGGTCACCGCTGTTGATGCCGTTTTCGACAGCCCGGCTGCGTCGGCGAGCTTGCCCGCGTCCGTTTGGTGGACTTCGCAAAAGAAACGGCTTGGCCCACGCGCCGGATAAAAGCCGATCACCGCCTTCCCGCCGCAATGGCAGCGCGGGTGCGGGTCGGGCAGCGGCTGCCGACCATCGGCCATTTGCGCCATCCAAGCTTTTCGCCCGCCCCCTCGCATAGTTCGCCATGGGGCGAATCAACGGCCGATTCGCCTTCACGGTGCCAGCAAAACCCAATTGCCCCCTGCCGAGGCCGGTCTTAGGTTCGGCATGGTAGCCCGGAGTCTGAGCCAAATTGTGTTTTCGTTACCGTATCCACCCCTACTGGCGGCTGATCTTTGCTGGAACAGCGGCGGTGCCGGTGATCGTGTTGGCGGTCACGTGGTCGCTCAGGACGGCGGGCATAGTGGGACCGGCGGGGCTAATTTCGCTGCTCTGCATTATTTTGATATCCTCCCCTCATTGGAAAGGTCGCCGCCCTCCCCATGCCTAAAGGCCCCCAAGGTCAGAAGCGCCGACCGCGAATTGTGGGGCGAATTGTGGGAACACCCTTGCTCTACCTCGAAAATGGCATGAAAGCATAAACAATTCAGCGGCTTACCAATTCAGTACAGGGGACACCCCATCCACCACGATGCTTCGACGTGCAAGCGATCCGCTAGGCCCCGGCATGCAAAGCGTTCGCTACCCGCCAGCGCCCGGAAAAATTCGTTCTTTTGCCGCGCCGATGCGAAAGCGAGAGCTTAGACCTCCTCATCCGTGGAGGCCAAAAAAAAGGCGCGGAACCGGAAGGTTCCGCGCCTCGAGAAAATCACGTCCCCGATTTAGCAGGTGGTGACGAGATGAAAGCCCAGATCCGCGTTGGCGCCATTGCTGCCGTACGTGTCCATGAACACGCCGTTCGGATCCGCGGCGGAGCCAACGACCGTGGCATAGCCGGGCGCGGAAACGCCGGAGCTGCCGCCAAGACCGACAGTTGCGGTGTAGGCGCAAGCCTGCTTGTTGGTCGCGAAATGCACGATGTAAACGCCGGTTGTAAGGTGATCGACGCCCGTGACGTTCCGGGATTTGGCCACCGATCCGTCGGCGTTCACCACCGCAAAGTCCGACCTCCGATGGCCCGGAGGCGGAACGCTAACCTGGTGGGCTGGCGCTTGGCCGGCCGCCGGCAGATTGTGAATTGCGCGCTCGCTGGCACCGTTCGCCATGGCGACGCTGGCGCTGAGCGCAACCACAGCCGCGCTCGCAAACAAAACCGATTTGCTCATTGAAAATCCTCTCTGTTGGATCAAGCCAGCCCCCCTTACGCCACCCGGACCAGCCCGCAAATCTAACGCCCATTTCGGACGCTGCGCAACGGCATTATCTCGCGTTCTAGAGTTATATTATTGTATTGAATCATACATTTACTTTGCGAGTCGTTTGCAACATTGTCCACTGGCAAATTCCAACCATGGGCGTGCCAGGGTCCCATCGCCGTGTGCAGCAATAGAAGCCTTTCATTCGTTGCGGCGCGCTTCGGTAGGGTCGACCTGTTCTTGCAGGAGACTGTGGCGGAGGTTCAATGCACTTTGACCGGCTCTTCTCCGTAGTGCTCGTCGTCCTATCGTCCACTGTCCTTCTGGCAAAGGAGGCAGTTGCCGCCGACCGCTTCGGCGTGACGGTCGTGCCGGGGGCGGCAGCGCGCGCACAGATCGAAAAGCTGCCGCAAGCGGAAGGAATCGCGCTGATCGACTATGCGCGCGGCCCGAACCATTCGGTGTTGCTGGTGAGGCGGACGAGACCCGGTCGCGCAGAAGTGCATACCGCGCTCATGGACGTTTGGTATGTAATCGATGGCGGCGGCACGCTCGTGACGGGCGGCGCGCTTCAGAATGCGAAGAAGATAGAACCTGGCGAACTGCGTGGAAGCGGAGTCTCGGGCGGCATCGCATATCGCATCGGCAAGGGCGAGATTATCGATATTCCCGCCGGCGTGCCGCACTGGGTGAGCCACGTCGACGGCAAGGAACTGGTTTACCTGACGGTCAAGATTGCAAAACCGTCGCAATGATCCGGCTCAAACCAGACCGGTGGTTTCCGGAAACCCCAGCATCAGATTGAGGTTCTGCACGGCAGCGCCGGCTGCGCCTTTGCCGAGATTGTCCAGCACCGCGATCAGCCGCGCCTGCTGCGTCTTGTCGTTGCCGAACACGAACAATTTCATGCCGTTGGAATGCTTCAGCAGCTCGGCATCGAGCGTTTGCAGCGGTGCCGCATGTTCCAGCAGTTTCGGTGTGACCGTGCGTCCTTCCCGATGGGCCTTCAGGGCCTCCAGCGGCGCGTCGAAGGCAGCCACCTCGATCAGCCTTTCGCCCCGATAGGCGTCGCTCAATGTGCGGTGCAGGTCGAACACCGTCGGCTTTCCCGGCAAAGCCCAGAGATGCAGCGGCAGCTCCAGGATCATGCCGCGATAGAAACGTCCCACCGTGGGAGCAAACAGCGGCGGATGCGTGAGCCCGGCATGCTTCTGCATTTCCGGCACGTGCTTATGGGCGAGGGTCAGGCCATAGGCGCGCACAGCGGTTTTCGCATAGCGCGGTGATTCGCGCGCTTCGAACTCCTCGATCATCGACTTGCCACCGCCGGAGTAGCCCGAGACGGCGTTTACGGTGACCGGAAAATCGGCAGGAACAATTCCGGCACGCACCAGCGGCCGCACCAGCGCGAGAAAGCCTGTGGAATAGCACCCCGGATTGCTGACCCTCTTTGCCGCGGCAATCCGCTCGCGCTGACCCGGATCCAATTCCGGAAAACCGAACACCCACTCAGCCGCGGTCCGGTGCGCGGTCGAGGCATCGATGATACGGACGGCCGGGTTCTCCACCATGGTAATGGCCTCCCGCGCCGCTTCGTCGGGCAGGCAGAGGATGACGAGGTCGGCATCGTTCAAGGCCTCGCGCCGGGCGCGTGTGCTCTTCCGTTCTGCGTCGGAAAGCCGAACAAGATTCAGATCAGGCCGATCCGGTAGGCGCTCCCGGATTTCGAGACCGGTTGTGCCCGCCGCGCCGTCGATGAAAACTTTGGCTTGCATGGTTCCTGCTTATCGGGCCCGCCAGTCGCCGCACCCTGATTGACAGAGATCAGTGCAGGACCTTAGCTGATTGCCATAAGCAAGTCCGCCGGGATTCGAATCCCCGCCGGGCCTGCCGGCAAGAGCGCTGCACAGGGGGCACACCATGGATCCGCAAGCCATCATCGACAATTTCCGCCGCAACATCACCGAGCATTATTTCGACATGCAGGGCCGCGTCCGCCGGCAGGAATTCTGGTATTTCGTGTTGGCCTGCGTGGTGGTGTTCATTGTCGCGGCAATTCTGGATTCGATTATCCACTCCAGCCTCATTGTGGCGGTGGTCCGGCTGGCGCTGCTTCTTCCGCTCGCGGGCTTGGGCGCACGGCGCCTTCAGGATACTGGACGAAACGGCTCGCTGGTCTGGATCTGGGTCGCCCTCGCCGTGATCAACAGTCTGATCCTGCTGCTGCTCTCGCTCAGCGGACCCTTTGGGGCGCTCGGCTTCCTGTGGTTCTTCTTTTCCATCGGGTGGCTCCTGAGTCTCGCGGAACTCGTCATCGCCATCGTCCTGATCTACTTCTGGGCGCAGCCTGGAACGATCGGACCGAACCAGTACGGACCGGATCCAAAAGGCGGCACCGCGGCCGCCGGGGCCGCGGCCTGACAAAAAAGGCGCCGTGAGGCGCCTTTTTTTCGTTCGCAGCCTGAGAGTTATTGCGGGAGTTTCACCTTCTTCTTTACCGCTTCGAAAGAGCGACGTCCGCTCGGCGCGGCGGTTCCGCGCAAGTGCAAGGTAAGTCGGAAGGTGGCTAGCGCTTCGAGAACTGGAAGCTGCGACGCGCTTTCGGATGGCCGTACTTCTTGCGCTCCACGACGCGCGGGTCTCGCGTGAGAAAGCCGCCAGGTTTCAGCACGGGGCGCAGGGTCGGCTCATAGGCAACCAGCGCACGGCTGATGCCATGCCGGACCGCACCCGCCTGCCCCGACAATCCACCGCCCGACACCGACACGATCACATCGAACTGGCCGTCGCGATTTGTGGCCACCAGCGGCTGGCGCAGAATCATCCGCAGCACTGGGCGCGCAAAATAGATCTTCTCGTCTCTGCCGTTGACGGTGACACGGCCGAGCCCAGGTTTGATCCACACCCGCGCCACGGCATCCTTGCGGCGGCCTGTGGCATAGGCGCGGCCCTGTTTGTCGCGATTGGCCCGGGGCTGCTCAGATTCAGCCGCACCCTGCGGCTTCGCCTTGATCAGCGTAGATTTGAGATCGCCGAAGCTCTTCACGTCAGACATGATCACGCTGCCTTTGCTTTCTTGCGGTAGTTCGCGTTTTTCGCATTCAGCGCGCCGACATCCAGCGCCTGCGGCTGCTGGGCTTCGTGCGGATGTTCGGTGCCGGGATAGACCCGCAGATTGGAGAGCTGCCTGCGGCCCAAGGGACCGCGCGGGAGCATGCGCTCGACCGCCTTCTCCACCACCCGCTCCGGATGCTTGCCGCCCATGATCGCGCCGGCCGTACGCTCCTTGATGCCGCCGATATAACCGGTGTGCCAGTAGTACACCTTGTCCTTCAGCTTGTTGCCGGTGAGGAGCACCTTGGCAGCGTTGACCACGATGACATTGTCGCCGCAGTCCATGTGTGGCGTGTAAGTCGGCTTGTGCTTGCCGCGCAGACGGGCGGCGATGAGCGCTGCGAGCCGGCCGACCACCAGGCCCTCGGCGTCGATCAGCACCCACTTCTTCTCGATCTCGGATGGCTTGGCCGAGTAAGTATTCATCAGGTTCTCCCGGGCGGGAGAACCGCCCTGTTTTCCGCCGGTCGCGCCCGCTCTCGCGGAGGATTCGAGAAGCGCGGGCGTTTAGGGCCTCAGGCGAGGTTCGTCAAGCGGAAGACACGTGAAAAGCAGCAAAATCGCTGGATTTTATTGTGTGGTATCACAATACCGCATGAACGTCAAAGGAAATAGCGCGGCCACGATCCCTCGCTCGCCGCGCCTTGGACCCACGCCGTTACCAGTCGCGGGGAACGTTGTAATAGGTGTAGGAGGCCTCGCGGATGTGGCCGTCATCCTTCGTCAGATCATCCAGATCGTACACCGGGGCCTTCTTGATCATGTCCTCAGACATGGGCACCACATAACCGCCTTTGTCCGGACGGTAGTCCAGCATCGACCATGGAACCGGCGCGTATTTCTCGCCGATCCCCAGCATGCCGCCGAAGCCGAGCGCGGCGAAGATGATATGATCGGACTTTTTGTCGAGAACGACATCTTCCACAGTGCCGATCTTGTCTCCGGCGGAATTGTAAACGGGCGTGCCTTGCACTTTCGAGGCAAGGATTGCTTTGGTGTGACCGCTAGCGGTGGGCATGAAACATCTCCTTTGGGCTTGCGCTGAATCCCGCGTGGATAACGCTAAGCCCAAGGCACCTGTTCCGGGTTGCCATTTGCGAGAATTCCGGCCGCCCCGCATGACGCCGCCAAGGGAAGACTCTATAACAGCACAATGAACGCTTCCGTTTCCGATGATCTGGTGCTGGTCAGGCGCGCCGGCGCTGTGCTGCGGCTGACGATGAACCGCGCGGCAGCGCGCAATGCGCTGAGCACCGCCATGATGGCGGCGCTGCAAAAGGCTTTCGCTGCGGCGGCACAGGACGATTCACGCGTCATCGTGCTGGCCGCGGAAGGTTCGGCGTTTTGCGCCGGGCATGATTTGAAGGAACTGACGGCGCTGCGGAGCAGGCCGGATGGCGGCCGTGCGGCGTTTGCTGCCGTCTTCACGCAATGCTCGAAATTGATGCAGACGATTGTGCGTCATCCGAAGCCCGTGATCGCGCAGGTCCAGGGGATTGCGACGGCGGCCGGCTGCCAGCTGGTGGCGAGCTGCGATCTGGCCGTGGCTTCCGAAAGCGCGCAGTTCGCCACGCCCGGCGTCAATATTGGCCTCTTCTGTTCGACGCCGATGGTGGCGCTGTCGCGGAATCTTTCGCAAAAGCACGCGATGGAAATGCTGCTGACGGGCGAGATGATGTCCGCGGAGCATGCCGCACGCATCGGCCTTATCAATCGCGCGGTGGCACCCGATGTGCTGGAGCCGGAAGCCATGGAGCTTGCGGAGCGGATCGCAGCCAAGCCGCGCGCGACCGTGAAGGTCGGCAAGGAAGCCTTTTACCGCCAGCTCGAGATGCCGCTCGCGCAAGCCTACGACTACGCCTCGCGCGTGATGACCGAGAACATGCTGCACGCGGAAGCAGGCGAAGGCATCTGCGCCTTCCTCGAAAAACGCGCACCCAAATGGCCGGAGTAGATACAGGGCGAAATTGGCGCGGAAGGACGGTTTGCCGCGTCATTGCTGGCATTAGTGCGGTTATTCTCCTCATGCTCACCGCAGTCGCTTTTCGTGGTCCAACCCGTCCCGAGGTCGCCACCGGGCATATCATAAGCTGGGTCCGCGACGACGGAGTTGTCTTTTACGTCACCTCGATGCAGGAGGAACTCTTATTCATCAGCGGTGGCGCATTGGTCATTTCGTTGTGCATGCTGATCGCCGCCGACATCCGGGTTTGGTTACGCGAAAAATCAACTCGGTCACACTGATGCCCTCATATTCCGACGACCTCATCAAATCCGTGCTGCGCTCCACCAAGGTGATTGCCATGGTGGGCGCGAGCGGCAATGAGATGCGGCCCTCCTACTTTGCCATGATGTATCTGCTGGCGAAGGGTTACATTATTCATCCGGTCAATCCCGGCCTCGCGGGCAAGAACATTCTGGGCCAACGTGTGTATGCCTCGCTGAAGGAGGTGCCGGCACCCGTCGACATGGTGGACATCTTCCGCGCCTCGGAATCGGCGCCCGGCATCGTGAAGGAGGGGCTGGAGGAGAAGGATCGTCTTGGCCTCAAGACCATCTGGATGCAGTTGGGCGTCATCAACGAAGACGCGGCGGAGATGGCGCGCGCGGCCGGCCTCGCCGTCATCATGGATCGCTGCCCCAAGATCGAATACGGCCGGCTTTCCGGCGAGATCGGCTGGATGGGCGTGAACCGCAAGGTGATCGACAACCGCAAGCCCCTGCTCTTCAGCAAAGGCGGCTCGCTTAAACGGGCGTGACGCCCTTCAACGCCTGCGCGGAACGCCTATCTCTCTCCCGGGTTGTTCGCCCAACACTCGGGAGCAGACGATGAAAGCGATTTCCATTCTGGCCGCCGCAGGCCTGCTGATGTTTGTCGGAAACACCGCAGCGGAAGCCAAGGGCTGCATCAAAGGCGCCGTGGTGGGCGGGGTTGCCGGGCATCTGATGCACCATCATACCCTGCTCGGGGCTGCAGCTGGCTGCATCATCGGCCATCACATGGCGCACAAGAAGGAGCAGGAACAGAAAGCCGCGGCACAAAAGGCCCAGCAGGCCACTCAGAACGGCCGTTGAGATAAGAATTGGAATAATTCCAGAGTACGAGCCGTCCTCGTACTGTCACACTGTGGAGCGGTACGCGGCAGCATGGATCTGGAACAACTTCAATGCATCGGCAATGCAGTCAGCGCCGTCGCCATCGTCATTTCCCTGATCTATCTCTCCTCGCAAATCCGACAGGCGGAGAAATACCAGCGCGCCCTCATGCAGCAGGGCCGGGTTGCTCGGATCAGCGCCGCAGCCGAAGCCTATGCGCACCCGGCCATCTCGGAGGCCATCAGCCGCGGCTGGGACGGCGCGCGCGATATTTCGCCCCTGCAGCTGAGGCAGTTCTCTTTCGTCTGCCGGCAGCTCTTTATCGGCGCCGAAGATTCCTTTCTTCAGCACCAGGATTCGCTGCTGAATGAGGCCGCTTACGGAAGCTGTCTTGCCAGCACGAAGGCATATCTGTCGTCGTCGGGCGTGCGCGCGATGTGGCGCCTGACACGCGACTGGTATGAACCGGGATTTCGCAATTTCATGGAGCAGCTGATGAAGGATGTGCGCGTGACGCCCTCCGACGGCCTGGCGCAGTGGCAGGCTGCGGTGAGCGAGCAGCCGGCGGAAATTCGCAACATCCGCGCCGTTCACGGCTGAGCGATGCCGCCTCGACAATGCAATGAATTCGGGGGAATTTGAGACGCTGACATTCCCGAGGGCACAGGCATGAGCGAGTACGGCTTCGACACGCTGGCAATCCACGCGGGCGCGCAACCCGATCCCGCCACCGGCGCCCGCGCCACGCCGATCTATCAGACCACTTCGTTCGTGTTCGAGGATGCGGATCACGCCGCAGCGCTGTTCAACCTGCAGGTCTTCGGCAACATCTATTCGCGCATCATGAATCCCACCAATGCGGTGCTGGAGGAGCGCATCGCGGCATTGGAAGGCGGGCGTTCCGGGCTAGCGGTGGCGTCCGGCCATGCGGCGCAGCTCATCGCGTTCCACACCCTGATGCAGCCGGGCATGGAGATCATCGCCGCGCGACAACTCTACGGCGGCTCCGTCAACCAGCTCAGCCAGGGTTTCGCCAAGTTCGACTGGCATGTGAAATGGGCAGACGGCCGAGAGCCAGAGTCCTTCCGCGCCGCGCTGTCCGACAAGACCCGCGCGGTGTTCATCGAGAGCATCGCCAATCCCGGCGGTATCGTCACCGACATCGAAGCGATCGCGGGCATCGCCCATTCCGCCGGTGTGCCGCTGATCGTGGACAACACTTTCGCCACGCCCTACCTCATCCGCCCCTTCGAATGGGGCGCCGACATTATCGTGCATTCCGGCACCAAGTTTCTTGGCGGTCACGGCAATTCGATCTGCGGCATGATCGTGGATAGCGGCAAATTCAGTTGGGGCGGCGGCAAGTTTCCGTCTCTGTCGGAGCCCTGCCCGTCCTACGGTGGTATGCGGCTGTGGGAGACCTTCGGAGATTTGTCGTACGCCATCGCCTGCCGCGTGCTGGGCCTGCGCGATCTCGGCCCGGCGCTGGCGCCGATGAATGCGTTCCTTGTGTTGCAGGGTATCGAAACGCTGCCGCTGCGCATGCAGCGCCATTGCGACAATGCGCTGACGGTGGCGCGCTGGCTCAAGCGGCATCCGAAAGTGGCGTGGGTGAATTATGCCGGGCTGGAAGACGATCCCTGTTACGGTTTGGCCCGCAGGTATTCGCCGAATGGCGCGGGCGCTGTGTTCACCTTCGGCCTCAAGGGTGGTTACGATGCCGGCGTGAAGCTGGTGAACAATTTGAAGCTGTTCAGTCATCTCGCCAATGTCGGCGATGTGCGCAGCCTGATCATCCACCCCGCTTCCACCACGCACCGGCAGCTGGAGCCGAAGCAGCGAACGCTGGCGGGCGCCGGCGACGACGTGGTGCGACTGTCCATCGGAATCGAAACCGTGGACGACATCATCGCCGACCTCGATCACGCACTAGCGGCATAAACACATTTGTCATTCCCGGCCGAGCATCGCGGCAGCGATGCGAGGGGAAGGGAACCCAGGTGGTCGCGCTGCGTGATGTGAGATTTTGCTCTCGACGATACTCAGCGGCGCAGCAGCTCCGCCACCTGGGTCCCCTTCCCTCGCGCGCGAGCATGAATGCTCACGCGCTCGCCGGGGATGACACTCATTATTGTGACTGATGCATCTCAAACGCATGCCAGAGGGCTGCGGAGAGGAGTGCCAGCGCGGTGAGCTGGTGCAGTGCGGAGAGCAGGATCGGCGCCTGATTGAGCAGCGTGGCGATTCCGAGCGCGATCTGCACGAATGTGATGATGAGAATAGCCCAGGCGCTTATGCGTGCTGCGCCGCCGACTTTCGAGCGCATGGCAGACCACCCGATGAAAATCGCGGTCATCGCGATGATGTAGGCGCCGATGCGGTGATCGAACTGCGCAAGAGCGGGGTTTTCGAAGAAATTGATCCACCAAGGGCTCGCGAAGAATGGATGCTCCGGCAGGAAGCGCCCGTCCATCGACGGCCAGGTGTTGTAGATCAGCCCGGCCTGCAATCCGGCCACCAGCGCCCCCAGCAGCATTTGCAGGTAGACGAGGATGGGGAAGGCAAGAGCAAATCCCTCGCCCCCACGCATGTGGGGGAGAGGGTTGGGGTGAGGAGGTGATGAAATCTGCACGACACTCTTCTGCGAAACTGCAGACCTCATCGCCCCCTCACCCTTCCCTCTCCCCCTCAAAGGGGGAGAGGGTATTCCGAAGTTTTCAAACGCCGTCCAAAGGATTGCTGCGAAGAGAATGAGCGCGACGCCGAGATGTATGGCGAGGCGGTATTGGGAGACCGACACGCGCGTCTCCAGTCCGCTTTGCACCATCCACCAGCCGACGAAGCCCTGTAAGCCCCCGAGTGCAAACAACAGCACCATGCGCGGGATGTCCCGCCGCGTGATCGCGCCCGTCCAGGCGAAGAACAGGAACGGCAGCAGAAAAACGAATCCGATCAGCCGGCCCAGCAATCGGTGCGTCCATTCCCACCAGTAGATGAACTGGAACTGCGCCAGGCTCATGCCTTGGTGTTCGCGGATATATTGCGGAATGCGCTGGTATTTGTGGAAGGCGGTCAGCCAGTCGGCCTGCGACAGCGGTGGAATCGCGCCCATCACCGGATCCCATTCGGTGATCGACAGCCCTGAGCCGGTGAGCCGCGTCAGCCCGCCGATCACCACCATCGCGGCGATCATCAAGGCGACGAGCAGCAGCCAGATTCCCACCGCGCGGCGGGACCGAAGGAAATTCACGGCCTGCGGGACAGCTACGACGGCCATTTCTGCCTGTTAGCGGCTGCGCCCAAGCCCGTCCATGCGGCTTGAGCGAAGGCCCAAATCGCCGCATGCTCCCCACATTCGGGGAGGGCTATCCATGAAAACGCTCAGGTTCGTCGCCGGCCTGCTGGCCGCATCCGCCATTTTTTCATCCGCCTACGGAGCAGACGATCACACCGGCATGGCGATGCCGGCGGCCGCCGATTCCGGCATGGTCATGAAGATGACCTTGCCGCCGATGCCGGCGGTCTATCCGGAGGCCGGCAAGCAGGGCGCGCCGGTGCTCACGGGCTATGGCGATCACCATCACCCGATCACCACCAACAATCCCCAGACGCAGGCTTTCTTCGACCAGGGCGTGCGGCTGTTGTTCGGCTTCAATCATGCCGAAGCCATCCGCTCCTTCCGTGAAGCCGCGCGGCTCGATCCCAATTGCGCGATGTGCTGGTGGGGCGTGGCCTTCGCGCTCGGCCCCAACATCAATTTGCCGATGCAGCCCGACGCCGGCGCGCCGGCGCTAGCCGCCGTGCAGATGGCGCGGGCGCTAGAGCCACATGCATCGCCGGAAGAGGTCGCCTGGATCGAAGCGGTGGCCGCCCGCTATTCCGCCGATCCCAAGGCCGACCGGCATGCGCTCGATGAAGCCTTCGCGCAAGCAATGGGCAAGGTGTGGACGCAGTATCCCAACGATCTCGATGCCGGCGTGTTCTACGCCGAAGCGATGATGGACACGCAACCATGGGATTACTGGCAGGAGGATCACAAGACGCCCAAAGGTCACGGCGCGGAGATTGATGCCACGCTGGATGCGGTTTTGAAGCGAGAGCCGCTGCATCCCGGCGCGCTGCATCTGTATATCCATGCGATGGAGGCCTCCACCACGCCGGAGCGCGCCGAAGCTGCCGCCGACAAGCTGGAGCCGCTGATGCCTTCGTCGGGGCATCTCGTGCACATGCCCTCGCATATCTATTTCCGCGTCGGGCGCTACGAGGATGCGGTCAAGGTGAACACCGCGGCCGCGCTGAAGGACGAGGAATACATCGCTGCCTGCAAGGCGCAGGGCTTCTATCCGCTCGCCTATTACAGCCACAACATCCACTTCTTGTGGACGTCGTCGGAAATGCTTGGTCGCTACCAGGCGGCGCAAGATGCCGCGCAGCGGCTGCAGCGTGCGGCGGCGGCTGGCGTGCCGATGGCCGCGGCCCTGCCGCCGGTGCAACTGTATCTGCTGGTGCCGGTCGTTACGGACATCCGCTTCGGAAAATGGGACAAGGCGCTGGCCGAGAAACTTCCATCGCCTGATCTCAAGCTGGACACGGCCATATCGCACTACGCGCGCGCCTTCGCCTACGCCAACAAGCGGCAGTTCAAGCTGGCGCAGAAGGAGCGGGATGCACTGGCTGCCATGATCGCTCAGAAGGAATTTGCCGCGATCGATGCGTTTCCGGTTCCGGGCACTCAGATGGCGCAAGTCGCTCTAGAGATCGTGGATGGCGAAATCGCGCGGCTGCACGGCCGGACCGCCAATGCCTTGCGGCACTTCAAGCAGGCCAACGCCCTTTACGCCGCCCTGCCCTACACCGAGCCCGATTACTGGTACCAACCGGTAAGCCACATTTATGGTGCGGCCCTGCTCGCCGCGAACAAGCCAGCGGAGGCGGAAGCCGTCTATCGCGAAAGCCTGGCGGTACACCGCCTGGACGGCTGGGCGTTGTACGGACTCGCGCAGGCGTTGCAGGCACAAGGGAAAACGAAAGAAGCAGCGGATACCCGCGCGCAATTCGCATCCGTCTGGCGCATGGCCGACACCAAGCTCACATCGTCCCGGTTTTGAAGAACGGAGCGGCCGGCAAGCGCCGGCCGCCGCCTATCCGCGTGTCTGCTTCAGCCTGAAGTGACCACAGCGGTCGTATCGGCTTTCGCGGGAGCGCCATTCTGCAGCGGGTGACCACTCTTTCGGTAATGACAGAAAGTCAGATGGCGTTGCGAGCACGAACCAAGAAGTTGATCGGCGCCGTGGTGATACTGATCTGGCTGCCCATCTATGCGTTGCTGGCAATGGCGGTTGGCATTCGCGTGCTGCCACACGCCGGCTCCCTTGTGCAGCTTGTCTATTACGCGATTGCCGGAATGGCGTGGATCATACCCATCGGCCTCATGCTACCCTGGATGTCCCGGGATCCGGTGCAGGAACAAAGCGGCAGAAAAAGGTCGTGAGTGCGGCGGGAGGACGCTTCATGGAAGAGATCGCGTTTGCAGATGTGCCCGAGCGACGAAGGTTTGAACTCAACGAGCGCGGCATGACGGCATTCGCCACTTACCGTCGCGAGGACGACCGCCTTGTCATTGTCCATGTCGAATCCCCGCCGCCCTTGCGCGGCAAGGGCACCGCAGATCGCCTGATGCGCGCCATTGCCTCTGATGCACGCGAGCGCCAACTCACGATCGTTCCGCTTTGCGGATATGCGCGCGCGTGGTTCCGGCGTCACCCGGACTTTGCCGACGTCCTCTCCTGAACGCGCATCACTTGGCGGCGTGAGCCGCCGGCGGGATCCGTCCGCCAACCTGCCTGCCGGTGCCAGACTGCGCCGTGTGATCGCTGTGCCGGCTTGCATTCGTGCCCTTCGGCAGCACCCGAATGATCGCCATCATGCCGAGATCCTCGTGATCGAGGATATGGCAATGATACACGAAGTCGCCAACGACCGCGCCGCGAAAGTCCATGCGCACGGTGATACTGGGAAAGGTCCCACTGACGCCGTCCCAGTAATGAACGGGATAGGTGTCATAGAACTGTCGCTCCTTCTTCGGAACGGGAACGCCGTTCACCGCAAGCAACAGAAAATGAATCTGATGCATGTGGAATTCGTGATCCTCGGTCGTCTGATTCTCGATCGTCCAGTCCTCGACTGCGCCCCGGTCGGTCACAATGGCTGGCGGATTGTTCGGATCATACACCTTGTTCGTCTGGCCATCGACAGTGATGAAAAACTGCATGTGCTTGTCGTCATCCCGTGTCTTTGGATGCAGTTTTCCGGGAGGATTCTGCCGGCTCTCGATGAAAACTTCGTAGAAGAACAGCTTGCGCTTGTCCGTCACTTTTGCATCGGCAAGATCCTCGAACCGCTGCCGCCTTGGCGCGCCGCTTGCCATTGGTACTTTCGGCAGCTTCTGGGGAGCTGCCGTAGTCCGTATGATCGCCAGCCGCCGTGCGGGCAGGTAATCGCCGGCCGGGCCGCTGTCGATGTGATTCGTCACCAGGACGGCTTCTTTCACAGTGCTGGCCGGAGGGGAGACGATGAATTCCACCCGTCCGGCAGGCGGGATCAAAAGGTTTCTGCGGGTGATGATCGTCCCCTGGCGCTTTCCATCCTGGGATCCGGTGGGCACGCCATCCAGGCCAACGATCTGCAGGGGTTGGGCTTTCCCATCATATTTGATCTGGAGGTCCAGAATAGAATTCGCCGAAGCATTCGCGAGGCGCCAGAATTCCTTCTGGCCGGTCTGCATCTTGATGATTGCAGCGGTGTAATTGGGATAGGTCACCGGCACGTAGTTCACAGAAAGGTCCCAGAACGGAGCGTTGCTGGTCAGAGTCTCCACGTACGGCAGTGGCTGATCCCGCAGAAGCAGCACTCGCTGGGGAAGTCCGGAAACCGCAGGCTGAAGATTTTCAATCCCCTCTACGACGATTGCGCCCGTAGCGCCGCCCTGCACATTAACGGACGACACGCCGTGGATATGAGGATGATACCAGTATAGCCCAGGCGGTTCGTTGGCCGGGATCTTGATTTTGTAGCGGAACGTCTCGCCAGAATTGATGAGCGTATGGATGACTTCATCGCTATGGCATTTTGGCGAGGTATTGATGCCGTGAAAATGCATGTTGATCGAAGCCGGAGTCATAATGGCGCTGCCGCACTTCGTCTTGCTGTTCGAAACGAATTCAGCCGGCGCGCCCGGAACCGGAGGAATTAGATTGGTCAGTTCGATGTTGATCGTATCGCCGGGATTGACGTGCAGAGTCGGCGATTCCGCGCCGTCGGGCGTCGTAAAGCAGAATAGCGTGATGCCCTTGTCGTCCAACGCGGTATTATAATTCAGCGCAACGTTCAGCATGCCGTTGCTGCTGAAGAGATCGGGCGGCGGCTTCACCTCGCTGCCTGCGGCCGGACGGGGGCAAGGCCCCGCGTTGCCGGCCAGAGTTGGCTGTACGCCCAAACAGAACAGGGCCAACACAGCGGCGATGATAATGCGAACCATTGTCATTTCCTCCCCGGAAAAAAGCGCCGCTCCGGCGAGGAGCGGCGCCGACACATTCCTAGTTTACGGTAACGGACACCGGCTGTGAGGGAATGCCGTTTGCGACGACGACAAGCGAGCTTGCCCCCGTCTCCATGCCCGACGGCACATCGAAGTTCGTCGACACGAGCATGTTGCCCGTCGCGACGCCCATACTGCTGTGATCGTGCGTGCGGGCGTAGAAGACATGCCCGGTATTGTTGTTCGTGATGCGAAGCAGCGGATAATTGGTGTAGGTCATCAGTTCGTCGCCGAACCCGTTCGCCTGTGACAACCCGTTAAACTGCTTCCCCATGATCTGGTAGGTCGTGCCGCGCGTCACGGATGCAGGCGCGCTCGTGATCACCGGCCGCCAGGCTGCCTTGTAGGTCCCGCTGGCCTGGTAAACCGCATCGCCGCCCAGCAGCACCTCGCCGGTTGGCAAAATCATCAGGCTATCACCGCAAATGCAGACCCCCTGGTTCTTCAGGGCACTGCCGTCGAACTCATATGCATTTCCGCTGTTGGCCGCGACAAGCACGTTGCCGCTCGGCAGCAGCGTGGCGAAATTGTCGCCTGCATCGTCCCCATTCGGGAAATCGGGACCGGCCGTCCAGTTGTTGGAATCAGGGTGATAGATCGCCGTGTGCCCTTTATCCGCGCCGCTGCAAGGCTCCCCGCTGTGACAGGCTCCGGTGGCAAATACCGTCCCATCGGGCCGCAAAATCGCCGGTCCCGTTTCGCCCGGCGGGAAATAGCACTTGCTCTTCTTGCCATAGGGCTGACAACCGCAACACGGAGGACTCTTCAGTGACTGTGGCGTATCGCCCGCATCGTGCCAGGTATTGTCACTGAGGAAATAACGTTCCGTGTGCGGATCATCCTTCACATCCACGACCAGCAGACTGCCGTCAGGCAACAGCACGGGACCTTCTTCGGAATTGAAGTCGTTCTTTCCTTTGGTCGGCAATTGCGTCCACTCCATGGTGGAGGGATCGAGCACCGCCATTTTCGTGTTAAGCTTGTCGAGGACGAAATAGCGGCCGTCGGCCAAAACACCCGCCCCCGAGTCGCCGATATAGCCGAACGGCGGCTTCAACTTGGTCCAGGTATTTTTCTTCGGGTTGTAAATCTCACCCAATTTCGTCAGGTCGAAATTGCCGAAATTGTATTCGCCGCCCTGCACGATCACCCGCCCGTCGGCAAGAACCGACGCCGCGAATGCATAGGGCGCGTAATCCGCGGGCAGATCCGCCGCGCGCGACCATGTGCCGTTCACGTAGCTGCCCTGGTTGTCCGGCGTCAGAATGTACCAGTGCTGCTCATTGAAAGACTGTCCCAGGACGCGTCCATCCGTGAGCTGGAAAGCAATGTCTACCCCCTCCGGTGCCGGGCTCTTCAGGCTTACGATGGTTCCGGCGCCGGCAGCGCCCGACAACAGAGACAGCGCGCAGCAGGCGAGCGCGAATAGCGAACGCGACATTCTGGAAATTCCCCTTCAGGATGGACGGGGACGATAGCCGCACGGAGCGGCTGACGCCAGATACTTTTTACGTTCACAGGCTGAAAGTTTCGATTGGGCGGCCGTGCCGCGTGGCAGCCGCACAATGGATTGCTGCCCTTCGTGTTCCTTGAGTTCACCAAAATGCTAGAGAACCTGCCGGACAGGAGTACCAAGATGCGCAATCCTTCTCCCCGGCGAGACGACGAGGCCGCCAAAATGGATGCCTTTGCGGCCGCTGCGGCAGAATTGAACCGGCCACGCCCGATGCGCAATGCACGCTTGCGGCAGCTTGTCCAAAACCTTCAGAATGATAATCCGGATCGGGTTGAGCAGGAGCTCCGCCAATACCTTGCCGCCGATCCCCGGGATCCGGAGGCCTTGGCCTTTCTGGCACGTCTTGTCGGTCAGCGCGGCCGGCGGAAAGAAGCCGCCGCGCTCCTCGCGCGCGCCCTTGAGTTGGCGCCAGACTTCGCCGCCGCCCGCTACAATTACGCGAACCTGCTCCTGGAGCTGAACCGCTTCCACCTCGCTCTTGCCGAAGTGGACCGCCTGCTTTCGGAGGAGCCGCGAAACCCTTTGTTCCGGCTATTGAAGCTCACGGTACTCGACGGCCTTGGTGAGACCCTCCCGGCTCTGGCCCTCGCCGAAGAACTGGCGCTGGAAAATCCGGCTCACGCCAATTCCTGGATCACCTACGGCCATGCTTTGCGCGCGGCCGGAAAACGGGAACGGGCAATCGCAGCCTATCGCAAAGCGACTGAGCTCCTGCCAACTCTCGGCGTCGCGTATAGCAATCTCGCGCACCTGAAAACGTTTCGTTTCAGCGATGCAGAAACCGCTGCGATGGAGCAGCTGCTGAAGCGCCCCCATCTCGCGCCTGAGGATCGCGTCAATCTGCAGTTTGCACTCGCCAAGGCGTGCGAGGATCGCGGTGAATATGCCCGCGCCTATGAATTCTATGCCAAGGGCAATGCGGCCGTGCGGCTGCGCTTTGTCTATGACCCCGCAACGATCACCGCCGGCACGCGCCGCACGAAGGCAGCATTCAGCCGTGAGCTCTTCGATGCTCACGCTGGCGAGGGCTGCCTGGCGTCCGACCCTATCTTCATTGTCGGCCGCCAACGCTCCGGCTCAACCCTGATCGAGCAGATTCTGGCGAGCCACTCGGCCATCGAAGGCACGGCCGAATTGCCTTACATCCCGGACATCGTTGCCGAGATCGCCGATCTGGAAGGTCCGGCAGGAGGTTCGCAGTATTTCGAGAACCTGGCGAACCTTACGCCGGAAGCGCTCACGCGCTTTGGCGAGCAGTATTTGGAACGGGCGCGCCTGCATCGAAAGACCGCGCGCCCGTTTTTTGTCGACAAAGATCCTGGCAATCATTTTCATGTGGGTTTGATCGCGCTGATTTTGCCCAATGCGAAGATCATCGATGCGCGCCGCAATCCGGCCGCCGCGTGCTGGTCGCAGTTTACGCTTCAGTTCAAAATGACCAATTTGCGGCTGACGGAGTACGCCCAGGCCTGGCGCGACTATGCCGAGCTGATGGCGCATTTCGATGCCGTGCTGCCGGGCAAAATTCACCGGGTCTTCTACGAGAACCTCGTCAGCGACACGGAAGGCGAAGTGCGGCGGCTGCTCGATTATCTGGGCCTGCCGTTTGAGGAAAACTGCCTGCGCTTCTACGAAACCGAGCGCGCCGTGATGACGCCGAGTTCCGAACAGGTACGCCGCCCAATCACGCGCGAGGCGCTCGACCATTGGCGTCACTTCGAGCCCTGGCTCGGTCCCATGCTGAACACGCTTGGCGATGCGTTCACCTGCTACCCAGAGGTGCCCGCGACGTTGCGCTAGCGTCAGGTAGGGTCAGTCCGCGCGCATTTATTGTAAATGCGGGCTGTGCCTTTTACGGTCCGCGACAGGCTGATGTTTCATAAGGGGGCTGTCTTTGCTTTTTGTGCACGCCGGGACTCCGAAAACCGGAACCAAAGCGCTGCAGACGTTCCTCGCGACTCACGCGAAGAAATTGGCCAAACAGGGCATCCTCTACCTGAAATCCGGCCGCCACTCGGAGCGTCGCAAGAGACTGACCGTCTCCCACTCGTCATTGGTGAAATCGCTGTCGGGGCGGAGCGAACGGAAAGTCTGGACGGACTTGCGCGCGGAGCTCGAAGAAAGCGCCTGCCCTATCAACGTTCTGAGCGCCGAGGGCCTCTGGTTCAGCGACCCTGTTGCGCTACGGGCGGAGCTGCCGAAATCGCAGCCGCTTCGTCTGGTCGTTTACCTGCGGCGGCAGGACCAATACCTGCAATCGCTCTGGAAGCAGGCTGTGGCGGGCGGGCGCAAACAGAGCTTTCGAGAATGGCGCAAGAAGAAACCCACAAGGGGTGATTACCTGGCGACGGTGGAAAAATGGGCAGATCTGTTCGGCGCCGGATCCATTTTGATCCGGCCGTACGAGAAGCAGGGAAAGATAAACACGGTCGAGGATTTTTGCGAGATCCTCGGCGTGACGGGAGCGTTTGAGACGGAGAACACTGGACGCAATCCATCGCCGCGGCTGGAACTGGCCAATCTGATCCGTGCCTTCAATCATGTGCCTCTCGATGCGGACCGCCTGGATCGCCACCAATTGTTTCGCGCAATAGCAGCCAAATCCGAAAACTACATCCGGTCTTACGACGTGCTCACCTACGAGGACGCGGTTGCGCTTATGAAAGAGCACGGCGAAGGCAACAGGATTCTGATTGAAAAATACTATCGCGGTGCGCCGATTCCACTCTTTCCGCAACTCACCCCGTTCGAGGCGCCGGAAATCTGGGATCTCGAGAGCGAGGCGTTCTTTCATCTCACCAGGGACGTTCTCGCTGTCCTGATCGAGTTTGCGGTCAACGGCAAACTGTCGGCTGGCGGAGCTGACAGCCTCGCTCGTAATCCGACCCGGGAAGCCGATGAAGACGCCAGCGACGATTGAGGTTTCTCCGCGGACCAAACACGCCCTCTTGGCGCACACATTGATGTTTTCTGGCGAACGGCTCGAAGGCGCGTCCTGGCGCACGGATTTGTGCGAACGCCCGAGGGCAAGATCAGGAGCTTCGATGCGCCCGGATCGTCCGATACCTACGGGCAAAGCAGAGACAAGGGCGCGATCACCGGCTACTACGACGACAAAACCGGCTACCATGGCTTTGTGCGAGTGCCCCTGGCGCGGTGACGGCAAAGACGCGCAGCGAAGCCTTTAATGCAAAATGACTGACAGTCTGTGGAACGAGATGCTGGACGAATTCCGCGCGCTCGGTGGCGTCGCGGATAATGTACGTCTGGGAGATGGCGCTTTTGGCCGGGGGCTGTTTCCGATCGATGTTACGGTTCCCGTAACAATCCATATTCCGGATACGTTGCTCGTATCGCTCGAGCATGTGCGTTTCGAGGACGATGTTTTCCGTGTCGCTCCCGCGTCCCAAATGGATGCCCGCTGTCGCGCTTTTATCGAGCGATATGAACGGGATTTCTCCTGGGGGACGGGACGCGGCGAGACCGAACGCTTTTTGGCCATGTTGCACCAGTTGCCGGAACGCGTGCGGAACATGCTCACGGAGCGGCTTTCGTTGGGCATGTTCTTTCAGCGGCCTTCCCCACAGCTGGTTCAAGGGCTGTTCATCGCCTCGCGCGCAATCAATACCTCCAACGGACGCCGGGTGATCATGCCGATCATCGAGTTGGCAAATCACAGCCCCAGAGGCGCCGAATACGATACGGACCGCGGCGTCTCCTTACATGGGCTGTTCGAAGGAGAAGTGCTCGCAAAATACGGCGATCCTGCCGATCCCTACGAGCTGTTTGCGTACTGGATGTTCGCGCCTGCGGAAGAGATGGCATTCAGCATGAAGATGAATCTGACCATTGCCGGCAGGGAAATATGTATCGATCGGGAATTCAGAGGCGAAGCGGTGCCATGGGTCCCGAAGGTTTCAGTCGAAGGAAATCGAATCTCGGTGGCTTATTTGCTGCTCGCCCACCAGCGCTTTCCCAGGATACCCAGAGGTGCCTTTCATCAGGCCGTGTCAAATGTCGGCATCGATAAGCCGGATGAGGTTTTTGAAATCATCCAGTACTTGAACCGCGAAAAGTTTCTGGATCTTCTCGATGTGATCGAGGGGCTTGATTTGCCGGGGGCCCAACTGCTGCGAACCTTGGCGCGCCATCAGCTGCGTGCCCTTTCTTGTTACTATGGCACCAGGCAAGTCTGACTGACTTCCGAAATTGACCCTTTGCGTCCCCGTTCACGGCAAGAAAGACAGCAATCCCCTCGGTCTCTTCCTGCTGATGGTTTCATGGTGGGGGGAACGCTTGGCCTCCATCTTGCCGCCAGGCGGAAATCCGCCGCCCTTGTGAAGCGACGCGGGTCTGAGAGCGGGCGGGGACCGCGTTGTCGTACGAAGTTGCGCTGGCCTGAGACCCTGCGGGGCTTCGTGCTGCGGCGGAAACAGCGTGCTTTGCGGGTGACGCAAATGCGCATCGGCGGACGCAGGCGGGACGCCCGGCACGCTGGCCGCGACGAGCATCCACGCAAGTGCAACACGACGCATGATTTTTGACCGGGTTCGGGCCAAAAAGCTAAGGTCCTGCTTTGCCAAATACAACCGGCAATGGTCGGTTGCCGCCTATAATGTTCTTGACTTGTTCTATCAGGCGACCTACATCTGTTCTCATGATCACGGTACTCGACCTCACCGCCGATCCGCGGCGGTTGCGCGG
>JADMIO011456540.1_pt1 | contig 24595 bp, 22 predicted proteins | sample 8958161 | NCBI WGS metagenome assembly JADMIO01 (sample SAMN16585339, study PRJNA669376) | soil metagenome | isolation source: Crop rotation soil | place: USA: Cullars Rotation, Alabama | collected 2011
GGTCCCGCCGCGAGCATCATCAAACCCATGATGCTTTTGCCGTTGATTTTTTCGCCGTCCTTTTCCACGAAGACATCGCACGCGAAGCGGTTCGCCGTTTTGACAAACATCGCCGCCGGCCGGGCGTGGATGCCCAGCTTGTTCGAGATGACGACTTCCCTGGTTAGAAAATCTCCATCAGGCAACTTCTTCGCGCTCATGGGTCTGGTCATAAGGCTAATGGATTTAATGACGAAATGCCATTGAATTTTGTTACGCGGGCGGCGGATTTCCTGAATTCATTTGCGCGATGAGGCGGTCGTTCAAATCCTGCGCGGCGTTGTAGCCGGACATTTTCAATTTCGTTTGAAATGCCGCAACTTCCACGAGCCGCGCGAGGTCGCGCCCGGTTTTCACCGGAATTATCATGTGCGGAATGTCCACGCCGAGGACTTTTTCGAATTCCTGCTCAATGCCAATCCGCTCAACTTCTTCGACGTGCTGCCAATCCTTGAGCGTGACGACAAGATTGAGAACTTTTTCTTTACGAATGCTTTTGACGCCAAACATGGAAGCAACGTTGATGATTCCAATGCCGCGAATTTCCATATGGTTGCGCGTGAGTTCGGGACTGGTGCCGACAATTTCGCGCCCATCCACAAGCGTAACACGAGTCACATCGTCAGCGACCAAACTGTAACCGCGTTCGATGAGGGCGAGCACCGCTTCGCTTTTGCCGATGCCGCTTTCGCCGCGAATCAAAACGCCGACGCCTAAAATATCCACCATACTGCCGAGTTCGGTGCCACGCGGCGCGAACATCGTTTCGAGCGCGAGCGTCGCGGTGTTGATGAATTTCATCGTGACCAGCGGCGTTTGAAAAATTGGGACGTTCGCCTGCTCTGCCGCTTCGAGCAATTCTTTGTCCGGTTTCAAATTGCGGCTGAAGACGACGCAGGGAATTTTGTAGGCGAACAAATACGCGTAACGCGCGGCGCGCTCTTTGGTCGAAAGCGAACGCAGATAATATGCTTCTGCATGGCCGATGGCCTGGACGCGTTTATAGGCGAAGTAACGCGTGAATCCACTTAATGCGAGGCCGGGCCGGTTCACCGTTGGCTCGCGGATAAAACGATTCAGATTCTTTTCGCCCGCGACGAGCTTCATTTGCAGCGCATCGCCGTGCTCCTTAAAAAATTGCTCAACAGTGACCGTGTTGTTTTGCATTTATTTTAAGATTCAAAACCCAAAACTTAAAATTACAAGTTAAATTCTGGCCCCAAATAAATTTCGCGCGCCTTCGGGTCATTCGCTAAAAATTCCGCGCTGCCTTCCACCAGCACCTGACCTTTGTGAATGATGTAGCCACGGTCAATCAACTTCAGAGTCTCACGCACGTTATGGTCGGTAATTAAAATTCCAAGGCCGCGCTGGCGCAAACGGCGAACAATTTTCTGCACTTCATAAACCGCAATTGGGTCAATGCCGCTGAACGGCTCGTCGAGCAAAAGTAATTTTGGACTCGTCACCAGCGCGCGGGTGATTTCCAATCGCCGCTTCTCGCCACCGCTCAACATGAACGCTTTGCTTTTTGCGACCGGCGTTAAATCCAATTCCTCCAGCAGATATTTCAATCGCACGCCGCGTTCTTCGCGCGAAACTTTGCATGTTTCCAAAATGGCCAAAATATTTTCTTCGACAGTCAATTTGCGAAACACTGACGGTTCCTGCGTCAAATAACCAATTCCCAGCCGCGCGCGTTTGTGCATGGGCAGCGATGCGATATTGCGTCCGGAAAATTTCACCGCGCCTTCATCTGGCTTCACAATTCCAACGACCATGTTGAATGTCGTCGTTTTACCAGCGCCATTTGGACCGAGCAATCCGACAATTTCTCCCGCTTTAATTTCCACCGAAACGCCGTTGACCACACGGCGTCCCGCATATTCTTTCGCCAATTTTTCCGTGGCGAGCAGCGTTCCGTTTTGTGCGGCAGTTTCCATGAAATTATTTCGGCGCGGACGGCGGATTTGTGTTTGTGGGCGAATTCGTCTCGCTCTTCTGAAAATAACCGTGCTGATTTTTCATGTGCAAACCGTTATTCCCGCGATTCCAAGTGATTTCATCCGCCCAATTATCGAATGCCAGACCGTCGCGCACGCCCGTCACATGAGGATTTTGTCCCGTGAGCGTGACCGTTTCGTTCGTCACACCATTTTCAACGGCATAACTATAAACCGCCATGTCGCCGGTGGCATGCGCCGTGAAATTTGTCTGCATCATGTCAATCACGACATTTGTTTTGGCCACGATATGGTTGACCGGGCCGGACTGCGGCAAATCGGCGACGAGCCATTCGCATGTCAATTTCATTTGCGGGTCGGCCACGTGAACATCGCCCGAATAAGTCGCGCGGCGCGCGTTCATGTCAACGTCCGCCATGTGCGAAGAAATTTCTGTCCAATTCGCAAGATTTTGCGCGCTGGCGCTCAAGCCCGCGGCGAGCGCCATGCTGGCGATGAAAGTTTTCACGTTGTTGGAAATGGTGAGCCACGATTCATTTTGCCGCCACAAAAATCCTTCGCCTTCCACGCGAATTTTTCCGTCGCCATTTTGCAACAATAATCTTCCAGATGAATTCGCAGTGCGATTCGCCGAATCGTAAATGCAATCCGGCGCACTCGCCAAAACTTGCGACTGGCCGTTCGTTGAAAATATTTCAATCTTCAATTGTTTAATGGCCAGCAATCCGCCTTCCAGCGGTTGCGCATCCGCGCCGGACAATTGTGTTTTCATCCGCGTTTGATTGGGTGACGGATAATATTCGACCGATTTGAACGGATTTGCGCGATTCGTTGTGCTTTGTGAATCGAAATCAATCGTTTCAGATTTTTTGCAGCCAAAGAGAATAGCGACAAGTGACAGATGGCACGTGACAAGAATTGTCCTGCGAAGCCGATTGTATCTCCTGTTGCTCATCAATCTTTATAAACCGCGATAACAGAATTCCATTTGTTTTGCGCCTGCAAAATCATTTCAATCACTTCGCGCACCGCGCCACGTCCGCCATTCGCTTTCGTAATAAAATCCGCCGCCGCGCGGGCCTCGGCAACGCAATCGGCAACGGCAACTCCAATTCCGGCTTTATTTAACGGTCCCAAATCCACGACATCATCTCCGACAAAACAAACTTCGTCCCAACTCAAATTTTCTTTGGCGAGCAATTCTTCAATCACTTTACTTTTTGTGGTTTTGTCGCCTTGCTGAATCAGAAAATGAATTTTCAATTCGTCCGCGCGCAGTTTCGTCGCTTCGCTTGGACGCGCCGAAATCCAGCCGATTTTCAAACCTGCCCGACGTGCCAGAACCAAACCGAGTCCGTCGCGGATGTTGAAACGTTTGAATTCGCGTTCGCCGCCGATGAAAATCGAGCCGTCGGTCAAAACGCCGTCAACGTCGCAAAGGAACAATTTAATGCGCGCCAATTTCTTTTTGAGCGTGGATGAAATTGGTTGTGGCATTTAACGAATGGCGTTAAATATTTTCAGAAAACTTTTCAGAAGCGAATTCATTTCATCGAGCGGAATCATGTTCGGCCCGTCGCTTAAGGCTTTGTCCGGATGCGGATGCGTTTCAATGAACAAACCATTTGCGCCGACGGCGAGCGCGGCTTTGGCGAGCACCGGCGCAAATTCGCGCTGGCCAGTCGTGCGGTCGCCTCCGCCGCCGGGCGACTGCACGGAATGTGTCGCGTCGAAAATCACCGGACAGCCAAACGATTTCATCACCGGAATCGAGCGCATGTCGGCGACGAGATTGTTGTAGCCGAACGTCGTGCCGCGTTCGGTCACGAGAATTTTTTCCGCGCCGGCCTTGCGCGCTTTTTCAACGACCTGACCCATTTCGCGCGGCGAAAGGAATTGTCCTTTCTTGATGTTGACGATTTGTCCGGTCGCGGCGGCAGCTTCAATCAAATCCGTTTGGCGACAAAGAAACGCGGGAATCTGAAGAATGTCCACGACTTCGCCGACGACAGCGGCGTGCGATTCGTTGTGGATGTCCGTCAGCACCGGCACGCCGAATTCTGCGCGCACTTTGGCGAGGATTTCCAGTCCAGTTTCCAGCCCGATGCCGCGAAAGGATTTTCCAGACGTGCGATTGGCTTTATCGAAGCTGGCTTTGAAGACGTAAAAAACTCCGAGCGCAGCGCAGGTTTTCTTGAGCGAAGCCGCGATTTGCAGGCAAAGCTTTTCATTCTCAATCACGCACGGCCCGGCGATGAGAAACAATTGGCGCGGCGAATTGAGATTTTTCCAGATGGCAGCGTCGTTGAGCACGCGCCAGTTTTAGCAGCGAATGGCGCGAAAGTAAATGCGCCGATTGACTGCGCATCATGGAATTGGTAATTGATTGCAAAATCGTGCAACAAATCCCGGTCAGCGCAGATTTCAATCGTTTCAAACCGCCATTTTCTGTCATCATCGCCTGCCTGAACGAAGAGGATACGATTGTCGAATGTTTGGAACGTCTTACCAAATCTGTTCCCGAAGCAGAAATTCTTGTGATGCACGGCGGCAAAGACCGGACGTATGAACTGGCGCGCAATTTTGCGCAATCGCATCCGAATGTAATTGCCGTTCGAAATGAAAATGATTGCGGCAAAGGCAGTGCCATCAAAGCGGGCATTAAGCGAGCGTCACGCGATGTGATCTGTCAGTTCGATGCTGACCTTCAATTTGAGCCGGAGGACATGGCGCGAGTTGTGTCGCCAATTTTTGAAAAGCGAGCGGATGTGGTAATTGGTTCCCGCTTTATGAAGAGCGCGGATGCTTCTACTTATGGATTTTCTTTTTTTCGCACGCTTGGTAATCGCGTGGTCAATCTTTGGGTAAGTCTACTTTGCGGACAATCCATGACGGATGTCACTACTGGCTACAAAGCTTGGACAAGAGCCGCGATGCAAACGATTAATTTTCGAGACAATGGTTTCGTTTATGAGGTGGAAATTCCGATGCGCGCGTGCTTGAAAAATTTGCGCGTCGTTCAAGTGCCGGTGAAATATCACGACCGGCAGGGCGGCATCAGCGGGCACGGCACCGGCTTACGCGAGGTCTGGAGTCTTGGCCGGACGGGTTTTCGTATTTTAATGACTGCTTTGGCAATTCGATTGCGCCGAAATTAAAAATTTTCTCGCTGGTGATGTTGCTCAAGCCAGTTCACATTGTTTCGCAATCAAACCATCGAACAAATGGATTTAACCAAACATACCGTGCTCGTCACTGGCGCGCATGGGTTTGTTGGTAGCAATTTGGTCGAGCAAATGCGCGCTCGGCGCATCAAGCCGATTACGCCCACGCGAGCGGAATTCGATTTGCAGGAACAAATGCAAGTTCGCCGCATGTTGGAGCAAACGAAGCCGGATGTTGTTTTTCATTTGGCGGGATTGATTGGCGGCATTGGCATCAACATCGAGCGTCCGGCTAATTTCAATTACGAGAATCTCATCATGGGCACGATGATGCTGCACGAGAGTTGGCGCGCGGGGGTGAAGAAATACATCACGCTACTTTGCGGCTGCAGTTATCCGGCTGACGCACGGAATCCAATTAAAGAAACAACTTTATTTCAAGGTTATCCGCAGCCTGAAAATGCGCCCTACTCTCTCGCAAAAGCAATTGGCGTGGTGCAGGCATCGGCTTATCGTGCACAACATGGATTCAACACCATCACGCTCGTTCCAGGAAATCTTTACGGACCACACGACAATTTTAATTTGCGCAGCGCGCATGTCGTTCCAGCGTTGATTCATAAATTTATTGTCGCGAAGGAAAACAAATCGCCAGAAGTCGTCGTCTGGGGCAGCGGCAAACCGTTGCGCGATTTTGTTTTTATCAGTGATGTTTGCGAAGCCATTCTGCTTGCTGCGGAGAATTATAACGGTGGCGACCTCATCAATCTTTCTTCCGGCGCGGTGGTCACGATTAAAGAATTAACCGAAACCATCGCGGAATTGACCGGCTATCAAGGCAAAATTGTTTGGGACAAATCAAAACCGGACGGCCAGATGCGAAAGGGTTACGATGTGACGCGCATGAAAAAAATTCTCGGCTACAAATGCCGCACATCGTTGCGAGAAGGTTTGCGAAAGACCATTAATTGGGCGCTGGAGAACCGGGCCGCTATCCGTTAATGAAGCCGGTGAAAAAAGTAACTTCACCCGTTCAATCGGAAAACCGCGCTGCGGTTGGAATTTGCGTGGCCCTCGTGCTGGCTGTCTTTGCAGTTTTTGGTCGAACAATTTTCTACGAGTTCGTAAATCTGGATGACAATTTATATGTCTATCAGAATCCTATTGTCGCAGGAGGTCTGACACTTCAGGGAATTGCCTATTTATTCACGCACCAGGTTTGCGATTTTTATCATCCGCTGACGATGCTTTCGTTGATGGTGGACAACCAGCTTTACGGATTAAATGCTGGCGGTTATCACCTGACAAATATTTTGCTTCATGCCACGACGAGCGTTTTGCTGTTCATCGTGCTGTTGCGGATGATGGGACCGAACGCATTGTGGCCTTGCGCTTTTGTCGCTGCGATATTTGCCATTCATCCATTGCGGGTTGAATCGGTGGCGTGGATTACCGAGCGAAAAGATGTATTAAGCGGATTGTTCTTCGTGCTGACGCTTGCGGCTTATGTTCGTTATGTGCGCAAATCTTTTTCGCTTCCTCGTTATCTGCTGATAATTTTTTTATTCGCGCTCGGCCTCTTAGCCAAACCATCGCTGGTGACGCTGCCATTTTTGCTTTTGTTATTGGATTATTGGCCGCTTGCGAGATTTTCATTCGGACAAAAATTTTCTTTCAAAGTTTTAATCCCTCTCATCGTTGAAAAAATTCCATTGTTCATTCTTTCGTCGGCGGCGGGTGTGGCAGCGATTTTAACTCAACAACATTCGCATTTACTGGCGCCGGTTGCACAAGTGCCGATTTTGCCGCGAATTGGTTATGCCGCTGACTCTTACATCGTTTATCTGCAACAAATGTTTTGGCCAAAAGGATTGGCTGTGATTTATCCATTTCCCCAAAACGGATTGCCGCTGTCAGAAATTATTTTGGCGCTCATGTTGTTGGCAGGAATTTCTGCGTTTGCGTTCGTGCTGCGGAAGCAACGCCCTTATCTAATCGTCGGCTGGTTGTGGTATTTGGGGATGCTCGTGCCGATGGTTGGCATCATTCACGTCGGTAGCGTTGCTCGCGCCGACCGCTTCACATATTTGGCGCAAATTGGTGTTTATATCATTCTGGCGTTTGCGATAAAAGATTTCACGGCGTCATGGCGCAATGGCCGCCGGATATTGAGCGCAGGAACTTTTAGTGTGATTGCTATTCTAATGTTTTGCGCGTGGAAGCAGGCTTCCTACTGGCGCAACAGCGAAACGCTTTGGGCTCACACGCTCGCCTGCACGAAAAACAATGCATTCGCCTACAATGATTATGGCGGCGCTTTGCTTGCCAACGGAAAGATTGATGATGCCATCGAAAACTTTCAGAAGGCTTTACAGATTAATTCCCGTTACGCGGAGGTTTACCACAATCTCGGCGATGCCTTTATCCAAAAAGGCAATCGCATTGAAGCCATTCAGCAATACGAACAAGCGCTTGCCATTGACCCTGAGGACGAACCTTCGCATGTGAATCTTGGAATTGTTCTTTACCAATCAGGTAGAATTGACGAAGCCGTTGTTCATTATCAAAAAGCGCTGGAAATAGATTCGTCCGACACCAAAGCGCATAACAATCTTGGCCTGGCATTCATTCAATTGAACCGCATGGATGAGGCAATCGCCCAATACAACCAGGCGTTGTGGGTGGATTCCCAAAATCTCGAAGCTCATTTCAATCTCGGCAATGCTTTCGTTCAAGCGGGACAATTCCCAAAAGCGATTGAGCATTATAAGGAAGCTTTGAAAATAAATCCAAACGATGCGGAAGTTTGCAACAATCTTGGTCTTGCATTTTATCAATCAGGAAACAAAAGCGAAGCAGTCTCTTTTGCGCAAAAAGCTTTGCAACTGGCAAACGCGCAAACCAACAGCGCACTGGCAAAAATTATTCAGAATCAATTAGACCTATATCGGGCAAATCGGTGATCAAATCACCGTGCCGCTCGGAATCGCAGCGTTCTTCGGAATAATCACGATGCCGTCGCGGATGAAATAGAGTTCGTGGTCAACGTTTTCAGGTTTTCCAGCGGGAGAAATTTTCACGTTATCGCCGATGCGCGCATTTTTATCAATGATGGCGTTCTCGATTTTGCAATTGGCGCCGATGCCGATGCGCGGTTTGCCTTCACGCTCATGCTTGGCGATGGATTCCAGCGATTCATAATAATCGCTGCCGAGCGTGACGACGCGATTTAATTCCGTGCCCGCACCAACAACGGTGCGCAAACCGACAATTGTATTTCGGATATGCGCATGATTGATGATGCAACCGTCGGAAATCAATGCATGTTCGATGTCCGCGCCATTGATTTTTGAGCCGGGCAAAAAACGTGGGCGCGAAAAAATGGGCGCGCTCATGTCAAAGAAATTGAACCGCGGCAATTCGGAAACCAAATCCAGATTCGCCTCAAAGAAATTGCGAATTGTTCCGATGTCTTCCCAGTAGCCTTGAAAAACATAAGAGCATACGCGATGCGTGCTGATGGCGTGTGGAATGATGTGTTTGCCAAAATCGGAGAGCGGATTGTCCAGAAGTTTCTCAATCAAGCTGCGGTTGAAAATATAAATGCCCATCGAGCCGAGAAATTTTTCTTCGCCGTCCTTGATGCCTGCTTTTTTCAGCCATTCCGCCGGCAGCCGCAACGAATCCAGCACCGCCGGGTCTTTCGGCTTTTCGACAAAACGCTTGATGCACAAATTTTCGTCAATCTGCATGATGCCGAACGATTGCGCTTCCTTGCGGCTGACCGGAATTGTCGCCACCGTGATATCCGCGCCACTTTCCGTGTGCTGCGTAATCATCGTGCGATAATTCATACGATACAATTGGTCGCCGCTCAAAATCAGCAGGTAATCGAAATCGTGGTTGAGAAAGTGGATTAAATTTTTTCGCACCGCGTCCGCCGTGCCTTCATACCACGACGTGTTCGTCAACGTCTGTTGCGCCGCGAGAATTTCCACAAACCCGCTCGTGAACTGGTCGAATTTATACGTGCGCGAAATGTGGCCGTGAAGCGATGCAGAATTGAATTGCGTTAAAACGTAAATGCGTCGCAAACCGGAATTGATGCAATTGGAAATCGGGATGTCCACGAGCCGGTATTTTCCCGCGAGGGGCACGGCCGGTTTGGCGCGGTCTTGCGTCAGCGGAAAAAGCCGCGTGCCCTGACCGCCGCCCATAATGACCGAAAGAACGTTGCTGGTGTTAAGTGACTGGCGTCCCGTTGGTGTCATAATCCGCTGTCAATATATTGCAGCCGCCGCTGCTGACAAGTAACGGATGTAAAAATTTTATTCCGAATGGCCATTTACGATGAAATCAGCAAATTCGTCATGATGATGCGGAGGAATGCGCGCTTTGAATTTTGCCATTTTGCCCGTGTAACGGCGCTCGACGATTTGTCCCAGTTTATGCAGTCGCGCAATGACTTCCGAACGTTCGTGCGGAATTTTTAATTCCAAAAATTCGCGCTTCGGTTTCAATTGCGTCCCAAGCTCCGCGAGCAAATGCAAAACGCCTTCTCCGGTTTTCGCGGAAATTTCCACCGCGTGTGGAAATTTTTCGCACAAACGATTCAGCGCGCCGGAATTTTCCAGCTGGTCAATCTTGTTGAAAACCATGATGGTGGACTTTTCGCCCGCGCCGATTTCATTCAGAACAGAATTAACGGCGACAATTTGTTCCTCGGCCTGCGGATGGCTGATGTCCACGACGTGCAAGAGCAAATCTGCCTGCACTACTTCTTCAAGCGTCGCTTTGAACGCCTCAACCAATCCATGCGGCAATTTGCGGATGAAACCGACCGTATCCGTCAGCAACACATTTTGATTTGTCGGCAATTTCAATCGGCGCGTCGTCGGGTCGAGCGTCGCAAACAAAATGTCCTTCGCCAAAACATCCGCGCCGGTGAGTTTGTTGAGCAATGTGGATTTTCCAGCATTGGTGTAACCGACAATCGAAGCGAGCGGCCATTCACTGCGGCGACGACCGCTGCGTTGCGTTTCGCGCTGGCGGCGGACTAAAACCAAATCACGTGAAATACGGTCAATGCGCTCGGAAATTTTCCGGCGGTCGGCTTCCAATTGTGATTCGCCTTCGCCGCCGATTGAACCGGTCGAGCCGCGCTGGCGCGACAAGTGTGACCAAAATCGCGTGAGTCGCGGCAACAAATATTCCAATTGCGCGAGTTCGATTTGTAATTTGCCTTCGCGCGTGCGCGCGCGTTGCGCGAAAATGTCGAGAATCAGCGCTGTGCGGTCTTGAACACGGCAGCCGAAAATCTTTTCGAGATTGCGTGTTTGCGCGGGCGAAAGCTCGTCATCGAAAATGATGGTGTCCACCTTTTGCGATTTGCAGAAGCGCGCAAATTCTTCAGCCTTGCCTTTGCCAATGAATGTAGCCGGAGCCAGCGATTCCATTTTTTGGATTCCTTCACCGGCAATTTCCGCGCCGGCGGTTTGCGCGAGTTCAGAAAGCTCCGCCATCAAATCGCGAACGTCCGTGCCGTTCCGCGATTTCAATTCGACGCCGACGAGGAAAACCTTTTCCGGCCGCGTGCGTCTGGTTTCGATGAGCGCTTTCAATTGAGCAAATTACGATACACAACTCGCGCCGCGATTTCATTTCCAATTTTTGTCATAAAATTCACGCTGGCGACGAAATAAAGCGTGCAACAATTTCAAACCGCAGGACAATATTTTCACCACGCCGCGCTGGACTTTTTCCGGCGCGACGATTTTAATTTGTGTCCCATGAGAAACCCATTGTCCGTTTTAGCGAAAGCTATTTGTGTCGTCGCGCTGGCCGCCATTTCTGCCGACGCACAATCGTTTCCAAAAATTCAATTGCAGCAAATCTTCCCTAAGCTCGACGCCAAATCGCCGGTGTGGATGTGCGAATCGCCGGATGGCACAGGGCGTTTCTTTGTGGTGGCGCAGGATGGAATTGTTTATTTGCTCAAGAAAAATTCCGACGGCAGCGACGCAAAAGAATTTTTGAACATCGTCGACCGCCACGTGCATTTTAATCGCGAGGACGGTTTGTTGAGCATCGCGTTTCATCCGGGTTACAAGACGAATGGTTTGATTTATGCGTATTATACGGTGGAAAATAAATTGGGCAGCAAGCAGCCTGACGACGGAGCATTGGCGGACAAAGCGATTGCCGCGGAATATCCGGACATCAAGAAATTGAACAACGGTTTGCCGGTGGCGTTTCCGTATCGCAGCGTCATCAGCGAATTCAAAGTGTCGGCGAATGACCCGGACAAAATTGACATGACCTCCGAACGCGTGATTTTTGAAGTGCTCCAGCCGTTTTGGAATCATAAAGGCGCGTTGCTGCAATTCGGTCCCGACGGTTATTTGTATTTCGGTCTGGGCGATGGCGGACGCGGCGATGACCCGTTCAACAACGCGCAGAACACGGCGTCGTTCCTCGGAAAAATGTTGCGCATTGACGTGAACACGCGCACGACGCTCGCAGCAACCACGAAACGTCCGCGCGTGTTGCAATATGGAATTCCTAATGATAATCCATTTGCGAAGGAATTGGACATGGGCGGCATCGGCGCGCAGCACGAAATTTGGGCTTACGGTTTTCGCAATCCATGGCGTTATAGTTTTGACCGAAAGACCGGCGCAATGTGGGTGGGCGACGTGGGTCAGGATTTGTGGGAAGAAATTGACTTGGTGACAAAGGGTGGCAATTACGGCTGGAGCGTCCGCGAAGGTGCGCATCATTTCAAGCCCGGTCCCGACGGCGCGAAATACATTGACCCGATTATCGAATATCCGCATAAGCCGAACCTTTTGAGCGAATCAACAATTTCCAATGGCGGCGTGGGCACAAGCGTGACCGGCGGTTACGTTTATCGCGGCAAAAAATTTCCTTCGCTCGATGGCATTTACATTTATGCCGATTACACGCTCGGCGCGATTTGGGGACTGCGTTACGATTACGACGCACACAAAGTCACGGCGCAGGGCACGTTGCTGGAGCAAAAGGAAAACATCACAAGCTTCGCGGAAGACAACGCCGGCGAATTGTATGCGCTAATGGAGAACGGCCACATTTACCAAATCGTGAAGAAGTAGAATTGAATTACAAACGAATGGCGCGAGTTGAAAAATTCGCGCCGTTCCATTTTAAATCTGAAAATCCACGGAAGTTTTCTTGTCCGTCTTGTTCAACACGCGCATATCCAGGCCGTCGTAAATCACCAGCGAATTCGGCGCGACGCTGTCCATGATGAACACGTTGCCGCCAATCGTGCTGCCCGCGCCGATAACCGTCTCGCCGCCGAGAATTGTCGCGCCCGGATAAATCGTCACGTTGTCTTCAATCGTCGGATGCCGCTTCTTGCCGCGCAGATTTTGTCCGCCCGCCGTGGACTTCGCGCCGAGCGTCACGCCGTGATACATTTTCACCCGATTGCCGATGACGGACGTCTCGCCCACGACCGTGCCGGTGCCGTGGTCTATGAAAAAATGCGAACCGATGCGCGCGCCCGGATTCAAATCTATTCCGGTTCGCGAATGCGCCCACTCCGTCATGATGCGCGGAATCAGCGCGATGTCCTTCAAATACAATTCGTGTGCGAGCCGCTGCACTGCAATCGCCTCGATGAACGGATACGCGACGATGATTTCCTCTTTGCTCGCGGCGGCGGGGTCGCCATTGAACGCCGCTTCCACATCCGTCTGCAAAATTTCACGCACCCGCGGCAAGCTGTGCAAAAATTCCATCGTCAATTCATGCGCAACTTTGGTGATTTCCTTCTTCGGCAAATTTTTTGGCGGATTGTATTCAAGGCTTTTGCGGATTTCGTCCTCGAGATTTCCAAGAACCGAATCCAGCAATTCCGCCGTCGCCACTTTGATTTCTGATGAATGAATCGGCTTCTCGTCGAAAAATCCCGGAAACAGCAGCCGCAGCAAATCGCACGTGATGGCCGTGATGGCGCGCTTGGACGGCAAATTTTTTCCGTCCAAATGATTAATGCCGCCGACGCGCGCATACGACGCGACCAGCTCATTGGTTAATTTGGAAACCGTTTCCACGCTGAATCAATTACCACAAAGCCGCAGACGCAGAAAGTTTAATTCGATGCTTCGAAAATATTACCGACAAATACTGGCCGGCGTGATGGACCAATTATGGAAAATGGCGACCTTTCACACAACCATAGGCTACCATCTGCGGCGAGCGCGAGGCCGCTCCCATTTGCCGGAAGTTCAATCCAATCCGAATGAGTGCCGAATTGTGTCATCTGAATATCTTTTCCTGTAGCATCAAAATTTATCAGCGCAGCCGCGTAAAATTTATTTAATCCTGAAAATTTCCAAAGCGTTCCGTCATCGCGTAAAGCAAGAATGGAGCTTTCGAGCCATCCAAATTGGGCTGCCTTCCATTTCATTCCTGCGCCAAGTTGCAGTTTTTTAGCAGCATGATATTCGCCGGTTTCCAGCCCCGCGCCTCCGATTGAAAACCAAAGTTCCCCATTTGTAATGCTGATGGCGCGTTGGTCACGTATTTGCCAAAAGCCTTCCTGATTGTTCACGGCGACCAAATGGCAACCCTGAATTGTCGCATTCCAAACAAATTTCCACGCCCAAAGTTCACCTTTTTTATTTTTTGCGCAGGCGGTGTTATTAATTGTCAGCAATTCAGACCAATTGTTTTGATCGCCGATTCTTACCGGCGGCGCAGAAAAATCGCGCTCGTATGAATTTTCCCTGAAGCGAACATAATTAGTTCCCCAAACCCAAAGGCTGCCATCATTTTTCAAAAGCAAAACGCCGTCAACGCTGCCGCGTCCCGCAATTTGCGACCAATTGGTTTCCGTTCCGATTTGCTCGAAATTACTTTGAGAGGGATATTCATAACCTTTCCGTAAAATCACTTTCTGTTCAGAGCGCCACAGACTACCGTCGGATTTTAATGCAAGAATATTCGGCCAGCCGGATGCGACGGAAATCCAATTCGTGCCAATGGCAAATTGCGCGTGACAAGGCGTAAATGAATAAGTTTCCAGTCTCCGCATCCAGAACGATACATGATACGAAGGCGAACCCATCCAAAGCCGTCCATTGGGAAGAATTGTGCAAATCGTCCAGCCTTGATCGGAAAACTTTATTTCTTTCGAATTCGTAATCCGCGCCGCGCCATGCGGATAATCTTTCGGTCCAAGCAATTCCCATGCGCGATAATAAATGCCGCAGGACAAAATAATCACTGTCACAAAAAAGCCGAGCACGACCGCCGCGTTGCGCCGCCACATTTTCCAATCCTGATGCAGCCATTTGAAGTTCCAAAACATCAATCGCGCCAAGACGAGCAGAAGCGACGGCACGCCAATAATCAACGCCAGCGGAACCCAATAACTATTTTCATAATCGGTGAAACGATTTGTCCACCACGAAGTCAGTCCAGCTAATCCAACCCAAAGCGCGAGTGGAATTCCAATGGCCATTCCCATTGCTTGAAGCAAGGAGCGTGCGAGCGTTGAGGCATAAAAAGAGACAAAAAATACTCCAATGGCATCGAGAAAAATCCAAAAATTAATCAGGTTCAAGCCGAAGGTTTTCGTATGCTCAATCACTGATGGCATGACCGCCCCAAACAGCACACTCAAAATCAGTGCGACAAAAAATTTGATGGAGAATTGAGTGCTGCGGCGCACTGGCAGGCACAATTGAAATTCCAACGTGCCGCCTTTGCGTTCTTCGGCGACCGCCGATGCGCCGATGACCAGTGGCATAAGAAGCCAAAGCGTCCAATAGCTTTCAAAAGCCATTTTGAAATTTCCATTTGAAATGTAGACGCGTCCGGGAATGGTCGCCAAATGCAGCACAAAAAGAATTGCGGCGATGAACAGGCTGGCTTCGTGCAATTGAATTTCCTTCCAAATCAGCGCGAGAAAACGGTTACGTGCAAATGCAGGAACAAATGAACGCGATTGTTCGCACGTTTTTTTACGCCACGGAAATAAAACGTTTCCGCCCGTCCACTGAACGTCCTGCGCGTTAAAAAATAATTTTCGCGCAAAGAAAAATCCGCCAACGGAATAAAATAGCATTGGAAAACCGAGCAGATATGCGCTGGTCTTTTCCGACCAATCGAAATATCCCACAACTTGGCCAACGGAAGCGGCAATTGCGCCGGGAATCAACAGCGTGAACCAAAAGGCGCCGGAAATTTGTCGCAACAAAAGCGCCCACAACAGTCCGCCGCTTAAAAAAACAAATACGCCAAACCAAACAACTTTCAGGTTTGAAAAAAGAAACGTCGAATAACCCCAATTCGCATCTTCCGCTCGCGCATAAAAATAAATTGACCATGCCGCCATTGCCGCGAGCAAAACCGAAAGAAACGCAAATGCCAGTAATGATGTTTTAACGAACCAAATTCGTTTGCGCGAAACCGGCTGCGAAAGTAAAAGCGAAAATGTTTTGTAGCTGAATTCCTGCCCAAACGACGCGATGCCGAGAAAAATAATTCCGAGCAAAAGAAAAAACTCCGTCCACATCGCCGCGGTATCGCTTCCCATGATAAGTTTTGCATCGGCTTTATTCAGCGTCAGCATGAGCAATACCGGCGCGGCGGCCAGAAACATTGCCGCAATCCAACTCGGCAACAGCAATCGGATTTCCTTTTTGAGAAGCGCGTTCATGCGTCAGCTTTGATTTTGCCCGATGCCACAAAAATTTCCTCAAGTGTTAACGATTCGACTTTTAATTCTTCAGGCGAAAATGATTTTAATTTTTCAATTAATTGTTCGCTGTTGCCGTTGGCTAGAATTTCCATTTCGCGTCCGTTTTGTTTCACATTCAATGCATCGGACAAATTCAATTTTACTTCCTGCGCAAATCGCGCGCGGATTTTTCGGAAACGGTCGCGCGCGGCATCGGATTCCATCGTCAAAAGATTTTTGCCGCCTTCGACAATCGTGAATTCGTCAATCAAGCCTTCGAATTCCGAAATCAAATGCGTTGAAACAAAAACCGTGCGGCGTTCGGGGTCGCCGGATTGATACGCGCCGATGACCGTCTCGATGAATTCACGGCGCACAATCGGGTCGAGGCCGCTGGTCGGCTCGTCGAGTACAAGCAATTCCGGTTCGGGACAAATCGCGCCGATGAGCGCCAGTTGCGTGCGCTGGCCTTTCGAGAGCGTGCTGGCCTTTTGTTTCGGATTAAGTTGAAAACGATTGAGCAAATCCTTTTCGATGTCGCGGTTCCAGTGTTTGCGGAATGAAGCAAGATATTCCAGCGTGTCGTTCACGGTCATCCACGGATAAAACGCCACCATGTCGGGCACATACGCGAGCCGAGATTTGACGGCAACTTCATCGCGCTGCGGATTCAACCCGAAAACGCGCACGTCGCCGGAAGTCGGCCGCAACAAATTGAGCAAACATTTAATCGTCGTCGTTTTGCCCGCGCCGTTGCGGCCAAAAAAGCCGTAGCATTTCCCCGCGCGCACGGTGAGCGACAAGCCGTTCACGGCATCCAGCTTGCCGTAGCGGCGATGAAGATTTTTGATTTCGATGACAGGATTTTCGCTCATGGATTTTCCTTTCGCTGTTTTTCAGATTTGCGTTCAAAAAAATTGAGCCGTTCCTTGACGAGCGCGAGAAATTCGTCGCGCGGCGTTTGCAGGTGATGCGCCGTGACAACGGCCGAATCAATTTCCTTGAGCAAAATTTTCTCGCGCACCTGCTTTTTGAACGGCGAATTGCTTTCAGAAAGGAAGCAGCCCTTGCCTTGAATCGTTTGGATGACGCCCTGGCTTTCCAGTTCCGTGTAGGCTTTGGCAATCGTGTTGCGATTGACGTGCAATTCCTCGGCCAGCGTGCGAATGGGCGGCAGCGGCTCGCCGGTTTTCAGCGCGCCCGATGCCGCGCCGTGGCGAATCTGCTCGACTAGCTGCAGATAAACCGGCGTGCCGGATTTGAAATCAATTTGGAACAGCATTTGAAATTGTCATAGGACAATATGACAGTCAGCGGCAAGCGTCAAGAAGAATTTTTAAGGCTGAAAAAATTAATGGATAGTTTGCAGGACGGCTTCAACCACGCACTCGACGCTGATGCCGTTCATGCAGCGGAAATCAATCGGACATTCGCGCAGAAAACACGGAGAACAAAGCGCATCCGATTTGATGATTTGATGCTGAACTTCATTTGAAGAAATCGGTCCCGTCAATTCCGGCGATGTGCTGCCAAACGGCACGACGACTGGCGTCCCGAGTGCCGCAGCGACGTGCATCGGGCCGGTGTCATTAGTCAAAAGCACTCGGCAGGATTTCAAAAGCGCCATCAATTCACGCAAAGAAGTCCGGCCAGCTAAATCGCAAGTCGTCAATCGCGAATCGTGGATTGCAAAAGCAATTTGAGCGGCAAGGTGTTGGTCGCCTTTGCCACCGAAAATTATCCAAGAGCAATTTGTTTTCCGCTGAATTTCTTTCGCCGCAGCAATAAATCTTTCAACAGGCCAGCGTTTTGCCGGGCCGTATTCCGCGCCGGGATTTAATCCAAAAAGCGGATTTGAAATTTTGTCCAAGCCGAATTTCTTCCTGGCCGCGTCAATTTCATCCGCCGTGACAACCAGTTTTGGCGGCAATGGCTCGGCATTTGCGCCAAGCGCGGCAGCGGCCAAGTGCAAATAATCGTGGATTTGATGCCGAGCAGGATTTTTTCTCTGTGCACTCTGTGTCTCTGCGGCAATTCTTTGTTGGATTTCAGAGGCTGACAGTTTTTGCATTTGGCCCGCGTCAACATGCGGCGCGACTGTTTGCGTCAGGAAAAAACTTCGCCACGGACGCGTATAACCAATGCGTTTTGGAATGCCGGCAAGAAAAGCTTCAATCGCCGAACGCGGCGAATTGGGCAACACGAGCGCCAAATCAAAGAGCGGTATTTTTCCATCAGGCCCAGAATAAAATTTAACTCTTTCAGCCCGCAAAACTTCCGGGCCAAGTTGAAGCCGAAGCTTTTTTGCTACTTTCCAAACGCTTTCATCCGACGCGAACGAAATAATTTCATCAATTGCCGGATGATGCAGCCACAAATCTTTCAATTTTTCCGGCGTGAGAATGGTGATGTGCGCATCCGTAAATTTTTCGCGCAGCCGTAACAGCGCGGGTGTCGTCATTACGGCGTCACCAAGCCAATTCGTTCCGCGAATAAGAATTCGCGGTTTCGATGGCAATTGAATTGGTGAAATCATTTTAATTTTTCCATCGGCGATGAACCCAAAACCAATTCGCCGGGTCGCGGCGCACAGCAATTTCCAGCGCGCGGTTCACGTCGAGCATAATTTCTTCACTCGCGCGGGGAGCGCCGTTAGAGTGCGTTGGAATCTGTTCGCCAATTTCGAGCCTCCATTTTGCCAACGCGACCCGGAAGCAAATGAGTGAAAACAGTTGGCAATTATAGCGCAGCGCCAGCACTGCGGGCGCGAGGCTGGTGTTGCAATCGTGGCCGAGAAATGGCGCGCTCAAGCCTTGCGAACTTTGGTCCGCGAGCAATCCGAGCAGCACGCCACCTTGATTCATCCGCTCGCGCAATTTTTTCCCGTCGGCGCGACGTTCAAAGAACAGGCAGCCGTTGCGTCCGCGCAAACCTTGGAGCAAACGGTTGGCGGCGGGCTGCTTCAGCGCGCGATAGGTCGTCGCGCCCTGATAATCCGGACGAAAATCCTGAATGCGCGCGTAAATCTCAAAATTTCCGAAATGGCCGACGGCCATGAGCGCGTTGTCGCTGCCGGAATTTTTTGGCAGCCGTTCAAAGCCGGAAAATTCCAGATGCGGTTTCAATTCGTCAAAACTCATCGCGGCGGTCTTGACCGCAGTGAGATAATTTTCGCCGATGCGCTTAAAATTTTCTTTTGCCAGAGCGCGGATTTCTTGCGGCGATTTTTCATTGCCAAAAACCATTTGTAAATTTTCCATCACGACGCGGCGGTAACGCGCAGTCAGATAAAACGCCAATCCGCCAAAAAATCGTCCGAGCCGCGCGACGAAATTCAGCGGCAGCATCTGAATAAAAACGATGAACGCGCGACCAGACCAGTAAATGAGCGTGTTCATTTAGCGAAAACAAATTTTGCGGACGCAATCCTGAAAGTCGTTCGCGCCGCTGACAATTTTAATTTCGACGCGCATGAACAGAATCGTCAAATCGCGCCGGTCAATTTTTGGAAAGCGCACGGCATCCTTTTGCGTGGTGATGATGACTTCGGCCTGCCGTTTTTTGCTACGATTGATGGCGTTCAGAACTTCCTGCTGCGAAAAACGGTGATGGTCGGCGAAGCGCTTTGAATAAACCAATTCCGCGCCGAGCTTCGCAAGGCTTTGCTCAAAACTTTCCGGCTGCGCGATGCCGCTCAACGACGCGACTTTTCGTTTCTGCAAAATATTGAGTTCAAATCGTTCCGCAGTGAAAACATCTTCGAGATAGAGCGGATGATGAACACATTCGATGATGGCGGCGGCGGAATTAAATTTCGCGATGCGCTCGCGAAGTTCGGCGGTTTTGCCATCGCTTTTTGTGATAAAAATCGTTTGTGCCCGCGCCAGATGCGATGGCGGTTCGCGCAATGTGCCGCGCGGCAGCAAATGCTCGTTACCGAACGGCTGCTGGCGGTCAATCAAAACCACGTCATGGCGGCGGCCTTGCAAATCCCAGTATTGAAATCCATCGTCGAGCAGCAGGGTGTCGCAGCCGAATTTTTCAATCGCGTAACGTCCGGCTTTTACGCGGTCTTTGTCCACCAGCACGACAACGTCTTTCAAATTCGACGCGAGCATGTAAGGCTCGTCACCGGCCATTTCAGAATCGAGCAACAGCGATTTGCCATCGGACACGACGCGCGGCGGCGTCGCGTCTTCGCGAAATAAAATTTTATTCGTCAACCATTCGTGAAACGGTTTTGGCTTCGAACGATAGCCGCGCGAAAGAATGGCAACGTTGCGGCCGGCGTCGCGCAATTCGCGCGCGAACTTTTCAACGACGGGAGTTTTGCCGGTTCCGCCGACAGTTAAATTCCCAACTGCGATGACTTGAACGCCGAGCGTTTTATCGCGAAGAATGCGAACGTTGTAAAGCCAGCGACGGAGTTTGACGATAACCGTAAAAGCTTTTGAGCCTCCGAAAAGAAGTCCGCGCGTGACGTTCGCTTTGAAATCGCGGCGCTGCTCGAAAATGACTTCGAGCACGAACGTTTCGAGATTTTCAGCCCATTCGCGAAAGGTTTCTCGCATTGCGAATCAATGTGCCAAAATCGAAGGCTTAAGCGAATCCCATTTTCGCCAATTCGCTTTGCAGCGCAGTTTGAAATTCCTGAACGTCCGATTGCGACGGCTTGTAACCTTGTTGCGCGGGCACAACGCCGAGCCGGCCGGTCTGGTCCAAATACCAATCCGCCTTTTGTCCGTCGCTGAATGTGACTTTGCCACTGACAACCGCGCCGGGACGTGCGATTTGGTCAACACTCACAGAAACGCCGCCGGGCGCGGGCATTGATTCCTTTTTCAATGGCGATTTTTCCGCAGCTTTTGTTTCTGGAACTTTTGGGGGCTCCGGATCTTTCGGTGTCACCTTCAAATCATCCATCAAAAACCGCGTTTCCATGTAAGTCAGCTTGATGCCGAATTCCGATTGCAGTCGGTTTTGGATTTCCGAAAGCTTTGCGCCCTGCAAAATCCAGGCCGTGACGCGCTGCCGTTGCTCTTCCGTCAAATTCATGGGCTCAATTTAATCAAGCCGCCTTGAGAATCCAGTCGTAACCTTTCGCTTCGAGTTCCAACGCCAATTCCTTGCCGCCGGATTTCACGATGCGACCGTCCACGAGCACGTGCACAAAGTCCGGCACGATGTAATTCAGCAGCCGCTGGTAATGCGTGATGACGAGTTGCGCATTGTCCTTCGTCTTTAATTTGTTCACGCCTTCGGAAACGACTTTCAGCGCGTCAATGTCCAGGCCGGAATCCGTTTCGTCGAGAATCGCAAGCTTCGGTTCCAGAATCGCCATCTGGAAAATTTCTGCGCGCTTTTTTTCACCGCCCGAAAATCCTTCGTTGACCGAACGTTTGAGCAAATCCTCGCTCAAATCGAGCAGCTTCACTTTTTCTTTGACGAGCTGGAGAAATTCAATCGCGTCCAATTCCGGCTGGCCTTTCGCCTTGCGGATTTCGTTCAGCGCGGCCTTCAAAAAATATGTGCTGTTCACGCCGGGAATTTCGACGGGATACTGAAACGCGAGGAACAAACCTTCGCGCGCGCGTTCCTCGGGGTCGAGGTCGAGCAAATCGTGACCGTTGTAAATCACTTCGCCGCCGGTGATATCGTAGCCGTCGCGCCCGGCGAGCACCGCGGCGAGCGTGCTTTTGCCGGAGCCGTTCGGGCCCATGACGGCATGGACTTCGCCCGCGCCGATGGCGAGACTGACGCCTTTGAGGATTTGTTTTCCTTCCACGCCCGCGTGGAGATTTTTGATTTCAAGAATTGGTTTGCTCATTTCGTAATCTTACAGCCCTTCGTGGTTTTTAATTGTTTAGCCGACGCTGCCTTCAAGGCTCACGCCTAAAAGTTTCTGCGCTTCAACCGCAAACTCCATTGGAAGCTCCTTGAACACTTCCTTGCAAAAGCCGTTCACAATCATGTTCACGGCATCCTGCGTCGCTAGGCCGCGCTGGTTGCAATAAAAAATCTGGTCTTCGCCGATTTTTGAAGTCGTCGCTTCGTGCTCGACACTCGCGGTCGTATTTTTCACTTCGATGTAGGGAAACGTGTGCGCACCGCATTTGTTGCCGATGAGCATCGAATCGCATTGCGAAAAATTCCGCGCGTTCGCCGCGCTCTTTTTGATTTCGACTAGGCCGCGATAACTGTTCTGTCCTTTGCCGGCGGAAATGCCTTTTGACACAATCGTGCTCTTGGTGTTCTTGCCGATGTGAACCATTTTCGTGCCGGTGTCGGCCTGCTGATAATTGTTCACGACGGCGACGGAATAAAATTCGCCCTTGGAATTGTCGCCGAGCAAAACGCAGCTCGGATATTTCCACGTGATGGCCGAGCCGGTCTCAACTTGCGTCCAGCAAATTTTCGAGTTCTTGCCTTTGCACAATCCGCGCTTGGTCACGAAATTGTAAATGCCGCCGACGCCATTCTCGTCGCCGGGATACCAATTCTGCACGGTAGAATATTTAATTTCCGCATTGTCGAGCGCGATGAGTTCGACGACCGCCGCGTGCAATTGATTTTCATCGCGCATTGGCGCGGTGCAGCCTTCGAGATAACTCACGCTCGCGCCTTCGTCGGCGACGATAAGTGTGCGCTCGAATTGGCCGGACTTCGCGGCGTTGATGCGAAAATAAGTCGAAAGTTCCATCGGGCAGCGCACGCCTTTCGGGATATAGCAAAATGAGCCGTCCGTGAACACGGCGGAATTGAGCGCGGCAAAAAAATTGTCCGTGTAAGGCACAACTGCGCCGATGTATTTTTTGACGAGGTCGGGATGTTCCTGAATCGCCTCGCTCATCGAGCAAAAAATAATTCCTTTTTCCGCGAGCGATTTTTTGTAAGTCGTGCCGACGCTGACGGAATCAAACACCGCGTCCACAGCCACGCCTGCGAGCCGCTCGCGTTCGCGCAACGGAATGCCGAGTTTTTCATAAGTCTCCAGAAGTTTCGGATCCACTTCGTCCAAACTTTTCGGCGCATCGCCTTTTTGTTTTGGCGCGGAATAATAGGTGATGCCCTGATAATCAATTTTTTCGTGATGCACCTTTGGCCACGTCGGCTCTTCCAGCGTCAGCCAATGGCGAAATGCCTTGAGCCGCCAATCTGTCATCCATTGCGGCTCATTTTTCTTGCGCGAAATCAGGCGGATGATGTCTTCGTTCAAGCCCGGTGGGGCGGATTCGGTTTCTACGTCCGTGTAAAAGCCGTATTTATATTCGTTCTGGACCAAACCCTCGATTGTCTCGGTTGCTGTCGGCATAAATCTTAAAAAATCGTAAATTATTTTTTCTTTGCACAGTCGGCGCACAATCCATGAACGGCGATGTCGTAATGATCCACTTTAAAGCCGCGCGGACTTGGCATCATAGCTGAATTTTTATTTAACGGAACGTCAAAAACTTCGCCGCACTTGTCGCAATAGTAATGGCAGTGTTCCTCCATGTTTGGGCAAAACCGCGCCGCGCCGCGTTGTAATTGAACCTGCCGAACCAAGCCGCATTTCACGAGAGCGTCGAGCGTGTTGTAAACTGTCGCATGAGAAATCTCCGGCATCTGTTTTTTTGCCCGGAAGAAAACTTCGTCGGCAGTCGGATGGTCGCGCTTTTGCAAAAGCACATCATAAACGCGCTGGCGTTGCGGCGTGAACCGGAAGCCACGCGTATTCAAATGCTCGCTGAACGTGGAGCTTTGCCTCTTTTCGACTGCACTCACGAAAACAAATTAACGGCGCGAAATGGTTGAGTCAAGATTTAGAATAATTCTAAATGCTTGCGCGGCCACCAAATTGAAGCAATCTGAAGTTTGAAAAACTATTTCTGAAAAACACTAACGCGGGCGGGCGGAAGATTGAGCCAGACGATTTTTGAAGCATGCAATTGGAAACTGGAAGCGCCGCGCGGTTTTAATTTATGGATTCCGTAGCTGTATTGCACCCAATTGCCGTTCGGTTCGAGCACCGATCGAATTTTATGCGCCAGAGCTTCGGCCTGTTCCACCGAAAAGCACAACAACGGCAAGCTGGACATGATTGCGCCGACATTTTTAATTCCACGATTGCGGAGCAGCGTGTCCATTTGCCACGCATCGCCGCAAATGATTTGCGCTTTTGGAAATCTTTTGCGCAATAAATCGGCCAATTTTGGATTTCGCTCGATGGCGACAAGTTTTTCTTCGTGTAATCCTTTTTCAATAAGCGCGTCGGTGACGACACCTGTGCCGGGACCGAGTTCGAGCACGTAACTTTCGGGATTTTCAGGAAGCCATCGCGCCATTGCGGCGGCAAGGCGCTTGGAACTTGGCACGACGGCGCCGGTGCCTTTCGGATTTGCGAGCCATTCCTGCAGGAACAGCGTCGTATCGTTCAGCGTGGCTATAAACTTTTTGGCCATGATGCCCTTGCTTTGCACTTGAGACGGTAAATGATGATTACGGATGTCGCAAACTTTAGTTTGTAACAATTTTGTTAATGCTTTCCGCGCGGCGATTGTGTCGGTTGCAAAATTTCCGCGAGCTTTTTCTTCGCTGCATCGCGGCGATTTGTCCAATCAACCCAATCGCGTTCGTGCAATTCGCCTTGAAATTTTTTCTGCGCGTTCGACCAGATTTTTTCGAGCGAATCTAATTTTTCTTTAGCATCACCAGCG
>JADMIO011429288.1_pt1 | contig 24587 bp, 20 predicted proteins | sample 8958161 | NCBI WGS metagenome assembly JADMIO01 (sample SAMN16585339, study PRJNA669376) | soil metagenome | isolation source: Crop rotation soil | place: USA: Cullars Rotation, Alabama | collected 2011
CGCGACAACTTGTCCACGTGGAATTCTAAGCTTAGGATCCCAATGTGCTGGAAAGAACGACAAAGCGAGTCGATCCTTTGTCCGACTTTACTCCCTGGATAGCGCCCCGTTCACCGGCGATCGCGAGCGGAATCGGGCCGGATTTTTGCGTGGTCCAAGTGTTATTCTCATTCGGAACCAGTTCGAGGCCGTTCGGACTGGTGAAAAGAATCTCGGTGATTTTTGGCGTGTCCGCGGAGTTTTGAGGAACGGCCCGTTGGGAGATCGAACGCGGGACAACCAGCTTGATGCTGGAACTAAGCAAGGAGCGAACGATCGCATGGGATCCAAAGTTGCCGGTGACCAGGACCTGGCGATCATTCGATTGAGATTGCGCGGTATCCTGCACCCAATCGAAACCGACCTGAACGTTCCATTTGTAAAAGAGCTGTTCCAGGCCGGTGGGAACGAAATTCATTCCTTTCATCAAGGCCAGGAGCCGTCCGCCACGCGCGAGGAATTGATCGATCTTGGTGAGTTCCTCGGCTTCAAACACCCGCGTTGGACCCGCAATGACCAGGAGATTGCAATCCGCGGGAATGTTATTGGTGCCGATCAACGGAGGGGCGGGCTGGACGACAATATTGTTGTTTTCCATGAGCCGGGCCATTCGACTGTAGCCCTGGTCATCGTCCACTAAACGGTGTTCACCATGCCCTTGCAGGAACAGAGCGTTCACCGGCTTGGTCTGCGTAACATTCAGGAGCGCGGAGGTGAAAAGTTGCTCGCCGCGAAATCCGGTCCGCCGCACTTCCTTATCCGGCATAATACCGTAGTCAGAGAGTTCAGTGCTGAGGACCGTACGGACCTGCCCGGCCGAATCAAAAATAACGCGGCTGGCTTCGCCTTCGGCAGCAAGCTTGTACTGCGTGCGCACAGCCTCGGCGCGGCCGGGCATGCGGTAATCGACGAACTCGAGGTCAATTTTTGGCGAATGCGCCTGATATTCTTTCAGCAAGCTCGAAACAGATCCAAAAAGCGATTCGCTGCGATCGTAGAAAACGATGACTTTCACGTTATTCGTCAGTTCGGTCAGGACCCTGAGGGTGAGCGGAGTCAGTTTGTGCGCCGCGGCGTTGTTGAGGTAAATCCGATGGTTGTGACGATCTCCGAGATAATTAAGCATGGCGATGACAGCGAGGAGCGCGAGAGAAGAAAGGACAACGTGAAAAGCAATGTTCCATGAGCGGGCACGCGAAAAGCTCAGTCTCTCTTCCTGTTTTTCAAGTTCGGCCGCTTGCATGGTTATTTCCAACGCCTGCTTTCGATGACTTTCCAGGTAAGAAAAAGAAAAAATGCGGTGCTCGTCAGATAGTAGGTGAGACTCGAAATCTCAAGCACCCCGCGGGCGAAATCCTGCATGTGCTCAGTCATTGAGATGTAGGAGAAAAACCGCGCTTCCCAACCGGAAGCGGGAAACGGCACCAAAGACCGCATGCTGAGCAAAAATAATGTCAGCCCCAGACCGTAACTGAGCGCGGCCGCGATCAACTGGCTTTTTGTCAAAGCCGAGGCGAAACAGCCCATCGAGATATAAAGGCCGCCAATCAGAATAATTCCCAGATAGGTGCTCACCACGGTCAGGAGATCGAGTGAGGCGGCCGGATTCCGGATATAATGCTGAAGGATCAGCATGCACGCGAGCAGTGGCAGCCACGCAAAAATATAAAAAAGAAGCGACCCAAAGAATTTCGCGAGCACGACCTGAAGGTCCCCCACCGGCGCCGTCATGAGGGTTTCGAACGTCCCTGAAAACTTCTCGAGAGCGAAGGTGCGCATGGTGATGACGGGAGTCGTCAGCAAGAGAATGATCCAAAAGTAAACCGTCGCGTAGAAAATTTCGGTGATCGGGTTATCGATGGGCGCACCGTTCAGCTTCGACAGGATATCCATGAAGCTGAATCCAAAGAGCAACAGCATCGTGGCGATAATGATGTAGCCGGTAAGGGAAAGAAAATGGCCGCCCAACTCCCTTCGCACGAGCGTCAGAAAAGCGTTCATTATAGCTCCTCCTTCTCGCCGCGGGTCACCTTAATGAAGATATCCTCCAGCGTATGGCGTCCCCGCGTCAACTCGCGAAGCTGCCAGCCGCGCTCTTTAACCACGTCAAAGACGACCGGACGCAGGTCGACGCCATCCCGCGGAGTCAAGGAACAGCGGTTATACTTTCCGTCCACGGCGGACACATCTACATGCATGATCGTCTCAACCTCGGACCAGGTCTGAAGCAGATCTGGAATGGGTGCGGCAATTTCGGCGATGACCGGGCCGGCCTTGAAAATTGTTTTGTGAAGATTATCCGTCGTATCCGCCGCCAGAATCTGTCCGCGGTGCAAAATCAAGACGCGGCTGCAGGTCATTTCCACTTCGGGAAGAATGTGAGTGGAAAGCAGGACGGTGTGTTTGCCGGCCAATCCCTTGATCAATTGGCGAACGGAACGAAGTTGATTCGGGTCCAAACCAATTGTGGGCTCATCCAGGATGATCAGATCCGGATCGTGAACCAACGCATCCGCGAGCCCCACCCGTTGCTTGTACCCTTTGGAAAGCTGTCCGATAATGCGTTTATGAACGTCCGCCAGGCCGCACTGTTCGATAACGGTGCTGACGCGGGAACGCGATTGCACCAGGCCGAGCCCTTTGAGACGCGCCCGGAATTTGAGGTACTCTCGCACCCGCATTTCCAGGTGCAGCGGATTATTCTCGGGCATGTAGCCGATCCGGCGGCGGACTTCATCCGCTTCAAAAAAGACATCGCGCCCTCCTACTTTGACGGTGCCGGACGTCGCCGGCATAAAGCAGGAAAGAATGCGCAGGATGGTGCTTTTGCCGGCGCCGTTGGGACCAAGGAGGCCCACAATTTCACCGCGTTCCACTTCGAAGGAAATTCCATTGACCGCGGTATACTTGGCATATCGCTTGGTCAACTCTCGAACTTCGATCATCGGTCCGGACATCGGAACTCCAACTTTCCCTCTTAGACCCCGGTTGCGCCACGAAAATTTACAGAACTTTCAAATCAACTTCGGCCCGGCGGAACGGACCGGGCACGATCAGGTTCAAGCGAACGGACTCACCGCGCTTTTTCGAGGCGAACATCTTGGCGACGGTCACGATCGAATCAGGAACCTGTCCGCTGATTCCTTCAAGGATAAGTCCCTTTTGAAAACCAGCGTTATCAGCGGGGCTGCCCCGTTCGATCTCAGTGACGACGAATCCGCCATTCAACGGGAGGCCGGTCCTGGCAATGTCCTGCGCGGTGAGTTGCCGCAAGGACAAACCGGTCTTCTGCTTGATCAATTTTGCGTTATAATAACCGGTTTCCGGCACCAATCGCACGGAGGCGCTGCCGGCCGAATTACCCCGCCGGAGTTGGAAGGAAACGTCTCTCCTGTCACCGGCGGCGATAATCTCCCGGTTCAGGCCGAAAACACTTTTCGGTACGATGCCGTTAACGCGAAGAATGATATCCCCCTCATGTAAGCCCCCCTTCTCGGCCGGGCTTTCGTTCTGCACCGAAACGACTTTGACCCCGTTGGTCGTCGATTGGAATTGCGCGCCTAACCAGAGAGAACGCAATGCTTCCGGCGTGAAAATCTCTGAAAGCGCCTCGGAGATGCGCTTGACGGGAATGGCAAACCCAATCCCCTGCCCTTCCTTGAAAATGGCGACATTCAACCCGATCAGGTTGCCATCGAGATTGACGAGGGGTCCGCCACTGTTGCCAGGGTTGATTGCGGCATCGGTTTGGATCCAGTCTTCCATATCAAGAATGCCATCTTGAGCGGTGCTCCGGCGCGTCTTGGAACTAAGGATACCTTTGCTGACGGACCCGCCGAGACCGAAAGGATTACCCAGCGCGACGACCGTTTCGCCGAGCAACAGATCATCATCGGCCGCAAATTGAATGGGAACGAACTTCTCGCCTTCTTTGGCGCGTATCTTAAGAAGGGCGACGTCGCTCTTTCTCGTCCCGACTACAAGATCGGCTGGATAGTTTCGGTTATCCGCAAGTGTTACCACAATTTCCGTGGCGTCCTCAACCACGTGGACGTTTGTCAAAACGTAACCTTCCTCGTCGATGATCACACCTGACCCGGCGCTGTATTGAGGAGGCAAGTCCTGGTAAAAAGGCGACCAATGCTCGCGCCACCAGTCAAAAAGAAATCCGCGACGCCGGACGACCGTTTTGCTGCTGATGTTGACGACACTGGGCATCACCCGTTCAACAGCACGGACGGTCTCGTCGCGGCGGCCTTCTGACGGAGGCGCACCCCGGGATTGCAGAAGCACGAAGGCACTCAGCACGGCCACACGCAAACCGGCTCGAACCGCCCGCAGGGAATTGGACATCCTTACCATTTGTTGCGCAGAAAGTGTAAACAAGGATTTGGACCTTATCCAGTCGGGGACTCAGGCAGCAGAATATTTTACCCCTTTCGGGTCATTGAGTTCCCGGAAACACGGTGCTATACAAATCGCACTGAATGAACGCGCGAACGATTCAGACGACCAGATGAAGTTCACGTTTGTCCGCCGGTTTTGGCCGGCCTCAATGAGTTTCCTGATCGGCTTGACGCGCGTCGTTGCCGCGACAGGTGTGTTTTGGGCGATCGATGCATCCGCCGGCACCGGACCGCGGGTCCTGTTTGCGCGGCCCGGCCAGTCTCCATCCGCACCGGAAAATACAATTGTGCTGCCCGAAGCAGTTCCGGACCCGATTGAGCCGGTTAATCGATGGTTATTTGGTTTTAACAAGGCAGCGATGACCGGCGTGGTCAAACCGAGTGGAAAAGTTTATCGCGCCATGGTGCTGCGGCCCCTCCGTATTGGCATCTCGAATGTTGGCCGGAATATCGCGTACCCGAAGCGGCTCGTAAATAACCTGCTTCAGGCGCGCTGGGCCGGAGCCGGCGATGAAACCTCTCGATTTCTGTGCAACTCGGTCCTGGGCGTAGGCGGGCTGTTTGATATCGCCACGCGCTGGGACATCCCTGCCTCGGAGGCAGACTTCGGACAGACCTTCTGGCTTTGGGGATGGAAACAGCCGGCCCTTTATTTGATGCTGCCGATCCTCGGCCCGAGCAATGAGAGGGATAGTGTCGGTGCGGCCGCGGACTCGGCCGTGAATCCATTGAGCTACTTCGCGCCATATTCCTATATCCCGATGGGCATCACTTACAATGATTTGACTGATTCAGTCGACGAATACGTGCGGCTCAGTAAGGTGGAAGCAGACCCCTATTACGTTCTGCACTATGCGTCCACTTTCAAGCGCGACTGGAGACCAGTGGCTCTTGAATTGAACGGCGAACAGGATCCACCATCGCTTGAAACTCTTGGAGCGATATATTTCACGTTTCGGAACAAGAAATTTCCGGAACAGGGGAAAACCCGGAATGTCCTTCTTTCCTCTACGGCGCGAGAATTGCCGTATCGATACTGGCTCCAGCCGAAAAAGGCGCCCATCGTCTACATCTCCCCCGGTGTCGGCTCGCACCGGCTTAATGGGGGTGCGATCGCGCTGGCGGAGTTGCTGTATGAAAATGGGTTTTCGGTGGTCACGGTCAGCAGTGTTTTCAACTATGAATTCATGGAGCGCGCCTCGACCGCGGACGTCCCTGGATACACACCCGAGGACGCCCACGACCTCCATTTCGCTTTGACCTCGGTGGACAAGGACCTGGAAAGGGCGTACCCGGGCCGGCTCGGCTCGCGAGCACTCATGGGCTATTCGATGGGTGGCTTTCATACCCTCTTTATCGCGTCCGGCGGCACAACAAACAGCGAATCGCTTGTTCATTTTGATCGTTACGTGGCCATTGATTCTCCGGTTCGTCTCCTGAATTGCATCGCTGTGCTGGACCGCTTTTTCGCGGCGGCCCTCGACTGGCCCGCGGAGGGCCGGACGAAGGAGGTGGAGAACACTTTTTACAAAGTTTCCGCGTTCGCCAAATATCCGCCGAGCCCGGAAACCCCTCCTCCTTTTAACAGCATTGAATCGAAATTCCTTGTCGCGCTGGCATTCCGATTGACGTTGCGGGACATGATTTTCTCGAGCCAGCTACGGCATCCTCAGGGAGTGTTGCAAACACCGCTGGATCCGTGGAAAAGAGAACCGGCCTATCGTGAGATCATGGAATTTACGTTTTCTGATTACCTCAACGATTTCGTGGCGCCGTATTACTTGAGACGCGGGATCAATCTCAAAAACCCGGATGTTCTCGATGCAGGAGAAGATTTGCGGCCCCATTCCGCGGCGCTGCGCGGCAACCAGAATATCCGCGTGATCGAAAACAAAAACGATATTCTGTTGGATAAGAGTGATGTTGAGTGGTTTGAAAGCACGTTTGAAGCGTCGCGGGTTACATTTTTTGAACATGGGGGGCACCTCGGAAATTTGATGGTTCCCGAAGTGCAAAAGGCGATTCTGCGAACGGTCGAAGATTTGAAACGGTAAAATCAATGCTCTTTAAGGAAGAGCTAACCGAAAGAATTGTGCGGGACGGTTCGCAGTGTCGATCCGGAGCTGAATTTCGTCATCCGAAGGCAGCGCCGGTACGTTGGTTATGATTGTCCAGGTGGCAGAGAGATTGGTGCTGCTTTCGATTCTAAAATCGCGCCCTTGAGGACGATGCACTCGCAGACGAGGCCCACCCGGCTGTAAATCAACATTCAATTGCGAATCGCCGCCGATGCGCAAAAGAGCGGGCGTGCTCGTGACCGAACCGAGCGCATTGGTGATCACAACGGTGTAGACTCCGGCATGAGCGCTCGCGAAATTTTGGATGTCCAGGCTGGGTTTGTTCGCCCCGGCAAGGTCCACGCCCCCGAACTGCCACTGATAGGCCAACGGCGGTGCGCCTCTCGCGGCAACGCTCAGGAGTACGCTACTCCCCGCGGGAACAATGGCGCCCGCCGGTTGAGAAATGACGTAAGGAGCCAGAATGCCGCGAGTGGCGCTCAGCTCGAGTTCGAAACTGATGTCACTGCTATCACGAGCTCCCTGATGCAATTCGCACGCGAACAGGTTCGACCCTTCCGAAAGGTTTACCGCGGGAAGGTTCGCGCTGATAAAGGTGTTTTCATCAGGCGCTCCAAACGCCGTCAGAGCGAGCGTGTCGAAACTCAACGGCCCTTGCGGAAGGTTATCGCGAAAAATTTCGGTTCCGTTCAAATAGAGCGCGGGGCCATCATCGCGAATCAGGCGCAAGCGAAGGCCGGTAATCGTTTCGGGTGTCACCACCGAAAAGAGACGGCGAAAATAAGTGGTGACGTATTTATTGCCGGCATCTGGACCAAAGCTAACGGTCGTCGCTTCATCATCGTCACCGTAACCGAGCTGGGCCACGCCATTACTCCAGCCACTGTCGTTGTAAGCAGCCGTGGCCCAATTTGACGCGGGGAGAAAACCGCGGTCCCAATACTTCCACGCCGAACCGGTCGGAATGAGAATCTCATTCGTAGTGTAACCACTAACGATATGAACAGTCACCGGTGCGCTCGTCGAACTGATGAGGTTATCATCGACAGCGACAGCGGTAATCGTCTGCGTCCCACGTGACGCCGGCCACACGAAGTTAAATGGCGGGTTTGAACTTTCGGCGAGAAGTGTTGGGCCCGCGTAATAACGGACTTTGTAAATCGCGCCGTCGGGATCGAAAACGTTCACGCTGAGGGGAACATTGCCAGCGGGAAAGCCGCTCTGATCGGACGGCGTGACCCAAGCCACGGCGGGCAATTGGTTCATTACGTTCACCGGCGGATAAAATTGCGCGCCGGGAATTGCCTGCCGCGGCAAACCAGGCGCGGACCAGGCCAATTGGATTCGGGCCTCTCCTCCGGCGTTGTAATACTCGAGTTTCAAATCATAAAGTTGTCCCGCCTGCAATGTCACCGTCGCGCTGTCCTCCGCTTCCGCGTGGTCGGTCCAATTATCAATCAATTTGCTTCCTCCGATCCAGAGCCGGACTCCGTCGGCGCTGAGCGTGTAAATCGTAAACGTCGCGGTCACGAGAGGTTGAAGCCGCCCAGTCCAACGAACTGTGAACCCATCCGCGGGAATGTCAGGCCCCGGTTGATCGCTCCAGGTGAAATCGATATTCGTATCGACGCGCTTGATCGGTGGGCCGCCAAAGTTCAAGTCACTGAAATATTCCGCGCGCAGCCCGAAGCCGGTGCCGATAATCGGGGGATGAATGGTAATCGATACAGGAGGACTGACGCTCGACCCGAGCTCATTGTCCCGCGCCTTCACAGTAAGTTGTCGCGCTCCCGCGCTCGGAGTAAGCCAGGTCATCCGGTACGGTGCGTTCGTCGTTTCGCCGATCTTTGTTGCGCCGTCGAAAAATTCGACCTTGGTGATTGAGCCATCGGAATCACTCGCCTGCCCTTCCAATTCAATCGGCGTCGGCAAGGTGAACTCAACGCCGGAAGCTGGAGAGATCAATGTTGCGATGGGCGGCTGGTTAAAATGGTTCAGCCGCCCCGGGGTAAGACCGTTCGCGAACCAGTTTGTTGGGTCATTGCCAAACCCAGCCGAATTAATCCTTTGCAGCGCGGGTCCATCCCCGTCTGCCGCCACCGGCCATGGCGCGCGGTCATTATATCGAACTTCATCGACCGTGATGAAACCCGGCAGAGTATTCGTGCCTGAAATTTCCGGGCGCTGCAGTTCCAACCACTCCCTACTGTCCTGCATTTTTCCAGTAAAAGGTCCAAAAACCGGAACATTTGCTGGCACATTGTATTTCACGCGAAATTCCTCGGGCCCAATCCCCGCTATAAGCGCCATTCCATTCGCGGCGAGCGTTGTTCCCGGCGCAAAATCAAACCCAAGCCCATTAATGCGCCAGGTGTTGGTCGGATGAGCCGGATCAAACAAATTAACAGGCCGAGCGGTGAGATTCAGGACCTCGACATATTCATCGTAATTCGTTGCAGGGTGGTATTGAATTTCATTGATCACCACCGGTCCAACTTTTGGACCGGCATTCACGGCACCCAAAGTCGCCGCGGCCTGAGCCGGGAAAAGTTCTTCCCCCGCACTATTGACGTATCGACCAAAAGAAACTCCACTGGCCGCGGCGCCGAATTTAAAGCTATGCGAATAACCAGTGAAATTGGTTGACCCGCGGCTTCCACTAAAAAGATAAATCTCCTCGCCCAGGGCGCTTAGCGAAAATGCGGTCGGACCCGAGTTAAACTGAGGTTCCGTGAATACCACGTACCCGTCCGCACTAATGCTCGTTCCATCCGGGATTCGGAACTTTTTGGGGACGCTTGCATCGTCCGTTAAGTACCATCCGCTCAAATCCACCGAAGCTGAAAGCGGATTGTAAAGTTCGATCTTATCGAAGTCGGGCAAGTCGGTATGGGTCAAAACCTCGTTGATAACAACTGGCGCGATCAGGGGTGAAGGATCATCCTGCGCCGGTGAACCCCCGGGATTACAGCTGGCGCGCCATTGCCGTCCATCATCAGGATTGGGTGCGCCGTTCTGGTTCACTGGCACGATGGAAAAGCCAAACCCATCTGCCGCCGCGGGCCAGGGAGTGCGATCACGGTAAGAGACGGAGAGTATTTCCGCCCCGGCAGCGGTTCGAAGCGTGATTTTCTCGCCACTATTATCGAGCTTTCCGCTGTAAATTCCAGTGAGCGTCAGACCGGGGTAACGCGCATTGAAGGCGGCGGCATTGCGTCCGATCACAAAAAATGCGCCCGGCGGCAGGCGCGTGCCGTTTGGGAATGCGAAGTTGATTCCGGTGAAGAATGCACCGCCGAGATCAATTGGGTCTTGGCCGGTATTCTTTAATTCCAAAAACTCAAACTCTTCGCCGTCAGTGCTATTTTCGCCCGCTGGATTGTAATGAATCTCCGTCACGCGCAATCCGCTAAAATCCTGTGACGGAAAGTAAGTGGCTTCGACAAGAGGACTCCAGGACCCGCCGTCCTTGACGCGCGCGCGAACAAGCGTGCTCGTCCTGATCGCGATCGGTGAATCGTAGTTGATCGCGTTCGGCTCGACGCCGCCCCCAACGGCGCGCGGGTCCGAACCATCAACCGTGTAGAAAATTTCCCCCGTTCCGTTCGTGTGACTGAGACCGAGGGTGAAACCGGCCGTAACTTCACCCGCGGCGCGCGCAAATAAAGGCGAGGCGACCGCTGGAAACATTCCCGCGTCGCGCAACTGGCCCAAAACGATATGGGCGCGATATGGAAAATAATTCTCGATTTTGTCGCGCACGGCATTGCGCCAGCTGTTCGGAGTAATCGGAGAGGTGGCCCGCTGGGCATCGCCCCAGCGGGCGGACTCCCCGGTGATCGCCCGATAAATCTCGTTCGTGCGCGCGGCAAATCGCGCTGTCGCCGCTTCGCGAGTCAACGCCCCCATGCCGAAGAAATGCTTTTGCACGCGGTCCGCGACCAACGTTTTGAATTCCTCGTTCGGAAGCAGCCGCGTCCACAAATAATATGGGTTACACCGCTCCGGCCCATCGCCCCGCGCGGGATCACCGATGGTTGTCGTGCTGATCCGGTTTTCATCAACACTGCCGAGAGAAAGTTCCGCGTCGTGAGTCACGAAACGAAAACCGCCGTGGGCGGCGGTGCGGTCTCGAAATGCATAGTAATTATTGAGAAAACCATCCTCAAAACCACCGTAAAGCGGCCCGTCGTAATCGCCCGCCCAAAAAATAACCAGGAGATAATCGATCAGATTCGTCACATCGAGGAGGTTTTCAAGCGCGGGATTGGCGGTGCCATCTGGATTCCGCCCTTGCACACGAAAATAACTGGCATTGCTGGCGAAGCCATTCGTGGCCGCACGCCATAACCGGGTCCACGCGGCATCGTCGCCATCCGTGGTTTTCATTGTGTAACCTTCCTGCGGGTCCGGCTTGAGCACATCCCAATCCTCCTTTTGTCCCCCGAAGTAGCTGGCCGCAAAGCTGGCCTCGGGCCTTTCACAGGTATTATAGAGGCCCCAATACTGGCCATTGATGTAAAGATGGTACCAATCCCCCCGTTCCCCGGCCTGGCCCAAAGCGAGAAGACTGTCGCGCACGAACGGATCGGTCACAAACATCCCACTGGCATCACCGAGGAACGCCCACGAACCATCCTGGGATGTCCGCAGGTCGAACTTGTCGAATTCATCCGCGCCCGTCGGCCCAAAAAGAGGAAACCGCAATTTGTCCGCTCCATACTTTTCAGTCATCGAAAATCTGAACGAATGCTTCGGATTGTTGCCGGTGCGGCTGAACCCTCCCCGAATCCGGACGCCCGCGTGAACCGCGAACCCGGTGTGTTCGTCTGGATAAATCAGCTCGAGCGAACAAGGGCGCTCCCACGCTGAACCTTCGCTATCGGCGTTCGCGTAAATTCCGGTGCGTGGATCGAACAAATCATCGAGGCGCATCACCAGCGACAGTGTAGGAATAGCCCGCAAGTCGTTCGAGAGGGTCCCGCTCCAGGGCGCTCTCGTAACGATATCCGGATCCATGCCGTAATCGACTTTGTTGTCGCCCCACTTCGCCGGCCAACCGGACGGCGCCAAACCATTGGTGGATTGCATCAGGACATCCGTAAGAAAGATGTACGTCTGCGTATCAACATCCGAGGGAAACGCACCGGACTGCTCCGCCCTCGCTCGTATCGTGGTCGTATGCGAAATGGGAATCGGTCCGCTGTATAAAAAGCCGTTGGTTCCACTCGGAGCTGAACCATTCGTCGTGAAATAAATCGCGGCTCCTTCCGTTGCGCACGTGATCGCAAGCGAAAAGTTCGTCTCATAAAAGCCCCGGTTATGCGAAAACTTTGTATCCGCCACGAACTCCGCGCCTCCGGAATTAACCTTCCCAGGAGTCGCGGCGGCGAGAAAATCGTTCGTCGCGTTGTCGCCGACGCGTCCGTAACTGAGATCCGCTTTCTGTCTTGGATAACTGGGTGAGTATGCTGAAACGACCGTTCCGTCCGGTTGCAAAAGCGCGAGATACTCTCCTGCGGCTGAAAGTTGGAAACTTGTATGCAACCGTTTTCCCAGGGCGCGCCGATCTTTTCCCGAGGCAAAAACAACGATGCGTCCATGCGGGGGAAGATTGGTCGCTGGAAACCGCCATTTGAGGGGGACACTCGTATCATCCGTGAGAAACCACCCGCTGAGGTTCACCGTTGCGGGATCAGGATTAAGAATTTCGATCCAATCCGAGAATTCGCCATCTTCGTCCGCCAATGTCGTGGCATTCACGGCCATAAACTCACTGATCAGGGGAGCTGCGCTCGCGGGCAGAACGCTGAAGGCAGAAAGCAAAATGGCCAAAAAAAAGCCTCCCGCGGACCGGCGGAACGGATTCACCTCTGCTACCAATCTCGCGCGCACAAACCTACACTAGCAACTCGAATACCAGTCTGCACAAATGAATGCACTTAGCAGCTATCCATTGAGCAGGAATCATTTGCGAATCAACTCCAGTCCCGCCAGGAATGTGAAAAGATACACGATCTTAATAAACGCTTTTTCCGGAATAAGCCGATTGAGTCGCAACCCGGCCCAAACGCCAATTGGAACGAAAATCAAAAGCGTGGCGCTATAAAGCAGCGTTTGCCATGTGACGATCCGCGACGGGACGAAAAAGATGAACTTGATCCAATTGATCCAAACAAAAACCAGCACGGTTGTTCCCACATAAACTTCCTTCGGAAGATTCTGGGGGATCAGGAACATGGCGATCAACGGCCCGGCCCCATTGGCGAATGTCGAGGTGATGCCCGCGCCGATTCCGCAGGGTATGCCGATTGCGTGGTTTGGGGCAAAGGTCCCTTCCGCGCGAAAGATTTGTTCCTTAGCCAATTGAAATAAAACAAACGCGATACAGATGAGACCAATTGCAACGTTCATCTGATGCGGTGAGAATTTATCGATCAGGAACAAGCCAATAACCGTTCCGACAATGACGCCAGGAAGCAGGAATCTTAAATTCTCTTTGCGCGTTTTGCCTCGATAAAAATAAAGGGAAAACAGGTCCGCCGCGCAGAGTAACGGCAGCACCACTCCAATAGCGAACACAGGTGTTTTGTGGAGGCGTTCGAAGGCGATGACAGCAAACGGAGTGGTAAGAATGCCGAGTCCCCCGCCAAATCCCGCTTTGGAAAGTCCCACCAGAAAAATGCCGACCGCTGCGATCGAGAGGCTCTTTAAATCCCACACAGCTATTTCTCAGCTCCCGCTAGGATTGTTTCGAAATGAGGGGGTTGCTCCTCGCGCGCGACTAGGCTGATGTCGATCTTTTTGAACCCGGCCGCTTCAAGCCAGCGGTGCAGGTCGCTCGTCTTAAACCCGAGCCAGCGGTCGCCGTAAAGTTCACGCGCTCTTTCAAAATCGTGCTCCAACAAATCCAGAATCATAATCTGGCCACCCGGCCGGAGAATCTTTCGCGCGCTGACAATGGTCGCGGCAGGGCTCTCCGCATGATGCAAAGCCTGGCTGAGAACAACAAGATCAACGCTGTTTTCGGCGATTGGCGGCGACTCGAGGTCGCCCAGACGAAACTCGAGATTCTTTAAATCATTCTTCTTCGCCTTTTCCGCGCCGAAAGCGACCATCTTCTCCGAATTATCCACTGCGATTACCCGCTTGGCTCTGCGCGCGAGCAGTTCACTGATCAAACCCTCGCCCGAACCGAGATCGGCAATTTCCAGCGCCGGCACAATCCGCAGGAGCAAATGACCAAACGCCTGCCATGACCGCCCTGGGCCATAGCTTCGATCAAACCGCCCGGCCACTTGATTGAAGTAAACCTGGGCCTGTTCCTTTCGAATCTCGAGAATGCGGCGCAGATTCACCTGATCCGAGGCATGCTCCGGTATTTGCTTCCCGCCGGAAATGGCGATTCGAATCAGCTCATTCGCAGGCGGATCCGCCTGCATATTCAACGAATAAAAAGTCCGTTTTCCTTCACGGCGCGCCTGCAGAAAACCGGCTAATTGCAGTTGTCCCAAATGCGTGGAAATGCGTGATTGGCCCAATTGCGTAATTTCCTGGAATTCGTTAACCGAAAGCTCCTCCTTCTCCAGGAGCGCAAGCAATCTGAGCCGGGTCGGGTCGGCCAGTGCTCGCAATGACTTCAATGTGGATGGCACATGTCGATTGAATATTTAAATGTTAATATTGAAAATTGAAATTTGGAGGGGCGCAGTCAGGACATGGGTAACACCTTTGGCTCAGGACATGGGTAACACTTTTGGGTTTTGGGGTAACGGATTTTTTTCTGGTTTCATGACGTCGATTTGCGTTCGGTGAAGTAGCCGGTATTTTCCGGGCGCAAAGCTCGGAGGATAGGGCTCTGCAGGAGTGCAACCTGAGCGCCGTGACTTTGCCGAAAGTTGAGAGCGAAGCGATTCGATCTCTTCGAGGCTGGCCCGCAGGGGCCAGCCTCTTTAAGCCCCTCTCAACTTCGCAAGATAAAGCGGTAAAACTCATCGTTTTTCTTTTCCAGCGTCGGACGCTGGAGTGACTTCTTTCTGGGGGGCCGCTGGCTGCATGGGCTGAAAGCTCGCGGTGGCCGCTTCCAACTGACCCAGCAACAATCGTCCAAACCAGACGTTGCAGCGCCCTTGCTCTATGGGTTGAACGCCCACCGACCAGCCGTGCAGCGCAGTGGAAATGAAGTAATGGACTCCGGCCCAGCCAATCGTGCCGGTGCTTTGCACTTTGCGGCTGGCCATGTCGGCATAGCTCAAGTCTTCGGGCGCAGCGGTGAATTTTTTGCTCGAAGCGCGATAGAGTTCGGCTGGAAATTTCATGCCCAGGGCTTCATGAGGACGCTCTTCATTGAAGGTCCGGTGCCATTCGTCCAGATGGGCCTGTTGTTCGCCCAACCGCTCTTTTTCCAATTCCAGATGGATATCCAAATGAAGACGCTCGTGTCCGCCATTGTCCTGGGGACAGCCCGGCCGGCTGCGTTCCAGATCGATGCCCAGAACGAGCCACCAGGCCGACAGGCGCGTCAACCCCAGGACCGCCGCGGTGTTGGCGAAGGGGGAGCCGTTGTCGCTGCGGATGGCCCCGGGCAGCCCGTGCTTTTCAAATAAGCGCTCGAAACTCTGGCGCACGCTCTGGGTGCGCGCGTCGGGCAAGGCCCGCAGGTCCAAAACGTAGCGGCTGAATTCATCGCGCACGGTGAGCGGTTGGCAGCGGCGTCCTGCTGCGCCATACCACCAACCTTTGAAGTCCACCGTCCAAACTTCATTGGGTGCCTGGGCGCGCTTGCCGCTGTAGAGCCGACCGGCCTCCTGTCGGCGGCGCAAGGGACGTTTCTGGGTGTAGCCGGCCCGCTCCAACACGCGCTTGAAACTGCTTTCGCTGGGCGTTTGATCGTGCGTACGCCCATAGATCGCCCGCACTTTGCGGGGGCCCCACGCCAAGTGCCGGTTCTTGATGCGAATGATGTCGCACACCACCTCATCGCTCAAAGCAGCCGAGCTGGACTTAGGTCGGCGGGACTCCTCTTCCATGCCGTTTAAACCGTTAGCAAGGAAACGCTCCCGCCACTTATAGCCGGTCTTGGGACTGATCCCGTATTCCTGGCACAAGGCGCGAAAATTATCTGTCTTGATCGCTTTCAACGCGAATTCGATTCTCTGGTTCATTGGATCGGTTTGCTTCCAGGGCATCCTCCAAAATATCCAAAACACTCATTTTGGAATTTCAAAAGTGTTACCCATGTCCTGAACCATCTGTGTTACCGATGTCTTGAACCTGGACCGAGGGGCCCGGTCCCGGTCACGATATCAGTAACACTCTTGGTCAAGACATGGTACGAGATTCCGGAGAGGGCGGCGGCGGGAATCTGGTTTTCATCAATTTCCAGACTGAGTTTGCCCAGGATGGAAATATTTCTGGCGTTCGCCGGTTTTCGCTGCAACATCCCTGCCACGGACGCAGAGATGAAAGCGAAGATTATTGTTACGCCGAAAAGGGCGGTCCTGGACCCACAGGGGAAAACTGTTCAAAGTGCCTTGGAACACATGGGTTACAAGGGAGTTCAAGCTGTTCATGTGGGCAAATACCTGGAAGTAGAATTGACCGGAACAGACAAGGAGGACGCCCGTCAACAGATCGACGCAGCTTGTCGCAAGTTCCTCACCAATCCAGTCATTGAAGACTTTCATCTCGAGGTCGTGGATTGAAGCACCACAAAAGTGACAGGAATCTCAGGTTGAGCTAAGTTATTTGTCCCGATGAACTTCGCGGTCCTACAATTCCCAGCTTCAAATTGCGACCAGGACGCAGTGCACGTGCTGCGCGATGTCCTTGGCCATTCCGCCCGGCTGGTCTGGCACAAGCAAGCTTCGCTCGGTGAGGCGGATGCTGTCATTATTCCCGGTGGATTTGCTTACGGCGATTATCTTAGAACCGGCGCTATCGCCCGATTCAGCCCGATTATGCAGGCGGTGCAGAATTTCGCGGCGCAAGGCGGCCCGGTGCTGGGAATTTGCAACGGTTTCCAAATTCTTTGCGAAGCGGGGATGTTGCCCGGCGCGTTGATCCGCAACCGCTCTCTGCAATTCCGATGCGAGTCAGTATTTATCGACACTTTGAATCGCAATAGCATTTTCAGCAGCGAGATCCCGGAAGGAAAGCTCTTGCGCTTGCCCATTGCGCACGGCGAAGGATGCTATTTCGCTGACCCGGATCAGATCAAGCGCCTGCAGAGCCGAAACCAGATTCTCTGGCGGTACGTGGACGCGGAAGGCCGGCCTACCGAAGACGCCAATCCAAACGGATCGCTTCAGAATATTGCTGGTATTGTTAATGAGCGTGGCAATGTGGCCGGATTGATGCCGCACCCGGAGCGCGCCTCAGAGCCGCTGCTGGGTTCCGAGGATGGCCGGCTGATTTTTGAAAGCCTGATCCATTCAATAGAGGAAAAACAACAAGTTCGCCGGGCCGCCTGATGTCCCAAATTCAGTGCGCAATCGAACAAAAAACGGTAGGATTGCTCGCTGGATCGTTCGTAAATGAATCGCAAGTTGTATTACTTTGATAATAATGCCACCACCCGAGTCGCTCCCGAAGTCCTCGAGGCGATGCTCCCGTTTTTTACCGATCAATGGGGCAATGCCTCGAGTGCCTATTCGTTTGGACATAACCTGGTGCGGCATCTCGACGCGGCCCGGGAGAGGATCGCGGCGTTAATCCACGCCGACCCGCGAGAGATCGTTTTCACGAGTTGCGGCACGGAAAGTAATAACACGGCGATTCACAGCGCCATCACCGCGCAACCGAAAAAGAAACACATCATCACGAGCGCGGTCGAACACTCCGCGAATATCAAATACTGCAAGTTTCTGGAGACGCGCGGTTACGAGATCACACGGCTCCCGGTCGAGCCCGATGGATCGATCGACGTTCATTTGTTGGTGGAAGCGATTCGTGCGGACACAGCCATCGTCTCGTTGATGTGGGCGAACAATGAAACGGGAGTTTTGTTCCCGGTCGAGGAATTGGCCGCCATTTGCCACGGACATGATGTTCCTTTCCATACGGACGCGGTGCAGGCCGCGGGCAAAGTCCCGATCAATGCGCATGGCGTGGGAGTCGATTTCCTGTCGCTCTCAGCTCACAAATTGCATGCGCCGAAAGGAATCGGAGCGCTCTACGTAAAGCGCCGCACTCCGTTCCATCCGATGATCATTGGCGGCCAGCAGGAACAGGGACGTCGTGGGGGCACGGAAAACGTTCCTTATATCGTCGGTTTTGGCCGCGCGGCGGAAATGGCCCTTGAAACCCTGCACGACGAAAAGACTCGGATTCGCAAAATGCGGGATCGTCTCGAAGAGACCATCCTGAAAACCATCCCGCGGGCCATGCGAAACGGATCCGGCACCCATCGTTTGCCCAATACCAGCAACATTGCTTTTGGGAACGTGGAAGCCGAAGGCATTCTTCTTCTGCTCAATCAATTGGATATCTGCGCCTCGAGTGGATCGGCCTGCACAACTGGTTCGATCCAGCCCTCTCATGTACTCTCGGCCATGGGTCTGTCCGCGGACCTGGCCCGAAGTTCGATTCGTTTTAGCGTCGGCAAGTACAATACCGACGAAGAGGTTGATTACCTGCTGAAACATCTCCCGAGTGTTATCCAGCGCCTCCGCGCGCAATCGCCTGAAACAGTCGCTGCGTAGGGGACAACGACAAGCCCGGAGCGCAGTGTGCTCGATCAGCTCGGCGCGCGGTTGAGCATCTTGACACACCCAATGAAAGCATCATGATGCTTTCATAAGAACGGCATTGACACTTGATCCAGACGTGGCCGCTAAAGCAAAAAAGACCGCGGCGACACTCCAAAAACCTTTCAAAGAGGTTATCAATGCTGCCCTTCGGGTTGGCTTGGAAGAGATTTTGAAGCCGCCCGCAAAGAAAGTTTATCGCACGAAACCACGTCCATTGGGGCTGCGCCCTGGTTTCAGCTATGACAATATCGGAGAGTTGTTAGCGCGGGCGGAAGGGGAAGGCTATAAGTGATTCTGGTAGATGTTAATCTTTTTCTTTATGCCGAAGACAGTCTGTCGGAGCACCATGAAAAGGCTCGTAACTGCTGGGATGGACAGCTCAGCCGCACTGATCTCGTTGGCCTTTGTTGGCCGGTAATAAAGGGTTTCATACGCATTGGGACAAACCCCCGGATAGTACAGCGGCCGCTGACGTTGAAAGAAGCTTGCCAGCGAGTTAACAGTTGGTTGGAACAGCCCTGCGTTCGCTTGATTCAACCTACCGGTCAGCATCGGGCGGTATTTGAGAAATTCCTTCACGCGGGTAATGCAGTAGGAAAGCTTGTTTCGGATGCTCATCTCGCCGCTCCCGCCGTCGAACATAACTGTGTGCTGCAGTCCACGGATCAGGATTTCGCCCGTTTTTCGGGCTTGAAATGGAAAAATCCAATCGAGGTTCGCTGATCCGCCGATTTCCAAATAGCAAATATCACGATCCGAAGATGGCAATCCAAAACCGGCCTTTTCGAAAGAAGTTGATTCTGTTTTTCGCTTATGGTTTTGGAACTGGATGCATTCCTGTTGCTCCGGGCACCTTTGGGACCATTGTCGGTTTCGGGTGGGTTTATCTTCTCCTTCTGCCGCGGAATCTTTGGATTTATCTGTTGGGCATTGCGCTCGGGTTCTTTGCCGCGGTTTGGATTGGCGGCAGGGCCGAGGAGATTTTGAAGATCAAAGATCCAGGCTCGATTGTGATCGATGAAATCGCGGCCGTGCCTTTGGCGTTTCTTGCCCCGGTGATTCTTTTTTCGAAAGGGGCTTCGACACCTCCGCTGACTTATTATTTTCAGGCGAATCTTTGGCTTCTGCCGGTGTTCACTTTCGTGCTTTTCCGTCTGTTTGACGTTACGAAGCCGCTGTTTGTGGGGCGCTCGCAGAACATTAAAGGAGGGTGGGGATTGGTAATCGACGATTTTCTGGCGGCGGCGCTCGTGGTTCCCTGCCTGGGGATTTATTGTCTATTCCAAAGTCATTAACCATTCCGCGCTGGTTGACCGAAGTCCGGGCGCGTGCAAAATCAAGGACATGAAATCCGCGTATGAATTGGCGATGGAGCGTTTGAACAAATCTGCTCCGACGGTGAAGCTCACGAACGACCAGAAAAAGGACCTGGCCGAATTGGATTCGGTTTACGCCTCGAAAATAGCGCAGCGCGAGATTTTTCTGAAAGGTGAAATCGCGAAAGCCGAAGCGACCGGCGATTTTGAAGCGATCGAGCAGTTGCAAAAGCAGCTTGTAAGCGAGCGTAAGACGTTGAGCGCCGAATTGGAAGAAAAGAAAGAGGCGATCCGGCGCGGTGGCAGGTAGTCAGGAAGCCCATTCCGCAAATGCCGCGAGTCTCCATTGGCCGTCGATCTTTCGAAATGTCAGTTCGTACCCGCGCCAACCCCCGAAGGCAGTTTTCATCCAGACCGCACCTCCCTCGCTCTTCAGCGAAATGGGCGTTCCAACTCCGCGCAAGCGAAGAGCAATGTCTGCGAGGGCCCGCTTCTCCTCGGGACGCAATTCAGCTTTGAACGATTCGGCCGCCTGAGCGACCACAGGGCCGCTCGGCCGTTCCAACAGTGGCAGAAAGCTCCACCATGACGCCGGGCGAGGGAATTCCGCCCGCAACTCAATTGACCAATCGACTTCCCCGCTATCACTTACTTCACGCAGGCCAACACATGCCGAAGGCAGTGCAGGAGATCGATAATCGAGAGACAAAGTCACGTTCTTGTCCGATAATTGCGCCCCGATGATTTGATCGGGAAGCCTGCCCAATCGTGAGAATTGTCCGATCAATTTCTCCCAATCCTCTCGTCGAAGTTCCGCGTCCGAATAAAATGTCTGGAGCGGCAAAAAGGGCACCGCTCGATATTCAATTTCGTGCGGCAGTCTGGGGACAAAGCCTTCCCGCACCCGTTCCAAATCGAAATTCCCCCGCACGCGATCAAAGGAAGCCTTGACCACTGGAATCCCCTGCCAGGGCTGCGCGCCGAGTAATACCGCGAGATGCTGCTCCTCGACCGAGCGGACCGTCACAATTGGAAGATAATGGACCTGCCTGGCGCGGATCGTCCCATTATCGAGAACCGTGATCTCATCCTTGATCGAACCGAATCCGAGCCTGGCGAGGTTCCGAAGGAGATTTTCGCGACGGCTCCTGCTGAGATATACATCGGACGGGAAAGAGGTCGTGCCCAACGGAACGTCCGGAAGCGTTTCAACTATTGGTTCCAGCCGTTTTGTCTGCACAGTTAAACGCTGGTCCAAGCCGGATATCACTACTGAGGGAAGAACCACAAAATACCCGGCATCTCCTCCGAAAGAATAGCGTTCGCTGACTTTAAATGGACCGCCGACCAGTTCGATTCCATCCAGGGAATTGAGCTGTTGGAGGAATTGGTGTTCCGCCGTGAGCAACGGAGCTTCAGCGTGTAAACAAAGCGCTTCGGCGACAAATGCAAATAGAAGCAATAGTCGCGGAGAATTCATCGCCCTTGCTACTACCGCAAAATCGCCCCGCTTTCAAATGCTGGGCAGGTGAGATGTTGACCGCGCAAATTGGGTCTGCGGTAAAGCCTGGGTCAGCACGTGAGATTTTTCTTCTATTGAATCGGCAATGGTTGGAGTGAACGGACCATCGTGAGAAGGACGAGGAATGCGAGAATGTGCAGCGATCCGGCGATGGCCAGCACCGGTGCGTAGCTGAAGCCATGATCGAGAAGCCAGCCGGCCAGTTGGCCAAAGAAGACACCACCCATCGCGCCACCCAGCCCGACGAGCCCGGCGACGCTTCCAACAGCGCGCTTTGGGAAAAGGTCTGTGGGCAGAATCATGATCAGCCCGATCGCGGATACCATATCGTTGGAAGCGGCGCTAGATAAAGCGAGATCCAGGAAACACCCATCGGTGCCTGCGCCGAGGTCTCGCTGCGGCGAATGTGAGATCTTTGATCATGTTCATGGTTAATTTCGTTGTTTCGCGTTTTTCGTTGCCCACGAAGGTTGCCGACGGAATTACAACTCCGTGCTGCCGACCTTCTGTTGTAGAGCTATTCTATCTTGCCCAGCTAGACAGGCGCCTCGAAGGCGCCTTGCCTGTCCCGCCTGGGCACCTCGCCCGAGCGGCTGAATGGATCAGACCAAACGAATCTCATTAGGTCTTTGGCTGAGGTTCTATCGTTTTCGTGGAAGATGAAGAACGCCCTCGTAAAGCCAGGTCGCCACGCCCGCATAGCTTTCACAGAAACAATCGCCCCCGCAAAAATTGAAAGCGCCGTCAATGTCGCCCTGGCCGGTTGCTCCCTGCAGCTTTCCTGTTCCGCCGGTAATAGTAACGTTGTAGTGAAGGAGGTACATGCTGGGTGTCGACTTCAGGTCGTTTGAATCTGGATCGGCCCAGCCCGCCACCTCTGCGTCCAATTCGTCGCCGCTCAGCGTTGTGATCTTCATCGTTCCGGAAAGGCAGAAGACATGCCCTCCTTCGCAGGCTGAACCGGCATTTATTTGCACGGCGAAGAATGCCGTGGCGTTTCCCAGATTGGAGACCTGGACCACGCCGCGTACTTCGTGGGTCCATGGGAAGACCGGTTTTCCACTGGCATCGAACACGGGCGACAGATTGAATGCTGTCCCCGCGTTTATCGTCATCCGAGTCTTTACCTGCTTATCTGGCTGATTTGCGCGGCTCGAACTGGCGCCAAAGCTAAACGCGCTAAATATGGCCAGGGCCATCGGCAATACCTTGATGAATGTTTTAATCGGTTTCTTTGTATGCATAACGTCGATTCCCTTGATTGATATTGAAGAAGTGTTCCCGGCAGCGCCCAGCGCCTAAAGTGTCGCCCCTCAATTCCAAGTGTGTTGAGTGCTTTGACTATGCTCACAGGGTAGCTTCCTGGTTGGTATGACAGGTTATGGCTTGGCGAGTTTGGGGTGGATATGGCAGAAGCAGTCTTCAAGTTGCGTGCCGTCACCGGCTCTAAACTTCAGTATATCGACCATATGGATGTGGCCACCCACAAAGGATTGGTAGGCTCCGGTCGCCTCCATGATGTCCAGTTCGAAGGTTCCATCCAATGTCCAGGAGCCATCGTCCGATTCCTCATAAGAAGTAATAACGTCGTGCGTCACGGTAAACATCGCGGAAATAGAGCCCCCGGGTAGATCATAAGCGCACAACATTCCAGTGAACTGCACGTAAAAGGTGCCGATCGACTTGCCCTCGTCCCTGTCTCCAGGAAGCCCAGTAAGGGGATAAAACTTCACCTTGGAGAATGAACCATCACTTAGATCAACTGTGGTAAGGCCCAGGTTGTGCTTCGGGCCATCTCCTAAAGTCACGGGTTTATAGACTCCGGACAGCAGGATGGCGAACCGGTTTTTGATTCGTTGGTCGTGGTCTCCCTTTTGGTTGTCGTCGCCCCGTGAGCCACGGTCGCCGCGATCATCAGCCCGCATCATGGGGCCGTGGCACAGGAGAGTGACTGCCAAGGCCGCCAGGGCCCTGAATGTGAATCGTACGCTGTTATTCATAAGGTTTTATTGTTTTTGTTTGTTGCTGCTGCAAAAGCCGGTTTTCACGGAATTCCAATTCCATCACGCCGTCATTTCGTTGTAGAATGTTTTGGGATTTCCCAGTTGCGTTAAGGCTCACAGGGAATCTCGATCGATATGGAGGACGCCTTGGTAACAAAGTGGGAAGTCAGGTCCGGGTATGCCGCAATCAATCTGCCTATATCCCCCTTCTACAGCATGGCCTTTCAGCCATCCTTCCGTGACGACACCGGTGATGACGGCGTTCAAGCCTCTTTGTTCGACATGGACAAGCGCGGTGAAATCATTTTTCGAGCCGTGGAAATGATAAAGCGCTTCGCCCATCCAGACGTCGCCTACCACTTTCTGGAAAAGAAGTTCCCCACTATAAGTGCCATGGCCGACATCGTCTCCCACTACGCCAGCCATGTTTGCAAGGACCCCACAGGCTGGATAGTCCGTTACATGTTTTGTGAAAGTGGCCGTGGCAGCCCAATGATCCCGGCGGCCCTTATCGTTATCCCCGGCGCGCGTTATTGGAGTTTGGAACGACAGCGTGGCTCCAAGAACGGCCAGCGCACCGAATGTGAGCTTTTTGATTATCTTCATAGGTTCTATCTTCTCTTGCTTTGTTTTTCGTCATGTCTACCCCGAAGGGACGGGTGGAAATGGAATTCCTATTCCATTATTCCGTCGTTTCGTTATAGAATATTTTCATCTGTTATTTCGCGAGCCACCGCTACGGCCCGCGGGAATTCCTTATTTCAAGCGACACTCCTCGCGTGGAGGTTCTGGGCCTCTTTCAATTAGGAGTTGATTAGAGAGATTTGGCCTCTTTACCCTGGGCGCTTCCCGAGGAATTGCATTTCCTTAAGATTCATTCGCGAGTCTTCTCCTTAGCCTCCGCGTCGGCAATTTCCTTCCAGGAGGGCGCACTCCAAGCCTGCCACAAGGGGCCGGCAAGAACCACGTCGCCATCGGCGCTCCAACTCGCTGCCTCGAGCAATGAACCCTTTCCCGAGAGAGTTAGAAGTTCCTGCCACGTGCCTACATCCCAGAGCTTCACGGCCTCTCGTCCACCCGAAGTGGAGATCAAGCGTCGCCCATCTGGGGAGAAGGCGGCGGAAGAGGCGCCGTTCAGGTGGCTTTGAACCGATTCAATCTGCTCCCCCTTCAAGGCATCAAATATCCGGACCTGTCCCGCGGCCGAAACGACGAGTCCGCCCCCGGGCGAGAGCGCCAAGGATGTCGCATAACCTTTGCCGCGAAAGCGACGCGGAATTTGGCCGGGATGCTCCAGGTTAAAGAATGAAATATCATGATCGTTGCCTCGTTCGGTGGCCGTCACCAGCACGCGCCCGCCCCCGGCAAAAGCAAATCCGCGGACGCGCTCGTTAAGAAACGCGACGGGCAAGCCGGTCCTTTCCAGCACAGTGGGATCCGAAGCTTGGAATTCACGTGACTTGAAGTCGCGGC